>OHCX01000054.1_pt1 | contig 57783 bp, 41 predicted proteins | sample 1566841 | NCBI WGS metagenome assembly OHCX01 (sample SAMEA3879513, study PRJEB24766) | human gut metagenome | biome: human-associated habitat; feature: feces | place: USA | collected 1985/1987 | reverse complement strand
ATCCCCAGTAAACACTGGGGATGGAGTTGTATTGTCATAGGGGTTGGATGCTTACTTTTTCCTTATCATTATTAGGTTTTTTTTTGTTTTTATTCTTTTAGTTCTTTGTATCTTTGCAGCAGAAATTTAAAGCTTAATGAAGATGAAAAAGATTATGTTTTTTGTAGCTTGCTCTTCTTTGCTGTTGAGTAGCTGCGATACTTATACGGGAAGTGGTGCTTATGCTGGTGCCACATTTGGTTCTATTCTTGGTTCTGCTATCGGTGGCTTGTCTGGTGGTCCTAGAGGTTCAGATATGGGTACTATTATCGGCATGGCTGGCGGTGCTGCAGTTGGAGCGGCCATTGGTAGTCAGGCTGATCAGAAATCCCAGCAGCAAAGAGAATCTGTTTATCGAGATAGATCACACCGTGATCATCATTCTTATCAGGATGGAGTTTACCAGCAATCTTCACCTGTTTATTCCAATGACGAAATCTTTGATTCTACTAATTCTGGTGATGATAGGATTTATGATTTCAATGATAGGGATTATACCGGAAGTTACAGTGCTCAGCAGCCTGTTGCCACTATTCCTAGTTCTACACTGGAAGAACTTGGTCAGAATTATGCTTATTCATCATCTTTGAAAATAATGAATGCTCGTTTTGTTGATTCAAATGAGGACAATTATTTGAATCGGAATGAAACAGCTAAGGTTATTTTTGAAATTCGAAATAACGGAGCTCACACGTTGTATGATGTAGTTCCTAACGTTATTGAGACTACCGGCAATAAGCATATTTTCATATCTCCAAGTGTTCATGTAGAAAGTATTGCTCCTGGCCATGTGATTCGCTATACAGCAATGGTCAAGGCTGATAACCGTTTGAAGAATGGTACTGCTTGTTTCTGTGTTTCAGTGATACAAGGCGGTAAGACGATTTCCAAGGTTAATCAGTTTGATATTCCGACAAAATCCAGATAAGATTCCGGTAAGATCATGAATTTGTATGATAGTATCTTATTTTAGGATTCCGTTATAAATAAAAAAGTAAAGGCGAGAATCAATGATGATTCTCGCCTTTACTTTTTGCTTTATCTGTATTTTGCTTTTTTAATTCAGCCTTTGTCACCTCTTTGCTTTTATGGTGCTCTGTTTTATTTATTACCTTTGAAGTAATTTTATTTGTTTCTTTTTTACTGCTGTGATGATTTTCCTTATTCCTGTCAGTAGTTCCCCACTTGTTTGGAAATTCATATTCCGTTTCAGCCACTTCGAAATCAACTTTAGGCAATTTTGTGTCCTCTGGCTTGTAAGGAATCGGTTTTTCCACCCTTTCAACTTTTACAGAAGCTACGCCTTGTGCAATCATACCAATTTCTTTTGCAGCCTTCCATGATAGGTCGATGATTCTACCTCTTCCAAACGGTCCTCTGTCGATGACTTTTACGATAGTACTCTTGCCATTGCTAAGGTTTGTAACCTTGAGGTGCGTTCCGAAGGGATAAAACCGATGTGCGCATGTTAAACTGTCATGATGTATTCTCTGGCCGCTTGCAGAACGGGCACCTGTTGCTCTTTTAGAGTAATATGATGCCTTGCCGTGCTGGTGCTTTTGTCCGTAGCATGGAACCAGGCTGAATATAGCCAAGATGGCTGTGATGAAAGATTTTGTAACCATATCTTCATATTTTATGGCACAAATATAAAAAAAAATGTTGAAAGATGCAAGTAAATCTCAGAAAATCAGTATCTTTGCACAAACTTTAACTTCATTTATGGAAAATAATATACCTCAGGAGTGGAATAAATTCTACTTGAAAGACGTATCGTTTGTGAATCTGATGATGCGCCGTATCTACAATGTACTGATTGTAGCCAATCCTTACGATGCGTTCATGCTTGAAGATGATGGACGTATCGAAGAGAAGATATATAATGAATATATGGAGCTGGGGCTCCGCTATCCGCCTACCTTTACTCAGGTTTCTACTACCGAAGAGGCTGCTGCTGTGCTGCGTTCTACCGTCATTGATCTGGTGATTTGCATGCCTGGCAATGCTGATAATGATGCCTTCGACGTAGCGCGCGACATCAAGGGTAAGTTTCCCAATATCCATTGTGTTGTTCTTACGCCTTTCTCTCATGGCATTACCAAGCGTATGCAGAATGAAGACTTGAGTATCTTCGATTATGTCTTCTGCTGGCTTGGCAACACCAATCTTATTCTTTCTATCATCAAGCTGATAGAGGATAAGATGAATCTTGAACATGACATACAGGAAGCAGGCGTGCAGATGATTCTGCTGGTAGAAGATTCTATCCGTTTCTATAGTTCTATATTGCCTAATCTCTATAATTACATATTGGAGCAGAGCAAGAACTTTTCTCAGGAGGCTCTGAACCGGCATGCGGCTACCATGCGTATGCGTGGCCGTCCTAAGGTGGTCTTGGCTCGTACTTACGAGGAAGCCCAGAAACTGTATGATAAGTATTCTGATAACACGTTGGGTGTAATCAGCGATGCACGTTTCCCGTTAAAGAGTGCTGCCAAAGCTTTTGGTAATGAGGTGATGCCTGAAGAGAAGCCTAAGCATCGTACGGATACTTTCGGTCGCGAGAAATGTCCAGATGCAGGTTTGCAACTTTTCCGTTATATCAGGAAGAATGATCCTTTCGTTCCGCTCATCATAGAAAGTTCTGAAAGTGAGAACCGTGCGAAGGCAGAGGCAGAAGGTTTCCGCTTTGTTGACAAGAACTCGAAGAAGATGAGCGTAGATCTTCGCCGTCTGATGGAAGAGCACATGGGCTTTGGCGATTTCATATTCCGTGATCCTAAGACTCATGAGGAGATTATGCGCATTCATAGTTTGAAGGAATTGCAGGATAACATCTTCAATATTCCTAACGATTCCATGCTCTATCATATCAGCCGCAACCATATGAGCCGTTGGCTTTGTGCTCGTGCCATCTTCCCTGTATCAGCTTTCCTGAAGCATGTTACCTGGGAAAAATTACAGGATGTAGATGCTCACCGACAGATTATCTTCGATGCCATCGTGCAGTATCGCCATATGAAAAACATCGGTGTAGTGGCTGTTTTCGACCGCATGAAGTTTGACAAGTATGCCCACTTTGCCCGTATCGGAGAAGGCTCCCTGGGCGGAAAGGGTAGAGGTCTTGCATTCCTGGACAATGTCATCAAGCGTCACCCTGAGTTCAATCAGTTTGAGAATGCCACCGTGCAGATTCCGAAGACCGTTGTGCTCTGTACCGATATCTTTGATGAATTTATGATGAGCAACAATCTCTATCCGATAGCTTTGAGTGATGCTAGCGACGATGAGATTCTGAAGCACTTTCTGCATGCCCAGCTGCCCGATTCGCTGATAGCCGACTTCTTCACCTTCTTTGAGGCAACCAGGAGTCCTATCGCAATCCGTTCAAGTTCGCTGCTCGAAGATGCCCACTATCAGCCGTTTGCCGGTATCTATTCTACCTATATGATTCCGTATCTGGAAGATAAGTATCAGATGCTGCAGATGCTGGCCTGTGCCATCAAGGGTGTCTATGCTTCTGTGTTCTATCGCGACTCGAAGGCTTACATGACCGCAACGAGCAATGTCATCGATCAGGAAAAGATGGCTGTTATCTTGCAGCAGGTTGTGGGCAAAGACTATGGTACAAGGTTTTATCCTACCATGAGCGGTGTGCTCCGTTCGCTCAATTATTATCCGATAGGTGATGAAGAGGCTGAAGAGGGTATAGCCAGTCTGGCCTTGGGCTTGGGTAAATATATCGTAGATGGAGGTCAGACCCTTCGTGTTTGTCCTTACCATCCGAATCAGGTGCTCCAGACATCGGAAACCGAGCTGGCTCTGCGCGACACCCAGACCCAGTTCTATGCGCTGGATATGAAGCATGTGGGCAATGATTTCAAGGTAGATGATGGCTTTAATATTCTTAAACTCCGAGTGAAGGATGCCGTAGAAGACCAGAGCCTTACCTATATCGCATCTACTTTCGATCCATACGATCAGGTCATCAATGATGGAGTCTATGAGAATGGCCGCAAACTGATAACTTTCTCAAGTGTGCTCCAGCATGGAGTGGTGCCTTTGCCAGAGATACTGCAGATGTCGATGAAGTATGGAGCAGGGGCTATGCGCAGACCTGTGGAGATAGAGTTTGCCTGCAATATCAATAATGACAGGACTTGCGAATTCTATCTTCTTCAGATTCGTCCTATCGTTGATGCCAAGGAGATGCTTGATGAAGATGTGAAGGCTATCCCTGATTCCGACTGCCTGTTGCGTTCGCACAATTCGCTGGGTCATGGCATCAGCGAAGATGTGGTTGATGTGGTTTATGTGAAGTATGATGACCACTTCTCTGCGATGAATAATTTTTATGTAGCCGATGATATAGAACGAATCAACCGCAAGTTCCTTGCTGACGGCAAGAACTATGTGCTGATAGGTCCTGGCCGTTGGGGCTCCAGCGACCATTATTTGGGTGTACCTGTAAAATGGCCGCATATCAGCGCTGCCCGGGTTATCGTAGAGGTGGCTCTGAAGAATTACAATATCGATCCTAGTCAGGGTACTCACTTCTTCCAGAACCTCACCTCTTTTGGCGTGGGATACTTTACGGTAGATACAAATACAGGTGAAGGCGGCTTTGTAAATAAGGAAATCCTGGATGCAATGCCGGCTGTAGAGGAGACGCAATATGTCCGTCATGTACGCTTTGAGCACCCGATGAGAATTCTGATGGATGGTAAGAAGCAGGAGGGAGCCGTCTTGATTCCGAAGGAATGACGGGAAGAGTTGTCTCTGAATAGCCATCAGAAACGTTCTATTTCTAGTTAAAGATGTATTTACTATCAGATAAAATCTTCGTTCATCGACGTTGAATGTCCGTTCAGCGACGTTGAACCGCCGTTCAAAGACGTTGAACCGCCGTTCAGCGTCGATGAACGGAGATTTCATCTGGCTGTAAAGACAATTATATTTGATATAAACAACAAATAATCCTGGGAAAGTTTGGAATTTCCATCGAAAAGCCTTATCTTTGTTCCCAGCTAAAATGAATGCCTTATGAATATGTTAACAGAACACCAGACAGATACAAATCAGACAACCGACAGGAGATATCTTGTCCCATTCATTCTCATTACGTCGCTCTTCTTTTTGTGGGGCTTCGCTCGTGCCATTCTGGATGTGCTCAACAAGCACTTCCAGAATGCTCTGCACATCAGTATTACTCATTCCGCCCTTATTCAGGTTACCACCTATCTGGGTTATTTCCTGATGGCAATACCTGCTGGCTTTTTTATCAACCGGTATGGTTATCGCCGTGGAGTAGTCTTCGGTCTGCTCCTCTTTGGTGTGGGCGCCTTGCTCTTTATCCCGGGTGCTACGGTGGGCAGTTTCTCAGCATTCCTGCTCTGCCTTTTCATTATCGGGTGCGGTTTGGTGTTTCTGGAAACAGCCGCCAATCCCTATGTTACCGAACTGGGTGCCAAGGAAACAGCTACCAGCCGACTGAACTTATCGCAGTCGTTTAATGGATTGGGTGGTATTTTTGCCACACTTTGCATCGGTCAGTTCCTCTTCAACCAGACCGAAGAGGGCGGCAATGTGGTGGTGCCTTATACCATTCTGGGTATTCTGGTTTTGGTGATAGCTCTGGTTTTCTCACGTGTAGATTTACCGGAAATCAGTCATGTGGCTACAGCAGAAGATGAGGCAGCCGGTTCTAATATCAGCAAACTCTTTTCCCATCACAAGATGTTCGTGTTTGGACTTCTGGCTTTGCTGAGCTATGAAGTGGCAGAGATTTCAATCAATTCCTACTTCATCAATTTCGTTACGGGCATGAAATGGATGGACGACCGCACGGCTTCCGTAGCCCTGACTTGTGCGCTGGCATTCTTTATGGTAGGCAGATTCCTCGGTTCCTGGATTATGCGCCGAATCAAGGCAACAACGATGTTGCTGATCTGCGCTGTGGGGTGTGTTGTCTGTATACTTTTAGTCCTGTCAAATCTGGGTAAGCTATCGCTGGTAGCCCTGCTTTGCAACTATATGTTCGAGGCCATCATGTTCCCTACCATCTTCAGTATCGCCCTCACGGGTTTGGGCAACCTTACTAAGACAGCCTCTTCGCTTCTGATGATGACGCCAATCGGAGGTTGCGGTTTCCTGTTGATGGGACTCATCGCCGACCGTACTCATTTCACACTTCCTTTCCTGGTACCGCTCATAGGATTTGTCATCGTTCTGGCTTATGCGGCTCGTGAATATAAACTTGCCAAGAAGTAACTGGCGGTTGGACAGAAAGATGTAAATATAAAGATGTTAAATTGCTAACTGCGTTTAGCAAAAGCTTTGTGTTTTGTAGGGTATTGGTGCGGAATTAACTTTTTTAACTCGATTGCAACACGAAAAATCGAATTATCATTTTGTTGTCTCAAAAGAAAAAGGTAAATTTGCACTCGGTAAGGAAAGAGCCTCATAAGTTCTACACCTTATTATATATAAGAAAAAAAAGAATGTTTCATTAAACAATAAATTAAGTAAAATTATGGCAGTAGATTACAAGAAAATCGGTCTTGTGAACACTAAGGACATGTTCGCAAGAGCTATCAAGGGCGGTTGGGCCGTTCCTGCTTTCAACTTCAATAACTTGGAGCAGCTCCAGGCTATCATCCAGGCTTCTTCAAACTTGAAGTCACCAGTTATCCTTCAGGTATCTAAGGGTGCTCGTAAGTATGCTAACCCTACATTGCTCCGCTACATGGCAGAGGGTGCTGTAGAGTATGCAAAGGAGTTGGGTTGCAACCATCCTGAGATCGTTCTTCACCTCGATCACGGTGATAGCTTCGAGACATGTAAAGACTGTGTAGATTTCGGTTTCTCTTCTGTAATGATCGATGGTTCTGCACTTCCATACGAGGAGAACATTGCATTGACAAAGAAGGTTGTTGATTACGCTCATCAGTTCGGTGTAACTGTAGAGGGTGAGCTCGGTGTCCTCGCTGGTGTTGAGGATGACGTAGTAGCTGAGGAGTCTCACTATACAAAGCCTGAGGAGGTTGTAGATTTCGCTACACGTACAGGTGTTGATTCATTGGCTATCTCTATCGGTACTTCTCACGGTGCTTACAAGTTCAAGCCAGAGCAGTGCACACGTGACCCTAAGACTGGTCACCTCGTTCCTCCTCCATTGGCATTCGACGTATTGGCAGCAGTTGAGGAGCAGCTTCCTGGTTTCCCTATCGTTCTCCACGGTTCTTCTTCAGTTCCTCAGGAGTATGTTGAAATCATCAACAAGTTCGGTGGTAAGTTGCCAGATGCAGTTGGTATCCCAGAGGAGCAGTTGACTAAGGCTTCTGAGAGCGCTGTTTGCAAGATCAACATCGACTCTGACTCTCGTCTTGCTTTCACAGCAGGTGTTCGTGAGACATTGGCTCTTCACCCAGAGTACTTCGACCCACGTCAGTACTGCGGTAAGGCTCGTGAGTACATGGTTGACCTCTATAGCCACAAGATCAAGGATGTTCTTCATTCTGACAACAAGTTGGCTAACCTCGACTAATCTTCGAGATTTTACAACACAAGATATGAGCGGGAATCCGAAAGGGTTCCCGCTTTTGTTTTATCCCCTTTTTTCTCGCAATCATACAATCTGTCAGCATGTAATGCGTATTGTGCACGATAACATGAAAATCTTTACATTATTTAACTAAGAGAACTTGCATCCTATTGACTTTTTTCCTATATTTGCAATGTTCAAACGAAAGAACAGGACATGTAAGAGGGGTATAAGCCCTATAGTAAATGATAACCTATAGTAAATGATAACCAATAGTAAATGATATCACTCCTCCCAACATATCATTTGTGTAATTGTAAAAGATGATTTAAACCGAAAGGTGTTTGTTTTTAAAAGCATCGGATGGTAATGGCCGAAAGGCTGGAATCTGAAGATGACTGGTTTAAATGATAATGAAAACAATTAGTAAATGGTATAACTATGAAGAAGTATTTTATGATGGTCATCGCTATGACTATGATGACAATAGGATTTGTTAGTTGCAGTGCATCTGACGATGAAATGGGTGAAACAGTTAGTCGCGTTACCACCGATGAGTCAGGTTTCTCTTTGCTCAGCTATTCCATGACTGCGGGCTCTGCCGTAAGCGAGGAGTCTAACAGTAAGGCTGAGAATGATGAGAAGTTGGTTTGCAAGGTTCTTCCGGGTGGTCAGCTGATGCTGACTCATAAGAATGTAATCTTCGACCAAGGTACAAATATCAAGTTTGCAACTCAGTTGGTTGGCAAGAAGTTAATCATTACCGAAACAGGTGATTATGGAAAGTCTGGTCAGTATGGTTATTATACGCTTGTTGCCAAGGTAGGAACAGTTAAGGATGGTGACTATGTGATTGTTGTAATGCGCAATGATCACGCCCGTGAGGAGTTCAAGTTGAAGTATGACTCTTCCCGAGCTAATTAAGATACATATAAATAGTAAAATGCAATTCAGATATATAATAAATGATATGAAGTTACAATTATAATGAATGGTATGTTGATATATAATATACGAAGTTAAGACAAATGATAGTAAATGATATGTTTATTCAATAACAGATGTCGCTTCTTTCGACCAGTCTAGTTTTACTTTCTGTTTTCATTTCCCCGTAATGCTTCCATGAGCTGTTCAGGTGTACAGTCTTTTAATATCACCTTATTCTCTTTATCCAACAGGTAAATGGTTGGCATGGCTTTGAGCCCGTAAATCGTGCTCAAGCGGTTATCTGCTACGATGCGGAGCAGACTGAAGCCGGCTGGTATTGTCTGTTTGTCTAGCCATGCAGATATCTTGTGGCAGTTCTCGCAGTCAGGATCGTAGAAATATAAGATAACCTTCTTTTCCCGGTAATCGCTCAACTGATGAGGCTTGCCGTCTTCCTGCATAAAACTGATATTGGTAGCCTGTGTGCCAGGCAAGTTCTTTCTTGCCTGTTTCAGTTTAAATCCTATTCTTTCTTTCTCGGTTTCATCGAAGTATGGCGAATTAGCCATGTCTTCCAGAAATAGGGCATATACCCTGTCGTTGCGCATGGGCGACTCAGGGTTCTCATAATAATGCTCGATGAGGCTTTCAAACTTCTCTTTAGATGGTTTCTGCTGGTAAGCTTTGGCTGTAAAGGCTGCAATACCCTTCTGGGCTATTTCCTGGTCGAAACGTGCCAGAATATCGATGAAGTTGACAAAGCCCTGTTCTGCCATCTCCTTGTTTGCCAGTTCCAGGGTATCGGAAAAGTTGAAGTTGTCCCAATAGTGCTCGCTCAGGTATGCTGCGCGTTGCTCTACGCTGCGCAGACTGTCTGGCAGAGCAGGGTATGGGAAACTGTTCTGAGCCTTGGTTGGGGCTAAGGCTCCAACCAGCATGAAGAAACTGAGGAATATGAATCTTGCCATCATCTTTATATTGGAATTAATGATATTACTAACGGGTGCAAAATTACAAAATAAAATTGAAAGTGGCAAGGTTTTTTATATAAAAAAAGCCGCGGAACTATAGAAGGTGAGATCACCTCGGCAACTACAGTTCCAACGACCAGTCTAGTTTAATTTATTGGTTCCCGCATATTATTTGTATAGTAAATGATAATTATTTTATTACCTATTTCATTGATATTTGGGGGCATTTAAATTTTGAAACGATATGCGCCCCGATACAGATATATGAACTAAACTTTTCTAAGACTTACTACTTATAGGTGAATTCAAACTTCTTGGCCTTTCCTTGGTTGAAGTTATCAGCCTTCAGCCAGAAGCATCCCTTGTCATCTTTTTTGGCATTGCTGCGCACATTCCTCAACTTAAAGGTATATATATAGGTTCTTTCTCCTTCCTCCAGAAGAGTTCCTGAATTCCTCCTGATTACTTCAGCCTTATAGGTAAACCAGCTGCCTGTTTTGCAGTTGCCTTCCGTTTCGGCTTGAGTATCACCTATTTCTACCTTCCAGTCTTCTGGATTGATATCATTGGATGCGATTTTGAAATTCACAGGCAGCAGTCCGTCAGGATAATCCTTAGGAATGGTGATGGTGAAATCTCCTTCGCTGTTCAATGTTGCACTTATATTAACGGCATTTTTGAAGTCATAATTAGCCTCACTCACACTATAGAGATGGATGCTTCTGTTGAGTCCATGCACTTTGTCGATGAGGTGTATGATGCCCTCTCGCCACGTCTTGTCTATCTTGTCCAGCCTATAGGTGATGGTACCGGTACCGGTCTTTGAAGCTTTGTTATAAGTATAGTTGGTAACCACTGGGGCATCTGCAGTTGCGTATGTCAGATTCTCAGTCCATAAAGCCTCGAAATCGGTAGGTTGCTTCGTTTCGGCATCGCTACCCTTATAAGTGAACTGTACCGTCTGCTCAGTATTTTCACCTGTATTTACAGTCTTATAAGTACCTCCGACGATAGCCAGTTCGTAATTTCCATCAGTAACGCCCGGTACAATCTGTTCTACTCTAATCCAAGGGTTGTTTGCCGGTGCACTTTTCAATGCTACCTCAGAATTAGAATTGCCATAGCTCTTATCCAGCTTATCAATGATGATTTTATATTCATAATTACGCTTGATGGCGTATGGCTTATTATTGCTGTCCTGTAAGTAAATCAGGTAATAGAGGCCATCATGCCATAAAATCACTTTAGCAGGATCTGTTGGCAGATTGTGCTCTTCGAAAGCACCTGTCGGGTTGAACATCTGACCAACATCACCTTTCAGTCTTCGGGTGTTGATGGCTGGGGTAACATAATTTACCTTCCATTCCCACTCATCACCTCCTGTAGTAGGGTTGAATAACAGACTGTCTCTGTTGAAGGGAGCCAGCGTTCCGTAAGCCACACCATTGATGACTGTCATTTTAAAGTCGTTTATTATACCAGGATTTGCTTTCTTTACCGAATCGCTCCAGTCTGCAGAAATCTTCGCTCTGTCTCTGATGAGATGAATGATATAATCTTTCTTTTTGTTATCTGGTTTCAGATACTCTTTCAGTTCTTCTGGAGAGTCTTTCTTGATATATCCCCAATAGCGTATATAGGCAGCCTGGTTTTCACCATGTTCTGTTTCAAATGTAGTCATGAGCATATTCTCATGCATACCTACCCAATTTGCCTGGTTGCCCCAGTTGATGGTTTGGTATTGGCTTCCAGTGTTGGCAACCAGATGGATACGGGACGTTTGGTTTGGTATGGTTGCAAAGAAATTATGAGGTTCTGTGCTTCCATCCAGATGAATGTCTCCATTATCATGAATTGTACCATTATTGTCTCTTGTGAATCCTTTGATTTCTTTAAACTGTTTAACCTTGCCGAAACCTATAAACTGACCTTCATTATCAAAGCAGAAGAGTTTCATGCTGTCTTTCTGAATTCCTTCATTCATGAACACGGTGCTTCGGGTTACCTGTTGTTCGAAGTTGGGGATGGATACATTGAAACTGGCTGTGTAGTAACCTTCTTCGGTTTCGTCTTTAGAAGGTTCGCTGTCGGCTATACTGTCAGAACAGTCTGTCAACATTGCTGTTAACAGGACTGCTATGATTCCGATATATAATTTTATTTCTTTCATGTCATTTACCTTCTTTACTTTTCACCTTGTTTCTCTATCAGTCCTATTTCTCCCTGAGTCAGGTCGTGGACGCAGCGAACGTAGGTACCGTACTGCAGATTATTGCCGTTCCTTTCGGTCTTGTCTCCATCCAGCGTCCAATAGTATTCGCCTCTCAGCAGGTGTTTGCCTATAGCCTTATCTTCGTTGCCTAACTTATAGATTCTGTTGATTTCTTCCTTTGTAGGAAGTCGCCAACCTTTCAGTTCGAGACTCTCATTCTTATAAGTCGTAGCCTTTTCCTGATACTTTTTACAGTAATCTCTTGCAGCCTGATTATCCTTGGCGCTTTTTTCACCCTTTGCGGTTGATGCAAGGATGTAAGCAGGAGATACCGTATTGTCTGCAGATTTATTCTCATTGTTGACTACAGGTTTGGCTATGGTGTAATCTGTAGCATACTTGTTGCTGGAGAACTGTATCGTGTACAGATGATTCTTCTCTTCAAAATCATTTGTACCTTCGCTTCTTACATTCATTGAATAGACCGAAGGATACTTTCTTACGGCTATTTCCTGTTTTTTGTCTGCGTTTCTAACTTTGATGTTAAAATAGGAATATTGAATAGTACAGTATGATGGAGCTCCAGCATGTACGTCTATCCATCCTCTATAGCGATTTCCAGTAGACTCTTCGAAATTTGCCTTGATCTGTCCATCCTGTCCGGACTGCTTATTACCATATCTGTCAAAATAATAAGTAGTTGGATTCTCAATGTCACATTCATAAGATGCAAACCAACGTATCGTGTAATCTGTAAAATCATTGCTTTCACCACCTTTTATATCTATGGCAGTAGGAGATACCACCAGATAGCTTGCCCCATCCGCATTGACGTGGGTATCTTCACCTACGGTCCATTTGGTAATCGCCCATTGCAGATAGTCTTCCTTTCCGTTGTAATCAATATCTGTATTGATATCCAGATACTTGATGACTGCATTGACGGTATAGATATAGTTGCGCTCCAGCTTCTTTTCGCCTTGTGGATCACGCACAGGGATAACCAGATTCTTGATAATGGTTGTCTTTGCATCTGCACTTTCGAAGGTAACAGCTGCAACAAACTGTGGCATATCATCTTTCCCGTTCCATGTTGTGGAATAGCTGTAAGTTGTTATCTTATAAATATCATTACCATTTTCGTCTTTCTCTGCTGTAGCCTTATTCTCCTGAATATTTTTTTTGATATTCTGATCAGCAGGTTGATTGGCAAAGATAGCTGTATTGGTATTGTAATTGATGAACTTCCACATTACTTTTGTTATTTTGTAATCCTTCACTGTAGAAGAGATGTTCAGCTTGATTTTGGCTGCCGCTCTCACCAGTTCTACCGGAATATCCTGTTCCGGATCTTGGGTGATGGTATACTTACCTTGGCTGCTCATCAGGAATTTCTTGTCGTTTACCATGGTAGCTGGCTTCCAGATGTCATCATCCTGTTGGGTACTGGCAAGGAGTTCTTTCAGATTCTTATCCTTGAGATTTTCCTTTGCATTGGCTACTGCATAGTAAGGATAAGTATTATTCACATCAAGATGGAGTGTCGATTTCCAGTCGCCCGAACCCAGTTCCTCTGCTTTGTTCTCTGCAGGGGTGTCGAACAGACTGTCTATTCTGCGTTCGCTGGATGTTGGTTCGAACATCTTAAAGTCAAGAGAAGACAGAGTTTTTTCATGAAGATTCTCTTCTTCCTTCACTCTTGTGGTCTGCAGGTCGTTGACCATGGGAGTCATGCTCAACTGTTGTGTAGCCGAACCGTTTTCCAGTTCGTCTTCAGCTGAGCATCCTGCCATGAGCCATCCTGCCGTAAGAGCCAAGATGCATTTTGCGAATCTTATATCTATATATAACTTCTTCATGATGAATGTTATTTTCTGTTGTCTTTATAATACTTGTTCAAAGTGAATATCCTTACCGGCGAATTTGCCCTCCTTACATCCTTTATATTTGAAACCTGGATTCAGGACGAACTTATCGTTCGAATATTTGGTCAGGAACACCTGCGCCTTTACATTGTGTGGCTTTGCCAGATCCAGTCTGTTCTTTGGCACGACATAGAAGTAAAGCGTTTCCTTCTTACCACTTTGATTGATGATGAAATCCTCTATTTTGTAGGTTTTTCCTACCGGATTCTTGCCATCATTATTCTGTGTGATTTCGGGATTGTAGTAAGGCGTTTCTTCCGGATATTTGCCATCCTTATCGCATTGTACGAATCCGAACATCGGGTTGTCTGTCTGGAGAATCCAAGGCTTACCTTTGGTATCGATATCCTTGAGCGTAATCATCGGTCCTCGTTTTGGGAAACCGTAATATACCTTGTAGCCCCAGGCGGTCTGATCGCCGTCAGGAATAACCAGGTTGGTAGAGGCATCGATGAAATCGAATGTTCCTCCATCCTGCCATTCCTGAATAGATGGAGTAACGGTGAGCTTGCCCATCTGTCCGTTGAGGAAATAACCATAAACTACCAGTTCTCTGTTTCTGATGGCATTTCCTTCAGAAGGAATATTGAAGGTCTCGTGCTTCTCGGTTTTTCCTCCATCTAATGAATAGTAGATGGTGCCTCGGATGGCTTTGTTGGTCTCACGGAGATAACAGAGATTGTGAGAACCAATGCCTGCCTGTTTAAAAGCATCCAGATATTCCTGGGCAGACTGATTACTCTTTTTGATGAAACTCTCAGGATTATCCACTTCCTTGATATCCTTGTTCTCTACACCTGCCAGTTTCAGAGCGTTTGATACGTAATCTGTACCTGCGTTGTCGTATTTCTGGCTGGTTACGTTCTGGTTGTAACCATTCTCGTTATATGTCGCTTCGTCGGGAAAAACATAGCTGGCAGTAGGAATGGTGTTTCCTTCTACCTCTATTTTTGTTACCTTTACCTGACTGGTATTGGCATCAGAACCCGATTTGCGGGCAAAGTAAAAATGGAGTTTCGAAACGGCGCGCACCAAAGGAATCCTGATACCTTTGGCTTTGGCTCCTTCTTCTGTATCAGCCACATGACTGTCTACAGAAATCTTGGTGATGGCACGGGAGATAGGGAGTCCCTTTCCGGCTGGCACTTCTTTTGTTTCTGCATTTCCGTCGCTATTGATACCGAAAGGTGAGGTAAAGCAGACTTCTTTCAGATCTTTGCGGGTTACAGAACTGAGGTCTTTGCCTTTTATCAGGTCCGGCATGTTGATGCTCTCAGAGTTTGCCAGGATGTAAAGGTCGATGTTCTTTACTTCTTGACCGCCAATCTTTCTCAGGAATCGGAGGCTCAGGGTATAGTTACCGTTCTTCACTTCGCTCAGCGTCTCTGCTTTATAAGAGATAGGAGTGGCTTCATCGCCGGTATTTGATTTGAACACCCATACCTTGATATTATGGATGTCGTTCTCCTGAGTAGGATTTGCATCAGTCTCATTGTCGGCAAGAGTCTTTCCGCTAGTTTCTCCGGCTCTAGTACTGTTTCCGGTGCCGGTAGAGAAACTGAGGCTCAGATAGGCATTGTCGCCTGGAGCTGTTTCTGTATTTTCGTTCTCTGAACAGGATGCCATTGCGCCTACCATGAGCAAAGCAGCGAGTGCCATACACACTGGGCGTGTCATCTTGGTCAGAGTAGATTGATAGCGTTTCATGTTTTCTTTCTTTTACTTATACTTCTTTCTTTTCTTATTTTCCCAGGTCGGCATTCTGAAGATTCAGAACCCAGTTGTTTACCTTGATTCTTGCATCCATACTGTAGGTAGAACTTGGAGCTGGCACGTAGAATACCAGAGTGTAATGGTCCTGACGGTCCAGATACTGCTGGTCGCTCCAGTCTTTGCCGTAGCGGTCGCTGGCGCAGAGTGAGAGGAACCAAGGCAGGGAGTGGTTGAAGATGACTTTGTTGATGCGCTTGTCGGTGATGACGATGCGCTTGTCATCATATTGGCTGGATCCGTCGGCAGCGCGACTCTTGTTGTCATCTTTGGTTTCGAACATACGTGATGATGACAGGTCGTAAACCAGCGCCTTTTCTACGTCTTCGCCTTCTACCTCGGTCTCGCCGCTGTGGTTTTCTACCAGTTTCTTCTCATAAGGAAGATAGGTGATTGCCTTTGGCTTTACCTTGTCGCCCTTATAGTCGAGTAGGGCAGCGGAACCTTTGATTTCTACATCGAAGTTTTCGGCTGTGAATCCTTCCTGGTCGGGTTCGAATGGAAGCATCACCACTCGGTATGTCTTGGTACACTTCATCAGACTCAATTTTCCCTGCACATCGTTTTCTCCATCAAAGTTGAGGGAGTCCTGTGCGGTATAGAGGGCGGTGAAGTGCTTGTCGTTAACGGATTCTTTTTCGTTTTTTTTGCCCATTTCCTCTTGCAGGTCGTTGATGGTAGAGATACCTGGGGTAAGTTTAGTAAAGCTAAACTCGGTCTCATCATCACCTTCGGCTCTTGTTCCCATTGCAGCAGGCTGCTTGTCACGAGCTAGGCAGACGAAGGTATACTTGCCTGCTTGCAGGTCTGTGATTTCCATCTTATGACCTGTTTCAAACTTGTCAGCCGACTCGGTATAGTTATCTACGAACTTACCGTTCTTGTCGAATACATAAACGTTGAGGTTCTTCACCTCAGCAGAGAAAGCATCAGCCTCTTTCACATTATAAGTATAGTCGAATTTGAGCGACAACTTAGCTGTAGGGCAGCCCGTGATATCATCTTTCATGCATGATGAAAGAGAAGTGAGTGCGATGGCTGAGATGCAAACTAGTTTGCAACATTTGTTGTTGAGGAAATGTGCCATATTCTTTATCTTTTATAATCTTTTACTTTTACTTATTTTATATAGAGAGTGCCGTAGGTAGCGAATATTTTTGCTTCATCAGCTCTCTGTTTCGTTGCCTTCGGCATCGTTATTATCTAAGGATGAAAAGTGCAGTCTTTCGGGTTGGGGGTATGACGGCACGTCTTTGTATCTCCCACCTTTTATACATGGGCGGCAATGTTAGTTATCTTTTAAGAATGTTTTCGTTCTTTTCAGAACGAACGTTTGATTGATAAACTCTCGGAGGAGGATTGCTCCCCCGAGAGTCTTGGTATATATATAAGTATTTATATTTTATCTTTCTGGTATGACGGAATATTACTGCAAGTCAACGTCTTCTGTGTTGAGAACCCAAGGGTTAACAGTAACGGTAACGTTGATATAGTAGAAATCGTTCTCTGTTGGCTCACCATTAGGAACCTGAGCACCTACGTTGAAGATGTTGTTAATATTGAGGCGATAGATGCTGTTACGCTGGATAATGCCATAGATGTGATTGTCCTTGATAACATGCTTGTAGTATGTCTTACCTCCCTTGAATACTTCAATGTTGTATTTCTGGCGGAACTCTGACAACTTTGTATCGTCATTGATAGCATTAGTCAATTCTTCCTTCATCTTATCAGCAGTCATGCCTTTGGCGAAAAGGTCTGCAACACCTGTATAATCTTTGAAGATCTGATCGAAAGAGGTGTAGATTACGTTGTTGTAACGATAGAATGTACCTGCATTGGTAGCATCATTCTTGAAATCAGCATCACCTTCAAACTTCTCGTTCTTCAAAGTAACCTTGTACTCGAAATACATGGTTGTAGGATTTTCTGATGAATTGTTCTCGAATACGTAGTTTACTGTATTGTTGTTGAAGAATTCATTATCCTTGTAATAATACTTAGTACCGAAATCAGTAGCCTTCTGTGTATAGGCGGTGTTAGCTGGAAGACTAAGCTGGTTTTCACTCCATGTCTGCATCACGTAAGACTGATTTGCCAAGTTAGCTACAGCATAGTCTACCAGTTCAATATTTGCAACCTTATCTTTTGCATCATCTATTGCTACCTTCAATGCTTCTGAAGCATTTTCTGGGTACTTTGCAAGGACTTGTGTTGACTCATTTTTAGGAGCATCGATACGAGCTACTACACGCTCAACCTTGATAGGAGATACTTCTCCTTTATAATAAACCTTTGCTGGGTTAGCTTCATTATTGTTAGCCTTGATGAAGGTTACTGTATAACCGTTACCATCTACCTGTGAATCGTTCTGGTTGAACATAGCAAAGTTCTCTGCTTTAGCGAATGGAGTAGCAAACTTATCTGTAGTTTTAAATATGTTGCTAAGAGTTGGTTTGAAGTTCATTGCTTCTGTTGGCTCTTGGTCACCAGCCTTGAAATATACTTTGTATGTATTGTCAGCATGAACATTCTTAACCTCAATCTTGAAAGTCTTGTTGCCATCCTTCTTGGAACTTTCGTTCTCATCCGTCTGTCCTGACCAATCCAAATTAGATAAGTTTTCAGAGAAAGCAATTTCGCCATTGGCATCTACCAAATACAAAGTACCTTTTTTGATAGCAGCTTCATCTGCTGTAGCAAACTCTGTAGGATTAATAACAGAAGTTCTTGTACCGCTAGCATTTGGAGACTGTACAGTCAAAGTCATGTAGAAACCATCTGCCTTAGCCTGACCTGCGTTGTCACCATCCAAATCATCATTACTGCTGCAGCTAGTGAAAGACAAAGCTGCGGCTGAAACCAAGCTCATTACGAGCAAATTCATTTTTTTCATAATCTTTTTACTTAATACAAAAAAAGTTATACAATATATTTAATTAATTCTTATTCTCAAAATTAAGTTTCGCACATATTGGCACAATCCGCTGAAAACAGATCGTATTTAATATCATCTTTTAACTTATACTTATATAATTAGAAAGTACATACTTACTTTAAAGCGCCTGGTTTACCTTATCCAGGTTTTCCTGCGCCTCCTTCAAACCACCGGCAACAGCTTTCTCAAAGTATTGCTTGGCTGTCTGATAGTCTTCCTTCATGGCAGCCAGACAACCGCGGGCATTGTTTGCCTCGGCGCTGTCGCCTGCTTTCAGGAGATATTTCTCTGCACTCACCTTGTCGCCACGTTCGATGGCTGCTGAGGCTGCATTGAGATTGGCAAGCTTATCTTCAGGGAACATTCTTACAGCTATGTCGAAAACATTGTTGAATTCGGTGCTACCCTTAGGATAAGTCTGGGCTACCAGATACATCTCCTGGAGAGAGAGTTTCTGAGGACGGGTCTTGATAACCTCTCTAGCCTTTTCTACATTGAATGCCTGAACATCATATTCTATCGTATAGTCGGTACGGCGAAGTGATGGCCATACATTCTGCAGGAGATAGTGATAAGCCTGAGGAGCCTTCTTGAGCAATGCTTTCTCTTTAGCATCTGGCTGCATGTTGCTGTTGATAATCTCAAGTGCAGCTTCCTTCTGAGGAATATCATTCTCATTTACATACTTGATGGTTCCCGCCCAGTCCTCTGCTGTAGCTGTGGCCGCAAACAATTTTGAAGAAATAGGATAGATCTTCAGGATATGCTTCAAAAGCGCCTGTGTACGGTTATGCGACAACTTGTTGTTGTTGGCATATCTGCCATCTGGTGATGCATAGCCGTGGAGGGTTATCTTGGTGATAGTAACATCCGAATCGTTCTTCACAAGGTCGAGAGTCTTGCGGATATTATCCAGTTCGTTGGCATTGTTGCCCATATCGTACAAGATATCCCACTTGTTCACCTTGAAGTTCAAACGGGCAGAACCATTCTCCTTTCTTGCCTTTACGGCTTCTGCCTTAGGCTGGACATAAGCGTTGAAGAGATTCTTCGGAGTAGAGAATGCACGTCCTTCCGGATTCAGAATACCTTCGTCGAGAAGTTGCTGGTTGCAACCGCAGGCATCATTGCTGATGGCGAAGTTTGAGTTCTTCATCCAGTCGCTGAACGGAGCGGCGTATTCATAATGAAGCGTCTGTGCTGTCTTGTTCTTACGGAGTGCCACGATGAGTGGGTTTGCCGTAGCCGTTTTCTGGTTACGCTGATAATAAATATATCTCTTTTTACCCATCACCTCAACACTCGGCATGAAGAGCGTATCCTTTTCGTTGAGGATTATTGGGGTATAGATGAGACCTTTGTTGCTGGCAAGCTGAATTTGGTCGAGGTTCAAGTCCATAGCCACTTTCACCTGGTTGCCAACCTTTCTGATTGCCTTATTCTGGATTTTCAGATTCTTGTAAGCCTGCTGGGTATTATCGGCTGCTATAGGAAGAGCGATAAGCAAGGCTCCGAACATACTACCTATTATGTTATATGTATTCATCACTGATTCTTTTTAAAAAACATACACTAAGTTGAGGGCTGCTTTCGTCGGGCCCACATAGTTGTGTGCCTTGTCATCTTCAAGTTTATCTCCGCATTGAGCACAGTTAAACTTATCTGCCTTAGAGTAGATATAGCCTACACCAAGTTCAGCTTCCAGATTCCAATGTTTCGAGAGAGCCCAAGCGTAGCCGTAAGCTACACCTGCACCTATAAACCATCCTTCATACCGATAGTCTTTCAGCTTAGAGAAATCAGTGCCCAGGAACTTGAAGTCAAGATCCATGCCACCGATGTTGTGCGATCCACCCAAGGCATGGAAGCCGATGAATGAACCCATCATTTTGTTGCAGAACCAGTATCTGGCCTCTGGCTGAACGAGCCAGTGTTTCCATTTCTTGTTCTTTGAAAACGTCCAAGGATTGTAGTTTCCGGATACGTCAAGTGTCCATTTTGGAGAAAGACCGAATTCAACACCCAAGTTCATGGTTGTCGTTGCATCATACAGCAAGTTGGTCTTTACCGCAGTTTCCTGCGCTAGAGCAGGACAGATTAGGCTGCCGAGTGCTACTAACGCAATAAAAATCCTTTTCTTCATACCTCAATTAATCTTTTCTTTTTTTTAAAACACATTGAGTGATTTAGAATCACCTTTTACTTTCTTACTACTCTTTTATAATAATCACCAATACCTGAATCTACTGAGAACTCTTGTTTCCTGAAGTTTACTTTCAACTGTTCTTTTTCTCCTTTCAGTTTACTTTCAACTTACTTTTTAGTTCGTCTGTATCTCATATCGTTGGTTTTCTGGCGCAAAATTAGAACGAATATTGGATACAACCAAATTTTTAAGCACTGAAAAATACTGAAAAATGCCCTTTTTAACAAAATAGTACACTGATTTATGCTTAAAATCGTTAAAGTTGTACGATTTTCTGATAATTGAACAAGGATTTCTTATATTATTTGTAATTTTGCAGCCGGAATCAATAAATCCCTAAAAAAATGGCAATTTCCAAGAAAAAGAGCCGTTTGACTTACGAAAGCATAAGCAAGATTTAAGAAAATAACCAAAACGAAATGAAACTGAAGAATGACATTGTAAACCTGATAGTGAGGGTAGAGCATCATTTATGCCCTCAATATTGTGGTGTGGTAGATCGCCGACGCGTTATCGCCTTTCTACTTCTGACGATAAGCGAGCTGATTATCATACCTTATCATATTATGCTCTTTCTGCTTGTGAAAGAACCTTATGGTTTAAGCCTCTGTGGCTTGCATACATTCGTGTTCTGCATCCTGCAGTTCCTGGTCTGGAAACGGAAGATAGCTTTCGTGAAAGGTATTTCTTCTCTTTACTTTCTGATGTTCGCCAAACTGGCTCTTGATAGCGTATTTTGCATCAATTTCGGTTTTGCTAATGATAATTTGAGCGTTATCTGCAACCTGTTTGTCGTCTTTATCCTGGCTATTACAGCGTTGAGCCAAACCTTATATAAGACTTGTATCATCATCACGGTGGGTATGATACCGATGTTGCTGATATACCTGTTCAGCACTCCGCTTGTGCCAGCTCTGTTCAGTATGAAGACGATTTTTCTGGGTTTCATGATGCTGGTTTATGTGGCAGTATATAATATGAGTATTGTAACCAAGGGGTTGCGCCAGCCGAAACGGATGGCTCGGGTTGAAAACAAGGCGTTGAATATGCTTGCCGATTTGAAGGATAATGAACCGGAAGCAGCAGAAAGCCTGATGAAGCGTCTGACTCCTGATGTCCGGGAGAAGATTATAACCCATGCTTCTAAACATCTGTTTAATGAAGAATTGGATAGAGTGGCATGGGATCAGGTTTGTGATGGGCTTACGTTCAGCGAAAAGGAAATATGCAAGCTGATTCTTCAGGGGCATACTTTAAAGGAAATTTGTTAGGGTGTCCAGTTCTGTGTTCCAGTTTTTAGTATCAAAAACAATGTAATAACCATCTAAGTCATTGATAATCATTCGCTAAATAAACTATAATCTTGTGCGAATCTACATCAGACTTTTTGAAAGTTAAATTTGTCTTATATTTTGTGCTTAATTTACTGATTTACAGTGTGCTAAGTTACTAAAACATAATCAAAAACGAGAACATGGAACTGGACACCCTAGAAATTTGTGCAGAACTCAATAAGAGTGAATCAAATATCACCAGCCAGCGTTGCCATATCCGCAAAAAGTTGAATATGGACCGTCGCGATGATTTGAGGAGAACCTTGGAAGTAAGGTTCTATGATGCGCAGAAACAAGTAAAAAAGTCAGAAGCCGAGAACTCCTGACTTTTATGGATATTCTTATTTTCTTGATAATTATTCTTCCAATCTGAGAAATGCTTTCGGAAGATACTGGATAATGTCGCTGGCGATGAGGCTCTCTTTGCCCAGATCTTTGGCAGCAAGATCGCCAGCCAGACCATGAAGATGCATACCCAGGCGACAGGCATCTTCCTGTTTGTATCCTCTAGCCAGAAGGCCGGTGATGATACCTGTCAGCACATCACCGCTGCCTGCTGTAGCCATACCGCTGTTGCCCGTACTGCAGAAGTCAATCTTTCCGTCAGGGTGGCAGAGTGCAGAATAATGTCCTTTTAATATAATGTATGCCTGGAGTCGTTCAGCCAGTTCGCTTGCCTTCATCAGTCTTTCGGTACAGCTGCTGCTCGCATTGCCGGCAAGCCGGTCGAACTCCTTCGGATGAGGTGTCATGATGATATTCTTTGGCAACTGCTGCATCCACGCCCTGTGGCTGGAAAGAATATTGAGCGCATCGGCATCAATGACGAGCGGACAGGTAGCACGGCGCAGTTGGGCGATGAGGGCGATGGCTGTTGTCTCGTTCTGTCCCAATCCGGGACCTACGCCCAGCGCATCGAACATCTCTGTATCTACCGGTTCGCTGAATATGGTTTCTTCTGCATCCATCTGCAGTACCGCTTCAGGTACCGAAATCTGCATGATTTCATAATTCCGCTTTGGGGTATGGGCTGTTACCTTGCCCGCACCGGTTCTCAGACAAGCCTTGGTGGCTAATACCGAAGCGCCGCTCATGCCGTAACTTCCCGCTATGAGCAGCGCATTACCCATGCTGCCTTTATGAGCAAAGTCGCTGCGCGATTTCAGGAGCGGACGGATGTCGTTCTCTTCGAGTATGCGGCACTGGCACTCCGTATTCTGGATGAATTCCTGGGAAAGTCGGATGTCGAGAACGCGCAGTCTGCCCAGGTACTGCTGGTTATCCGCCATCAGCATCGACAGTTTCTTCTGCTGCAGGGTAAGGGTCAGACTGGCACGGATGATGTTGGCATGGATATTATAGGAATTGTCCTCGGTCATCAGTCCCGAAGGGATATCGATGCTTACTACCTTGGCAGGACTCTGGTTGATATATTTCACCATCGCGGCGAATCCGCCAGCCAATGGTTTGTTGAGTCCGCTACCAAAGAGTCCGTCTACCACCAGCGTTTCTGCATTGAGCTTAGGAGGGTCCAGGTTAGTGATAATCTCAGTAAATTTCACTCTCTTTGCATCCAGCAGACGCTTCTTGTTGGCAAGACAGTCTGCCGACAGTTTGTTCTGTACATTAAAGAGGTATACACTTACATCATATCCATCCTCGCTGAGCATTCTCGCCACAGCAAGCGCATCGCCGCCGTTATTTCCCGGACCGGCGAAAACAACCACTGGAGTGCGGTTAGACCATTCCTCTTCTATGGCGCGTGTCAGCGCTTTGGCTGCACGTTCCATCAGGTTGAGCGAACTGATAGGTTCGTGCTCAATGGTGTATTTATCCAACTCATGAATCTGAGCGCTTGTGAAAATCTTCATATTATCTGATAATCTTAGTATTATCTGCGCGAACTGTCGTGATAATTTGTCAACTCATGCAGATAAACGGTTATTTTCATGCAAAAGTACAAAAAATAGTTGATGAAAGCACGAAGTTTCATGTTTTTTTCGTAATTTTGCAGAAAATATTATTATAGAACAGACTATGAGCATAGTAAAGATTAAGGATAAGAGCTTCAAAACATCGATTCCTGAGGCTGAGATTCTGAAGAAAGTACAGGTCGTAGCAGACCGTCTGAACAAGGACTATGAAGGCAAGACCCCTGTGTTCTTGGCAGTATTGAACGGCGCATTTATCTTTGCAGCCGACTTGATGCGAATGATTACCGTGCCAAGCGAGATTTCATTCGTGAAGTATGCTTCTTACGAGGGTACCTCCTCTACGGGCAGCATGAAGACCCTGATGGGTTTGAACCAGGATTTGGCAGGCCGCCACGTGGTTATCGTAGAGGACATCGTAGATTCCGGTTTCACCATGGCTCACATGATTGAAGACCTGAAGAAGATGAACCCAGCCAGCATCGAAATTTGTTCCCTCCTCGTGAAACCAGGCAACTTGAAGGTTGATCTTGATATCAACTATGCTGTTATGGAAATCCCTAACGATTTCATCGTGGGATATGGATTGGATTATGACCAAGAAGGCAGAAACCTCCGCGACATCTACACCATTGTAGAAAAATAGGAGGACATAAAATGGATGCATTATTTTTCTTAGGCGTTGTAACAGTTCTCTTTGGAATTGTTTTTGCAGTTCTTTTGTCTCCAAAGGGGCAGAAGTGGGTTAATAAATATAGTTAAGTTTCTGACACAACATAAATATTTTATATATATATTAAGGTAAAAATGAAAAATATCGTAATTTTCGGCGCTCCAGGTGCAGGTAAAGGCACACAGAGCGACAAGATGATCGAGAAGTATGGTCTCGGTCACATTTCTACAGGTGATGTACTTCGTAACGAAATCAAGAACGGTACAGAACTTGGTAAGACAGCTAAGGGTTATATCGACAATGGTCAGTTGATTCCAGACGAGTTGATGATTGACATCCTCGCAAGTGTATACGATAGCTTCGGTAAGGATCACGCTGGTGTAATCTTCGACGGTTTCCCACGTACCACTCCACAGGCTGAGGCTCTGAAGAAGATGCTTTCTGAGCGTGGTCATAAGATTGCTGCGATGATTGAGTTGGCTGTTCCTGAGGATGAGCTGATGGCTCGCCTGATTAACCGCGGTAAGGAAAGCGGCCGTTCTGATGATAACGAGGAGACTATCAAGAAGCGTCTCAATGTTTATCATACACAGACTGCTCCGCTCATCGACTGGTATGAGAAGGAAGGCATTCATCACCACATCGAGGGTCTCGGTACTGTAGATGAGATCTTCGCTCGTGTTTGCAATGTAATCGACAACTTGTAATCAAGATAAAGAATCTTCCCCGCTATGGTGGGGAAGATTTATTCATTAAATAAATAAAAAGAAAAGAATAAATGGCTGAATCCAATTTCGTAGACTACGTAAAGATACAATGCCGCTCTGGTAAGGGTGGCAAGGGCTCCATGCACCTGCGCCACGTAAAGTACCAGCCTAACGGCGGTCCTGACGGTGGCGACGGCGGACGTGGAGGAAGCATCTATCTCCGCGGCAACCATAACTACTGGACGTTGCTGCACCTCAAGTATCAGCGCCACTTCTTTGCCGAGCATGGTGGAAATGGTGGCCGTGATAAGTGTCATGGAACCGATGGCAAGGATATTTATATCGATGTGCCTTGCGGTACCGTGGTATATAATGCCGAAACAGGCAAGTTTGTATGCGATGTGGCTTATGACGGGCAGGAAGTTCTGCTCCTCAAGGGCGGTCGTGGCGGATTGGGCAACTTCCAGTTCCGTACCTCTACCAACCAGGCTCCTCGCTATGCACAGCCGGGCGAACCTATGCAGGAGATGACCATCATCATGGAGCTCAAGCTCCTTGCCGATGTAGGTCTGGTAGGTTTCCCTAATGCCGGTAAGTCAACTTTGCTGAGTGCTGTATCAAGTGCCCGTCCTAAGATTGCAAACTATCCTTTTACTACGCTCGAACCATCGCTGGGTATCGTAGATTATCGCGATCACCAGAGTTTTGTCATGGCTGATATTCCTGGCATCATCGAGGGCGCGAGCGAAGGAAAAGGTTTGGGCTTGCGATTCCTCCGCCATATTGAGCGCAACTCTCTGCTGCTCTTCATGGTTCCGGGCGATACTGACGACATCAAGAAAGAATATGAAGTATTGCTGGGTGAACTGAAGAACTTCAATCCAGAGATGCTCGACAAGCATCGCGTGCTGGCTATCACCAAGTGCGATCTGCTCGACGAAGAACTGATTGAAATGCTCAAGGAAACTTTGCCTACCGATCTTCCGGTGGTCTTCATCTCCTCTGTTACCGGACAGGGTATTCAGGAACTGAAGGACGTGCTCTGGAAGGAACTCAATTCTGAGAGCAACAAGCTTCAGGAGATTACTGCCGAAGATACGCTTGTTCACCGTGACAAGGATATGTCTCGCTTCCAGCAGGAACTGGCTGCAGAGGGCGAGGATGTAGTAGAATATATTGATGAGGATGAAATCGAGGATGTTGACGACCTCGATGATTTCGAATACGAGTAAATGTTATGATCAAAGAATATCAGGTAGCCGCTGGTGTCATGGCTTTCTCTACTACCCGCAAGGGAGGAGTAAGCCAGGGCAACTATGGCGAATTTAATATCAACGAATATTGCGGCGATTTTGCCGAGCATGTTGCCGAGAACCGCAAGCGTCTTGCCACAGAGTTGGGTATTGATACAGCCCATATCATCATGCCCCATCAGGTGCATGGAGTAGAGGTGCGCAATATTGCCGGCGAGTTTCTCACCATGCCTGAGAATATCCGCAAGATGGTGCTCGAAGGTGTAGATGCCGTGATGACTGACCAGAAAGGTGTATGTATCGGTGTTTCTACTGCCGATTGCATCCCTGTGCTTCTTTATGATGAGGAGCATCATGCTGTGGCTGCCATCCATGCCGGCTGGCGTGGTACGCTGGCTCGCATTGTGCATAAAACCATTCAAGAGATGGCGTTTACCTATCATACCGACCCGAAGAAGTTGAAGGCGGTGATAGGTCCGGGCATTTCGTTCGACCATTTCGAGGTGGGCGATGAGGTTTACGAGGCGTTCGAGCAGGCAGCTTTCCCTATGGAAGAGATTGCCGAACAGCGTCCTAATGCCGCCTTCTCGGTTGATCCTGCTGAGCGTGAGCGCCTGGCTGCTGAGGGTAATATTGTGCAGCCGCTGAAATGGCATCTTAATCTTCCGCTCTGCAACAGACAGATTCTTCTGCATTGTGGAGTGGCCGAAGAGAATATCCAGGATTGTGGCATCTGTACCTTTGCCCATAGCGATGAGTACTTCTCTGCCAGAAAGCTGGGTATCGAGAGTGGCAGAATCTATACAGGCATCTTGTTGAAGTAAAAGCCTGGTAGCAGGTAAGTATCAGATAGTTTTCAAGATAACATCCATTTTTCCTTTTCTGTAAGAACGGAGAGGGAGAAATGGATGTTTTTCAGTTTATAGTTAATAGTTTATAGAATATTTTGAAAATCGGAAAGAAAAAGTAAATAATGAAAAGAATGAAAAAAGGATTGCGGCTATTGGTTGTGGCAGGACTCATGGTGTTCTCGCTGAGCAGTTTTATGCCCGCTAAAAATGTATTCACGGCAGCCGAACAGCAGCAGGTGAGTATTGCAACACCCGGTCTCTTTGCCCAGAGTCAGGCATTTAATGTAGACTTTGAGATATTCCGTGCTAAGGAATATTCCTTCCCGCTTCCTGTGGGCAAAGCAACCCTTCTGAACAATCATGTGTTGCGTATTTCTACCTCTAAAGGCGATGCTGTCAAGGCGATGCTCGAAGGTTATGTGCGACTTTCCAGAAAGTCGGAATCAATGGGTAATGTCATCGTGGTGCGCCACGATTGCGGTCTGGAAACCGTTTATGCCAACAATGCCGAGAACCTGGTTAAGGTTGGACAGCATGTGGATGCCGGACAGACGATTGCCATTGTAGGCTCTAAGGAGGGTGAAACTTATTGCGACTTCTCTATCATGGTGAATGGCGGTAGGTTGAATCCGGAAACTTTCGTAGAGTTGAAATCGCATAAGTTGCGCCGCCAGACTATGCAGTTCCGCAAGCATGGTGCCCGTGTCATTGCTTCGGTTATCGGTGGCAAGGATTCTTCTGTAGGAAGAAATGCTGAGGCTGACAAGGAGGTATCTGGCAAGAAAAAGGGTGGAATAGGAGATGGAATGACGCTCGACCCTGATGAGGTTAATGATCCGTTTACCATTACCAATACTTTCGAGCTTGATTTGGAGAAGATAGAAAAGACAGCCTGGGCTTATCCTTTGCCGGGTGCCAAGGTAATCAGTCCTTATGGTGGCAAGCGCCGTCATTCGGGGGTTGACCTCAAGACGTGCCCGAATGATGAGATTGTGGCAGCCTTTGACGGTACGGTTGTTGCATCAGGACCCTTCTATGGCTACGGAAACTGCATCCGTATCAAGCATGCTTATGGTTTCGAGACGCTCTACAGTCATCAGAGTAGGAACAAGGTGAAGAAGGGCGATAAGGTAAAGGCTGGTCAGGTAATCGGTTTGACGGGCCGTACCGGTAGGGCTACCACAGAGCACCTCCATTTCGAGGTTAGCTTTGGCGGTAGACGACTGGATCCAGCTATCATTTATGACCACGGCAAGCATCAATTGAAGCCTGTAACCCTTCATCTAACGAAGGGCAGGGGCGTAAAGAGTGTAAAGAACCAGTAACCGTTTAAGAAGAACAGCCCACTGGCAATACGCTTGCTAGTGGGCTGTCTTACTTATACCAGTATGCTGTCTTTCGCTTGCCAGTACTCTATTCATGTTTTCCATTATCAGAAAACAGTTCGCCCGTGCGCTGTTATTATACAGCACACGGGCGAAACATTTATTTATGATAGAGAAGTATTATTTCTTCTTCTGGGATTTACGATTGGCTCTCTGCTGGCGATACTTTGCCTTCTGACGGGCAGAGCCACTACCGTGGGCACCCGTTATGTACTTTTTCTTCTTAGCTTTGGTCTTCACCTTGTCGTCGTCATCCTTCTTAGGACCACCGCCGCCCTTGAAGACCATACCGCCCATGATAATATCGTCAATGTCACTCATATACCTTAATTATATAATAAATTAGTGATGGAAGAGGCGAACGTGAGTAAACGCCATAGCGATGCCGTACTTGTCGCAGGTATCAATAACATGATCGTCACGGATACTACCGCCTGCTTCTGCTATGTATTCAACACCACTCTTATGAGCACGCTCAATATTGTCGCCGAATGGGAAGAAAGCATCACTACCTACAGATACACCCTTGTTCTGGGCAATCCAAGCCTTCTTCTCCTCGCGGGTCAATGGCTCAGGCTTCTCTGTAAAGAACTGCTCCCAAACGCCGTCCTGCAATACATCCTCCCACTCATCGGAGATATAGACATTGATGGTATTGTCGCGGTCGGCACGACGGATCTTCTCCTTAAAAGGCAGGTTCATCACCTTAGGACACTGGCGCAACCACCACTCATCAGCCTTAGAACCAGCCAGACGGGTACAGTGGATACGGCTCTGCTGGCCGGCACCGATACCGATAGCCTGACCATCCTTTACGTAGCATACAGAGTTACTCTGAGTATACTTCAGGGTGATGAGCGAGATAATCAGATCGCGCTTAGCCTCAGGAGTGAAAGTCTTGTTCTTGGTAGGAACATCCTCGAAGAGAGCAGGATCATCAAGCTTCACCTCGTTGCGTCCCTGTTCGAAGGTAACACCGAACACCTGCTTGCGCTCGATAGGAGCTGGCACATAGTCAGGATCAATCTTGATAACGCAGTAGGTACCCTTGCGCTTTTCCTTCAGAACCTCGATAGCCTCAGGAGTATAGCCAGGAGCAATGACACCATCGCTCACCTCACGCTTGATGAGGAGGGCTGTAGCCTCGTCGCATACATCGCTCAGCGCAACAAAGTCGCCATAAGAGCACATGCGGTCAGCGCCACGCGCACGAGCATAGGCACAAGCCAATGGAGAGAGCTCAAACTTGACATCATCAACGAAGTAAATCTTCTTCAATGTGTCGCTCAGAGGCAAGCCGATAGCTGCACCGGCAGGAGAAACGTGTTTGAAACTAGCGGCAGCAGGCATTCCTGTAGCAGCCTTGAGTTCCTTGACCAATTGCCAGGAATTGAAGGCATCCAGGAAGTTGATGTAGCCAGGACGGCCGTTGATCACTTCGATAGGAAGCTCCCTTCCGTCATCCATATAGATGCGAGAAGGTTTCTGATTTGGATTACATCCGTACTTAAGTGCTAATTCTTTCATCTTCTAAGAAATGTATTTTGGAATTTGGCGCAAAGTTACAAAAAATGATTGAGATATTGGACTTCTGTTTCGTAAAAAGCCCTAAAAAACAGCATTTTTATGATATAAAGCATTTTTTTTACCCCAAAACATAAAAAAGTCGGGAAAAATGTACTCTGTTTCATTCTTTTTCAGTACTTTTGCTCCCAGTTAGTAAATATGAGAGGGTTGTTATGAAACAGGATTTGAAAGTCCTTGCTGAACACATAGAAAAGAAGGTTGGCAAGGCACATGTTTTCCACAAAATGTGGGATGTATTGAAAGGGAAGGAGAAGCCTTCCCGCCAGACTTTGGACAAGTTGGCGCTGCTCGCCGGATTCCAGAGTTGGGATGATTTCCAAGGTGCTTTACACGGCACGGAGGATGGGCTTGTGAATTATGATGCGGGCGAAAAATGAAAGAATGGAGCATGGTTGGTTTAGTAGGCAGCCATGATTTATTGAATTGTAAAGATAGTTGTTTTTCGGTATAAGATTGTAGATATAAAAAAGGGAACCCGGTCGTGAGACTGGATTCCCTTTATTTTTTTCTGATTAGGTCTCCTAAGAAAAATTATTCTGCACCCTTAGCTACAGTCTTCTTCTCAGCGATACGAGCCTTCTTACCAGTAAGCTTACGCAAGTAATACAACTTAGCGCGACGAACCTTACCACGCTTGTTCACCTCGATAGAATCGATAGCTGGTGACTCGATAGGGAAGATACGCTCAACACCTACAGTACCAGACATCTTGCGAACTGTGAAACGCTTCTTGTCACCATGACCAGAGATCTTGATAACAACACCACGATAGAGCTGGATACGCTCCTTAGTACCCTCGACGATTTTGTAAGCGACTGTGATAGTATCACCTGCCTTGAACTCAGGGAACTTCTTGCCGGTTGCAAATGCTTCTTCAGCAACTTTAATCAAATCCATTTTTTGTATAAAATTAAAAATTGTTTGTCGTTCCAACGCAACATGGACTTGGACAACACTTCTGCCCAGACAACAGCGGTTACGCCGAAAAGCGGGTGCAAAGTTACTACTTTTTCTTGTATCTCGCAAATTTTCAGACACTTTCTTTCTTTTTTCTCGCAGATTTAACTATTTTTCTTTCTGGTCAGCGTCTTTTCCCACAGATTTCACGGATTTCACAGATTTATTTTGTATTTTTGCACTCCAAAACATTAAGATAACAATAAATATGAAGAAAAAGAATGGTATGAAGGTGGCACTTGCATCAACGGTGATGCTGCTGATGGCAAGTCCGGCTTTCGCCCAGAAATACAAGGTGGCGAAGGTGGAGAGAACCCGAATATTGGTTGATCAGAAATGGGATGCACAGCCTGATGCTGAGGCTGCCCGATTTATCGCTCCTTATAAGAGTAAGGTAGACAGTATCATGGGCCCTGTTGTAGGTCATATTGCTCATGATATGACCCGTCACCGTCCGGAGAGCGAACTCAGTAACTTGCTCTGTGACATCCTGGTATGGGGTGGCAAGCAGTTTGAAGAACAGCCTGTTTTCGCTGTTTACAATATGGGTGGCATCCGTTCTAATCTTGCCAAGGGTAAGGTTACTGTAGGCGATGTGAACGATATGGCTCCTTTCGAGAACAAAATCTGTTTCCTGACCCTGAAGGGCGATAAGGTTCTGGAACTCTTCCAGCAGATAGCTCATCGTGGCGGCGAAGGCTTGAGCCATGCTGTTAGAATGGTAATCACCAAGGATGGAAAACTGAAGAGCGTTACGCTGAACGGTGAACCAGTTGATCCGGAGAAGAATTACCGCGTTGCAACCCTCGATTATCTTGCCGGAGGTAATGACCAGCTCGTAGCCTTCAAGAGCGGAACCGATGTCTTTGCTCCTAAGCAGAAAGAGAACAATGTGCGCTACATCATCATGAATTATTTCCGTGAGATGCAGGCACAGGGCAAGATGGTGGAATCTAAGATTGAAGGTCGCTGCGTGGTAGAATAGTTAATAGTTTATAGTTGATAATTCTGATGAAACATACATTATTATATATAGGTCTGGCTCTGGCATCCTTCATGATGCAGCCGGCAGCCGTTCAGGCTAAAGCTAAGAAAGAGGCAAAGGTGGTAAAGCAACTCGTAGTGCTCCATACCAACGATACGCATTCATGCGTAATGCCCATCAATCCGAATCTCGCAGATACGGCAACTGCCAATCGTGGCGGTTTCCTCCGTAGGGTGGCGATGATCAAGCAGGAGCGTAAGGCGAATCCCGACTTGCTGCTCTTTGACAGTGGCGATTTCTCGCAGGGTTCACCTTATTACTCTCTCTTCAAGGGAGATGTGGAAGTAGGACTGATGAACGAGATGAAATATGATGCTGCTACCATCGGAAACCATGAGTTTGATTTCGGAATAGACAACATGGTGCGCATCTTCAAGATGGCGAAGTTTCCTATCGTCTGCTCCAACTATGATTTCACCGGTACCGAACTGGCAAATGTCGTAAAGCCTTATACCATTATCAGGCGCAAGGGACTGAAGATTGGCGTTTTCGGCTTGTGTCCGGAACTTGCCGGCTTGGTAACCGAAGTCAACTATGGCTGCATCAAGTATCTCGATCCTATCGCCAAGGCAAAGGAAATGACAGAGATATTGAAGAAGAAAGAGAAGTGTGATGTCATCATCTGCATCTCCCACCTAGGCTGGAAGATAGATGGCATCGACGATTCCGAGGTAGCCCCAGCTACCCGTGACATCGACCTGATACTGGGCGGTCATAGCCATACCTACTTCAAGCAGTTGGAGTATCTGAACAATCTCGATGGCAAACCGGTGCCAATCGACCAGAACGGCAAGAGCGCTATCTGGGTAGGAAAAATGACATTGGATATTGTGAAGAATAAATAAAAAAAGAAGGTTGATACCAGGCAAAATGCGAGGTATCAACCTTTTCTTTAATTATCTATTCCTAAAACGTTAATCTTTTCTCAAATCCTTATTCCTTGTTGGAAGAAGCATAGAGACCGATGCAGGCACCGAGGAAGCCACCGCTCTTCTGGGTGCTCAGGTTAGAGGCATCTACACCCTTGGCAAGAAGCTGCCAGCTGCCGCCTTCTTCGGCATAATAGAAATCATAATATCTGTCATGACCTTCTACCTTCAGCTTCAGCTTACCTCCCTTGATAGGAGCAGAGGCGATAGTTACGTTGTTCTTCTCGGCACGGGTCAGGGTAATCATCAGCTTGCCATTCTTCATGGTCTTACCCAATACGAAGTTGTGGTCTTCCTTCTGGAGAAGTGCCAAGCCTGCGATATCCTTGTCGTTGCGAGGAGTAAAGTTGATTTCTGTCTCAGCTGTGAAGGTGCCGTGCTGCTGACGTGCCCAAATGGCAGACATCGGCTCACGCTTGTAGATGTTGCCTGGCAGGAGATTGAACTTCAATTTGCCGTTTTCTACCTTGTAACAGTCAACGAAGTCGCGGAGGAACATCCAGCGTGGATTCAACTCTTTCAGACCCGCCTTATTGTTATCTACATCGAAGTTATCCACATAAGAGAAGTTGCCTGAGAACTCATTCTTTGCGGCAGGCTTCAAACCAGCCTTCTCTCCAACGGTAGAGATAGGAGTATTCTTGGCAAGAATCTCTGGCCATCCATTCTTCCAGGTTACCGGCAGGAGATAAGTATCGCGACCTGTGTTGTACATATCCTCTTCATAAGGACGGCAAGCCAGGAATACAGCCCACCAGTTACCCTTGCCATCTTCTACGATGTCGGCATGACCAGCACTTGAAACTGGGTCCTTGCGGTTAGGGTCGAGACCGGTACGCTGGGTAAGAATAGGGTTGTTAGGGCATTCCTCCCATGGTCCCATCGGATTCTTGGCACGCAGGATAACCTCGCTGTGCCATCCGCCTGTACCACCTTCGGCGCACATCAGATAATAGAACTTGCCCTTCTTGAAGAGGTGAGGACCCTCAATCCAGATAGGACGCGCCTCTACATGGGTTCCGCCACGCAGAATCTCCTTGAAGTCGCCCTTGATGCTGTCGCCCTTCACGTCGAATTCGAAGCAGCGGATAGCACGCTGACCCTCATAGTCGGCACCGCCAACTACCGGACCGTTATGCACGATATATCCCTTTCCGTTGTCATCGAAGAAGAAGCTAGGGTCGATGCCGTCAATCTTCTTCAGATAGATAGGCTCGCTCCAGCCTTTGGAAGGATCTTTTGATTTCACAAAGAAGTTGCCGGCTCCCACATTGGTGGTAATCATATAGAAGGTCTTGTTCTTCTTGTTATAGCTGATGGCTGGTGCGAAGATACCGGCTGATACCTGCTGGCCCTTCAATGGAACCTGTGATGTGCGGTCGAGGACATGACCGGCAGGCTGCCAGTTGACCAGGTCTTTACTGGTTGAGAGAGGCACACCTGGGAAGAAGGTAAACGAAGAGTTTACCAGATAGTAGGTGTCGCCTACGCGACAGAGTGATGGGTCTGGATAGAAACCAGCCAGTACCGGGTTGTAATACTGGTGAGTCTTGTCGATTTCAACATTGAAGCGAGCGTCATTGCCCGCATACTTGAAATAGTCAAACTCAGCTGTCTGCGCCTGTGCAGCGGCTGCAAGCGTCAGGGAAAGCGATAAGATTGCAATTTTCTTCATTTTATTATTGGGTTTAAAATTACAGAATGAGTATCTGAACTCATGGCTGAAACATGTATTCAGAATTCTGCTGCAAAGTTACCGCTTTCCTTTTAAATATACCCCCACAGAATGTTACCAACACTTTGCGAGGCGTATCATAAACATCTCTATATGTAACAAATACTTTATTTTGGGAAACATCTGGCCTTTTCGGCAGTGAAAAGGCTAGATTTTCCGGTGGGCCTGCATATAATCGCGAGGCGAAGAGCCATAAAAGTTCTTGAACATGGTGCTGAAGCTGGCTGGGTTGGAGAAACCGCAGCTAAACATGATGTCTGTTATCGTCTTGTTAGAGTGGGTCAGCAACTTTTCGGCATATTGCAGACGGGTATTGCGGATGAAGGCATGTGGTGTCTGGTTGGTCAGCTCCTTCATTCGGCGGTGCAGATGCACACGGCTCAGTCCTACTTCGCGGGCAATCATATCCACACTCAGGTCCTCATTATCCATGTTATCATTGATTACCTTCATCACCTGTTCCATCAGCTGGTCTTTTGGCGAAAGGGCTTTTTCTATCGCAATCTGCCTGTCGCTCTGTCTCTCGTTGCCCATAAACTTGTTTTTCAAAGTACGGCGCACGTTGAGCAGGTTGATGATGGTGCGACGCAGAATGTCCATATTGAACGGCTTCACCACATAGGCATCGGCACCCGACTGCAAACCGGTCAGCTGGTCTTCCTCTCTGCTCATCGCTGTAAGCAGAATCACTGGAATGTGGTTGGTGTTCACATTGTTCTTGATCTTGGTACAGAGCGTATTGCCGTCCATCTCTGGCATCATGATGTCTGAGATAACGAGGCTTGGCTTCTGCTTGATAATCTCCGGCAGCGCCTCCTTTCCGTTGCAGAAGGTAAGGATATTGTAGGTTTCCTGTAGTTGGGTCTTCAGGAAATTACGTATTGCCTCATCGTCTTCTACCACAGCGATGGTGCTCTTTGCCTTGCTCTTGAAATCTTCTTCGGCGTCATTGGCTGTATCGGCAGCATTCTCTTCGTTTCCTTCCTCCATGTTTTCTTCCAGTTCCTTGATGTCTTCAGCAGTCTGTGGCTCCGGTGCATCTATCATTTCTTCCGGTTTCAGATGCTCGTTGCCCAGAGGCAGCGTGATGAGGAACTGGCTTCCTTCCTTCCAGTCGGCTTCATCAAGTGTCTTGTTGTTGGCGGCTGTAATGGTTCCGTAGTGCAGTTCCACGAGTGAGCGCGTCAGGTCGAGACCGATTCCCGTACCTACATTCCGGTCATAAGAAGTGGTGGTACTCTGATAGAAGCGCTGGAAAATCGTTTCGAGCTTTTCCTCCTGAATGCCCTTGCCGCTGTCCTTGATGGCGATGCGGACATGATGAGGTGAGTGGGAGAGGGTGATACGGATTCTGCCGCCTGCAGGAGTAAACTTGAAGGCGTTTGACAGGACATTCATCAATACCTTGTCAAAGTTGTCGCGGTCTATCCATACCGGGAGGGCCTCGTCTTCGTGCTCAAAGGTGAATTGGATGCTCTTGGCTATCGCCTGCTGGCAGAAGAGTTTGTATTCATCGCCAATAAAGGCAACCATATCGGTTTCGCTCATGTGCATCACCATTTGTCCCTTGTCAATCTTTCTCAGGTCCATCATCTGGTTAATCAGGTGCAGGATTCGTTCCGAGTTCTTACGCATCATATCGTAGATGCCCTGTCGGTGAGCGTCTTTGTCTTCCTTTATCAGCGTGAACAGCGGAGTGAGGATAAGGGTCAATGGGGTACGGATTTCGTGGCTGATGTTCATGAAGAACTTCAGTTTTGCTTCGCCCATCTCTTCCGCATGGATATGCTGCTGCAATATGAGCTGGTCTTCCATCTTGCGTTTGCGGTGCTTGATATAGAGCAGACAGAGCCCCAGGAAGGCAAGCAGATAGCAGAGTCTTGCCCAGATGCTGGCGTACCAGGCTGGGTGGACGATGATGGAGAACTCCTTGACAGGGGTTTCGTATCCGTTGCAGATGGCCTTGACACGGAACTTATAGGTACCTGCTGGCATATGTGAGAATGACAGTTCGTTCATGCCAGACTGTATGGTTCGCCAATCCTCACCATTGATGCTGTAGGCGTAACTGATCTGCTCTACATTATTATATGTAAGAGTAGACAATTGGATGGTGAAGGTGTTGTCTTCATGAGATAAGGAGAACTTGTCGCTGTTGTAGGCGCCTTTGTCGGTGATAGTATAGATGCCCGATTCCATATCCGGGTATACAGGGTTGTTGCCAACAAGAAGTCCTGATATGGTAACTTTTGCCTGCCAAGGATGCTGTTTCACCTTGTCCGTATCAAACCAGTTGATACCGCCGGTTCCGCCCATCACCAGCATCTTTCCTCTCCAGAGCGTGCAGGCTGCAGCATCGCTGAACTCATTGCTCTGTAAGCCATTGTCCGAGAAGTACTTGTTGATAGTTCCTTTTTCTGTATCTACCTGGTTTAAGCCACAGGTGGTTCCTATCCAGATTCTGCCCTTGTAATCTTCTATGATGCTGGCTACGCTGTTGTCTGAAAGTCCAAGTTCTGTGTTATAAATCTTCGGATGAGCATATCCCTTCTTCGGATCATAGCAGATTGCGCCGTCTTCAGTGCCAAACCATACGCGGTTCTTGCTGTCAGAATAAACGCAATGTGAGAAACTGCCCTTGTTCAGACAGTTGACGCCACCGAAAGTGGAAGTCCAGCTGTTTTTTTGCTGGTCATAGCAAGCCAGACCCACAGAAGTGGCAACGAAAACCCGCTTACCATCTTTTGAGATGCTAAGTTTCACGAGATAATCATTAGGAATACTGTTCTTTTTCAGGTTGTTGTCGGCACCATCTTGTGTTTTCCATTGCTTGATGCTTCCATCAGGAGAAAGGCGGAAAAGTCCTTTGCCCATGGTAGCAAACCATACATTGCCCTGCGGGTCTTCCTGGATATCGAAGATGCCCGTCTGGTTGCCAATGCCTAGGCTGAATGGATGGAAAGACCCCCCCGCATCTATAAATCCGATGCCGTCAGTATAGGTTCCTACCCATGTTCTGCCTTTCTTGTCTTTGCAGAGTGCCAGTACCGTGGTGTTGCTTAATAGATGGCTGTTGATGCTACCGGTTTTTATGTCAAAGAGGTAAAGACCATCCTTGTCGGTGCCCACCCAGACTTGATTGCCCTGGTTGACACACAGACTTGTGATGCTGTTTTCGCCTATCACGTTGCGGTTGCCCAAACGGTAGCCCATATAGTTGAAATCGCATTGAGCCTGCGACTGCATGAATACACCCTTCTGGAGCATGCTCACCCAGATGTTTCCCGTAAGATCTTCTATAATGCTGGTAATCTTGCACTTGGCAAGATTTACTTCACGGCTGAACAGAGGATTATTTTGCAAGAATCCTGTTACAGGATTATACACGAAGATACCCATACCATCGCAACCGATAAACAAGCGCTGGTCGCGGCTGATATAGATGTTGTCAATAGGAAGATTGCCTATGCCGGCTATCTTGGTGAAGGCGGTTGAACCAGCCTTGAGAAGGTAAATACCATCATTCTTGGTAGCAAGATAAATGTTGCCCTTGTCGTCTTGCCTGATATCTTGTGTGTTAAGTTGCTCTGTTCCCATGATGCGTGAAACAAGCTTGCCGTTCTTTTCTTTCCGATACAGCTTTCCGTTTTCCAGGATAATCCAGAGCCTTTCTTGTTTGTCTTCCAGAATCTTATGTATGTATTTCAGATTCTCCACTTCTCCTTTCATGGTGTAACAGGCGTTTGCATCTGTTTTCTTGGTCATGATGCCGTAACCGGAGGTAACGACAGCAATATCGCCATTGTGCAAACGGCTTACCTGGGTAACGTAAGTGTTTATAGGCTTATTTCTTGAATCGAGCATAGGTACGTTGCTGAATCTTTTACCATTAAGTATAAGTAGCGACTTGTTTGTTCCCAGCACAATACGCCCCTTTTCATCCTGTGTTATACAGTTGATATAGTTGCTGTTGAGCCCGTCACTGTTGTCGTAGGTTTTTCTGATGACCATAAAGTTATAGCCATCATAGATATTCAAGCCGTTACGGGTGGCAATCCAAATGAAACCATTTGAATCCTGGAACACCTGAGTGGCAAGGTTGCTCGAAAGCTGGTTGTCTGAATTGAAAAGTTTTCCTCGCTGCGCCATCATGTTCTGCGCAGTGAGACAGAAGATAAACATCAGTAAAAGACCGATGTATCTCATTGTTCTGAGGTTTGATTTCATGGAAATCATCATGATTCTTGGTTTCATTGTCTTTTTTGGCTTTTTTATATTCGTTTGCAAAAATACAAAATTAATGGGAGAATAATGCATGATAAGGTATGTTTTTTACGAGAATATATTAAAAAAGATGTTAAAATGTTACGTAGGATAAAGATAATGTTACATGTGGTACGAGAGAAAAACTATTGGTTACTTATTATAAAGTATATATGATAGATTAGAAGTATCTTTGCATCGGTTTTTAAGTTGTATATATTTAGTATATTTAGGTTAGTTAGGTTTATACATAATAGTTTGTAGAATAGGTTTAGAATTTCTAAGAGATTTTGATATTATGGTTTTTATATAGAATCATGATTAATTGGTTTCGGGATTGGTGCGTAGTGATTACGCGCCATTCTATTTTAAAAGACCAGCATCCTTTTCTGTAAACTAGAACCTGGCAATTCTTCATAATATAATAAGGTGACTGACAATAAATTATAAATCTAAAAATAATTGTAACAATGAACAGAAAGAAATTGTTAATATCACTCGCTATGGTTATGCTGTCAATGGCGGGGCTGGCTGCAGATAATCTGCCGGCACTCCGTGTGCAGGGTAAGAACCTGGTGGATGCCAATGGTAAGACTGTTGTCTTGCATGGCGTAATGGATACGCCGAACCGCTACTTCAACGGGTGGAGATGGCAGCAGTGGAAGGCTGACTATTCAGAAGCCGACATTCAGCCTTGCTTGGAAATATTTCTCTAAGCAGTTCTCGGCTATTACCGACAAGAAGCAGGGTGCTTATTGTACCGTGTTCCGATTGCACATGGATCCATGTTGGACCAACGATCCATCGAAGAAGGCAGAGAATGAGGCTGACATCTCAGCATTCAACATGGCGCGCTACCGCCTCTATCTGCAGAAACTCTACATTCCTCTCATCAAGGATGCTATAGCACATGGGCTTTATGTCATCGTTCGTCCACCGGGAGTCTGTCCTCAGGACATTAGCGTGGGCGATAAGTACAACCGCTATCTGAAGGGTATCTGGAAAACTTTTGCTGCCGATGAGTACATCAAGCAGAATGAAGGAGTAATTTCCATCGAACTTGCCAATGAGCCTGTGAGAGTACATCTTTCAGACGGAACGAAAGATGAAAGGGCTTTGCATGACTACTTCCAGCCGGTGGTGGATGTGATTCGCGAGCAGGGCTTCAAGGGAATCATCTGGGTTCCGGGCGCAGGTTATCAGAGTCAGTACCAGGATTACGTCAAGTATCCTATCACCGATAGCGAGGACAACTTCTCTTATGCAGTACATGTTTATTCCGGGTGGTATGGAAATATGACCGATAAGAATTACGATCACGATACTTTCATCCGCAACTTCAAAAGTCAGGTGCCGATGGTAGAGACGAAGCCTATCATGGTAACGGAGATAGACTGGAGTCCGGAAGATCCGGACAAGGCGAGCGAAGGTCACTATAATGAGTGGGGACAGTGGATACAACCTAACCTGGGAAGCTGGGCAACAGCATCTACCTCGAAATGGGGATTGGCATGGAAGGCTGTTCACGACCACTTTGGCAATATCGGAATGACGATTACCCATCCACAGGAATATTACGATATTGATGTATATCTTAAAACGGGCAAGGTGATTCCAGGTTTCCAGAATGCCAAGAAACACGGATTGTTCGAAGAGTGTTGCGGCTATGCCTGTATGAACTGGTATAAAGAGTGGTATTTGAAACAAAATACAACGGGAATTAAACAATTAGAAACCCAGGCAGACGTGGTTTCCACCTTATATTATAATATAGAAGGAAAAGAAGTTGAAAAGCCAACTGCAGGTGTTTATATAATAAAACAACTGTTAAGTAATGGAAAAATACGTTCTCGCAAGGTTTTTCTAAAATGATAAACTTTCTGTTACACCACGCAAAGTATGTTTCGAAAGAAATCCATACCTTTGCCGCCGTGAATAAACAGTTTTAGCGCACGCCTAAATTTTTAAAGCATAAATCAAAAATGAATAGAACATGATTGAACAAGTGTTAACAATGAAACGGACAGCAGCCTTATGCTTGGTGGGAGCTTTCTGCAGCCTGAATGCTCAGGCACAGAATATCCAGGTCAAGGGTAATCTTGTTGACGGTACAGGTGAGCCTCTGATAGGTGCCACTGTAAAAGTGAAAGGTAATGCCAGCGTCGGTGCGGTCACCGACTTAGATGGTAATTTCAGCATCAGTGTTCCTTCTGAGAATTCTATCCTCGTATTTACATACGTAGGTATGAAGACCAAGGAAGTAAAGATTGGTAAGAAGAGAGAGTTCAAACTTACTCTTGAAGATGACAACGCCATCGGCGAAGTTGTAGTCGTTGGTTATGGTCAGCAGAAGAAGGCTTCTGTCGTAGGTTCCATCACCCAGACTACTGGTGAGGTTTTGGAGCGTGCAGCTGGTGTCAGCGACGTCGGTTCAGCCTTGACAGGTAACCTCCCAGGAGTTGTTACAATCCAAGGCAATGGTATGCCTGGTGAGGAGGAACCTCAGATTATCATCCGTGGTTCTAGTTCATGGAACAATTCCGACCCTCTCGTTCTCGTTGATGGTATTGAACGTCCTCTGAGCAGCGTGGACATCTCTTCTGTGGAGAGCATCTCTGTACTGAAGGATGCTTCTGCTACTGCAGTCTATGGTGTGAAGGGAGCCAATGGTGTCATCTTGGTTACCACCAAGCGTGGTCAGGAAGGCAAGGCTAAGATTGACATTGGTTTCAATGCTACGTTGAAAGCTCCTTCTAAGTTGCCTAATAAGTACGACTCTTATGATGCGTTGATGCTTCGCAACCAAGTGGTAGAACGTGAACTGGGCATTTATCCTGAAGGTGTTTCATATCTTCGTCCTCAGTCTTTTATAGACAACTATCGAAACCAGACTACGCAGGAGCAGCGTGAACGTTATGCCAATGTGGATTGGCAGGATGCACTTTTCAAAAAGTCTGCTATGTCCTATAATGCGAACGTGAACGTGAGTGGTGGTACAAAATTCGTTAAGTACTTCGCTTCTGCTGATTTCGTGCATGAGGGTGACCTCTTCCGTGAGTATGACAATGGTCGTAACTACAACTCTGGCTATGGATACAATCGTATCAATGTTCGTAGTAACTTGGACTTTGCCATCACAAGTAGCACTACTTTGAAGGTAAATGTGGCTGGTAGCAATGGCGTAAGAAAAGCTCCTTGGAGTAACATGAGCAATAGTGAGTGGCAGATTGGTCAGCAGTGGGCTGGTGCTTATAACATCGCCCCAGATGTGTTCTTGCCACAATATTCTGACGGCACATGGGGATTCTATCCATCTGCTTCCAATGTAAGTAACTCTGCACAGAATCTTGCTATCGGTGGTACAGCACAGGCTACAACCACTCGTATCAATACAGACTTTACCCTTGAGCAGAAATTGGATTTCATAACCAAAGGCTTGAATTTCCGTGGTACTATCTCTTGGGATAATGTTTTTGTTGAGACAGGACGAGGTATCAATGACTTGAATAATGAAGCCCAGACTAAGTATATTGATCCTGAAACAGGTCAGGTTACTTATGGTAAAGAACTTGAAGGAAATAATAAGTTTGATTGGCAGCAAGGTGTGAACTGGTCAACGGAAGGTGGTTCTGTAGATAATAACCAGACTGTTCGCAACCTCTACTATCAGTTGCAGCTCAACTGGGCTCGCAAGTTTGGACAGCATGATGTATCAGCCATGGGATTGTTCTCACGTCAGGAGAATGCACGTGGTAGTGTGATGCCAACTTACCGTGAGGACTGGGCGTTCCGTGCTACCTATAGCTATGCAGGTCGTTATAACATCGAGTATAATGGTGCCTATAACGGATCAGAAAAGTTCAGCAAGGACAATCGTTTTGCCTTCTTCAATTCAGGTGCTATCGGATGGACCATCACTGAGGAAAACTTCATGAAGTCTCTTCGTGACAATCACATCATCGATATGTTGAAGTTCCGTGCTTCCTATGGTGAGATTGGTGATGACAACATTGGTGACCCATTTGATTCTACTCGTCGCTGGTTGTATATGAGTCAGTGGGCGTATGGCGGCAAGACTACGATGGATCTCGACCATACAGAGAGCATCTATACATGGTATCGACAGAACACTCTTGGAAATGATAATGTGAAATGGGAAACAGTTAAGAAAACCAACTTCGGTATTGATTATGGTTTCTTGGGAGGCTTGATTACTGGTTCTTTGGATTTCTTCTGTGATCGTCGTAATGACATCTTGATTTTCGGCTCCAACCGTTCTGTTCCTTCTTATTTCGGAACGACAGCACCTACTATTAATAAAGGTAAGGTTCGTACTAGTGGTTACGAGTGGGAATTGAAACTTAATAAGGTGTTTGCTAATGGCTTGCGACTCTGGGGTAATTTCAATATGACCCATGCCAAGAATAAGGTGATTTTGAAGGATGATGCCCTCTTTACTCCAAATTATCAAAAGGAGGCAGGATTTGCCATGAATCAGTATCACTCTTATATAGATAAGGGCTTTATCAATAATATTGATGATTTGATAGGTTCTCCGGCGCACGACTCCAATGACAATCACCGTTTGGTTGGTGACTATTACATTGTTGATTTCAATGGTGATGGTGTTGTTGATAGCAGGGACTCGGCTCCTGTAGGTTATAGCAGTAGTCCGCAGAACACCTATAATGCTACTATTGGTTTCGAATGGAAAGGGTTCTCAGCTTTCGCTCAGTTCTATGGAGTAACTAATGTGACCCGTGACGTATCATTGACAAGCTTTGGTAATATGCTTGATAATGTTTATGATACTGGTACTTGGTGGAATAAGAATCAAAGCAATCCAGAATGTATCCTTCCTCGTTGGGGTGCCACTGCTTCAAGTTACACCTATGGTACACAATATATGTATGATGGCTCTTACATTCGTTTGAAGAATGTCGAGATTGCTTATACCTGGACCAAGGGTTGGATTAAGGCATTAGGCGTAAACTACCTCAAGATTTACTTGAATGGTAATAACCTCTGGCTTTGGACTCGTATGCCTGATGACCGTGAGGCAAACCTCGGTGGTGGTGGCTGGTTGGGAGCATACCCTACGGTTCGCCGCTTCAACTTAGGTGTTAAATTCTCATTGTAATTATTAAAGAAAATATTCAGATGAAAAATAAGATAAAGACATTATTGTTGACGGGATGCGTCTCGCTGGCTCTCGGTACTTCGCTGAGTTCTTGTCAAGACTACTTGGACAAGGAGCCAGACTCAACAGTTTCTGCAGACGATGCCTTTGCCAATTTCCGTAATTTCCAAGGTTTCGTTGAGGAAATATACAACTGTATCCCAGATAAAGAGAAATGTAACTATTGTCCTTCATGGAACTGGGGTGATGATGAAATCTTCAATCCTGAGGCTGATAATAGAATGACCCATCAGGTTGATTTAGGTAACTTCCGTGCATGGGAATCTACTGGTAACTGGCTAAAGCGTGATGGTTCTTCTACTTCCACAGATAAGTTCGCACACGGTATTTGGAACCATGCGTGGTATTGCATCAGAAAATGTAATCTCGGTTTACAGAATATCGACAAGTTTGTGACTGGAAGTGCTGAAGAGAAAAAACTGATAGAGGGTCAGCTCTATTTCTTCCGTGCATGGTGGCATGAGGAAATGATGCAGTATTTTGGTGGTATGCCTTATGTGGATACTTATCTCGATGCCAATGCCGAGCAGAGATTGCCACGTCTTTCTTATCAGGAATGCGCTGATAGAGCGGCAGCTGATTTCCGCAAGGCTGCCGATTTGTTGCCTATTAATTGGGATAAGACTTCTGCAGGTGCTGCCACACAAGGTAAGAATGATCTTCGCATCAATAAGATCATGGCTCTTGGTTATCTTGGTAAAACCTATCTTTGGGCTGCTAGTCCTTTGATGAAGAATGGTGCGCAGATTGGTGCCAGCAAGAATGGCAAGACTTATGATTATGATCAGGAATATGCTAAGAAGGCAGCTGAGGCTTTTGGTGAACTGCTCTCTCTTGTGGAAGCTGGTCAGACACAATATGCATTGGCAGAGTTTAAGTACTCAGACATCTACAATCATGAGAAATCTCCTGATGCCAATAGCTGTTTTTCTGATATATTCTATACCAAGAAGCAGAACTGGAAAATGCCTGGAACGGTTGAAGCTATCTTCCGTGGTCCATCTCCTGATTTTAATGGCTCTAACTGGAACACCTCTAAGGTCTTTGGCCCTAAGGTACAGAAAGTAGTTGCTCATGATAATGTCATTCACCAACCTACGGCCAACCTTGTAGAGGCTTATGGAATGGCTAACGGAGAACCAATCTATTTGGTTGAGAATGGTAAGTATGTACCCAATCCAAAGTCTGGTTTCGACCCTGAGCATCCTTTCAAAAATCGTGATCCCCGTTTCTACCACGATATCGTCTTCGATGGTTTTAAGTATTTGAACGGAACACCTGGTCAGTATGCAGATTTACAGTATTGCCAATTATATACGGGTGGTAATATGCGCCCAATAGCAAATGCAAGCCGTACGGGTTATTTCATTCAGAAGTTGGTGCCTCATACTTGTAATGAAGTGGATAAAGATTACGACTGGGGGTCAGCTTTACACTGCTATTTGCCATATATGCGTCTTGCAGACATATACTTGATGTATGCAGAGGCTTGTGCTGCATTCGGTGGTGCTTCTGGCAAGTCTTCAAACTTTGGCAAGACCGCAGAAGATGCAATTAATACACTTCGCGACCGTTGTGGTGCAGGTCCTGTTGCTCCAGAATTTGTTGCAGACAACCATAAGTTCATGGATGAGGTCCGTCGTGAGCGTGAGGTAGAACTTTCTTTCGAAGGATTCCGCTTTTGTGACTTGCAGCGTTGGTTGCTTCTGACAGAGGCACCATATAATCAAAAATTCTCACAGGAGTTTGACCGTGTGGAAAGTGCAGACTTCTATACGAAGAATGATCCTAAGGACGCTCGGGTTGCCAATTATCGTAGAAAGTTGATATTGACTCGTAATTTTGGTACCAAGCACTATTGGTTCCCATTGCCAATCAAGGAGACTCAGATCAGTTCAGAGTTTAAACAAAATCCAGGCTGGTAAGGTTTAAAATTATAAATTAGTAATACTAAATGAATAATGATAGTATGAATTCAAGATTCAAATCATATAATTATAAGCTTTTTGTAGCAAGTCTCGTGGCTTTGGCTCCTCTTGGTGCCAATGCCAAGACTGCACAGACAAGCGAATCCGATACAGCCAGTGCCGACAAGGAGATGGTTCAGGTGGCTTACCGAAAGGTAGCCAAGGATGACATCTTGGGCGGTGTGTCTGTAGTCGATGTAGAGAACTTGATGAAGAAGAATTACCATACTTATAGCCTCGACAATATGCAAGGTTATGTAGGTGGTTGGAATGGCAATTCTCTCTGGGGTATGGATGCCGACAACGCTGGTTATCTCGTCTTGGTAGATGGTGTGCCTCGTGAAGCTAACAACGTTCAACCAAGTGAGATTGCACAGATTTCTTTCCTCAAGGGTGCGCAGGCTGTGGTGCTCTATGGTAGCAAGGCTGCCAAGGGTGCTGTAGTCATAACTACCAAGCGTGGTCATAATGACGGCTTGAAGGTCGAGGTGCAGGCTAATGCAGGTTTGAATGTAGCAAAGTCTTATCCTGAGTATCTTAGCAGTGCAGAGTATATGACTCTCTATAACGAGGCTCGTCGTAATGATGGTCTGTCTGAGCTTTATTCTGCTGAGGACATCTATAATCATGGAGCAGGTTTGAACCCTTATCGTTATCCTAATCTCGATTTCTATTCTTCTGATTATCTCAGAAAGATGAACAGCCGTTATGAGGCTACTGCAGAAATCAGCGGTGGTGGTAAGCGAGCTCATTTCTATAGCAATATCAACTATTATCGCCAGGGCGATTATTTCAAGTTTGGTGAGGCTAAGAATAATAATACCCAGCGCTTCAGCGTTCGTGGTAATGTGGATATAGACATTACTGATGATATTAAGGCTTGGGTCAACTCCAGTGCAACCTTCTATGATTCTCATTCTGCAAAGGGTAATTACTGGGAAGCTGCTGCTACTTGGCGTCCTAATTTTCCACAGAATGCAGCTCCTCTTATCTCCACAGATATGATAGCCCCTAATGCTAAGGCTGCTTGGGACTTGATGAGTGTTGCGAAGTTGGTAGATGGCAAATACTTCCTTGCTGGTACTCAGGCAAACTCTTCCAATGTTTTTGCTGATATCTATTCTGCAGGAAGTAGTAAATTTACTAGTCGTCAATTCCAGTTTGATACGGGTATCAATATCAACTTGCACAAGGTGTTGAAGGGCTTGTCTTTCGAGACTCATTTCGCAGTCGACTATGCTACCTCTTATAATACTTCTTTCGATAATAGCTATGCTGTTTATATCCCAACATGGGCTAACATTGATGGCAAGGATATGATTGTCGCATTGAAGAAGGAAGGTGAGGATAAAAAGTCTGGCAACCAGAACATCAGCGGAAGTACAGATAACCAGACCATGTTTTTCTCTGGTCAGTTCAACTACAACAATACTTTCAACAAGGTTCACAATCTGTCGGCAATGTTGATAGCTTCTGGCTTCCAGCAGTCGAAGTCTGGACAGTATCATAAGAACTCTAGTGCCAATCTTGCATTCGATGCTTCTTACAATTATGCCCAGAAGTATTACGCAGATTTTGGATTAGCTGCCATTCACTCTGCCCAGTTGGCTCCAGGTCATCGTGAGGCTCTCTCACCATCACTTTCTTTGGGTTGGAGACTCAAGAATGAGTCTTTCTTGAAGAATTCCAAGGTGGTAGATGACATGATGATTAGTGTATCAGGTAGTATTATCAATGAGGATATTGATATAGCAAATGGTGACAATCGCTACTATCTCTATCAGAGTATTTGGACTTCTGATTACGGCTATGGATGGTATGATGGATCTAGCGATAAATACACCTATTCAAAAAGAGGTGAGAACAAAGACCTTGATTTTATCAAGCGCAAAGAGTTGTCTCTGAATTTCAAGACATCCCTGTGGCAGAAATTGGTGACATTGGATGCAAGTTTCTTCATCAATTCGATGGAGGGTTATCTCATCTCTTCGCCAACATTCTATCCATCTCATTTGAATACTGGTTATCCAGCGGCTTCGTTTATGCCTGTACTGAATTACAACAATAATCGTAGAGTAGGATTTGATTTCGCAGCCAACTTCAATAAGAAGGTAGGTGATGTGGATCTCTCACTTGGTGTGACTGGTACTTACTATACAACCAAGGCTACCAAACGAGATGAGAACAACGTAGAGCAGTATCAGAACAGACAAGGAAAGGCACTTGATGGCATTTGGGGTTACAAGAGCGCAGGTCTCTTCCAAAGCGAGGAGGAAATCAAAACTTCTCCAGACCAAAGCTATTTTGGTGGAACAGTTAAACCTGGTGACATCAAGTATGTGGATGTAAATGGTGATAATAAAATTGACCAATACGACCAAGTCTTCTTGGGTAAGGGTGGTTGGTACGGAGCACCATTCACGCTTGGTGTCAATCTTACAGCTAAGTGGAAGAACTTTACCTTCTTCGCTCTTGGTACCGGTAACTTCGGTGCTTGGGGAGTCAAGAATAATTCTTATTGGTGGGTAAAGGGCGATAGCAAATATTCTGCTGTAGTTCGTAACCGATGGACAGAGGAAACCAAAGAGACTGCAACCTATCCTCGTTTGACATCTCTTGATGGTAACAACAACTTCCAAACATCAGACTTCTGGATGTACAAGACGGATGCTTTCCGCTTGGCTAAGGTCCAGATAACTTACGACTTGCCTAGTACTTTGTTCCAAAAGACATGGCTTAAGGCGTTGTCGGCATACGTAAGCGGAGCTAACTTGCTTACCATTTCAGGAGAGCGCGAAGTCTTAGAGATGAACGTTGGGTCTGCGCCTCAGACACGCTATTATAATATAGGTGTGAAGGCAACATTCTAATCATTTTAAAATGTAGAAAGAAATGAAAGTAAAAAATATATTTATATTAGCAGCAATGTCGCTTACTTTGGCTTCTTGCTCAGATCTCTTCGAGCCTGCAGATGAAAACAACCGTGGCTTGAATGAGATTTACAATGAGCCAACATACGCTCAGGGACTATTGGGATATGGTTATGCGATGCTTCCTTACAATACCAAGAGTGTTACTGATATTGCTACAGATGACGCTGTAAGCAATGACTTGACAAATAGCTTTCTCAAGATGGCTACAGGTTCTTGGACTGCTAATAGCGATCCTATGTCTAGATGGACAAATGGTCGTGCTAGTATCCAATATCTCAATATCTTCCTTCAGGAGGTAGATAAGGTAAACTGGGCAAAGGACGAGAATGCCCGTAAGATGTATTGTGATAGCCGTAAAGGTGAAGCTTATGCTTTGAGAGCTCTCAACTTGTATTATCTTTTGATGAATCATGGTGGATGGACAGCCGATGGCAAACTGCTTGGCGTTCCTAATTTGACAGAACCAGAGACTTCTACTGATAATTTCAACAAGCCACGTAATACATTTCAAGAGTGCTTGGATCAAATCTATAGCGATTTGGACGAGGCTGCCAAGCTTCTCCCTCTTGATTACAATGATTTGACTAATGATAACGATGTTCCTGCCAAGTATAAGGAAATCGGAGTAAAGACCGCAGGAGACTACAACCGTGTGTTTGGTTCCATTATGCGTGGTCGTATCAGCGGTCGTATCGCTGAGGCAATTCGCTCACAGGTATCTTTGCTTGCAGCTAGTCCTGCTTTCTCTGAAGGTACAAACGTGGATTATGCTAAGGCTGCTGACGATGCAGCTACCGTTCTTGACCGTATCAATGGTGTGAATGGTTTGTCTGCTACAGGTAATAATTGGTTTATGCAAACCAGGGAAATCGATGCGCTTGGCTCAGGTGCTTGTCCTGCTGAAATTCTTTGGCGTGGCAGTCGTACCAATGGTGCTGATGACTGGGATCTTGGTCTGAACCAAGAGTCTGATAATTTCCCTCCGTCTCTTTATGGTAAGGGTAGAATCAACCCAACTCAGAATCTGGTCGATGCATTCCCTGCTGTAAATGGTTATCCTATCACCGATGATCGTTCAGAGTATGATAAGTCGAATCCTTACAGCAATCGAGATCCTCGTCTTGACCTTTATATCATTCATGATGGTAGTACTTATAAGGGAAAGACCATTCATACAGACATTACGACGGCTAATAACAATGATGGTTTGAATAAGATTTCCAATTCTACTCGTACAGGCTATTACATGAAAAAGCTGTTGCGTGAGGATTGTAATCCTGACCCTAATGCAAAGAATGCTCAGTATCATTATCCTGTGTATATTCGCTATACTGAGATATTCCTCGATTACGCTGAGGCTGCCAACGAGGCTTGGGGACCAACGGGTAAGGGAACTCACAACTACTCAGCTTACGATGTAATCAAGGCAATCCGTGAGCGTGCCGGAATTGGCGAGTTTGGCGAGGATCCATACTTGGATGAGTGCGCTGGTAGCAAAGAGAAAATGCGTGAGTTGATTCGCAACGAGCGTCGTTTGGAACTTTGTTTTGAAAATAAGCGCTTTAGCGACCTTCGCCGTTGGAAAGCTCCTCTAAATGAGGCTGTGCGTGGTATAGAAATCACTTCAGAGGCTGGTGCCCCATTATACAAAGTCATGAAGGTTGAGGATCGCAACTATAAAGATTACATGTATTACGGTCCTATACCACAGAGCGAAATGTTGAAGTGGAGCAACTTGCAGCAGAATAAGGGCTGGGAAGTAAAAAATAACGACTAATATTTAAAATGATGAAAACAATGAAGATAAGCAAATATTTGTCCATGGCTGCATTGGGAATCTTGGCTTTAGGCTTTAACTCTTGTGAGAATGGCAACCAAGAATTTCCTGATTATGAGGGCGGTACTACTGTATATTATCCTTATCAGTATATCGAACGTTCTGTAGTTTTAGGCAATGATGAGAATCGCGATAATACGGATGATAACAATCATGTATTGTATATCGTATCTACAATGGGTGGAGCATATAATGGAAAAAACATCACATTGAATGTAGATGTTGATAATTCATTGTGTGACAATCTGTATTTTGAGGATGGAGTCACTCCTGTAAAGCCAATGCCTAGCAATTATTATACAATTCCTACCAAGACGGTTGCGTATAATGGGAAAATGCAGGGACGTCTTCAGGTTAAGTTGGAGGATGCTTTTTTTGCTGACCCTGATTGTGCAAAGAATACATATGTAATCCCAGTTCGCATCAAGGAAATGGTGGGAGCCGATTCTATTCTTTCGGGTTCTCCTGCCGTTGCAGGTACAACTCCTGTTCGTACTGATGCTTCAGCTTGGTTAATTGCCCCTAAGGATTATATCCTTTATTGCGTTAAGTTTATGAATCCATGGGATGGCTTTTATTTCCGTAGAGGAACTGACAAGATTACAGAGAATGGACAAACTCATGAGGTAAAGCGTGAAGGTGCAACTATTGAAAAGGATGAAGTGAGTCACATTACAACCAAGAGTTTGAAGGAATGTAATTTCGAAGTCTCTGTAAATAAAGCTGACGGCTCTAAGGTCACTTGCAACTTGAAACTTACGTTCGATGATAATGGTAATTGTACCGTTACTTCTGATACAGAGGGCATGACTGCTTCCGGTTCAGGAAAGTTTGTAGAAAAGGGAGCTAAGTTGGCTTGGGGTAACAAGGATCGTGACATCCTGACTCTCAATTACAAGGTTGATTTCGGTTCTGGCATTGTTTTGGAAACATCCGATCAGTTTGTTGCCCAGACTCGTGGTAACACCAATGGTATTGTTCAATTCAGTCCTCAGTATATCAAGAAGTAATATTCTTGATAGATAAGTGTCATTCTAATAATTTGATTATTATGAAATTGAAAAATATTAATTTAGGTTTAGGCTTGATGGCTCTCTTGGCTTTGTCTTCTTGTGCTGATGACAAGTTCTCGGAGTACAGAACTGATATGACCAAGAATTTGAAGGAATATCAGTATCTGAATAACTACGAGCCTTTGAAGAAATACGTGGAAGATATGAAAGCTGCCGGCAAGTGCAATCCCAACTTTAAGTTGGGCATTGCGCTCGAAGCAGCCGAATTCAACAAGCAGGGACTTGTATATTGTCTTGCTGGTAGCAATTTCAATGAGACTGTAGCCGGCAACGCCATGAAGATGGCTTCTTGTGTTGCTGATGATGGTCGCATGAATTTTGATAATGTAAGTGAATATGTTAAGAATGCCACAGATGCAGGTCTTTCGGTTTATGGTCATACCTTGGCTTGGCATGAACAGCAGCCTAACAAGTATCTGAATGGGCTGATTGCAGATAAAGTAAATCCTGGTGCTGAAGTTGAGAAGACTGATTATGAACTTGACTGTTCTACTCTTTCATCTTACGATTGGCATGAGTTTCCTTCTTCTTCTATAACTACAGAGTGGAACAAAGATGGTGCAGTGGTCATAACCAATAAGAAGGCGATCGAGAATTATAAGCTTCAGTACTGGCTGGTAAATGGCATTCAGCTTAAAACGGGTACAAAATATAAGATTACCTTCCTTTGCAAGGCAGAAGGTGAATCGCCTGCTAAAATCCACTTTAAGTTGGGTAACTGGGGCGGTGGCGACGTAAAGGATTTCACTATTCCTGTAGGTGGTGATTATAAAGAAGTTCCGTTCGAGGTAACTCCTACCATGGATAGTAATGGTCTCTTCTTCCAGCACGGACAATTTGTAGGTAAGATTTATTGGAAGTCTATTAAAATCACTCATTCCGAGGCTCCTTCTACTGAAATCCCTGTAAGTGTTGGGCATCTTACCTTTGATGATGGTCAGAACCTTGGTGGATGGGGTATGGATAATGCGCCAAAGATTGTAAATGGTGTTTGTGAGGTTGGTAACAACGCAGCCAAGGAAAACCCTTGGAATGCACAGGTTAACTATGAACCAGGTTTCGCTTTCGAGAATGGTAAAACCTATCACTTGAAGGTGAAAATCAAGGGTTCTGTAGCTGGTGAATTTGGTGCTGGATTCCAGAATCCTGAAGGATACATAGGCTGTGGTGACTTCCCTACCATCAAGGTTACAACTGATTGGAAGGAAGTTGATGTGGCTACCACATGTAATGGTGACAATGCCTTGCGCCTGCTGCTGAATATCGGCAAATATGCGGGTACCCTCTATATTGATGATTTTGAAGTTTACTACACGAAGCCTTCAAATACTATTCCTCTTACAGATGAGGAAAAGAAGAAAGCACTTACTCCTGTTTTGCAGAAGTGGATTTACGGCATGATGGAAGCTACCGAGGGTAAGGTGAAGGCTTGGGATGTTGTAAACGAGTCTATCTCTGGTAAAGATATTGATGGCGATGGTTACTACGATCTCCAGTCTGCCACACGTGGTACAGTTTCTCCAGATGATGCCAAGAACAAATTCTACTGGCAGGATTACCTGGGTGACCTTGATTATGTTCGCACTGCTGTAGCTGCAGCTCGCAAGGGCTTTGCTGATGCTGGTGGAAAACCTGAGGAGTTGAAGCTCTTCATCAATGATTATAACCTCGAAACTGCTTACGACGATAACAAGAAGCTCAAGAGTCTGATTCATTGGATTGAGGAGTGGGAGAAGGACGGCGTTACCAAGATTGATGGTATCGGCAGTCAGATGCACGTTACTTGCAGCATGGATCCTGCTAAGCAGAAGGAAAATGAGGAAGCTTACGTGAACATGCTCAAACTGATGGTTGCTTCAGGTAAAGGTAAGTTGGTTCGTATCTCTGAGTTGGATATGGGCTTGGAGGATATGAACGGCAACCTTGTAAAAACTACTGATATGACCGAGGAACAGCACAAGGTAATGCGTGCTTACTACGAGTTTATCGTCAAGAAATATCTTGAGATTGTTCCTAAGGAGCTGCAGTGGGGTATCTGCCAGTGGTGTGCTACTGACAGCCCAGCCAATAGTGGTTGGCGTCCTGGTTTGCCAGTAGGCCTCTGGGATTTGGATTATTATCGCAAGCATACCTATGCAGGTTTTGCTGCAGGCCTTGGTGCTCCAGAATATTGGAAGGAAGCCAAGTAATTACTCTAAAAGACATTAGTTTTAGGTTTTATCATACAAAGATTAACCGAAAAAAGATGTTAGTCGTTAAGGTTGGCTGTGTTGTGATGACACGGTCAACCTTTTTGCATTTTTTTAATGATGAAAATATTCTCTTTCTCCTATGTGTCATTCTTGAAAGAGATTGTCTAGTGTGACTTCGCTGTTTACTATACTTGAATGGATGCCATTGGCAACACCAAATGTTGTGACAAAGGTATTTACCAATGATTTTGTGCAATGGGTTCGGTCTCTGAATAATTCCATCCTATTGCGCAGCTTTATCTCATAATCTGCTGAAATTTTGTATTGGGCTTGACTAAATTTCATCTCGCAGAGGTTGATGACTCGGTCGGCACGCTCTATGATGAGATCTATTTGGGCTCCTCTCTGATTCTTGGTTTTGTCAGCCTTGTCAAACCAAATGTAAGCCTCGCTAGCCACGCCACCAATATTCAATGCCTTGCGTATTTGGCTGATATGGAACAAACAGAGTAATTCGAAAGTTAAACCTTGCCATGCCTCAACACTGTGAGAGAGATAATGCTTGCTCCACCATTGCTCATCAAAGGAGTCGATATTGGGCTCTATATACTTTAAATAAAATAAGGTATAAAAGTCTGTCAACTTATATAGGCGGTTTTGCGTCTTCTTGCCATAATATCTGAACTTCATGATGAAGTCACATCTCTCCAGATTCTTTAATATCTGGCACAACTTCTTTCCGTCCAGTTTGGCTGCTTTAGCAATTTCTGCATTTGTCATGCCGCCTTTATGATTAGCCAAGAGCCTGACCACCTTGATGTAATTGTCTGCATGAGTAAATAAGGCTCCATATAATTCGTCAAATTCTTGTCTTAGTGCCTCTCCCTTGTTAAAGCACAGGGCATCAACATTCTGTACAAGGCTAAGACTTGGATCTATTAAACTCAGATAAAAAGGAATGCCTCCAAAGAACATATAGCATTGGGCTATCTGGAAGCGATCCCAAGAGCATCCCCGCGATTTTAGGTATAGTTCTGTCTCATACAAAGTAAATGGGCGTAAATATATCTGGCAAGTGATGCGAGCATGCAGACCTCCTTGGTTTTCTATGAGCTTGTCTACCATCCATGATGTGGCAGAACCGCTAGCGATGAAAACTATATCGCGACGACGGGCTGCCCATCCATTCCAAAAGTTTTCAAATGCTGGGGTGAAGTCGGAACGCAAGGAATCTATCCAAGGCATTTCGTCTACAAAGATTATCTTTTTGCGGTCTTCTGGCAAGGATGACAGATATTCTTCCAAAACATCAAAGGCATCAAACCAATCTGATAATTTGCGAGCTGATGTCTCGCCCATGGCTTGTTTTAATGCTTTGGCAAAACTGCGTAATTGGGTGCGTTGGGGGAGATTGTGTCCTCCAACGAAAGTGAAGTCGTACTTCCGACCAAAGAATTCATCTACTAGATAAGTCTTGCCGACACGTCTTCTACCATAAACGATAACAAGTTCAGAGCGATCTGAGTCTATACAACGTTGAAGCTCTGCCTTTTCTTTATCTCGTCCGATTATTAAATCTGCTTTCATACTTCTAATGTTTTGGTTCGACTGCAAAATTACGATATTTTTCCTTAAAATGGCACGAAAACGCACTTTTTCTCACTTTTTTTTCGAGAAAAAGTGCGTTTTCGTGCCAAAACCTTTCATTTGGCTTCCCAGAGAAGGACGTGATGTATTAGGCTCATCTGTATATTTTTCCTCTGTTTTGACCAAACATTTGGGGAATCTGGAATATTTGTTTATTTGACTTTTCCTGATTTCCTCTTCAAATAGGTTTGATGGTGTATCATTTTCGTTATAATGTTGGCTATCAAACCTATTTGGTACTTCTCACAAAGTATTTGTTATACCACGCAAAGTCTTTTTCAGCCTTTTCTGTTACTTTTGCAAGCGGAAATGAGAAACTTCTCAATTTTATAACTGGATTTATTAACTTAATAACAAATTGTAAAGCTTATGAAAAAGTTATTTACTTTGATTGTAGCAGCTTTCATGGCTGTAAGTGTGAATGCTCAGACAGAGACTCCTCTTGTTTTGGGTGGTGACTGGAATGCAGGTTTTGCCGGAGATGCTGATGTTTATGACTTCACTATTAACAAGCAGTATGGTGCAGCAGAGTTTGCCTGCAATGTCAACTCTGCAGATTATCCTAAGTATATCCTCGAGTTCGAAGAACCGCTTCCTGCCAACTTCCAGGTGAACTATACTTGGAAGACTTCTGCTGATGCAGAAGGCGATGCAACTCCTGCCTACGGAAAAGCTGTGGGTGATGGAGCAACCAAGAAGTTTGAACTTCTTTTCGAGCAGGAGCATCCTTACATCGTGGGCGTAAGCGTACAGCATACCGATGCTGAGGAAGTGAACCTGAAGGTTAAGAAGATGATTTTGGTTGCCGCTGACGGTACTGAAAAGAAAATTAATGCCTCCTTCACCAGTTGGGGTGGTACTGATAACACAGTTGTTTATAAGGGTATAGTTTCTTTCGATAAACAGTACCAGCAGCTTGCTATCAATGGTTTGGCTGGCAAGAGTAATGTTACAGTCAAGGTGAAACTAGCTGAGCCAACCCCAAATGTTCAGATGTGTGTAGATTACGAGGATAATACATCTGAGTGGCCTTCATTCGGAGGCAGCGATGAGATTACTTTCACCACCAAGGAAGGTGTAGCCATCAAGAAAGTGGGTATCCAGTATATCGACCCAGAAAATAATCCAGCAAAGGTTTCTGTGCTCGGTGCCTGGTTGGTTGATACAACTACCGGCATTTCTAAGGTAGAGAATCTGAAGGTTGCTCAGGATGGCAAGTGCTTCAACCTCGCTGGTCAGCAGGTAGGTAAGAACTATAAGGGCGTTGTCATCAAGAATGGTAAAAAGATGGTTATCAAGTAATAGATGAGACGTTTTACAATGCTCGCATCGTACTATATATAATAATGTGTACGATGATGTAGAATCTATATAATATAAATATTAAACAAATGGTATAAAAAATCCCAGAATCGCTCTTCCAAGCAGTTCTGGGATTTATTATGGTGATATTTGTCATCAATATCTCCGCTATTATATTTTTATGTATTGCTCAGATTCTTAATGATTTCCAAAGGTAGCTGGGTAGCTTTGGAAACCTGTTCGGCAGAAAGTCCCATTGCCAGCAATCGTTGTGCTGTTTCTGTGTTGGTCTCATGCTTGCCTTCTGCTCTACCTTTCTCCATACCTTTTTCCATACCTTCCTTCATGCCCTTTTCCCTGCCTATTTCTATACCCTCCGCAAGACCTTCTTGTTTGCCTTCACGCTTAGCAGTGTCTACGGAATTCTTGATGTCGCGATATGCCATCTTGC
>OHCX01000027.1_pt1 | contig 79387 bp, 73 predicted proteins | sample 1566841 | NCBI WGS metagenome assembly OHCX01 (sample SAMEA3879513, study PRJEB24766) | human gut metagenome | biome: human-associated habitat; feature: feces | place: USA | collected 1985/1987 | reverse complement strand
GGGAGTGGGAATGAAAGTTAAGAACAAGCCTTGACACAGTTTAAATTACACCCCCGGAGCCAATAGCTTCATTATATGTTCGATATGCTTTTTCTAGTCTATATTTTACAATTTCGGTTCTGTCAGTGTCTGTAAGTTGTCCCTTTATCATATTGCAATTCCTTCCTTATTTACGTTATGATTGAATAAGGTATAATGGTTCTCCTCCCATTCTTTTTGGGAGAAGAGTACAGGGTTGATGATTTCATCAATATCCCAGCCTAATTCTCTTAGTGGATAAGAATACTTATCGTAATCTTGAAGCGTAACTTTTGGCTTGTCTAGAAGAATCAATACATCCCAATCACTTCCTTCATGTTCTGTGCCTCTAGCGCGGGAACCAAACAAGATAGCTTTTGCATGAGGATCAATCTCATGCAATCTATTGTGCATTGCTTCTATGATTTGTTTCTTCTCCATATCTATCAATATTAATATATGTGTTGCAAAAATACGAGTTTTCTTTCTAATCACCAAATTTTTAACATAAAATTCTGTCTAATATCTTAAAATAAGTGTTTGGTGAGATTTCTAATCTCCATTGTGTCAATAGCTTCGTCCGATAAATAGGTTGTGCTTGTAGATAAGGTTCCAGGAGCTTACCTTATTTTTCCATCACCAAATCAGCGAGCACGATGGCGGATTCCTTCTCATCCCTCGGTGCATCCTTTGACTTCCATGCCACGATGAAGCGGATTCGGGCAGCGGTTACCTTGTAGCCTTTCAACTCCCATTTGCCTAGTTTCTCTTTCATCTTGATGGAGAGCTGGGCTATGTCTCTGCCTGTTGATGGGAGACAGAGGCAATGGTCGTGATAGGTTAGCGGCATACCGCTTCTCAAGGAAAGAATAGCGTCCTTGTGAGGCTTGGAGAAGCCCAGGTTTACATCCTTGTGTGAGAGCTGAAGCACTATTTCGTTGGGCTCATCGTAGGCTTGGGCATCATAGAGATGCTGGGCACTTTTCAGACTGTCGAAGAGATTGCCGTTGGTGTGGATGGTTAGTGTACGCTTGGCACGGGTCATGCCCACATAGTATCGGCGCAGTATGTCATCGGTAGGATGCTCGGGATGGGTAATGAGCATCAGTACATGGTCGAACTCATGGCCTTTTGCCTTATGGATGGTGCTGACCACGATGTCTGATTTCGAGATGTCACAGAAGTCTTCTACTGATGATTCAAACACGAACTCCCTCAGGTCGCTGTAATATTTGGCACGATTGGTCTGCTCAAATACCTGGAGGCTGCGGCGCAGATATGGCAAAGCCTGGCTGCTGGCATACTTTTGGACTGTCTGCTGCTTGGCTGCTTCCCAAATATCATCAGGGATGATAGGGGATTTCGTTTCCTTGATGCCTTGGTCTATCTTCTTCAAGAAGTATCTTACCTCTGCCAGATTCCAGAAGCGCAAGCCGTCCATTGATTGCACCAGCTTGGCCCTGATACCATGACTGTGAAGAAGAGCCAGCATGATGACAGCCTCCTCATTGGTCTGCGTGAGGATACTGATGGTTTCGTTCTTCTTGCGGGAAGATGCATCGGCTTCTTTTGAAGCGTTACTTCCCAGTAATCGCGTAACATCTTCTAGGATAGGCTGATACATATAAACCTTTTTCTCCAGAATCTCGTATGGATGCTTCACGATTCTTACCTCTCCATCTTCTTGACTCATGGAGATGATAGGGGTAGATTTGATTCGTTGGCGGATGTTGCGGGCAAAGTCGTTGGCAGTATCCACGATGTGGCGAAGGCTGCGGTAATTCTCGGTCATCTCGATGAAACGGCTGTGTTCTGTCTGGGTCAGTTCATAGAGATACCGCGAGTTGGAACCTCTAAACTCATAGATGTTCTGGTCATCATCGCCTACGGCTATCACCCTCATCTCTTCGTTGGTTTTCATCAGAGCAGAGACAAGGGCATAGTCATCCTTGCTCATGTCTTGTGCCTCGTCAATAACGAGTACGGTCTTGCTGATGCGATTGGGTTCCACTTCTCCATTGTTAATCATTTCGGCGGCTTGCTTAACCACATCTCCAGCCTCATCCAGATTGCCAACTCTGCCCAGCAGGTCGAAACAGTAAGAATGGAAGGTCTTGATTTCTACGAAATGGGCGGCATTGCCGATGAGTTGCATCAGGCGCTGCTTGAACTCGGTAGCGGCTGCACGAGAGAAAGTGAGCATCAGGAGTTGTTCGTGCTTTACATCTTCCAAAAGCAGGAGAGAGGCAAGCTTATGTACGAGCACACGTGTCTTGCCGCTGCCAGGACCGGCAGCGACTACGATGCAGCGAGACTCGTGGTCGTCGATGATTTCCTTCTGTCTCTTGGAGAGCATTCCGAAGAGTTTCTTATACTTCGAAGGTGTTACGTTGCGCTCTATCTCAGTCTCCCGGTTGCCCTTGAAGTACTTTGAGATGAAGTGATGGTAGTCCATCTGGAAATAATCCTGCACATATTGCAGGGCGGCGTCGTAATCCCTTACCATCAGGTTGGCATATTCGCCCACGATGTGAATCTGCTGAATCTTCTGCTTGTAGAATTCGTTGAGCATGCGATAATCCTCCTGCTTATAGCGCAGGCGAAGTTCCTTGGTGCGCTTAATCGCCATTGCATTGTAGAGTACCAGGAATCCTCCTTCCAGCTTCATGGCTCCTATCTTGGAGAGATAGAGCAAGGCTTCCTCCACGTCCTCCAACTGCAGGGAAGAGAAGTCGGAGAAGAGTGACTGGCTGCAGGATTTCAGATCGTTCAGAAGTTCAACTACCGAGAATTGAAGAGGCTTCTCTTTTGAATCTACAGAAGAGCTATTGTTGCTCTCTTCTGTTATAGTTTTACTTATTTCCTCAGCCAGGCTGTATAGTCTTTCGATGATGAATCGGCAAACCTCAATTCGTCTTTCGAATCGCTTGATGATGGTCTCTATATCCTTGTCTCTTGTCACGATAAGATTGCGGACGCCGTCTTCCTTCTTGTGCGCATATCCCTTCACTGCCAGGAAGTATAGCAGTGTGCGGATTTTCTTTTCGGTTGAAGTGTTGATGCCGTCGTGTACGGCATTGTCATTGAGTTGTTTGTATGTGATATGCAGCGATTCATCCGGGATATGTTCCAGAATGTATCTTTCCAGTTTGGCGAAGTTCTCCAGCATCTGCTGAGGCTTGCGTTGCTTGTCGCTGATGTCTTGCAGATAGGCTGATATGTCACGGGTATCGGCAAGGATGCCTTCCTGTCGCATTCGGTCAACGGAGGAGATGACGTCTCGCTTGCTGAGTCCTAGGATGTCGGCGAGGTAATCAATGCGGGATTCTGCCTCGCTATCCTGTGCCTTGGCTATATGCTTCTGGGTGATGAGCGACTTGATGATGCGGATGGCATTCTTCATCTCATCTTCCGAGAACAGGGGTGATTCGGTGAGGCGCAGTCTTGCCTCGTCCATGTTCTTGACAGTGATACCTGTGGCATAGACGTGCGGAATGTTGTTGCCACGCTCTATGTATCCGCTCTGTTCTAGAGCAGATAGGGCGGTGCGGACACGGGTTTCTATGTCGGATACCGAGTCATCCCAACCGGCTTGACGGGCTATCTCCAGTGCTGAACAACTTACATGTGGACGCTGCTTGGTAAAATCCTTAACGGCTTTCCATACCTGTTGTATCTCGCTGATGCTCAGTTTGGTTTGGTTGAGCAGGATGAAGTGCTTGTCCAAGTCCTCATCGCTATAGAGTACATAGCATTTGGCATTGAGGTGTGGGTCTCTTCCTGCACGTCCAGCCTCCTGTACATAGTTCTCCAGAGAGTCAGAGATGTCGTAGTGGATAACCAGCCCCACATCGCTCTTATCTACTCCCATGCCGAAGGCGGAGGTGGCAACAATGATTCTTACCTTATCGCTCATGAAGGCATCCTGATTGTGTATCTTCTCATCAGCATCCATCTTGCCATTATAGGGCAGGGCGGATATGCCGTCACGTGTCAGCTTTTGGGCGAGTTCACGGGTGCGCTTGGTGCGGGATACGTAGATGATGGTAGGGCAATCAGCCTGCTCTACCAGTGAACGCAGGAGATTGTATTTGTTGCCGTCACTATCTACGTGGATAACGGAATAGTGCAGGTTGGTGCGTGAGGCTGATGAGGCGAAGAGCTGGAGATCGGTACCCAGCCAATGCTTGAAATAGTCGCAGATGTCTTGCACCACCTTCTGTTTTGCAGTGGCGGTGAAGCAAGATACGGGTATCAGGGTTTGACCATGATTGCGGGCCATGGCATCCTTGCCAAACTTACGTTCCTGATATTCCTTGATAAACTTGCCGATATATAGGTAATCCACACGGAAGTCTTGTCCCCATGCAGAGAAGCAGTGAGCTTCATCAATGACGAATCTCACCACATGCCGTGCCATCAGGATGCGCTCGATGGTTTTGGAGCGCAACATCTCTGGTGCTATATATAATAAGGTGGCATCTCCGCTCTGTACTCGTTCGATGGCTAGGGAGCGGGAGATAGGGTCGAGGAGACCGTTGATGGTTACGGCATCGGTGAAGCCGCGGTCTGCGAGGTTATCTACCTGGTCTTTCATCAATGATTGCAGAGGCGAGATAACCACGGTGAGTCCATGCACGGTTCTGCCATCCATCAGGGCTGGCAACTGGAAGGTGAGCGATTTGCCGCCACCTGTAGGAAATATCGCCAATAATGACTTGCCATCTACTGCTGCCTGCGATGCCTGTTCCTGCAGCGGTTCGCCGTCATAGGTACGGAAGGCATCATAGCCGAAGAGTTGTTTCAGGTTGTGATGAATGTCGAGCATGCGGTTGCAATACTCGCAGCCATCGGTGCATTGAGTATGGCAGAGCATATAGATGATATGTTCTACTTCGGGATAATGGAAGAGTACCCAACCTGGGGTTACAGATTGATAATCGTCTGTGCCTATGAGGGCCAAGGCGTATGCCAAGCCGCAAGGAGACTGGGCTGCAAGAGCCGGAATGTCGGCATGGGCGCAAATATGATTCTTGTATTCAGAAAGAATGAATTCTGAAACTTCTATGATTGCATCATCCTTTTCGATGGCTCCCACATACATCAGAAATCCTCTGAATTCCTCTTCATTCTGGAGCAGCAAGGTGAAGATTTTCCTCTTTCTTTCTGATAATTGATTCCATGCAGCGATTTCATCCATCAAAAGCTCCTTGGCTTTCTCGCAGTCGTTGACAGGATTGTTCATCTGCTCGCTCATCAGTTTGTCGTCCTTTACCAGATGATGGTAAGGGCGCTTGGGGAAGAGGAGCGGGGAGAGATAGAGGGTATCTATCAGTATGCCGTTGAGTTGGAGATAGCGGGCATCGTGATGAATGAGGTTATGCCCGCAGATATAGTCAACCTTTCCTTCTTGCAGGAACTTGTTCAGTGCCGTCTGCGATGCTTGGTGAAAGGTGGCTCCGTCATAACGCAATGCTCCGATGTCGTGTATTTTATGGTCTTTCAGTCCCACTTCGGTATCCACGAAGGCAATGTTCCTGCTTCTGGCATCTTTCTTCTTGATGTCAGAGCTTACGGTGAGATTGTTCTTCCTTCCAAAGAAGCGACTGAATATTGACATAATCTTCGATGTTTATATTTCCACCGCAAATGTACAATTATTATTTGATATATGCAAATAATCAAGTGCTTTTATCTTCTTTGAAAGCTGTTTTTATACAATTCCAAGAGGCTTACGAGGATATCTTCAAGGCAGATTAATATGCCCCTAAAACCTTCCAGTCGTCTATGAGTTTGAACAGTCGGGGCATGGCTGGCTTGTAACTGTCGGGATAGGTGAGGGAATAGACGAAGAGTATTCTGCCACTCTTGATGAATTTATCGTAATGACTGTAGCCATCTACTCTTACTCCGTTTTCATAGACAGGACCGGAGAGGATGAATGCTTTATTCGATGCCTGCATCGTCCTCTCCGAATGAAGCTTCTGGGCTAGAGAATCGGCACAAGCCTGAAGGGTGTTGCTATAGTTGGGGGTAACGTAACTCTCCAGGATGATGTTGGCATGATTGGTGAATGAGAAGCGGGCATAGCCCTGGTATCCCGATACCGAAGTATCCTCCTGCTGGAAGAAGCAAGGATATTTGACAACGTAGCCGAAGTCCGGGTCATTGTATTCCTTCATGGGTGCCATCTCTACCTTGGTTTTGAAATCCGCCATTGGTGTATGCTGATCTTTCGTAACCTCATGATGATAGTTGATGATGAAGTTTATCATCATCAGCAAGACAACTGCTATCAAAAAAATCTTCTTCATATCTTTGCCACTTTTATATTTTAGCTGCAAAGGTATGAAGAAGATGGGAAACAGCCAAATAATAAGTATGACATTTGGCTGACATTTCTGAACTTATCTGATTATCAGTCGATAAGACTTGCCTCTTTCCGACTCAATCATGAGGTTGCTATTCTGCTCAATCACCGGTTTGATACGGCGAATCAAGGTATAGAGCGTTTCACTGGCATCCGGTTTCTTGGGCCAAAGAGCATCACAAATCTCCTGTTTGGAGAGTTGATGATGCGTATTGTTGAAGAAGAGTTGCATCAGCTGGTGCTGCATCGGAGTAAACTTGATGGCTTGTCCGTTTTCCTGATTGTAGAAGGAATCCTCGTCTTGAGAATAGCACATGGTGCCGAACATATCGGCCTCATGATTCCAGGGTTGTTTTCTGCGATGATAGTATAGCGATGCAATTGCCCAAATCATAGCCATGAGGGTAAGCGTCAAAGATGTCCGCTGGTAGCTCATACTCAAAACATCTGCCATCGAACAATTAGCATAACTTTGGATAGAATGCTCGTTGAGAAGCATCTCTTTGCTGCTGAGCAGGTTGGCGCTATTTACCAACTGGGAATTGTTCTTGCCTCTTCTTCTGTCTTCCATCACATAGCAGAGATTACTGGTTGATTTCAGCAGGTCGATGCTGAGATGTGAGCGGTAGCTCTGGATGGTATCAGGCGTAATCCATTGATATTTATTTTCCTGAAGAGTCAGAGCCAAAGCTTTGTTCATATCTTGTATAATGGCATACTGTGCCTTGCGGTAGTTACTCACGCTGGAGAATGCCGCAGACATCACAAGGATGGCAAAGATGAGGATGGAATGATATGCTTTCAGTTTCATATTATCTATTCTGTTTAAATGATATACTGTTTAAAGATTCAAATGCAAAAGTACAGAAATTCTATGAAAGATGGTATAAAACTAGATATAATATTCGTTAATTGATAAATGTCAGACTCATGTCAGTCATATTTTTCGCTTCGGTCTTCTCTTTTTGATACCTTTGCAGCAGAAAACAAGTTTTAGAAAAAGTATATGATGACAATGAAGAAAAGTAAATTGTTAACAGCCATGCTGATGCTGTGGGCATTGATCTCTTGTGTAGAAATAAGTGCCCAGGAGATCCAGAAGGTTTCGAATGATTCTATAGCCTTGCAAGAGATTGTTGTGAAGGCGGCACGAGTAGTCAACAAGGAAGATGGCAAGTTGATATTCCCAAGCGATATTCAGAAGCAGCGTTCTTTTTCTGGTTTTTCGCTTTTGGGAAAGTTGGCTTTGCCTCATATTAGGGTTGATGAGGCAGGCCGTTCTATTTCTGCTACCGATCATAAGGGAGAAGTGCAGATTCGTATCAATGGCATTCTCGCCAATATGCATGACGTGCAGATGCTGGATGTAGCTTCTATTATGAGTGTAGATTATATCGACAGTCCTGGCGTAAGATATGGAAAGAATATTGCATACGTGATAGATATTCATACCCGCAGGGCTTCATCGGGTGGCAGTTTGGGCTTCAACCTGACTAATGCGCTAACTACCAAGCTCGGTTCGAACGATGTCTATGCATCCATCAATAGAGGCAAGAGCCAATTGAATATTTTATATGAGCAGACTTATGTGGATAATAAGGCATCCGAATATAATGAGGATGCTCAGTATCTTCTACATGATGGTTCTGAGTATCAGATATCTCGAAAAATCATGAATGTGGCAACTCGAAATTATGATAATACATTGCAGTTGAAGTATAATCTGGCTGATTCTGCCTTATATGTATTCCAGACAACGCTTACCACGGATTTCTACAATCAGCCTTATACATCGAATGAGATGTGGTTTTCTGAATCTGGAAAGCCTGCGTATCCTGTTTACAGAACCAGCAAGGGTAGGGATTTTACTCCTGCTCTCGATTTGTATTTCTATCATCAGTTGGGCAAGCATCAGTCTTTGTCGGCAGATGTTTTGGGTACTTATATCCACACCAAAGGAGCCTATTATGAAGGTGAGGGCGAACCCTATCAATATCAGGTAGCTGGAAAGACCTATTCGCTCATAGCCGAGGCTATCTATGAAAATCGGTTGAAACCTTTTACTTTTTCTGCAGGAACCAACTTGAACTGGAAATATATGGATAATCAGTATTTGGGTGATGTGGTTAGCGAGAATGGTATCCGTTCATTGGGTATTTATGGTTTTGCACAAATCAAGGGAAGTTGGGGACAATTCAAGGAAGGAACATCCCGTTTAACTTATGTGGCTGGCTTCGGGTTGAGTAATCAGTCTTATCGACAGGGAGATGAAGAATTTAGTTTTTGGCTTTGTCGTCCGAAACTCACATTGGCTTATTCCCTTTCTTCTTCGTTTCAGATCCGCTTGGGAAGTGAATTATCACAGCATATTTCGCAGATAGCTATGATTTCGGATACCCGTATTCGAAAGAACAGTATGGAATGGACTGTGGGTAATCCTTCGCTTAAGCCTAACAGTATATATGAGAACTGGGTTGCGTTCTCTTTCAGTAAACCAAGGATAAATACTGATTTTACCTTGAATTATCGCATCAATCGTCATTGTAATTTGGCGAAATACACCCGCACGGAAAATGATCAGTTTCTTTATACCCAGGAGAATCAGCCCCATTGTAATATGTTGTATCTTACGAATGATACCCGGTTTGACATTATCCCCGACCACCTTATATTATCTGTGAATGCAGGTATTGACCGTTTTTTCAATAAGGGCGATGAGTACAGTCATTGTTATACCGCTTATAATTATGGTGGAACATTACAGGGGTATTGGGGAAAATGGACAGTGATGCTGTATGCTGATAACGGTTGGAACTTTATGGAGGGAGAGAACATCGGGCATAATCCTCCTTCATTGGCAGTCTCAGCCAGTTATCATATAGGTGATTTCGATTTTACGCTCTATATGCATAATCCGTTTATGGCTCATCCGAAATCCTATTCAGCAGAAATCGTCAATGCCTTGCTCCGTAAGCAGGTTCGTGGTTATGACAATTCGGAAGGTAATTTGTTCCGTATCGGTGTTGCCTGGAATATCAATCGGGGAAAGGAATACCGTAAGATACAGCGAAATATCAACAATGAGGAGCGCGAAACGGGTATCTTGAAATAGGTGGCTTTGCTTTCTATATGGGTTGCATGGGCAACAGCCGGAATTTATTTCTTCCCTTTATTGATGATATAAATTCCGGCAGTAGCCAATGCGCCTGCTATCAGATACTTCCAGTAGAAGGTTTCGCCAAGACAGAGACAGGAGGTGATGGCTCCTACTACGGGGATGAGCGAATTGTATATCGCTACCTTTCCTACGGGATTGCAGCTCAATAATTTGTTGTAGAGAGCGAAACTGATGGTTGAGATGGCGATGAGTAGCAGAAGGATAGTGATGCCCCAGAGGCTGATGACTGGCAGATAGCCACCCATTAACAATGCAGGAATCACCAGCAAGGCTCCACCGATACTCAGCGAATAACCGGTTCCTACGAAAACATCCACTCTCTTGCTCAATCCTCGGGTCAGCAGGGAAGCACTGGCTCCACACAGGGCGTTGAGGATAATCATACCATCGCCCAGGAAAGTGAAACTACCGCTTTCCTTTCCGCCAAGGTTCAAGGCTAGGATGCCTAGGAATCCGATGATGCAGCCCAATGCCTTTTGCCACGTCATCCTGTCGCTCTTGAAGAAGATACAGGCAAGGATAACCACCGTGAAGACGCTCATAGAATTGAGTATCGCCGAACGTGCTCCTGCATTATGCGAGAGTCCGAAATAGAAGAAGGCATAATGAAGGGTGGTGTTGAGGAGTGCATAGAGGAGAAGAAACCAGACATTCTCTTGAACAGCTTTCTTCTTGAATCCGAATTCACGGTGTGAACTTCTGGCGATGGCAAGGATGATGATACCGGAGATGAAGAAGCGGATGCCGGCAAAAAGCATCTTGCTTCCGGTCATGTCTGCTGTAATCTGATATTCCTCCATTCCCATTTTTATCAATGGGTAAGCCCATCCCCACGAGATAGCAGCCGTAAGGGCGAACAGGCTTACCCATACCGGTCGCTGAAATATACTGAGTGTATTTGTTTCTTTCTTTTCCATTATAATTTAATTGGTATTCCCTTGCTTCTGTGTTTGCTAAATGGCAATCTACAAGTCCCCCAGATGCCTTTCTATCGGAATTCCTCGGTTCTTGTCCTTGTCATCCTTGTTGATGTCTATCCAGTTGCGCAGGGTATCCATGGCGATGCGGGTGGCATGGCGAAGCTGATCGCCATCCTTCAGTCTGCCCACGATGATGCTGGAGAAGATGTCGCCGGTGCCCGGGAACTGAACGGGGATTTCTTCGTAGGGCAGGAGGAAATACTCTTCTGTAAGATGATTGAAACCTACCACGGCATGCTGACCCTCTACGATGCACGAGGTGATGAGCATGGAGTGGGAACCGATGGCTCTCAGTTTATCTATCAGTTCATAGGCTTCCTTCTCCGAGATTCCCTCTTCCTTGTATTCCGAATCCGTCAGCAGACAAGCCTCGGTATAGTTGGGAAAACAGAGATGCGATACGCTCAGCATCTCCTTCATGCATCTCACGGTACTCTCACTGGCTCCACCATAGAGCTTGCCGTAATCGCCCATCACGGGATCCACATAGATGTCGGTGCCCAGTGCTGCCTGTTCTCTGCAATAACGTGCCACCAGCTTAGCCTGACGCTCCGAAGCCATGAAACCCGTGGTGATGGCATCAAAATGAATGCCCAGTTCGTTCCACTTCTGTAAGGCTTCCTCGATATACGAAGTGCATTCCAGAATGGCATACTTGCCGTATGGGAAGGTGTTACTGATGAGCATGGTGGGCAGATTGAACACATCGAGTCCCATATAAGAGAGGATAGGCATCTGAACAGCGGCAGATACCTTTCCGTAGCCACACATATCGCTGATAATAAGGATATTACTTTTAGCTTTCATTCTTTCTTTTTTCTACTTACTTTTCTTTCTTATCCTGATTATCTCTTAATAGCTGGCTGTACACTTGATGCCCAGAGCCTCTACACGCTCCTTGATGGCATCGAGAACTTCCTTTGGTGCCTTTTCCAGCAACTTGTCTGGTGTTTCGCGGGCGATGGTATAAACCATTACCTGCTGAGGCTGGATGTCTTTCACTGCCTCCAGCCAAGGAGCTACGAAATGCTCGCTGGTATTGTCCAAACCGTCACCTCTCAGGAACATGGTCTGGATGATGACGTGCCCCTTAAACATCTTCAGATATTTGATTACATCCTTCACGTCGTAGTTAGGCTGCTGAGGGCGGTCCAGCTTCTTGATGTAATCCATATCCACGGTATCCAGTTTCAGGATGTTGTTATCCACGAGCATCAGCGCCTCTCTTACTTCCTCCTTATATATATAGGTGGCGTTGCTGAGTACGGATACTTGTGCTTCAGGGAAATATTTCTTGCAGAGTTCCATCGTATCTTCCACGATTCCCTTGAAGTCAGGGTGTCCCGTAGGTTCACCGTTTCCTGCGAAGGTGATGTCGTCCAGAGGCTGGTTGTTGTCGTGGCGTTCTTTCAGAACCTTCTCCAATCCTTCTCTTACCTCCTCGCGGGTAGGGCGCTTCTTCTTAGGACGGAAGTCAGCGTTGAATCCGCATTCGCAATAAACGCAGTCGAATGAACAGACCTTGCCATCAGATGGCATGAGGTTGATGCCCAGTGAAACTCCCAGACGACGGGAGTTTACCGGACCGAATATCGGTGATGGATAAATAATCGTTGACATAATCTTATTCTCCTTTATCTAATCTATTCTTTATTTTATCTTGGTAATACCTATTTTATACCAATCTTATTTACTTGTTCGTAATTTGGTGGGCAAAAGTACTAAAAAATGTTGGAATGAACAAATAAATCAACTGAAAATCGATTTATCCTAACCATTTGTCTTCTATCTCCGATAGATTGTGTACTTTTGCATTCCAATCCGGGGAGATTCTTGGTGATTTCGATTCGGATTTAAAGGAAAAAACAAAAAAGTTGATGTTTTGCTTAGTTTTTCGCTTGGCTCAACTGTATAGATAGTATATGAACAGAAAAAAGGACATAGAACAATTATTCCGTCAGCATTATGCGAAGATGTACAATCTGGCCAGATGCATTCTTTCGGATGATGACGAGAGCAAGGATGTGGTGAGCGAAGTATTCGCCCAGATTCTTGCCGATGATGTGGTTCTTGTGCTTGGGAGTGAGGAAGGTTACTTGATGCGGAGCGTACGCAACCGCTGTCTCAACCTGATAGCTCATAAGAGCGTGAAGGAAAGGGTGGCGAAGCTGCTGCTGGATGATTCCGACGTGATACTCTCAGAAGAGACCGATGAACGGCTCGACCGGCTGATGCTTCTCATCGAAGACCTGGAACCGCCTATCCGGCAACTCATTTTCCGTCTGCGCTATCTTCAGGAGAAATCTTATCAGGAGGTGGCTGATGAAGTGGGAGTGAGCAAGGTGACGGTATTCAACCATCTCTCGAAGGCGATGGACTGGATTAAGAAACAATTTAAATGAGCAAGACAATGACAAACATGAGTAAAGACGAAAAGCGGATGATGCTCTTTGACATGCAGGAGCATCCCGAGAAATATACCGACGAGCAGGTGGAACACCTGCTTGCCGATGAGGAAGTGAAGGAGTTCTTCCATGAACTGGCGATGGCGAGAATGGCTGGCAAGAAAGCCAATCCGAAGGGCGTGGATGTGGATGGGGCTTGGAAGGAATTTGTTCAGGCTCATCACGAGGATAAGATGTCGATAGATGCCGGCAAATCCAAGGACGCTTATCGCAACCGGATGAAGATTGCTGCATCCATCGTTGGCATCATCTTCCTTTCGGGTGTAGCCTTGGCTGCGATTCACAATGGCTGGTTGGGATTCCCGACTTCTGATCAGGCAGCGGATAACAAGGCTGCTACAGAACAGCTGGCAACAACCCAGGCGCTGCCGAATGACAGTCTTCGTGCAGCAACAGCAGAGAAGAAGGATTCGCTTGATATGAAACCCGTGGTGTTTGATGATGCCGAATTGGGAACCATCCTGGCTCAGTTATCCGGTTTCTATCATGTCAAGGTGGAGTATGTGGATGCTGGTGCCCAGCACATCCGTCTCTTCTTCAACTGGAACAAGACGAAGACTTTGGAGCAGAACCTGGAGATTTTGAATGCTTTCGACCGCATACAGATAGAGTATATTGACGGTACATTGTTGGTGAAATAAGATAGGAGGATATGTTTATGAGAGATTTTTGGAAACCAATGCCCGTTAGTGGCAAGCTAATCAGAGAGCTTCTTCTTCTCTTCCTGCTGTTTGGGGTTCAGCAGTCTTATGCCCAGCGCATCACCCGACAATATAATAATGTGTCATTCTCTGCGGCGTTGAAGGATTTGAACGCCCGCCAGCATAAGTACACCATCAACTTCGTGTATGATGAACTGGAGGATTTCAGGGTGACCAAGAGCATCAGAAACCAGAGTGTTCCCGATGCCATCATGCAACTGATAGGATTCTATCCCATCAGAATGACGCAGGTGGAGGATAATATCATGGTGGAGTGTGCGCAGAAGACAACCCTTCGTTATAAGGGACGTATTATAGATGAGAGTGGCAATGCTGCCGAATATGCAAATATAACCTTGTTGTCGCCCATTGATTCCACAATCGTAGGGCATGGTGTGAGCAATGAGAATGGAAGATTTGTCATTCCTTGTAATTCCCGGAAGGTGTTAGCCCGTATCACATACGTTGGTTATAAGACAATCAGCCGTATATACAGCAATCCGGAAATGGGAATCATCAAATTGCAGCCCGAAACGATGATTATCAAGGGAGTTGTCGTGAAGGGTGAAAGACCTCAGTATAAAATGTCGCCTGGAGGAGTGGAGGTTGCCGTAGAGCATACCTTGCTTTCTAAGATGGCAAACACTTTTGATGTCCTGAACCTGTTGCCACGTGTCTCTGTTGATGGACAAAAGATATCCGTGTTTGGAAAAGGCACACCGATTGTCTATATCAACAACAAGCGAGTGAATGACAATAATGAGATTGTAAACATCACTCCCGACAATATCAAGTCGATTTCCGTGATTACAAGTCCAGGTTCAGAATATGATGCCGAGGTGGAGTCGGTAATTCGTATCCGTACCAAAGAGCGCCGTGCCAATGGGTTCAGTTTACGCGCGGATGCTTTGGGTAAATACAACAAATGGATATCTGATTACGAGCTTATCAACGCCCGGTATCAGACCAGAAAATTCGAGATAGCCAATAGCTTATGGACGAGGGACTATCATGTTGGTGAGGATAATCATCTGAACACCGATATCAATTTGCCCGACAAACATTATCACAACGACCAGCATTTTAATTTGGATACCAACAACCGCTTCTTGTCGGAATATCTCTCAGCCGACTGTTCGCTCAACGACAGCAACTCTATCGGTGGCTCTTATCGATACTATGGCATGTTGAATGGCAGGACGAATAGTGCTAGCCAACAGGATGTATTTCTGAATGGTGTGGCACAGGGTAGCATTGGGCAGAATAAGGTTGCAAAGCCTCACCTTGGTTCACATGAGGCAGAAATTTATTATGTGGGAAAGATAGGACAGGTAGGTATCGATTTCAATGCCACATACTATACGGTCAATAACAGACGTAGTGACGAGAGTATTGAAAGCAGCAAGGAGTTGGGCAATCAGGAGGTACACTCAAGCAATCGTCAGAATAGCGATATGTGGGCAGGCAAGTTGGTTGTGAATATTCCTCTGTGGAAAGGAAATGTTTCTTTAGGAACAGAGCTGTCGAAGACCGACTCTCATGGAACGTTCCTGAATGAAGAGCAGTTGGTGCCATCTACAGAGACGGATATCCATGAAAGAAATGTTGCTGGCTTTGCACAATATGGACTGTCCCTCAGCAAGTGGACCATTGGTCTTGGTGTGCGTTACGAGAATATCATTCGCGACTATTTCTCTGGTGGAGTCAAGCAGGATGATGTAAGTAGAAGATACAGCAACTTCTTTCCTAACCTCAGTATTTCATGGAACAAAGGTAACTGGAATTGGCAGTTGAATGTCAACGAGAAAATAAGTCGTCCAAGTTATCGACAATTGGGCAACTTCATGCAGTTTGACAACCGTTTCCTTTATGAAGGCGGAAATCCTACCTTGCAACCGGAGAAGGTGTTCAATGTTGAGGCAATGATGACATATAAGTGGCTGAATGTTTCCGCAGGGTATAAATATCTGAAGGATGTGATAGAGTGGACCAAGTATATCTATCCTGGAAAGGAATTTGCTTATAGTACGTCGTTGAATTTCGACCATAAGCAGCTGCTTTATGCTTCTGTCAATGTTTCGCCAAAGCTTGGCATCTTCCGTCCTACGTGGGGATTCAATTATAACCAGCAGTTTTTCGATACCAGGAAGTATGGCGCCAGCAAGGCATTAAGTAACCCTTTGCTGTCGTGCTCGCTCGACAATAATTTCGCTCTTTCAGAAACCATGAACGTGGCTATCAGCCTGAATGCAGCAACACCCAATGCAGATGGATTTCTTATGAGGAAGAGTAATTACAGCGTCGATCTGCGGTTCGACAAGTCGTTTGCCAAGCGCACATGGATCATTTATCTTTCTGCAAATGACATCTTCAAGACTACAAAGGAACGTTGGACGATGTACGGACTGGGAGCGGGTACCACAAAAGACTGCTACAACTATACTCGTAGCATCTCCTTGCAGGTTACGTATAATTTCAATGCCAAGCGCAGTAAGTATAAGGGTACGGGTGCTGGTAATGAAGAAAAGAGCCGCTTGTAGTTTTTGTTAGAAAGAAACTCTTTTAATAAACAATGAATATATGACAATCGGTCAAGCGAAGGCAAAACCTTATTGGTTTGCTCTTTGCTTGACCGATGTTTTTTACTTCTCTTCTGTTAGATACTCCTTTATTTGTTGTGCTCTAAGCGGTTTTTATCTCTACTTCGTTCTCTCATATACTAAGATTTTATCACGTTCTACTGATTCCTGTGCAAAAGGGAGTAAGGTTCCTTCTGATACCAAATCAACTTTTCTACCTAAGAGTTCTTCCAAATCACTCCACATGCCGAAGAATTTTAAATCAATTTTATTCGAAAGAGCAAGCTTTTATCTAGTTTTTTATTACCTTTGCATCGGTTTTTCCAAAAAAAATAGAAGAATTCTTCATTTTAGGGGTAATTGATTTCAGGAAAGCTTGTATATAAGAGTAGAAACAAGAAGAAAATGACGTGATGACAGAAGAAAATGAACAGCGGATGGAACGGCTGTTCCACGACCATTACGAGCAGATGTATCGCTTCGCCTTTGCCTTGCTCCATGATAATGAGGAGGCGAGGGATGTGGTGAGCGATGTGTTCTCCAGATTGTGGGATAAACAGCTGGTTCCAGACCGGGCTTACCTGATGCGGAGCGTGAAAAATGCCTGCATCAATCTTATAGCCAGAAAGAAAAGAGATGAACGACTGAAACGGCTTCTTCCTCTCTCGGAAGAGAAATTGACGGAGGAAGAACCTTCTCGTCTGGAAGAGCGATGGCAGGCTGCGGTGGATTGCATTGACCATGACCTGACCGACCAGACTTCTTCCGTCATCCGATTGTGCTATCGGGAAGGAATGTCGTATAAGGATACGGCGGAGGAGCTGGGCATCAGCGTCTCGGCAGTGAACAAGCATATAGTGAAAGGTTTGCGAACGCTCAGAGAAAAGTTGAAAGGAAAATAGCATAACCATGATTCTATTGTCTGAAGACGTCCTTACAATGGAACCCTAAAATGAAGAAAGGAAAAGAAAATGAAACATGAATTATCTGACATAAATCCTCAGAAAATGGATTCTCAGAAATGGGATATGCTCCTCAATCTCCTGGAGCATCCCGAAAAGTATTCCGAAACCCAAAAGGATGAACTTCTGGGCGATAAGGAAGTGAACGAACTCTATTTGCAGCTGGTAGAGACCCGACAGTCTCTGGATTTCGGCAAGTCGAAGGAAGAGATGAAGATGCCTTCGATTGATGCAGAATGGGAGAAGCTGAAAGACGAGATGAAACTGAAAGAAAAGCAGCAGAAAGAAGAGATGAGTCAGAATGCAGAAACCCAACAAACTGCCAAGCAGCTTCCTCTCTGGAGCTCGATGAGAAAGGTGGCTGCCGTTGCAGCCGTCCTTGTCGTCTCTGGCATCACCTTTGCTGCCATTCATCTGGTAACCCGTTCTCATCAGCCATCAGATAAGTACAATACCGAACTCGTGGCATCCCGAAAGGATTCTATCCAGCAGTTTTCTGCTCCTCAGAAATCCAACATAGAAGAAAAGTCAGATTCTGCAAGTCTTGCCCAGCTCCCATTGGTTTACGAAAATGCTGAGCTTCAGAATATCCTGACTCCCATTGCCGGGCATTTCCATCTCCAGGTAACTTATCAGAACGAGTCGGCTCGCCATATCCGTCTCTTCCTGCAACTGGAGAAGAACATGAGTCTGGATGATATCATCGAACTGTTGAATCATTTCGAGAAAGTGAATATTCGTCATGAAGGTCAAACTTTAATCGTGGAATAAGATGAAAAGATTAAGATATATCATGCTGCTGGCAGGTCTGATGAGCCTTTCTCTTCAGACCATCTATGCCCAACGCATCACCCGCAGCTTCCGCAACACTTCTATGTTAGAAGCACTCACCATCCTTGCCAAGAGCACCAAGGATTATCGTATCAACTTTATGTATGATGAACTGGAAGATTTCACGGTTACCACAAGTATCGTGAAGCGAACAGCTCCGGATGCCATCCGCCAGATCATGGGCTTCTATCCGATGAAGATGACGATAGATGGCGAAAACATCTTTGTGGAGTGTACGCAGAAGACTCCCACCAAGATGATAGGTCGCATTGTAGATGCGCATCATCGCCCTGTAGATTTCGCCAATGTAGCCCTGCTGAATGTTCGTGATTCTTCATTGATAAATGGCGGTGTGACGAATGAGAACGGCCAGTTCGTGATTCCCTGCGGAGCCAGAAAGGTGATAGTAAGAGTAAGTTGCGTGGGCTATATTACGACAAGCAATACATATAATACAGGTAAGATTGGTTCAATTACTCTGAAGGAGGCAACGATGAACCTGCAGAAGGTGATAGTAAAGGCGGTTCGCCCCAAGACAAAACTGACTCGCGAGGGATTCCAGACCCAGGTGCAGGGTACGATTCTGAGTGATGCAGGTATGGTTGCCGACTTGTTGAAGCAGGTTCCAAGAGTGCGTGTGGATAAGGATGGAAACTGTTCGGTGTTTGGAAAAGGCACACCGGAGATTTATGTCAATGGCAGAAAGCTGACCGGCAAAAATGAATTGCAAACCATATCTTCAAAGGATGTGAAGAGCGTGACGGTTATCACGACTCCTGGTGCGCAGTATGATGCCCAGGTCAATTCGGTGATTCGTATTACTACGGTCAAGAAGCAAGGTTATGGATGGAGTGGTAATTTCCAGGCAAAATATGGTTTTGCCATGAAGAATGCCTGGCAAGAGCAGGCTAATCTCAATTACCGTGTGGGTGGACTGGATGTATTCGGTGGATTGATGTGGTCAGATTCGTATTTCTATGATAAGTTGGGATTGGATGAATATATCAATGGAAATCAGCATCAGATATATCAAAAATCAGTAGGGCGCATAGATGCTAGAAATTATGGACCTGATGCCAATCTGGGTTTCAATTATGAATTCAACGAAAATCATACCATCGGTCTGAAATATAAGTTTGGTTCTGGCTATACCAAGTATTTTGCTGTTAGGCAGAACTATTCTATCTTTCAGGATGGAGTTCACCAGGGAGATGTAAATTATCTCAACGATGAGTCTGATTCCAAGCAGACTCCTATGCATCAGGCTGACTTTTATTATAATGGTAAGATAGGCAAGTGGAGTATAGACCTGAATGCATCTGCTATGTGGCGGACGAAAGACCAGATACAGAAAGCCACCGAAACCAGTTCTGAGTTGGGCGACCAGATTGTATGTTCAGATAGTCATACCAAAGGAAAGTTGCTTGCTGGTAAATTGGTTGTTTCTTATCCTTTGACCGACCAGTTGAACATAGACTTTGGTTCGGAATACACAAATTCTGATAGTCATACCAACAACCAGAACGAGGGTGGTGTGGCTGCATCCAATGATTCCAGAATCAAGGAACAGAACATAGCCGCTTTTGCTGAGGCTGCATGGTCGTTGGGAGATTATTCCCTGAATGCCGGTGTGAGATATGAGCATGTAAAATCAGACTATTATGCCGAAGGAGTGCTCAATCCGGATATGAGCAGAAAGTATGATAATGTATTTCCTAATGTATCCTTGGGATATGACAAGGGCAAGTGGCATTCTTCGTTGAATTTCACGGCGAAGACCTATCGACCAAGTTACTTCCGTCTTTCCGGTTATACCCGATATACGAGTCGTCATACCTATGAAAGCGGCAATCCGGACTTGCGACCAACGGATGCCTATCATCTGGAATGGGATGCGCAATATTCCTGGCTGAGTTTCTCTGCTGAATATATCTACAACAAGAATGCCTCGGTATATATGATGAAGCCATTCCAGGGCAATAAGGATATAGCCCTGTCATATTATGAGAATGTTGATAAGATTCAGAATCTCAAGTTCTATCTTGAAGCTACTCCGGTGATAGGCTTGTGGCATCTTGACTATACGGTAGGTCTGGTCAATCAGTTCTTTGATGCCAGCAAATATGTCAGCGACTATAATGCCAACCGTCCTTCTCTCTATCTGGATTTGGAGAATACCTGGGTATTGCCACATCATTGGAAGGCTAGATTGGAATACGCTTACCAGTCGCGTAATTATAGCGAATTGGGTGTCAACTATGCATGGAATTCCCTGGATGCCTCTATTTCCAAGTCGTTCCTGAATAACCGACTGGTTGTGAGACTGGAAGCAGAGGATTTGCTTCATGGTCAGAACGAGAGTTGGAAATATAATAATTCGTATGCGCACTTCACCAGAACCGGTATAGATAATACCCGCATGTTCTTGGTCAATGTAACTTATAACTTCAATGCCACCAAGAGCAAGTATAAGGGTACGGGTGCTGGTAATGCAGAAAAGAGCAGATTATAGTTTCAATTTAACAGGATTTTTTCCTCTGTTTCTTTGCCATCTCCATCTTTTTCCTTAATTTTGCAGCGGAAACTCTATAATAGATATTTGTAATGGCAATAAGAATGAAGATGAAACAGAAAAAGATAGGCATCGCTTCGGCTCTGGGCCTGGTGGTGCTCGTGATGCTGGGACTGTATGGTGCCAGCAACTATATGCTCAATTATTCGCTCAACTATCCGAAGGAGGAGAGAATGACGGCTGAGCATTGGAAGAACAGAATGAAAAACGAGTGCCCCTGGATGATTGGCTGGATGGACTCTGTGTATCAGCACCATTGCGTGAAGGATACCTTTGTCACGATGCCGTCGGGCTACAAGGCACATGCCATCTATCTCTATGCACCGAAGACTACGGAAAAGACAGCCGTGGTGGTGCATGGCTATCAGGTGCGCTCCGAGGGAATGCTGCACATCGCCTATCTCTATAATCACGATATGGGGTATAATGTGCTCCTGCCAGATCTGTATGGACATGGAGAGAGCGAGGGCGATCATATCCAGATGGGATGGAAGGATAGATGGGATGTGATCAGATGGTCGGAAATCGCCAATGAGATTTTTAAAGTGAAGAGTGAAGAACAAAGAGTGAAAAATGAAGAACGAAGAGTGATGAATACCCTTCAGGTGATTCATGGTATTTCGATGGGTGCGGCAACCACGATGGCAGTATCGGGAGAGAAGACTCCCGATTACGTGAAGTGCTTTGTGGAGGATTGCGGCTATACCAGCGTGTGGGATGAGTTTTCCGCTCAGCTCAAAGACCAGTTTGGCTTGCCTGCCTTCCCGCTGATGAATACCACTTCTGCCCTTTGCCAGTATCGCTACGGCTGGTCGTTTGCCGAGGCGCAGCAGATAGAGCAGGTTCGCAAGAGCACCAAACCGATGCTCTTTATCCATGGCGATAAGGATGCCTTCGTGCCCTACGCCATGCTGCATCCCCTTTACGAGGCAAAGACGAAGGGCAGAAAAGCTATCTTCATCGCCAAAGGCTCCGTTCATGCTATGGCATATCGCGACCATCACGAGGAATACACCCGCATCGTGAAAGACTTTGTATCGAAAGAGGAATAGGCTATTCTCCGATATGTTGTCCCACCACATATCCCGTGGTCCAGGCTGCCTGTAGATTGAAGCCGCCGGTGATGGCATCAATGTCGAGCACTTCGCCGGCAAAGAAGAGGTGAGGGCATACCTTGCTCTCCAGGGTATGCAGGTCGATGTTGCTGAGGCTGATACCGCCACAGGTAACAAACTCCTCCTTGAAGGCTCCCTTGCCGTTTACCTGATAGAGGTCGTTGGTGAGGGTTTCTATCAGCAGGTTGCAACCCTTCTTTCCCATTTCGCTCCATTTCTTTTCGGGTGCATATCCCATTTTCTGAATCAGGAAGAGCCAGAAGCGGGATGGGAGATTGTAAGGGCGGATGCTAGCTAGCTGCTTTTGCGGGTTGGCGATGATGATGCCCTGGATGTTCTCTTCCACCAGCGAGCGGTTGCTCTCGTGTACCCAGTTCACGGAAATTTTGATCTGATAGTTGTTCTCGTGCAGATGGCGGGCTGCATGGGATGAGAGTTTCAGCACGGCAGGACCGCTCATGCCCCAATGGGTGATGAGGAGCGGACCCTCAGCCTTCAGCTTGGTGCCCGGAATGCTGGTATATACAGGCTCTACCACCGTGCCCATCAGATTTTTGAAAGCCTTGTCGGCAATGTTAAAGGTGAAGAGCGATGGGATAGGCTGCTCTATCGCATGTCCTAAATCAGAGAGATGCTTGAAGTTCTCTATCTTCGGATGACCGCCCGTGGTGATGGCTACCCGGTGGAAGGCAATCTGCCTGATTTCGGAAACGGGATGAGAGACAGAAGATGCACCCGATAGATTTCCCTTTCCTTTTGAAATTTTGAAATCCAGGAGCAGGCGCTCATCCTCCAGTTCGGTGATGGCGGTGAGCTGATGATTGCATTGTATCTTCACGCCCAGTCGCTTGGCGGTATTCACCAGGCAGTTAATGATGCTGTGTGAATCCTGCGTTTGCGGAAACACACACTGGTCTTCCTGTGTAACCAGAGGCACGCCGTTCTCCTCAAACCAGTCGAAGGCATGCTGGTAGTCGAATCTCTTGAAGAGTCGTTTCATCAGTTTATGTCCGCGAGGGTACGCTTGTTTCAGGTCGGAAATCTCGTCAAAGGAATTGGTAAGATTGCATCTTCCTCCTCCCGTGATTTCCACCTTGGCGAGAACCTTCGAATTCTTCTCGAAAATCGTGATGTCGGCGTGAGGGAAGTTGCGCTTGGCCTCTATCGCCGCAAAGAATCCTGCGGCACCCCCACCAATAATTGCAATATGTAGTGATTGTGGCATATCGTATTTTTGGTTGATTAGGGTGCAAAGGTACTGCTTTTCTTTGATAAAAGAAAAAAAGTTCTCCTTTTTCTTTTGCAGATACGATAGATTTTTGTAACTTTGCGCAAAAATCATAGTATATCAAGTATCAAATAGATTTATGGCAAAAAGAGAATATGTTGAGGCCAACAAGCGTTGGCTGGAGGAAAAGGCAAAGGAGGAGGGCGTTATGGCGCTGCCTCGTGGTATATATTATAAGGTGTTGAAGCAGGGAGACCCGAAGGGAGCACAGCCTAGCCGACGCAGCATCGTGACGGCTCATTATACCGGTTGGACCATCAATGGTAAGAAGTTTGATTCCAGCCGTGGCGGCACGCCATTCGCCATGCGGTTGAGCGACTTGATTGATGGCTGGATTGTTGCCATGCAGCAGATGCACGTGGGCGACCAGTGGGAACTTTACATCCCAGCCGAAATGGGCTACGGCAAGTTCTCGCAGCCGGGCATCCCAGGCGGTTCTACCCTGATATTCGAAGTAGAACTGCTGGGTGTGGGATAACCCGGATACTTGAAATTATAATGATCATTAAGACAAGAGAGTCTTGTCCGGCTATAGTCGGTTCAATTCATCTTCCGCACTGTTCATGCCGTTGTATCTTCCCTTGCGCTTGTTGAATTTCCAGGTTATGGTCAACTTGTAGCTCCATAGCTTGTAATCCTCAGTCTGGGAGAAGTCAACGGCATGCTCGTGGGTTCGCTCCTTGAAGAGCTGCTGATGGAAGAGGTCGTTGGCACTGAAGGCAACCTGTAATCTGCCGTCCATCCACGATTTGTTGGCACCAAGACTCCAGTTCTGAGTGGGGCTGAACTTCGTTTTGCCCACTTGTCCTCCGTTGTCAAAACTGTAGGAGAGTGACAGCTGATAGTCGTTTGGTAGCGTGAAGTAATTGTCAAACGATGCATTCCAAGTTGCTCCGTTGTAACTGATTAGCTCTCCATGATCATTTACGGAGAAGCGCTGGTAAGTGATGCTTGCATTGACATTCGGACGCCAGCAGCCGAAGACGTGACCCCAGTTGAGATAGGCCATGTATTTCTGCATCTTGTTGAAGTTCATGAATGTACTCACGTATCTCACGGGCTTGTCCTCCGGCACTTCATGAATGTACATGATGGAGTGGTCGGTACGGGTGTATCTCAGCATTCCCATGAAATCTTTCCACTGCACGGAGTAGGTCAGACGATAGGTGTTGACAGGCTGCAGCTTCGGATTGCTGATCTGATACTGAAAGCGCGAGATATAGTAGATGTTCCCACTGAGCTGACTGAAAGAAGGTCGGGCGGTGGTAGTTCGGAAGCTGAGCGAGTGATGCCACGATGGTTCGTTGAGAGTGATACCGAACGATGGAAACCACTGGTCGTAATGACGCTCCATATTATCGGGAGATTCCTCCGACAGATTGGTGTATCGGGATGTGAGATGCTCGTATCGGATGCCTACCCACCAGGTCCATTTGCCAACTCCACCCTGATATTGCAGGTAAGCAGCCGTCTTGGTATCGTGGTTTTTGTATTCCGTAGTTCCAAGCATATCGGCAGAACTTTCGGTTTTACCCTTGCCTTCCATCAGGCTCCATTCGCCACCATAGTTGATGGAATGTTTGTCAGAGATGAGTTGCTTGACTTCGATTCTTCCACTATAGATATCGTAGTTGGAATTGGAACGGTTGAGGGTTTCCTGCATCTCGCTACCTTCTTTCTCCGTGATAGGCTGGCTGTCAGAATCCTTGTTCCTGGCATAGTCCAGATAAATCTGTGATGAGAGATGCTTCGACCATTTAGCCAGATGGAAGAGATTGAAGTGGTGGCTGCGCTGGTGTCCCCATTGCTGGCTCCCCGCATTAAAGTACTTCATTTCGCCATCCGCATCAGAAAGCTTCATCTCTCTATTTGTATCTTCTCCTGCTGGGTTAGGATAGCGATAGTACTGCTGCTGTTTCTCGCTTCTGCCGCCATTCAGCCAAAGCCCTTCCCATTGTATTCCCACTTCGTGCTGCTTGCTGATTAACCAGTCGAAGTTGAGTTCTGTAGCGTTATAATTTGCCTTGTTCTTGCCATAGCGGTCGGTTCCGAAGAGATATTCGCCATCTTTGGCTCTTACGAGCGCTTCCTGTGGCTGATGCACATTGTATCGGTTGTCAGTGTAGCCGTAAAATCCTGTGAGCGAAATTTTCTTCGTTACCCAACCCAGAGTCAATTCCTCGTGGTTGGTATTCACCTCGCTCAATTTATCATACACCTGCATCTTGCCGAATATACCCTCGTCTGTTCTTCTCGTCAGGATTCTCAGTACGGCTCCCGTCGTTGCATCATATTTTGCACCAGGAGTGGTAATGAGTTCTATTTCATCTATCAGCTTCACATCGAGATGAGAGAGTTCGGCAGAGGTAGCCTTCTTGTCGTTGAGATAGATGGTGGGTGCTCCCAGTCCGTTTACTTCCAGAGTTCCATCGGAGGTTTGTTTCATGCCGGGTATGTGCTTCAATACATCTTCCAGCGTTGGCTCCTTTGCCAAAGGAGTGTTGCGGACACGGGTAACCAGGGCATCGTTTCTCATCTTGTACATCGGGCGATGACCTGTTACGGTTACGGCTTGAATCTCGGCCTCCTTATCAGCTTTGATTGAATCTTTTTCCGTCTGTACTGAGTCTGCGGAAACTCCGGATGTCGGGAATTTCCCGTTTTGTGCTGTTGCACAGGTGGCGGTGGCTAGCATCGCACATATAACTGTTTCTTTCTTCATTTTCTTCCTTGTTTTTGTTTTCATCTGCAAAGGAACAGCTTTTCGGGCTTAAAATCGCAAATAATCATTACTGAAACATTACGCTGGCAAAATAATCTTGCTTCACCTTATTATATATAGTGAAATCTTCGTACCTTTGCACAGAAAAAAGAAAAAATGATATGAATAGAAGAATCAAACAAGTCTGGCTGCTCGCCATCTTTTCCTCTTTCCTGCTGATAGGCTTGCAGACCTATTGGCTCTACAATAGCGTGACCTATTCGATGGGAGAGATGGGGAAGAAAAATGCCGAAAAGGCGGAACAGACAATAGTCACTTATCAGACAAATATCGGAGCGGCGGTAAAAGAAAAATCACATATCGGTTATGTCGTCACGGCATATTTTTCAGACTACAAGCGTCCCGTTACAACGGTTTGCTCTCCGCTGGATACGGATACAATCATAGGTGGAGTGGTGTATAGCAAGCCGGGATTCAGCAACGTGATGCAGAAGAGAGATACTTTCGATTTGCGTGAGACGGATTCCAACAATTCTTTTGATTGTCTGAATACTTACATCACTTACCAGCTTACCCACTTTGACAAGGCGTATTTTGACCGTTTCATCAGTAGGAAACTGGGCAATGATTTCATCGGGGCAGAGATGAAGACAGGAAAGCATCGTCTGTGGCAGACAAGAATCGTAGAGCCTCCTACCTTGTTTCATCACGAAATGCTGGTAGAAGTGCCTTTCAATCCTATCCAGTATCAGTCGATGCAGATGAGGATGCAGGTGCCGATGCTGCCCATCCTGAAGGGAATGATGTGGCAGATGATAGGAAGTCTGCTGGTTACCATCATGCTTCTCCTGAGCATAGCTTATCTCATCAAGGTGATGCTCCTGCAGAAGAAGGTGGATAAGATGCGAAGCGACTTTGTGCATACGATGATTCACGAGCTGAAACGCCCCGTGCAGACGCTGAAGATGTGTGTATCTGTATTCTCTGCTCAAAAGACAGATGAGAAGGATGAGAATGCTCTCATCATGGAGACGGTTAGAGAGGAAAGCGATAACCTGACCGCCTATCTCGCCAAACTCCGGGAAGTAATCAGGGCAGAGGAACATATCCCGCTCCAGATAACGTCTTTCGATATCCATGCCGCCTTGCTGAATCTAGTGGCTGTGTATCGAAAGAACAGACAGAAGGAGGTGAATGTTTCGCTCGATTACCAGCGCACTTCCGACCTGATGATAGGAGATAGAGACCAGCTTCTGAATGTGGTCAGCAACCTGATGGAGAACTCGGTGAAGTATTCTGGAGACATAGTCAATATCCATGTTGCCTGCCGAGATACCGGGAAGGGGGAAGTCATGATTTCTGTATCAGATAATGGAATCGGAATTTCGTCCGACGAGCAGCAGAGAGTCTGGACGAAGTTCTATCGCAGCAATACTTACCCGGATATGATGCAGCCGGGCATCGGCTTGGGCTTGAGTTTTGTGGATATGATTGTGAAGGCCCATGGGGGTAGAAAAATGATGCAGAGCGAAGTGGGCAAGGGAACCAGGATTTCAATAGTCATCCCGCAACACTCCTGATGCATCCGGTTTAACGCTATAAACAACAGAAAAAATGATCAAGATATTATTTGCAGACGATGACTTGAAGTATTCCATGTTGCTGAAGAGTTTCCTTCAGCAGCATGGCTACGACGTGACTTATGCCGGAAATGGCAAGAAGGCATGGGAACAGTTCCCGGAGGTGAAGCCCGACCTGGTATTGCTCGACATCAATATGCCGGAGATGGATGGCTATGATGTGGCAGAACGCATCAGAACCATCGACCCGAAGGTGCTTATCTTCTTTCTCACCGACCGTACGGAGAAGAACGATCGACTGAAAGGTTTCTCCCTGAAGGCAAACGATTATCTTGCCAAACCTTTCTATCCGGAAGAGTTGCTGGCAAGAATAGAGGAGCGGTTCTCCATGAATGAGAGTGAGACGATAGAAGAGGAGGTGTATCATTTCGGAGAAACCATCTTCTGTTATAACAACAATGAGCTTCGTACCCGTTCCTCTCGTGTGCTCATCACCAGCCGACAAGCCGACATCCTCCGTCTGCTGGCGAAGAATATCGGTAATGTAGTAAGCAAGGAGATGATACAGGAGGCGGTGTGGGGAACCGTGAGCTATGCCAACTCCCTGGCTGTGAATGTGCAGATGACGTATCTCCGTCATGCTCTTCAGCATGATGTGACCGTTAAGATTGAGTCGCTGAAGAAAAAGGGATATGTACTTACTCTCTTATCTGAAGTATAGTAAATACCTCTTTTATCCGAATTATAAAAAAGTTAATCCGAAACAGCGGCTATTGCTAGCCAGTCTGTCTCGGATCTTTTTTATTTGTGGATGAAGCGGTTTATTCTTCTGTTTTTGCCATCATCTTCTCATAGAGTCCATCCACGATGGAGTCGGCGAGGGAGATGTTGGGCACCATGATGTTTTCGCATTTCAGATATTTGCATGCCTTGAGAAAAATCTCAGCGGCAGGAATGATGACGTCGGCACGGTCTTCTTTCAGGGAGAAGGAAATCTCGCGCTCCTCGATGCTCAGGGGCTGCATCATCGAGTGGAGACGCTTCAGTTCGGCAAGCGTCAGGTTTTTGGAGTCCTGCTTGCTGTGGCGTGCCAGCTTGTTCAACTTGTTGATGTTGCCACCCGAACCGATGATCCTGATGTCGCCGTATTGCTCGGCATATCTCGTCAGGTTCTCCTTGAAGAGCTTTTCGGTTTCGGCAGTCACCTTGCCGCTCAGCATTCTCAGAGTACCCATGTTGTAGGAATAGCTTTCGGCGAGCACACCGTCATGGATGATACTCACCTCCGTGGAACCACCGCCCACATCAATGTAGGCAAAGCTGCCCTCGTTGGAATCTGTTTTCTCTACCAGGTTGTTGTAGAGGAGCTGTGCCTCCTCCTGCCCCTTGATGATTTCGAGTTTGATGCCGGTTTGCTTCTCTATCTTCTTGAGCACCTTCTTGCCGTTCTCGGCATCGCGCATGGCTGAAGTGGCACAGGCGCGAAATGCCTCTACGTCATTGAGTTTCATGAATTGCTTGAAGCCCTTCATCATGTGGAGCATCATCTTCTCACGCTCCTTGGAAACCTTTCCCAGGGTGAATACATCCTTACCCAATCGCAATGGGATGCGGATGAACATGAGTTTTTTGATGCGGTCTTCCTCTCGGATTGCCTCGGGATCGAAGCGCTTGATGAGGAGTCGGGCTCCGTTTGAGCCGATATCAATGGATGCTAAATTCATCATTATTTATATGCTTTATTATTTATATGCCTTATAAAGTTCTTCCTGGCTGCGGAATGGCTCGCCTTCTACAAATTCCTTGCCGCCCTTGCCATCTACCACTCTGCCGTTCATGGTATCTCTCATACCATAGGAGATGGTGCGGAGCAGGTCTGCCTGCATATCCTCGTCATATACCGGGGTGAGAACCTCGATGCGGTTGATGAGGTTTCTAGGCATCCAGTCGGCAGAACCGATGAAGTATCTTGGCTTGCCTCCGTTGGCAAAGATAAGGATGCGGCTGTGCTCCAGATAGCGGTCGATGATGCCCACGCAGTGGATGTTGTCGCTGAGCTTGGCGATGCCTGGCACCAGCGAACAGTTGCCGCGGATTACGATGTCGATCTTCACGCCAGCCTTTGAAGCCTGATAGAGCTTGGTTACCATGTCGGTATCGGTGATGTGGTTGATTTTCATCTTCACCCAAGCCTCCTTGCCCTCGTTGGCATTCTTGATTTCTGTATCAAGCATGCGCAGGATGCGGCTCTTCATGGAGTTTGGAGATACGAGAAGCTCGTTGAAGCGGAATGGTGAGAATGGACGGTCGATGAAATCGAATACCTTAGCCACCTCGTTTACCAGCTTAGTACGGGCTGTCATCATCAGATAGTCGGTATAGATCTTGGCATTGCCCTCGTGGAAGTTTCCGGTTCCCACACAGGCGATGTTGCCCTTCTTTGATTCGATATAGAGCAGTTTGGAGTGAATCTTCAGTCCTTCTACACCGAAGATCACGTTTACGCCCTCTTCCTGCATGCGCTTGCTCCATTTGATGTTGCTCTCCTCGTCGAAACGTGCCAGAAGCTCTACCACGGCAGTTACCTTCTTACCGTTGCGAGCAGCAGTGATGAGTGCCTTCACTACCTTTGAATCCTTTGCCAGACGATAGAGGGTGGTCTTGATTGCCTTCACCTCGGGTTTGATAGCTGCCTCACGGAGCACACGGATGTAGCCGTTGAAGCTATGGTAGGGTATATGGATAAAACGGTCTTTCTCACGAATCTGGTCGAGGATGCTCTCGTTGGAAAGGAACTCAGGCTTCATGATAGGAGCCCACTTCTCGTACTTCAGTTCCTTGTGTCCGCAATCTGGGAACGACATCAGATCCTTGTGGTTCTGGTATCTTCCGCCAGCCAGTGAAGCATCCAGTTCTTTGGTGTTCAATCGCTCACGGAGTTTCTTTTGGAGTTCCTTCGGCATCTCCTGATCGTAGATTACGCGCACGGCTTCACCCTTCTTACGGCTGTTTACACCCAGTGCAATCTTCTCCATGGTTCCGAAGTCGGCATCATTGTCCATCTCCATTTCGGCATCCTTGGTAAACTTGAAACTGAAAGCACGGTAGGTGCTCTCCTTGAAACCGAGGAATACCAGAGGTAGACAGTATCTGATTACATCGTCCAGATACATGATGTTGTCAAAACCCTCGCTTGCCGGCACCTTTACCCAGCGTCCGTAAACTCTATCTGGTACCTTTACTACGGCATATTTCTTCTTCTTGTCATCCTCAGCCTTTTCTACGGCAAGGTAAATGCGGTTGTCCTCCAGTGTGGAGAGGTCGTCTATCTCGTTGAGCCAGATAGGGTTGACAGAACCATTGAGCTTGTCGTAGAAGAACTGCGTAAGGAATTCCTTCTGCTCGTCGTTGAGCTGGTCTTCGTTGAGCAGGCGAACCTTGTGTACTTCAAGCTCTCGGAAAACCGTATCCACCGCCTCAGTGTATTCTTTCGAATAAGATTCATTGAGTTTATTAATTGCTTTAAGTGATTTCTTAATCTGCTGTTCGGTATCCTTGTCGAGCTTCTGGTTGAACATGCGGTTGAGTGATGCCACGCGGACACGGAAGAACTCGTCAAGGTTATTGGAATAAATACCGAGAAAAGAGAGACGCTCCAACAATGGAACGTACTCTTTCTCTGCTTCCTGGAGAATGCGATGGTTGAAGTACATCCAACTGATATCGCGTTCTACGTATGCCTTTTTGAGTAATTCTTCTTTGGTCATAGTCGTTTGCTAATTATAGAGTTATTTAACTTTCTAATGTCTTTCCATACGCCCTGGGCTAGGGGCTTTTGGGCTTTCAGCCCGTTCTTGAACCACATTCGAAAGTTTGTGGGTTATTTTATTTTGTAGACTCTTTCTTATTCTTTTTTTCAACTTTCTTTTCTGGAGCAGCTTCCTTCTTCTCTAAGTCAGCTTTCTTTTCAGAAGTCTTTTCTTTCTTCTCTGCGTTAGCTTTCTTTTCAGAAACTTTCTCGTCCTTCTTGTTCTTAGAAGGTTCTTTAGAGTCTTTGCCTGGTACTTCCAGAACGAGGAAATCTGTATCTCCGTCGATAAAGTGAAGCTCTTTACGGAAGAACTTGCTGCTGCCTGCTGGAACGATGATGTCGTGCAACTGGTCGCAGTCATCGAATGTATGACGGCTCAACTTTTCTGGAGTTCCTGCGAAAGTAATCTTCTTCAGTTTGTCGCATTCAGCGAAAGCGTATGCTTTGATAGCTTTCACGCTGGCTGGTATATAAATGTTATCCAATTCATCACAATCATAGAATGCATCATGTTCAATCTCCTTCACCGTACTAGGGATGATGACATGAGCCAATTGTTTCTTGCCACGGAAAGCCATCTCTCCGATAATCTCTACTCCCTCAGGAATCGTAAAACTGGCATCATGGTTCATGTAGTAAACCAAGCGCTTCTTGTCGGCGGTATAGACTGCCCCGCCGTCAAACTCAAAATTATCGCTGTCAATCTTCTGTAAGGCGAGGTTGAGAACCAAGTTTTCAAACTTACCGTCTTTCTTGGACTTCTTCTTGAGAATCTCCAAAATTGCTTTTTTATTTTCCTTCATATAATCATATATGTTAATTGTATTTCTTTTCGGTTGCAAAGGTACGGCGATATTTTTAAACTAGAGCGAAAAGATGGTTACATGTTTATGACGATGATGTTACATCGATATTACGGGCGTTACAATCATATTACACGCTTTGCAAACAGGCAATGTAACACTTTTTTAATACTTATGTTTTGTGAAAGAAATATTTTATTCTTATCTTTGCAGCCGAAAAGAAATAGAAAGGCATCTTGTAGGATTTCAATTCATAACGGGATTGCTTTCTTGTTGGTAACAATCAATTAAGCTATATATATAAGGTAAAAATGAAGAAGAAAACGTATCTGTTTATAGCACTGTCTATAGTGTCGATGGGAATGAATGCCCAAAACTCAGAAAAGAGTTCTCTTGAAAACAATGTGCCTGAATTCGTCAAGACAATGAAGATAGGTGGAACCATCCGTTCTAAGTATGAATACCAAACCGAGGAAGGGGAGGGACGATTTGAGGTGCGTACGGCCCGTATCAATGTAGCAGGAAATGTAACAAAGGAGGTTAGTTATAAGGCTGAGATTGATCTCTGTGATGAGGGTAAGATCAAGATGCTCGATGCTTATACCCGCATCAAGCCTTGGAAGACACTACAGCTTACCATTGGTCAGGAGCGTGTGCCATTCACTATTGATGCTCACCGTTCTCCTCATCAGCAGTACTTCGCCAACCGCTCGTTCATCGCCAAGCAGGTGGGCAACGTGCGCGACGTGGGTGCCGAAATCGGATACACCTGGAATGTAGGTTTCCCAATTGTGGTGAATGCCGGTATCTTCAACGGTTCGGGTTTGACCAACCAGAAGGATTACTGGACCAAGGGCGTTAACTATTCAGCCAAGGCTCAGTTCCTCTTCCCAAATGTCAACCTGGTGTTGAGTACCCAGAAGATCAAGCCATCTGATGTTACGGTAACGATGTATGATGGCGGTATCACCTTCCACAAGGGTGGTTTCATTGCTGAGGCTGAGTATCTTTACAAGCATTACAGTAAGGATGCTTTCCACGATGTTCATGCATTCGATGGTTTCGTATGCTATGATATTCCGGTGGCTAATCCTAAGAGCCTTATCAGGAAGGTTTCGCCTTTGGCAAGATATGATTTCATGAGCGACCACAGTGATGGTACAAGATATGGCGGTTCTGATACAGAACTGGGTGCATTGAAGATCAATGATTATAAGCGCCATCGTGTTACGGGCGGTGTAACCTTGAGCCTTGCCAAGCCATTCATCTCAGATATCCGTATCAACTACGAGAAATATTTCTATCGTAAAGGTGGTATAGCTAAAGTTTCAGAAAAAGATAAGATTGTTGTGGAGTTCATGACAAAGTTCTAATAATAGTTTATAGTTAAGAGTTTATAGTTTATAGCAACAGTCATCTATAAACTATAAACTCTTAACTATAAATTCCTTACAGCATTCCCTTAGAACTAGGAAGCTCGAAGTGGTAGATGTCTCTCTTTACCGCCATTTTCAGCGAACGGGCAAGTGCCTTGAAGATGCCTTCTATCTTGTGATGCTCATTTTCGCCTTCAGCCTTGATATTGAGGTTCATCTTTGCTGCATCACTCAGACTCTTGAAGAAATGCTTGAACATCTCGGTTGGCATTTCGCCCACCTTCTCTCTGTGGAACTCGGCATCCCAAATCAGCCATGGACGGCCACCGAAATCCAATGCTACCTGACAGAGACAGTCGTCCATCGGCAGACTGTAGCCGTATCTTTCTATTCCGCGCTTATCACCTAAAGCCTGCAGCAGGCATTCGCCCAGTGCAATACCCGTATCCTCAATGGTATGATGCTCATCCACATAGAGGTCGCCCTTGGTATGGATGGTGAGGTCCATCATGCCGTGCTTGCCTATCTGTTCCAGCATGTGGTCGAAGAAACCGAGACCGGTAGAAATGTCGCATTTTCCTGAACCATCGAGATTTACCTTGATGTAGATATCCGTTTCCTTGGTGGTGCGCTTCACTTCTGCGATACGGTCGCCGGCAAAGAGAATCTCGGCAATCTTATCCCAGTCCATGCCGTCTTTTCCGAGAATCAGACTCTTGCAACCCAGGTTTTCTGCAAGCTGGGCATCGGTTTCACGGTCGCCGATTACATAACTGTTTGCCAGGTCGTATGCCGGGTTGTCGATATATTCAGTCAGCATGCCTGTTCCTGGCTTGCGCATCGGCGAGTTATCCTCAGGGAAGTGGCGGTCGATGTGCTGCTTGGCAAAGTGGATGCCTTCGCTCTCCAGGGTCTGGATGATGAAGTTGTGGACTGGCCAGAAGGTATCTTCCGGAAAGGAGTCGGTACCCAGTCCGTCCTGGTTGCTCACCATCACCAGCTCGTAGTCGGTGTGCTGGGCAATGAAGGAGAGATTGCGGAACACGCCCTTGGTGAATACCAGCTTCTCGAAGCTGTCAATCTGTTCATCCTCTGGTTCCTGAATCAGAGTTCCATCGCGGTCGATGAAGAGTAATCTTGTCTGTTTCATGTCTCTTATATATGTTAATACGATTAATATTTTTCAATTTCTGCGGTTGCCATCTTCTGGCTTTCCTTCATTCTCTTCTTCTCTTCGTCTTGCACCTTGTAAGAGCCGAATTGATAGGCAAGTGAAATGCCGAGCCAGCTCAGGGCGTAGATGATGAGCAGGAAGGTGATTGTAAACACCAGGAAGAGGAGTGGGGTGAAATAACCCGGCACACCGAGCGGGTCACCATCAAGCGCACCGAGCTGTGAATAGAACTGTGCGATGATGAGGATGATGGAAGGCAGGGCTGCGATAAAGGTAGCGATGCCTACGATAATCATGCCGAGAAAACTGGTCAGAAAGAAACCTCCGAAGTGGCGGAGAATGCGGAGGAGGGATTTTCTTATCTTGCGCTTTTCGCCCTTAGGACACAGTTGCTTTCTTGGCAGGAGATGCCAGAATGATACGATAGCCATTACGATAGTGGCTCCGTAAATGATGGTTTGCAGGATGAACGAAGCCATCGGATTTACGGCTCCCCAATCGTGAAGCGGTTTGTTGGGGAGGAGGAAATAGAGTACGATAGCCAGCAATACAGCAAATGGAACATGGGTAGTCCATGTCTGTTTTACAAGTGATCTGAAGTCACTTGTTATGGTATCGTATGATGCTCTCATGCAGGAAGTTATACTTCTGTGCTTAAATAATTCATTTACTTCCATAACTATCTTGTTTTAATTTCTAATTATCGCTTTTGTTTACTCTTTTACTTTTTTACCCTTTTACCTTTAAAAGTTTCTTCTGAATTCTGAGCAGGTAATGGCGGTAGCGATAGCCACATTCAGACTGTCGGCTGTAGCTCTACCTTCCGGAAAGTTAGGGATGAGCAACTTGTGGTTCACCTTCTTTGCCAGTTCTGGCGAGATGCCTTTTCCTTCGTTTCCCATCACGATAAGCCCACGGTTTTCGAGCTTTTGCTGATAGATATTGTCGCCGTCCAACAGGGTGCCGTAAACGGGAACATCGGCAGGAAGTGATTCTACCAGTCCCAGCAGGTCGCCATATTCTACCTTCACTCTTGCTATGCTGCCCATCGTAGCCTGAACCACCTTCGGATTGTATACGTCGGCAGTATCCTGACTGCAGTAGATATGGGTGATGCCAAACCAGTCGGCGATGCGGATGATGGTGCCCAGGTTGCCCGGGTCCTGAACGCCGTCGAGCGCCAGACTCAGTTCGCTGGTATTAATAGAGTAATCTCCTGATGTTGCCTGTCTGAATACGGCAAGCACCTGCTGCGGATGTTGCAGGAAACTTACCTTCTTCAGTTCTTCATCAGTAACCTCTATCACTTCGGTTTCAGCCCCGAAGTGTTTGCCCCGGAGCCATTCGCCGGTAGCCACAATCAGGTCGGCAGGTTGCAGAGCGAGCAGATCGTCTACCACCTTGAAACCTTCTGCCACGAACTTTCCTTCTTTATTTCTGTTCTTCTTCAGTTCGAGCGAACGTATGTACTTTATTTTATTCTTGCTAATCATTTATTTTTTTGTCTATATGTGTGCAAAGGTAACATAAAATATAGACATTTCAAAATAAAAAGTGCTAAATATTTTGTATTTAATTTGTTTTGCATTATCTTTGCATATCAAAAACGATAGATATTTTGAAAATACAGAAGATTTCATTACTTGCCTTGCCGCTGCTCATAGCATCTTGTTCTTCAAGCAAAATGGTGCCGGAAGGGGAGTATATATTAAATAAGGTAGAAGTGAAGAGCGACTCGGCAGGGTATAATGCCGGGGCGCTCAAGCAGTATGTGCGCCAGAAAGAGAAACCGAAACTCTTCTCGCTCTTCAAGAATCCTTTCAGCAAGAAGCCTGTCATCTACGATACTTTGCAGGCACGGCTCTCCTGTCAGGATCTGCTTACCGCCATGCAGAACCAGGGCTTCATGCATGCTGGGGTGTCGCTCTATACCACCAAGAAAGGAAAGAAACTGGATGCTACCTATCTGTTGCATCCCGGAGAACCTTTTATGATAGGTAAGGTGAAATATGAGGTGGAAGATGAACATATCCAGCAACTTCTGCATCTCGATAATCCCGATAATCAGCAGATTAAGCCGGGTATGAGATTTACGGTAGAAACATTGGATAATGAGCGCAGGCGTATCTCCAGCCTTCTGACCAATGATGGCTATTTCCGCTTTCATAAAGATTTTATCCAATTTTCTGCCGATACGATTGCGGGACAGAAGGATATCGCCCTGACGCTCCACCTGATGAAGTATAAGGCAAACAGTAATGCTCCTGAGGTTGATCATCCCCGATATGAAATCAGAAACATCAACTATCTGAGTAATGACAGCGACCGAATCCATCTGCGCCATCAGGTTTTGCTCAATGCCACTGCCCTCAGAGAAGGCCGTCCCTACAGTGCCGCCGCCTTGCAGCGCACCTATAACAACTTTGCCCGTCTGCAGGCGGTGAAGTATACCAACATCAGATTCTCTGAAGTTCCTGACAGCAACCTGGTTACGGAGAACGGAATGGAGAGGGACAGCATCAGCCGGCAGATGGATTGCAATATCCAGATCAGTACCAACAAGCCTTCTACCATCGCCTTCCAGCCGGAGGGAACCAATACGGCGGGCGACTTGGGAGCTGCAGCTTCGCTCACTTATACCAACCGAAATCTCTTCAGAGGTAGTGAGCAGTTGAGCATCGAACTTCGTGGAGCCTACGAGGCCATTACCGGTCTGGAGGGGTATCAGGACCAGAACTATACTGAATATTCGGTTGAAGGCAAACTGGTTTTCCCTCGTTTCTTGGCGCCTTTCCTTTCAAGAAATTTCAGAAGAAGACAGACGGCAAACAGCGAGTTGTCGGCAAGTTGGAATCTTCAGAACCGTCCGGAGTTTCATCGCCGCGTATTCTCTACTGCCTGGCGTTATCGCTGGACAGAACCGCGTCATCACCTGGCCTGGCGTTTCGACCTGCTCGATCTCAACTATGTGTATATGCCATGGATATCCGAGACTTTCAAGAGAGACTATCTTGATAATGCAGAAAACAGAAATGCCATCCTCCGCTACAATTACGAAGACCTGTTTATCATGAAGATGGGTTTCGGTTTGAGTTATAGCGATGGGGTAGATGCTGTGCGAGTGAATGTAGAGAGTTCGGGCAATCTGCTGAGCGGTGTTTCCAAGACATTTGGTTTCAAGGTGAACAGCCAGGGACAGCGTACATTATTTAATATAGCTTATGCCCAGTATGCCAAGTTTGATGTAGATTATACCCACCTGATGCAGTTTGATAAGCGCAATGCTCTGGCGCTGCATGCGGGTATCGGTGTGGCTTATCCTTACGGCAACAGTACGGTGTTGCCTTTCGAAAAGCGTTATTTCTCGGGTGGTGCCAACTCGGTAAGAGGTTGGGGCGTAAGAGAATTAGGTCCGGGCAAGTTTAAGGGAACTGACGGCAGAATAGATTTCATCAACCAGACGGGTGATGTGAAGCTCGACTTGAATGCAGAATACCGCACTTCGCTCTTCTGGAAGTTTGAGGGTGCAGCGTTTATCGATGCCGGTAATATCTGGACACTTCGCAATTATCAGGATCAGCCTGGTGGCCAGTTCAAGATAGATGAATTCTACAAGCAGATAGCTGTAGCCTATGGCTTAGGTCTCAGGTTGAATTTCGATTACTTCATCCTCCGTTTGGATATGGGTATGAAGGCGATCAATCCAGCCTATGGAACGAAGGAAGAGCATTGGGCGATTATCCACCCGAAACTAGACCGCGATTTCGCCTTCCATTTCGCAGTAGGTTTGCCGTTCTAAATGCAGCTAATAGTTTATAGTTAATAGTTGATAGTTAATAGTTTATAGCCAGGAGTTTCTGTAGGGCATCTTTTTTGATTATGATGCCCCTCAGAAACTCCTTACTTTTTTCAAGGCAATTTATCCAACTTAATCTTCCAGAGCCCCTTTTCCATACACATCGGCAGTTGGAAATCGGCCTGTTCTATGAGCTGCGGATCCTGCCCGATGCTGTCCATCAGCAGAAAATTATGAACCGTAAGGGTAACGGTGGCACTTGTTTCATCGTCACCGAAATCAATATCCGTAATCTCGATGCTGGCATCCTCTGGTTTCTGGCGCAGCAGTTCCACGTCGGTCTCGTTCACATTACTTGCAGCATAACGCAGCCAGCGCTCCGATTCCTGGGTGCAATACTTCACGGCTTTCGGGAAATGCCAGTTGAAATAATAGTTGGCAAACGAATCAACATCAGTCTTCAGCTGGTCCTCGCTGCCTTCGTGAGGTTCACAGCCCGAAAGGCTGAATATACTTGCGGTCATGCATGCCACAGCTATGCATAAACCTATCATCGACTTCTTCATCATGATTCTCAAATCTTAAAAATTCTATTTTTTTGCGATATTTCGGCACAAAGATAGTAAAAAACTTTGTAATAAGAATCTTTTTTGCTAACTTTGCATGGAAAATAACAATTAAAATGCTGAAATTTATATCCTTTGGCAGTGGAAGTAGTGGCAATTGCTATTATCTTTACACTGATACGGATTCGATACTGATAGACGTAGGAGTAGGAATAAGAATATTGAAGAAGCATTTCCATAACTATGGACTTCGCTTCGAGGATGTGCATCACGTCCTCATCACCCATGACCACGCCGACCATGTAAAGTCGGTGGGGAGTCTGAGTACTGACTATCATCTACCGGTATATACGACCCGTAAAGTACATCAAGGCATCGAGCGCAACTATTGTGTTCGAAAGAAGATAGAGCCTAACCATGCTCGTGTGATAGAGAAGAAAGTAACTTTCACACTGGGCGAGTTTAAGATTACTCCGTTCGGTGTACCCCACGACAGTACCGACAATGTTGGCTATTTCGTGGAGTGCGGTGGTGTAAACTTCTGTCTCATCACCGATGTGGGGCATATTACTGAAGAGATGCACGACTTTATCGGCCGTGCCAACTATCTTGTGCTCGAGGCGAACCATAGTGTAGAGATGCTCCAGCAGGGTCATTATCCCCAGTATCTGAAGGATCGCATTCTGGGAGATAACGGTCATCTGAGCAACGACGATTGTGGCGAGGCGCTTGCCAATTATGCTACACCGGAGCTTCATCACGTCTGGCTCTGTCATCTCAGCGAGGAGAACAACCATCCTGAGCTGGCACGCAAAACCGTAGAGCAGATTTTGCGCAGCAAAGGCATCATAGCCGGCAAGGACTTCCAGCTGGAAGTATTGAAGCGCAAGACACCGAGCGAAATCTATAAGCTGGTGTAGGGCAGGTGTAAAACTAAAAAGGTAGCCGGATAAGGAGTTATATTGAGTTAACTCCTTATCCGGCTATTTCATGAATACGAAATAAACGGCTGCAATCAGGCAGCAGAAGGCTGCGAAATGATTCCAGTGCAATCCCTGTCCCTGAAAGAGGATATTGGCGATGATGGCGAAGACGATAAGTGATACGCATTCCTGTATCACTTTGAGTTGGACCAGATTAAACGGTCCGCCATTATCCACGAAACCGATGCGGTTGGCTGGTACCTGACAGCAATATTCGAAGAAGGCGATAGCCCAACTGAAGGCGATGACACCGATAAGAGGCCAGTTGCTGCTCACGCCCGTTTGTTGCAACTTGAGGTGTCCGTACCAAGCTAGCGTCATGAAGATGTTGCTCAGCACCAATAATAATATAGTATACAATCCGTTCATAATCTTATCTTTTTTGCGGGTGCAAAGGTAATATATTTTTTTAAACCCTCCAAATTTCAGGGAAGTTTCATTTCGTTTTTGTTTTGATATGGCTGTTTTTTGCAGATAGATCTCCGATATCCTGATATTTATCTCCGAAAGATAAGTGTGCTGTTTGCGTATGGCTAGTAGGCTGTTTGGGGCGAACAGCCTACTGGCGGAATAGGGAACAGTCGGCTGTTCCTATAAGACAGTCATCTCAGACGGGGAAACCAGATTTCCCAATCCTATCAATATGATTTATGTTTAGCATTCTGCAAAAATCTCTTCACTCTTCACCTTTCCTCCCAAATCCCCTGTGTTTATCGGCATTTCGGGAGGTGAAGAGTCATCAGCAACTCTTCACCCGCTCTTCACCACTCTTCACCTGGACTCAAAATCGATAGGAAGATGTGTATCCTCCTTTATGCGTTGATGTGTAGAAGTATATGGGTGAAGAGTGGGTGAAGAGTGGGTGAAGAGCTGCTGCGAACTCTTCACCTCTGCCAACATCCCTGTTTATCGGTATTCCGAAGGGTTTGGTGAAGAGTATTTCCGTGTTTGCTTCCACATAATATTTATCGGTCAGGATTATGATATGACAACCCATTTGCCTGATTTCTGCGAGCCTTCTCTGCGGATGATATGATCTTCCTGCATCTTCTTGAGATGCTTAAGGATGGCACTTCTATTGATGTTCAGAGTGTTAGCAATCTCTCGGGAAGTGATATTCCCATTGCTGGCGATAAGTTGCAAAATGGCATTTCTCGTTTCTGGACCACCTTTCTGGACCACTTCCTTGTTTTCTGGACCACCTTTCTGGACCACCTCCTGCTTCTCCTTTTCCATCTTGTTTTCTCCTTCCATCTGCACTTTGATATCAGCTATCGCAATATCTTCTTCCATAGATTTCCTGTATTCAAGAATCTCGTTTCTCAGGTTTTGCGTGTGCTCTTTCAGCATGAATTCCTGGAAGGGTGCCATTGCCTCTTCTTCTCTCGATTCATTGAGGGCTTCGATATACTGCGCTTTATCTTCTTTGATGATTTTAGCAGGTACCAGTCCGAATTCAAACTGTAGGTGATTCATGATGAGGCGCGACATTCTGCCGTTGCCATCCACCCATGGGTGAATAGTAACGAGAATGTTGTGGGCATCGAAACTTAGCAGGTAGGCATCTATGGCGTTGGGACTTTTGATGAGCGCTTCTCTCCGCTGGTTGATGTGGTTGCAGAGTTCTTCCAGTTTCATCGGAACTTTGCGGTAGTCCATATAGGAGCGCCCGCCTGCTCCTGCCGTAACGCCAACAAGGCGCAGGTCACCTTTTGATGAGTCGAATTCACCCATCAAGGTGCTGTAGTGGCTGCCCGTATTCCTCATTACCAGGGCGGAGAGGTTCTTGAGCATTTCCACGGTGAATGGCTTGTGTTCTCTTGCCCATCTGATGGATTGCTCGTAAGCTCTCTTCAGGTCGAGGTTCATGAGTTGTTCCACCATCGGTTTGCCTTTAGCCGTGATGCCTTCGTCGAAGAGAAGCTGGTTCTCTATCTCGGTTACGGTGGAGCCTTCGATGGCGGTGGAGTGGGTGATGATAGAGTAGAGATAGAACTTCTGATAGTCTATCTGCTCAGATATTCCCAGCTCCTGGTATTCTTTCAGAACCTCTAGGAGTTCATTGATCTGCTTGTCCATAACGCTTCTTTTTGTAACTAAATCTTTTTGCAAAGATACGATGAATATTTTGATTTCGCAAGAAAAAATGGGGGATAATATAAAAAAAATGGCGAATCTTTTTGTTATCTCTGATTTTTGCAGTATCTTTGCAGAAGCAAAGTTGCACTTGGCAATTTGAAAGCAAGCTTTCATTGCGCTCGTTTGCATTTACTTTGCATTCGGATTGATTCGCCCTAAGGGGCGATGACGTCTGTTTTTGTGGGTTAAAATAATAGCGTTTGCTGTTTATTCGATAATAATGTTCCTGAAGTTTGGCCGCGGAAGAACATGTGCAACAGAATAAATAAGTAAGCGTCCGCTATAGCGTGGACGTAAAACTTATCTGTTGCATATAGGTTAGGCCAAACACCTTGGGACGTTGGATAAGTGGATCGTCCACGTTTCTGCGTTCTAATGGGGATGAGGCTGGTCTTGATGTGCATCAGGGTTGGCTTTGTTGCTATGGATAAGGGTGTTTGGCTGTAGCTTTTATTTTCTGAATACTATCAAAAAGACTATTTTTGCAAAATCATTATGAAGGGTGATGCTCACAAGGGTAGAATAATATGTAGCAACTGCATAGCAAATGTGTCGCTAGGCAAATGTCAAGTGAAGATGTCTACGCTTTGTTATTGCAGGAAAAAGAACTTATAAACGTTTTAATTCAAGTTTGCAGGACATCCAAACTTGTTGTTGTAATTAATTATGAAGAGAACATTACTTGTTTCCGCATTTGCAGTCATGGCTTTGGCTGCTAGTGCACAGATTTCTGAAGTAACTAAGGTGAAAGGCGATGGATTTGATTTCATCCCTAAAGGGCTTACTACTACAGGTGTTATTACTCCTTATTCAACTATCGGAGTTGAAAATAATAGTAGCAACCAAACACCTGAGTTTACTGTTTATGATGCTTCTTTTAACGTGGAGAAAACTTTTCAGTATGACCCTAGGGTATTCAAAAGCAATTTGGTACCAATGAAAGCGTTAGCTGATTTCAAAACCAAGAAGGTTGTTAAGGAAGGTTATGAGAAAGCTTATTGGGACAAAGTTGATGGAGTATATGGTTATGATGGATTTGAAACTCCAATTACAACGATGGATGAATTTAAGGCTGCTGTTTCCCAATTGATAGGTGATGGTGAACTGGTTTACTTCACTGATTATAAAGGCAATTTTGCTTATCATAATAAATATGATTGGCAAGAAGTTTCTGGTAAATATGATAGTATTTACGTAAGTGAGCGTTACTCTTATTATAACCCTTCCGACAATAAATTATATAATGTAGATGGTCTTACTAGGTTAGTTGAAGTTGATATGTCTAACTTGGCTTGGAAGGTAGATGATAGCCGTGAAGGTAGTGAGGTAACACAGCAAGAAAGAATCATGCAGACAGAGGTGTATGATTTTGATGCGAACTGCAATGAGGATTCATATGTATACCTTACTCAAAATGTGTTTAACAATGATGATAAATATGAGTTTCTTGTAGAATGTTATAGGCAAGTATCTCAGCCAGAAGCTAGCGCTAATAGTCTAATGATAAATGGTATTGAAAATGGAAAACTCGTTTTATGTCAGGATGTGCCTGACAAGTACTATGAGTCTTATATAGCCGTAAAGAATGAGGATGGAAAGGAATTGTTCACTATACCGAATGGTAATAATGGAAAGGATCTGTCTATCTATCGTATGAATGGAAAGATTTATATAGGAAATAGTGAATATTTAGGTAATGGAGAAGCTCAATATGTCATCTACTTGCTTGACAATACAGGCACCGGTATTACTGAGTTAGCTCGCACAAATGTAGTAAAGTCAGCTAAGACTTTCAATATGGCTGGTATGAAAGTTGGCAAAAATGCTAAGGGAATTGTTATCCTGCAGGGTGGCAAGAAGTATTTTAACAAGTAGTTTTTTTTGCGGAATGCTCAACTTGTTGGGCATTCCGCATAAATAAAAAGTCTAGTCTTAATCATTATTTATAAGCTGTGCGTAAGTGTTCTGACTGCATTTCTTGCAACTTTTCATTGCTCAGTTCGCCAGATTCCCAAAGTTTATCTAATTCTTGCTGCAAACGCTCGTTCATGAACTTTATTTGTGTTGCCATAATTGTTAATTTTAAATATTTCATGTGCAAAGATACAGATATTTGCTAATACTCCAAAGATTTTAAGAAGAAAAATTAATACTTGGTCGTTTTTTATCCAAGTTGATTCGTATAATCCATTAAATTTCAGCGTTCTCTGCAATTTTATAGTTTTTTTCTTGCGAATACCAATCTTTCTTCGTATTTTTGCACCATCTTTACATAAGAATCGTGGAACTTTAATAGCGAAAGAAATATGGAGGAAAAGAAATATCATATCGATGAATCTAAGGTAGCAGGGGATAAGGTTTGTGAGCCATCGCCTGCTTATGCATCTGTTGCATCAGAGTCTGTGTCTCATCATGTGATTGATTCTGGGATAGAGCAGGAAGATGAAATACCTGTTCTTAAAAATCATTTTAGTTATGAGGGGCTTCTGGATAGCCTCGATTATTGTGAAACCATAAAGGATGATTCGTCTAAATGGGAGTCTGTTGATGCCTTTAATGAACGTTTATATGAGGAATTCCCATGGCTGAGATAGTTGTCCACAAGCTGTATGAAGAAAAGGAACGTCAGTATATTATCGATGCTTATGAGAATTTTGGTAAGAAAACTGCTCGAAAGTGGAAAGAAGAACTGAAGAAAATTCAGAACTTCCTGAAAAAATATCCTGAAGGTAAGCCCCCTTTTCTTGGTGCACCAAAGTTTAGCTATTTGCTTCGGGGTGCTAATTTTATGCGTAATTTCAAGTTGGTTTATTATTATGATGAATCCTTGGATGTGGTGCATATTGTTGATATTTGGGATATGAGACAGAATCCAAAAAGGTTCTCTGTCTCAAAATACAAGTGATTTTATATAACTTTAAAAGCGAAAGAAATATGGAGGAAAATAAATATCATTCTTCTCTTTTCTGTCGGATTCTTGAAAAAGTATTTAGGTGAAGAGTGGTGAAGAGTGGGTGAAGAGCTTCTGAGAACTCTTCACCTCCGATAACCGCCCTGTTTATCGGTATTCCGGAGGAATTGGTGAAGAGTGAAGAGTATTTGCTGTGTCAGTTATTCATTTTAATAAGGAGCAATATGATGGTACATCGAGATAAGATATTATGTTTTTTGGTTTTATTCTGCTGCTTTGCTCATACTCCTCTGCAAGCCCAGCAGCCACGCAAGAAGGTGGGGCTCGTGTTGGGTGGAGGTGGTGCCAAGGGTGCGGCTGAAGTAGGTGTGCTCAAGGTGCTGGAAGAGGCTGATATTCCTGTAGATTATATTGCCGGAACAAGTATCGGTGCCATCGTGGGCGGACTCTATGCCATCGGCTACGATGCTGCGGATATCGATAGCCTCTACCGTAACCAGAACTGGCTTTTCCTTTTGAGCGACCAGGTGAAACGTGAATCGGAGACTTTTCTTTCTAAAGAAGAAAGGGAGAAATATATCGTTCATATTCCTCTTTCCAAAGAGAGGAAGGTCTCGTTGCCAACCGGTTATGTGAAGGGGCAGAATATCTTTAACCTTTTCTCTAAACTTACCGTGGGGTATCATCAGGTGGATGATTTCTCCAACCTACCTATTCCTTACCGTTGCGTGGCGGTAGATCTGGTAGAAGGCAAGGAGGTCGTGTTTTCATCGGGCTCGTTGCCATTGGCGATGCGTGCCAGCATGTCGATACCGGGCGTGTTTGCTCCGGTAGAATGGAAAGGGAAGATGCTGGTGGATGGCGGCGCCTTGAACAATCTGCCGGTTGATGTGGCAAAGGAAATGGGAGCGGATGTGATTATCTGTGTAGATTTGAGTACCGGTTGGAAGAAGAAGGAAGAACTGAAATCGGCTTCTTCTGTTGTAGAACAGCTCATAAGTATGATGGGGCAGAACAAATACCGGAAGAATATGGCTGAAGCCGATCTTTATATCAATCCTTCTCTGAAAGGTTATTCGGCAGCCAGTTTCCAATCTGAAGCCATTGACACGATGATACAGCGGGGAGAACAGGCTGCCCGTCAGAAATGGGATGAGCTGATGGCTCTGAGAAAGTATATCTATGCTGATGCTTGTGATTCTGTAGCCTCTGATGATACATTACAGGATAAACGCCTCAAACAGCCGAAACCTTCTCAGACGGAAGCTTATCATATAGGAAGCATCCGGATAGAAGGCATCAGCGGAGAGGAGGAAAAGTGGATTAGAAAGAAAATTGCTTTACGGGAGAATTCGGAAGTCAGTCCTGAGGAGATAGATGGCACACTTGCCATGCTCAGAGGACTGAATATCTTTTCGCGTGTAGAATACAGACAGTCTAACGAGGAACCTTATGACCTGGTATTCATGCTGGAACCCAACGAATCGAGAAGAATCAGTGTAGGTGCACGTTTTGATACGCAGGATTTGGCGAGCGTCATTGCTCAGATATCCAATAACCAGCAGTTTTCTACCCGTCATCACTATGCCTTTACAGGACGCATTTCCCGTAATCCCTATCTAGAAATGAAATATGCCTATGGCAACCTTTTCGGAGCGAAAATCGGCATTTCCTATCGTATGGCTCATTATGATTTCGACCTTTATGCGGACAAGCATAAGCTGGATGCCCTGGAGTTTCTTTCGCATTCTTTCGCTGGATTCTATACCCGCGATATCGGTAATTTCAGATTGAAGTCGGGAGTGCAGTTTGATTATTATCATTATCATTCTGATATGTTCGAACGCGACGGAAGCATCCAGACACGTTCGTCAGACCATTTCCTGAACTACTTTGCATCTGTTGTGATGGATACTTACGACCGCCGCTATTTCCCGACCCGTGGTAGCCGCATTCAGGTTCAGGGCATTCTGCATACGGATGACGGAATACATTATGCTGATGGTAATCCTTTTGCTGAAGCTGCTTTTCAAGGAGAATGTGCCGTACGTCTCAATTCCAGATTCTATCTGCTCCCTAAGCTCAAGAGCCGCTTCTTGTTTGGCAGTTCCGTACCAGCCATTTATCAGAATTATGCAGGTGGAGTAGCTGACGGTTACTATCTGCCTTGGCAGGTGGCATGGGAGAGTGCGCAGCATGTTCATCTGCTGGAGCGCAATGTGGTGACTGGTCAGCTCGGTTTCCGCTATCGGGTAAAAGGAAAGTTCTATCTTACCGCTCTGGGAGAGTATGGCAAGGAAGCCCGCAAGTTTTCCCATATTCTCATCGGTGATGATTTGTGGGGAGGAGCCTTGAGAGCATCCTATGATTTCGTATTGGGTCCGGTAAGCATTCAGGCTAATTATTCTAGCTTGGGTAAGAATGTAGGATTCTATATCAATGCAGGATTTGTATTCTGATTTCCTTATCTGCATCATGTAAACCAGAACCTGCATGTTTATATGTGTCATGGCGGTTCGCACAAAACTCGCATCTTGTCGTTTCCAGAGCCTACAAGACAGGAAATCATCAGTCTGATAGGTGGTTGGCTGAAGGAATAATGCTTTCAACAACCAACCATGATGGATAAAATGAAAGATTTTTTCAAAAAATATCCATAAAAGTTTGGTGGTTTCAGAAAAATGTATTACCTTTGCACTCGCTTTTGAAAACAAAGCTTTTTGCAGAGGCACCCTTAGCTCAGTTGGTAGAGCAACTGACTCTTAATCAGTGGGTCTAGGGTTCGAATCCCTAAGGGTGTACAAAAAACTCCGAAGAATCAATCTTGGTTCTTCGGAGTTTTTTTGTAATCTATGTCCGGTATGAGGTAACCACGGCTCCGTGAATGTTGGTGATATATCACAAATTTGCAGAATTTGAGAAAAAATAAGTAAGATAGTCTTGCTATTTCTGTTTTTTATAGTATCTTTGCAACCGATGAATAGAACAGACTTGACACAAGGTAGCATTTGGGGGAATATCACGACCTTTCTGTTACCTTATATTCTGGCTTATTTCCTACAGATTCTCTATGGTTTGGCCGACCTTTTCGTGATAGGTAGATATTGTGGTGTAGATAGTACTACGGCTGTATCTAATGGTGCGCAGGTAATGTATTTTGTTACTTGCGTAGTCATCGGTCTAGCTATGGGTACTACTGTGAATACGGCTCATGCCATCGGTGCAAAGGATCAGCGCCGGGCTTCCCGGGTTATTGGTAATACTGCTACCATGTTCTTTATCTTGAGTATATTGTTGGCGCTGGTGTTGCTTTGTTGCCGTGATGGTATTGTCCGATTGATGGATACGCCACCAGAGGCTGTGGAAGGTACCCGTGATTATCTTATGGTATGCTTTATCGGCATTCCTTTCATCATGGCTTATAATGTGATAGCCTCTATCTTCCGTGGTTTGGGTGATTCGAAGAGTCCGATGTATTTCGTTGCTGTAGCCTGTGTGGTGAACATCCTTCTCGACTTTTTCTTTATCGGATATCTGGGGTGGGGAGCCCGAGGTGCTGCATTGGGCACTACCTTATCGCAAATGTTCAGTGTGATCGTAGCCCTCCTTGCCATCAGGCGTCACCGAGAAGTATTTGATGTTCACAGACATGATTTCCGTCCGAACCGTCAGACGGTAAAAAGTATTCTGAAGATAGGCTTCCCGATAGCTATGCAGGATGGTTTCATCCAGTTGGGCTTTCTTGCCATTGCCGTAATTGCCAATGGACGAGGCGTGTATGATGCCGGTGCTGTGGGCATCGTAGAGAAGTTTATCGGTCTGGTTTTTATTCTTCCTTCTGCCATGCTGTCTACCGTATCTGCCATCTGTTCCCAAAACTATGGTGCAGGTAATTTAGACCGTGTGCTTAAAACTTTGCGCTGTTCTCTTGTCATCATCTTTTGTTATGGCATTCTGATGATTGCCGTTTGGGAGATTTTCCCGGAGGTGGCAGTGGGTATCTTTACCGATGATCCTGTTGTAGTAGAAAAAGGAGCTGTTTATCTGCAGGGATATATTTATGATTGCCTTTTTGCCGGCATTCACTTCTGCTTCTCAGGCTTGTTTACAGCCTGCGGCTATTCCATCATCTCTTTTGTTTATAATTTCCTGTCGGTCATCCTGGTAAGAATTCCGTTGGCTTATCTTGCCTCAGAGATGTATCCGGATACGCTCTATCCTATGGGTATCACGACATGGTTCGGTTCGCTGTTCTCTGTTATCATCTGTGTGGTTGTATACCGCTGGATGGTCAAGCATCATAAGTTCAGTCATTCCATCGTTGCTTCCTAATACAGGCATGATTATTCTTTTAACAGCTGTTTTCTGAAAGCACTAGGAGACATTCCCGTCTTTTGTCTGAAGAGGCGGGCGAAATGGTTGGGATAGTTGAAGCCCAGTTCTCTGCAGGTGCCGTAGCTGCGGCTCTTTATGTTGCCGGTGATGGTCCATGAAACAGGATAAAACATGTATCAGAAGCAATAATTTCGCCAACTGCCACAACGAATTTGGGTCAACTGTCACAGTGAATTTGGGTCAACTGCCACAACGAATTTTGGTCAACTGCCATAATGAAATTGGGTCAACTGTCATAATAAAATTGGGTCAACTGCCACAATAGAATGGGAAAGCAACAAAGTTTAACCATTTTATTTGCTTGATATTCAATAAAATATATTATTTTTGCATCAGAAATTAAAAATGAGATTTTATGAAAGAATATAAAGCAAGAATTGCAGATAAAATATTGGCAGAAAAACTGGATGCGATGGGGGCTGTTTTGATAGAAGGTCCTAAGTATTGCGGTAAAACTACTCTTGCCAGCCAACAGGCTAAAAGTATCCTGTCTATGTCTGATCCAGATACTATGGAGCAGAACATTGCTATGGCCAATACCAATATCAAACTGTTGCTTCGAGGTGAAACGCCACGTTTGATAGATGAATGGCAAATAGCACCTAAGTTCTGGGATGCCGTCAGAAATGAAGTGGATAAGCGTGATGATGATGGGCAGTTCATACTGACTGGGTCTGCTGTACCACCTAGTTATGACGAAATCTTTCATACGGGTACGGGGCGTTTTGCCTGGCTCAAACTCCGAACGATGAGTTTGTGGGAATCAGGAGATTCTACAGGAGAGGTTAGCCTTGCCAAATTGTTCGCAACCGACAGGACGGATTACTTCGTAGAAGGAATCAACCCAATTGACTTGGAGCATCTGGCATATTTGACTTGTCGGGGTGGCTGGCCGAAAGCCTTGGATAAGAAAAGCAAACAGGCTGCTTTACAGCAGGCCATTGAGTATTTTGAGGCAGTAACCAGATTCGATGTATCCCGTGTAGATGGAGTCAACCGTGATAGTGAATTGGCACGGAGGATTATGCGTTCGTATGCGAGAAATCAGGGAAGTCAGGCTACTGCAAGTACCATTTTGGCAGATATTGCCAACAATGAGAGTACTGAGGTTAGTGAGAATACCATCTATTCCTACATCAAGGCTTTGAAGAAGATATTTGTGATAGAGGATTCTACAGCCTGGAACCCGAATATGAGAAGCAAGTCGGCGATACGTACTTCTGATACCAGATATTTTACCGACCCTTCGATTGCAACTGCAGCTTTGGGAATGGGACCGGATGACTTGATCAATGATTTGAGTACGTTTGGCTTATTCTTTGAAACCTTGTGTGTACGTGATTTGAGAGTTTATGCTGATGCATTAGGTGGCTCCGTTTATCATTTTCGTGATAGAAAAGGTCTGGAGTGTGATGCTGTAGTTCATCTTCGTAATGGCAAGTATGGGTTGATAGAGGTGAAGCTGGGTGGCGACAAGCTCATAGAGGAGGGCGCAGGAAACTTGGTGACCTTGGAAAGTAAAATCGATACCGATAAGATGAAGTCACCATCTTTCAAAATGGTGCTGACTGGTGTCGGTAAATATGCCTACCAGCGTCCGCAGGACGGCGTATATGTTGTGCCGGTAGGGTGCTTGAGAGATTAGGAATCTATTTGTTTCTTTTCTCTATTGGAGGTCAGCCTGTGTTTTCATACGAACTGGCGTCCTTGACACATTAATATATTATATAGGGGCATCTTTGTTTCTTGAATAGAGACAGAGGTGCCCCTTATCATATATTAATAAACTTCATAAATTCACTGTCATTATGTCAAGAAACAAGAAAACATCAGAGTCTTTATTCCAGTTCATGAACCTCCTCATCGCCCTATTGCTGAAGAACGGGCAATACCGCACCTCGCTGCATTACAAGGCATCCCTCAACAGCTTTAAGCGATACCGAGACAATAAGGATATTGCCCTAAAAGAGATAGATTCAGAAGTGATGCGCTCGTATGAGGCGTACCTGCATCATACGGCGGAGGTATGCAAAAACACCAGCTCCTTCTATCTCCGCATCCTCCGTGCCACCTACAACAAAGCTGTGGCAAAGGGACTGACGCCACAGCAGCATCCCTTCTCGGATGTCTATACCGGTATTGCCCCAACCCGCAAGAGAGCCATACCTACAGAGAATGTCAGCCAGATCAAGAGTCTGCAATCTGTCAAGGATCTCAATCCCAAGGAAGAGATGGCAAGAGATACATTCCTGATGAGTTTCTATCTGCGTGGTATCTCTTTCATCGACCTGGCTCATCTCCGCAAATCTGACCTCAAGGACGGTTATCTTCATTATACAAGAAGAAAGACAGGACAGCGTCTCACCATCCGATGGGAGAAGGAGATGCAGGAGTTGTTGGAAAAGTATCAGGCGCAGACCGCCTCCTCATCTTATCTCTTTCCTTTCCTTGTTGATGATGGAAACAAAAGACAGGATAAAACTATTGACAAAAAGCAGGATGAGGCACGCCTATATCACAATGCGGAAGCGCGTATCTCCTACCACCTCAGAAAGTTTGGAGCTACGATAGGCATCAAGGGCAAGCTCACCCTCTATGTTGCCCGCCATTCCTGGGCAACGACGGCAAGAGATAATCATATCTCTATCTCTGTCATCAGCGAGGCATTGGGACATCATTCCGAAACCACCACACAAATCTATCTCCGTTCCATCAAAAGCTCAGAAGTAGATGATGCCAACGCCAAGATACTGGCAGCCCTATAAGCCACAAAAAAGAATAAAAAGAGGGATTATGTAAAATGAACCAAAATGAACCAATTTTTCTGAATCTCTATATAAGAGACACAGAAATGCCGAAAACATTCGTTCAATCAACAACTTAGGAAATTATGTACGAAAAGAAGCGTAAAAAAATGTTGATTTTCGTAGAACGATATTAATTTTTTAACACCCATAATTTGCTTGTTTCCAATAATTTTCGTACTTTTGCAGTAAGATTCTGTGTCTCTTATATAGAGATTCAGAAGAACGGGAGTGATTGAGGGAAGGATTTTGAGGACAAAGGAATCGGACAGCTAATCATTCCAAGGGTTGCAGACTATCATGCTCTTGGATCAGGAGTACGTCTGTGATTAGAGGTTTCCGTTATTGGAAATAGACTAACCAACCCTTTCTTGCCAAGTGTTTTGAAACATGATTTCACGACACGGGGGAATGAGAAGTACACCCTGGTCAAAATAGAAAAAAATAAACAATGATACAAGCAGACAACGAGGAGAGTTGGTACGCATTCAAGATATTTTTTGGGAAAGGAAAGCCTATCAAGGCATATTTCGTTGCCAAAGGGATAGAACATATTTATGATGTGAAACAAGCATATTGGGACAAGAATAAGAAAAAGAGACTGGTGAAGGAAGTTCCTATTATGCCATCTCTCATTCTTTTCCGTACTACGAGAACAGATGCCGAAGAGATTGAACGCAATTTTCTCAATAAAGTGATGCTCTATCGTGGCAAAAATTCTGAGAACTTGAAAGAACCTTCTAAAATTTCAGAACGTGAAGTGAAAATCTTCAATATTGTAGCAACTTCTGGTGTTGAAGGACTGGATTTTTACGATGAGTATAATCCCAAGTTTACCAGAGGTGACAAGTTCCGAGTCATTGAAGGTCCTTTGAAAGGAGCGGAAGGCTATGTCGTCCGTATCAAAAAAGATCATAAACTTTATGTGAGTATCAAGGGGTTGTGTGCTGTTACGACAGGATATATTCCTAAAGCATACTTGCAAAAAATCGAATAGAGTATATGGAAATGTCAGATATTAAGCAAGTGGTACTGACGAGGAAAAGTACCTCGCCAGTAACAGAGTATTAATCGAGATGATGATGAGCAGCCCAGCTGCCCGCATCCAAACATGGACACTCTTTGGGAGTAGTCCCCGGCAAATCCCGATGCCCCACAATCTTCGCTTTCGGAAAGAGAATCTTCAGATTCCTGAAAAGGTCAATGAGTCTCGTTTCCTGCTCAGTTGTCATGGTGTTGCAAGGCTTGCCTTGCTCATCGAGCCCTCCCTCATAGCAGATGCCGATAGAGCATCTATTATAAGGTCTGGCATGAGCACCAACCTCCAACAGCATCCGGTGCTGCGTCATCGTTCCATCCTTACGGATGTAGAAGTGGTAGCCGATGTCATAAAACCCACGGGCCTTATGGTCACGGCGCAGCTGTTCCACACTATAGTCCTCATTGCATCGGCTAGCCGAGCAATGCAAAACCAGATATTTAATGTCGTTAGCCGACATATATTGACTTTGTCTCATAATTAATAATTCAACATTTAACATTCAACACTTAACATTGCTATAAGGCATTTGCGCACGAGCTTACTCCCAGTGCAGTAAGAGCTGCAATCAAAGCTTGAACAGCAGCATTCAAAATTGAAACCCAAGAAATTTTCTTGGAACCATCATTAAAATTCTTCATAATCAGAAATGTGTTTAAAAGTGAAACATAAGTTTGAAGGGGTGACCACACCCTGCACTATGCAGGATGCAGTCACAGGGAGAATCCTACTCCAGACCATCACCGCCACCGTCAGTGCCAGAGTCGGTACTGCTTCCACCGCCAGGGTTTGGTGTATCACCACCATCACCCGATGGCTTGTTGTCACTCTTGTCGTCCTTGGTAGGCTTCTTCTTCGCAGCCTCCAGGTCAACGGTACTCTCGTTCGCCTTTTCAGCCTTGAGCAAGGCAGCTTGACCAGCACGGCTTGCCACAAGTTTGAACTCTGCTTTATCAACAAGGTTCTCAAAGTCCACACCAGGGTTGAACTTGATGTTCACCGACTTGATGTTTTCCTCGGTAAACTTCTCCAGCGACTCCGCACCCTCACAGTTGATGGAGATGCTAAAGACACCAAACTCACCGAGTTTAATCTTGTTGCCGTTGAGCAGTTGCTCTACAATGCAGTCGCACATGTCCGACAGGATGGCTTTCACCATACCTCGGCTGTAGCCAGCGTTGTGTGAAGCAATGTGCTTGCAAAACTTATTCAAGTCCCAGATTTCACGAACTTGGTTCTTGGCATAAGCCTTAGCCCCGTCCTCAGGCTTGAGGTAGTTGGTCATCAAAAATACAGAATACTCAATCATAATTAATCCTTTCTTTTAAAATGTTAATACTAATGTTACCTATGTCTCACTCAAAACTCAGAATGTCGAATGCCCGGGGTAATGAATTCTTCACTCTTCACTCTTCGTTCTTCGTTTAACTGATGCAAAGGTATAAAAAATGAGAGGCGAAATTAACTTTATGGAATAGCGTTGAATAACCATTGAATATTCGTTGAACAACCATTAAATACCCCTACTAGAAATGGAAGAAAACAGCAAGTCTAACGTGACTTTCAACATATACGGAGGCAACAACCAAATCCTCCCCAATGCCACAGAAGCCGTACAAAACTTCTATGGCGACCAATTCGCAGACCAAAAGCTCCATTCAGAAGGCGAATCCACCGATGCACCTAATGAAGATGAGCAGCGTCTCGCTATATATATTAATAAGGTGAAATCTCTCCGAGGTTACATCTCTCTCCTCACCGCTTGCAAGAAAGCAAAGGAAGTGGGCGAGGTAGTAGCCACGATGTGCCAGAACGAGGAGGCGATAGATGCCGACCTTATCGCCAAGAAAGATTTCATCCATCTCCTCCTTCCATTCCTCACGAATGTGAAGACAGGCAAGGGAGTAGATAACCTCCGCCTCTACATCAACAATGCATGGGATGCAAGAAAAAAGGCTATCCGCCAGTCAAATCGATGAAATAACCCTCAAAAAGTATATTATATTACTTGAGCAAGTATATTATATTACTTTGCCAAGTATATTATATTACTTGGGCAAGTAACTTATATTCCCGAAAACATGAGAGAAATATATATTCATATGATACGTAAGGCACAAGAGTTCATGAATGAGAATCATTATGCAGACATCTCTCGTGTACATTGTTTGCTCCGAAAGATGATGCCTAAGGAATACCATGACCTGATAGACCAGATCAAGGAGTGTCAAGACCCGCACGTTATGTTCAATGTTAATGGTGGCAACAACGTGATAGCGCCAAATGCTAGTCAGGCGAAACAAAATATACATGATGATTCTTCTAGTAGTATAAAAGATAATTTTCAATCATAAAAGTTGAATTATGGATTTGCAATTAGAGCGATTTTCAGACATCAATCTCAAAGATTCATTCTTTGATTCTTTGAGGTCGAGTTATCCCGAGTTTGATGAGTGGTATCATAAAAAGGAAGCTGCAGGTGCAATAGCCTACACCTATTATATTAATAGAGAACTGAAAGACTTTCTTTATTTGAAGATAGAGGAAGAGGAACTATCAGATATGGTACCTGTGCAACCTGCAAGGAAACGCTTGAAGGTCGGCACATTCAAGGTGGACAATGACAATCGTCATACCACACGTGGCGAGCGTTTCATGAAGAAAATCATGGATTTGGCTATAGCCGAGGATGTGGAAGAAGTCTATGTCACCATGTTCCCTACAGATGAGTTACAAGGCTTGATTCGTATGTTTGAGAAGTTTGGATTCTTACATGAGGCGGACAAGCCTCATGAGGACGGTAATTCGGAATATGTATTGATAAAGAATATGAGAAACCATATAGGTGATTTAAAACTCGACTATCCTTTTGTTAGAAAAGCGGGTTTTAATAAGTATGTTCTTTCTATAGTTCCAGAATACCATACACAGCTTTTTCCGGATTCCATTTTGAAAAACGAACAGAAGTATGATCTTATACAGGATGTTTCTGAGACTAACAGCATCTATAAGATATACCTTTGCTGGATGAAAGGTACTAGATATTTGAAAACAGGTGACAAACTTGTCATTTATAGGACTAGTGATTTCCAAGGTCCAGCCAAGTATCGCAGTGTTTGTACATCTGTTTGTACAGTTAGTGAGGTCAAGACCTTCAAAGACTTTGAAAATGAAGATGCTTTTGTGAATTATACCAATCGTTATTCGGTATTTAAGGAATATGAATTGAGACGATGGTATAGAACAAGGAATTGTTTCATTGTCATCAAGATGTTGTATAACATAGCTTTCACTAAGAAAGTAATCAATAAAGTGATGAAAGAGCAGGTTGGCTTGAACCCTGAGTATTGGGGATTCTTCAAGTTGACCGATGCTCAATTTGATAAACTATTGGAATTAGGAGAAATAGATGAACGTTATATTATCGATTAAGCCAGAGTTTGTTGAGAAAATCTTTTCTGGGGAAAAGCAATATGAGTACCGCAAGGTTCTCTTCAAGCAAAAGGTGGATACCGTATATATCTACGCCAGCCGTCCCATCAGCAAGATTGTAGGCGAGTTCAAGATAGCAGAGATTATCTGTGATACCCCTGCGAATATTTGGAATCAAACGAAAGAATACTCTGGTGTAACCAAGTCTTTCTTCCAACAGTATTATGCAGGAAAAGATAAAGGCGTGGCCCTCAAGATAAAGGAATGTAAGCAGTACAAGGAGGCTGTTGATCCAACAACGGTTATTGCTAACTTTAAAGTTCCCCAGTCGTTTATATATGTTTAAGTTTTGTCTAATAGAAATATGATACCTCCATTTCAAGTAATAATAGATTGTCCCTTCAAGAGTATTACTAAAGATTCAACACTTGCTTCTATAGACAAGAAATATAGTGTTTGTATGGTAAATGATTTTGAGGATGGAGTATGGAACGGTAAATCACCATTAGCCCGTATGGCGGTACCTATATAATATATTACCTTTCATATTATGAATACTGATATTAAGAGTTTGATACCATCCATGCATGCAGAACTGAAGCATATGCAATCTCGTGTTGCAGAGCTTCAAGTCTCATTGCAGCAAGGTTCATCTGATGAAAAGACGATTCGAGAGGAAAATTCTCGAATGAATCTGCGTGGGATTTGGACTTGAAACAAAAATTCCTTTAAAAATTTGGTAGTTTCATATAAAAACCATATATTTGCAGTCAAAAAAAGGAGATACAATTATGAATACAATTACAATAGATAATAATACATATCACGACATAGAAAATTTTGCTCATGTAAACAATTTGGATGTAGCAGATGTTGTGAAAAAGTCTTTTCGTTTCTTTATAGAGGAGTTTAAGTTTGCTAAGCCGCATTCGAAAGCATCTCGGTATCAGTTGCCTTTGCATTTGAAAAAGATGCGAGGAGTATTAGCTGGTGTGGAAGATAGTGAGGATGAAAGATTAAACTATATATTGAGCAAGTAATGAAGAAGGTATTTTTAGATACGAATGTGGTTCTTGATTATTATCTGGATCGAGAAGGCTTTAGTGATGATGCTGAAGCCATCTTGGCTTATGGATATAATCAAGGATGTTCATTGTATGTATCTTCTTTAACTTGTGCTAATATGGCGTATATAGGCAGAAAGAAGTTCCCTGGTGAAGCGATATATGCAGTACTTGCAAGTTTGTTTGAATTTGCCGAAATAGCATCTGTCGATTCGAATGCTGTAAAGTCCGCAGTAACTTTGCAGGCTAAGGACTTTGAAGATGCATTGCAATATTTTTCTGCTAAGGCAATAGGTGTGGATTGTATTGTTACCAGAAACGTTAAGGATTTTCCTTTTTCGGAATTGCAAGTCTTGACCCCTAAGGATTTTTTGGCTCATTATGCAGTTAAATAAAATGACAGGTTGGATACTTACTAAGAAGAATACGACGTTATGAACATAGAAGAAAGAAAAGCAGATTTTATGCGTCGCTTCAAGGCTTCTAGAGAGCGGAAGGCAGAATACATAGCACAAATGGAAAAGCGTATGCGTGATGACTATCGCCGCAGAACCGGTAAGGAAGCAGAATCATTTTGTGTGTTGTAAGAATGAAAAAATTAGATTTAGTCAAGATTAATAGTTGTGCACCATATGCAGTAATATAGTAGAGACGCAGTCTTGGTGATATACGAATCGTTGCTTGCAACGAAAAAAATCCGTGAGATCCGTGAGATCCGTGAGATCCGTGTGCGACTTAAAAGAATAATATTGAGTGTTGAACACGAATCTTTCGAGACTAAGCAACTTATTCGTGTAATTCGTGCAATTCGTGTTCCGAAAAAAAATACGTAATTCGCGTGCAGAGAAATATCTATTGCTGTGAGGCATAGTGACTACCGTTGCTTGCAACGAAGAAATCTGTGTAAATCTGTGAGATCTGTGGGACATTAGAATAAACTCCCCATTCGAGTGACGACAAGTGCAGAGCGATACTGCAATGAGGAGCAAAAAAATATATAATCATGAAATCCTTTTTATCAATCAAACCAGGAGCAACCTTTTTCTTAGGTAGCTCCCAGACTCTCGTCTATCATAAAGATAGCATCGAGATTATTTACCGTTACCAGTCTGGTAAGAAAAGTTTCTACACCCATGTTTACATGTACATTGTAGATGATACCAAAGTAACCCTTTATGCCGATTGGGGTGATTACTTCCTCCATTTGGATTCAATAACCCAAATCGACCATTTCGACGGCATCATGAAGCGCCCTTGTCCAACTTTCGTAGAAATCCTGACCAACAATGATTTCGAGAAAGCAGGCATCATGTCGATGAATGGTAAGGAGACGATGGGCTTAGGCATGGATGTAAAGGTAGACTGGAATGGCAAAATCAAGCCAGCCGCTCTCCCATATTATCCATCAGTAGCCGATGGCATTGTCAAGTTAACAGAGAAGAGCTTCAAGCTCTATACCGAGATCTCCAAGAATTGCCCACTGAAACTCTGGAAAGATAGATTGGTTGCTGTTTGGGGCGAAGAAACAAAATAGAAAGCGGATTTCAGAAAATAAAGTACATTCTTCGTGCGAAAATTCAGTATGTAAGGACTCCTTACATACTGTCGCTAATATACGTTGATTAAAAAAAATAATACCATTATGGCAGATAAAGAACTTTTATAGTAAAGTTCTCAATTGTAAAATGAGCATAATATCTTCAAACTATGAATACTATCAGTTTAAGTGTCTACTGTATTACTTTATATAAGCGCTTTAAAAATAAAGATTTGGAAAACTTATCTAGTTTTGATCATGGAAAGGACTTTCTGAGTTTAGTTGATCAGCTATTTTTGTCTTGGAAGCAAGATGTTGAGTTATCCCTTTACAATGATGAGCAAGCTAAGAAAGTGAGTAGACTGCGGAGAATAGGTGATGCCTGCTGGGAATATCATCGCCATACGACATTTATTGATGGAATTATAGAAAGCGGTGAGTATGGAACACAGGAAGATATAATAGAAATCAAAACTGGTCGATCTAAGTATGTTAAGAAAAAAGAAGATGCTAGCTTGAGACCTTTCTACTTTATGTTTTATCATAAGCCTAATACAGAAGAATGCTTTTTGTTAGTGGAAAGAATAGGTCAAAATGGTATTGTCACCGTTTTGGAAAAAGCATTAAGAGAGTTTTTGAGCAATGCCCTGTCTGAGGAATATACGCTTGTGCTTAGACCTTATCTGATGCCAAAGGTCTTGAAGTTAAACATGGAGTCTGTTGGTGGTGCTAAACGAGTTATCTTGAAAGGGATAAAAAATAATGCAGTAAGTGGTACTGCCAAGCAGCAGATGTTTGCAGGCTGTGCAACAGAAGTGTCTTTCGTCGCACCCAAGAATAACTATATTCCTGGATTTGAAACACTCTTTGAAAAACTGAAAAAAGAAAAAGATAAGGGTGAAACTTGCAAGATAGATGCTTATGAATGTCAAGATGTAGCCTTTGAGGTATCATTCAATGGAAAAACAAGAATGTTATCTGTTGCCAATATTACCAATATGGGTATGAATGTAGATGTCACTAATAGGGTTAAATATGAAGGCGCTACAGGGTATCCAACTTATGCTTCTCTTAATGAGCAAGCCCATCAAGTTTTATCATATTTAGATTCATAGAGTTATGGGAAGAACATATAAGATTATTTTATGGGCGGCTGGTATTCTAGGATTTGTATGTGTTGGAATTTTCTTCTATTACATATACCTATATTCTACATTTACTGACGTACAGGAAACTGTGAAATCCCAGTTGTCGTCTAATGTTGGTGACTTTATTTCCGGAACCATTGGCACTATACTTGCTTTTATATCAACATTGTTTTTGTTTGTTACCTTTCGTGTGCAGCAAGTTCAATTTGAAAAAAATCAGTTAGATGCCTATCGTCAAAGATTTGAAGGAACATTCTTTAATATCATGTCCATGCTCTATCAAGTAAGAACAGAGGTGAACCAACAAATTTGTCTTAATTCTAAGCTAAAGTCTAAGAATCTTTTTGAGTTTTATCATTCGTTTGTTGATTTCTATGATTACAAACTAGACAAAGAGGCAGACTTTAAAGAAGCAATGACGATTTTGTTAAAAGACAATTATCAAAAGACAGAATTAGAAACCGCCATGTATGATTTAGGTCATGCTTATGATGAATATGTGGAGAGTCAAGGCTGTAATGCAGGTTTCTTCTTTCGTTATATTCATAATTTGATAACGTTTGTCATTCATCATTGGGGAGATGAAAAACAAAAGGATGTTGCCATTGGCTATTTGAATTTTATCCAAGCGCAACTGACCAACGAGGAATTAGCATTGTTGTTCTATGATAGCATCTCTAGAAATGGTATGGATAAGAAGCGAGTCTATACATTCAAGGAAAATATGGATGAGTATTCTTTCTTGGAGAATATACCCGATTTCATTTTGGCAAACAGAAACCATTACAAGATATTTACTCATACGATGTTCAAGTTTCTGAATGATGATGAGAGAAAAAATGTAAATATTTGAATTATGAGATTTTTAGGTAATATAAATTGTTTGAAACAGGATTCTATGGCATATAGAATCTATGATAAACTGAATTCCATATTGAAAGATGGTGATGATAGTTTGCTTTATCATTTATTTCCTGTTTATAGTGGCAATATAGATACTGGTAAGGTAAAAGCCAATTTGATGCTTCTTTCCTTAAACTATGGAATCTTTTATTTTGACTATATGCGGTATGGGGAATCTGTTGAGGAAGCTGAAGAGCGTATCAATACGCTATATTCATATATAACGGATACTTTTAGAAAGATTCCTGCACTGAAGAAAAAACGTGATACATTGAAGTATGATGTTAATACAGTCTTTGTTTCTGACCAAACGGAAGGATTAGGTCTTACCGATGACTTTATTCCTTCTAATGTTAATGATATTAAAGAGGTCTTAGAGAAAAATCAGGAGGAAATAGATGACAACAGTTTTGAATTGTTGCAGAGTTGCATAGAGGGAACTCCGCAAATGGTAAAAAAGGTTTTTCGTAAATGTCCTTCTGAGAAAATAACAAAAGGCCTCATTTTAAATGATATAGAAGGGTATATAGCAAAGTTTGATATAGAACAGAAAACTGCTGCTATTGCAGAAATTGAAGGGCCGCAACGTATTAGGGGACTTGCAGGTTCTGGCAAGACTATAGTCTTGACACAGAAAGCTGCTATCTATCATCTTAATCATCCAGATGATACTATTTTGTATACCTATTATACTAAGGCTCTTCATGATACAATAAAGGAACATATTAGTAGGGCTTTCAAATATTTTTCAGACAACAAGGAACCAGATTGGAGTAAAATTATAATCTGCCATGCTTGGGGTAGTGCTAATACACCTGGTGTATATTCTATGACATGTGAAAAATGTGGAATCATCCCTTTAAGTTATGGGCAAGCTATGCGCATGGCATGTAATGATCCCTTTGGTGCGGTGTGTAATTTGCTGATGGGGCAAAATTCTATTGTTCCCCAGTATGATTTAATTTTGATAGATGAAGGTCAAGATTTTACGCCACCTTTTTATCAATTATGTTACAAATTGTCAAAAACGAGAAAAATAGTTTGGGCATACGATGACTTTCAGAATATTTTCAATGTAAAGATCCAGGATGAACGTGCTACATTCGGAAAGAATGAGAATGGCAAATATAATGTTGATTTTGATAGGGATAATTTACCAAACCAAGATATAGTCTTGAAAAAATGCTATAGGACTCCAAGATATTCTCTGATTTACGCATTTTCTTTGGGTTTGGGCATCTATAATAAGAAAGTGTTACAACGTTTGGATAATAATGAACATTGGGAATCTTTGGGATTTCATGTTCTTCAGGGCGATTGTAAGACAGAAGATAACATGGTGATAGAACGACCTGAAGAAAATACTCCAGGTTATTCCAATGCGAAGTTTGACCAGACAAGTATACAGTTTAAGGCATTTGAACACTTTGATGAAGAGTGTAAGTTTATCGCAAAATGTATCACTAATGATTTGGCTTGTGAGAATCTTCGCCCAGAGGATATTTGCGTAATATGTGTAGATTTAAAATCAATGCAGGGTTACTTCAACAATATCAGTAATTATTTGTGGAAAAATGATATAAATACTTTTAATTTGATAGCAACAACTAGTGATAACCTATCCTTTTCAAAGGAAGGGTGTATAACTCTTGCTACAGTAAATAAAGCCAAAGGTAATGAAAAGGGAGTTGTTTACATCTGTGGTGTAGATTACGTTTTCTCTAGACCAAACAATGTAGTGCTTAGAGATATCTTGTTTACGGCAATGACTAGAACTAAAGGATGGCTGACAATTACTGGTTGTACAAGTGACTTTAGGCAATGTCTTGCAGAGACGAAAAGCTTAGAACAGAATAACTTTAGGTTGTGTTTTAAACAACCTTCTGAAAAGGAAACAAAAACAATAGAGGATCATAGTCGTGTTCAGAATTCGATTTATGATAATTTTGAAAAGAATATAGAAACTTTAAAGAAGATTGGGCAATCTAATGAAGATATTTTAAAGGAACTCCAAAGATTATTGAGCAATGACCGACAATAGCTTTTGTATAAAAGTACGTAAGGATGTTATTTCTATTCTCGAAAAACTAGAAATATTCCAGGAAGATGCTTTCTCGCCTAAAGATCATTATGCAGAAAGTGTTAAGGAGGTTGCTAGGGAGGGAACTCATTGGGATATTATTCAAGAGGTTTGGAAAACTCATTCTTATGATTTATTGTTGGTAGACAATTCTATTTTCCAATTTCATAAAGCAGGAGAAGATTTACGATATTGTTTTATGCAGAATCCCAAGGTGAAAGTTTCATGGAAAGAGTTCTTGAATAAAAACCATTTAAGAGAGGATGATATAGAGCCAGAAATGTTGCAAATGTGTAGAGGATGTTATGATAATGGTGACGATGATAGCTGCTATCAGATAATTGCTAACCCTGTGTATTTTCGGTATGACGTTTCTGGTATGCAATATAAAGAAGGATTGCATCCTTATTCCCATCTCCATGTGGGATTGCATAATGAAATCAGATTACCGATATCAAAGGTCATTACTCCTGAAATGTTTGTTCAGTTTGCAGTGAAGATGACTTACCCAGAGCTATGGAAGGAAAAAATGGGAGATGGTAGGGTAGCAGAGTTTAATAAAACGGTTAAAAATGGTTGTATTGCAGTTCCTAAAGATAAATGGAATGAACAAGACAAATATGACTTGTTTTTTATATAGAAACTTAACTCTTTCAAAATAATACAATAAATGCAATTCATGGAGACTATCAACATGGGAAATCTGATTAATTCACGGTTAGCTTTTATAGAGCTAATAAAGATTCTATATCAAATATCTTGTTCAGGAGAACAAGATGTCTATAGAAATAATTGTGATAAATTAGTAGCTGTTTTATGCCAGATACGAACTTACCACTTGATGCCATTGAGTCTTTTACCAACTTCATTCGAGACCATGTTGTTGGACTTTACTGATGGTTGGCAGGTTGGTAAGGTTCATTTAGCACAAACGCTTTATATATTTCTGGCTCGAACAATGTATTCTTCAGAGGTTGCAAATATTTACAATTCTGCCGAATATAAACAAGGATTGGAAATGTGCCGTGTTCAATTCCCTTATGAAGAAATTGTAAAATGGCTTAAAGATGTAGACTTTAATGAGCAGGAAGTTTTAAATGACTATTTTTATTTCATTCTGAATCCAGATGTTCGTAGTTTCAATGATGCTGAAGAATATACTATTTATCAGAAAAAAGTAAAGTCGATAGGCTTTCCTCGATTTGATAGACACGAAAATCCGATTCCTGTCTTTTTGTTGCACAAGATACAAAGTGAATATGAGAAAGCCTTAGATAAGTATAGAAACTATATTCATACACATTATTCTAAAGTAGAGAATTATTTTGAGGCATACAATGGGAGTGTTAGAATTTATGTAGCTACAAGATTTATAGACAAGCCAAAGGGTGAAGTAAAGTTAGTGTATTATTATGGAGATGATGAAGCAAATAATGTCGTTGTTTACCCATATTATGTAGATTTCATTCATCGTTTTCATAATAACGAATGTCTATCGCATCCTCTGACTGGTGGTTATTATGCAGGTTTTAATGAAGATAAACCTGTGGATGATTATGAATATCAGTTGAAAGAGATTCATTTAAAACTACAGGATATATTTGTAAGTTTGGCGAGTGAATCACAATTATTAGACTATTTAATCTTCATGTTAAGAGTACAAATGAAGAAAGTTGAAAAACAAGATGGCATACGATAAAGATAGATGATAATCTATGGTATTTAGATATAGGCGATACGCTCAACATTGATATAATTGCAAGTAAATTACAGACATTAAAGTATAAGGGATTTGTTTTTACTAGAAGACCTAATATGGAAATCCAAAAATACTTTGCGAAACACTTGATAGAATATCGTTCAATACAAGATATGGGTTGGGGGTTCTATTATAACAACTGTGCTGAACTTTTACATTTATATATAAAGGAGCATTTGATGGGATTAGAGGTGGAAGACTCAAAAGCCTCGCACTTCATCAAAGGAAATATGCTCAAACAACGTCTTGAGAAGTGCGCTCGTGGAAAAGAATCTTGGAGTGAATACGAAATGATAGGAAAGGAAATCTTTGATTATCTTTTCATGGATGATTTTCTAAACTATAACTCGGAACTTCAATCTACGACAGACGATAGATTGTGTCGCCGGGACCTTATAATCAATAATTCTCCTTTGGGCGTTAATTCAATATGGGGGATATTGCAACAGCGATATAACTCTATGTTGATAGTTGTAGATTTCAAAAATTATCAAGAGCCTCTTTCTCCTTCAACATTATATGTTCCAACAAAGTACCTGAACAAGCAGACAGGAACTTTTGGTATCATTTTTACAAGAGAAGATTTGAATGAGGCAGCTCAGAAAGAACAGCTTCGTTTGGTTTCTACTGAAGAAAAAGTCCTGCTGAGTTTCTCAGATAATGACTTAATAGCTATGCTTGAGGAAAAGAAGGCTGGTGGGTCAGTAACATATCGGGTTAATGATAAGTATTTTTCATTAATTAAGAAAATATAGTTAAGTGATCTTGACTTATTTTGAAATGATAAAATTCAATATTATAAAGCGTTATGACAGCAAAAGAATATTGTATAGCCTTTTGTGAAGGCTACTTCTACGCCCAATTAGGCGAGAGACTTACCAATGGTAAAGTGACAGAACATACACTGGACTTAGCAAAGGAAACGGCTCAAACCTGTATGGAGCAACAGATAGCCTATTCTGCTTTTGATGAAAAGCAAAAGCAGGAAATGAAAGAAAACCTTCATGAATGGGCAGATAAAGTGATGCAAGGTTTCAAGAAACGTTTGCGTGAGAGCGGCAGATTGATAGAATCTTTATGATGCGCTAGCCGACAAACAATCGCAACTCTGTTGCGTAGACACCTATCGGCAGCCCTTTAGGGCACAGGCTCCGCTGACGATACCAAAACTCTGGCGGAGGCTATAGCGCAGCCAGCTACATCCTCTCGTTCCTGAGGAAAGAGAGGCTTGGTGAGAAAGGTGGAGCCTTCCTTAACGGTAAGGAAGGACGGGTAGGTTTTCGATCAGTGTTATTGATTAATAAATAATAATTATATGAAAGGAATAGTATTAGCAGGTGGTAGCGGAACACGCTTGTATCCTATCACAAAGGGTATCAGCAAGCAGCTGATACCAATCTTTGATAAGCCGATGATATACTACCCAATATCAGTATTGATGTTGGCAGGTATCCGTGAGATACTCATTATTTCAACACCATTTGATTTACCAGGTTTCAAACGCCTCTTAGGCGATGGAAGCCAGTTAGGTGTGAAGTTCGAGTATGCAGAGCAGCCATCACCAGATGGCTTAGCCCAAGCCTTCATTATTGGTGAGAAATTCATTGGTAATGATTCCGCTTGCCTCGTATTAGGCGATAATATCTTCTATGGTGCAGGATTAAATCAGATGTTGCATCAGGCAGTAGTAGATGCAGAGCAGAACAACAAGGCAACCGTTTTTGGTTATCGTGTAAGTGATCCGGAGCGATATGGAGTTGCTGAGTTTGATGAGCAAGGCAATTGCCTCAGCATTGAAGAGAAGCCTCAGCATCCAAAGAGCAACTATGCAGTGGTAGGCTTATACTTCTATCCTAACAAGGTGGTAGATGTAGCTAAGCATATCAAACCATCCGCTCGTGGTGAGTTGGAAATCACCACCGTAAACCAGGAGTTCTTGAAAGATAAGGAACTGAAGGTACAGACCATGGCTAGAGGATTTGCCTGGCTCGATACCGGAACCCATGATTCTCTTTCTGAAGCATCCACCTTTATTGAAGTCCTGGAGAAACGCCAGGGCTTGAAGGTTGCTTGTCTTGAAGGTATTGCATACCGTCAAGGTTGGATTACCGCAGAACAGTTGAGAGAGAATGCTCAACCTATGTTGAAGAATGACTATGGCAAGTATCTGCTTTCAATACTTGAAGAGAAAGATCAAACATTAAAAAAGAATTTAGAATATTAGAAAACAATGAATATAATTAAAACTGATATAGATGGCGTACTCATTATAGAGCCACGCCTCTTCCGTGACTCTCGTGGCTACTTCTTCGAGAGCTTCAGCGAGCGAGAGTTTGAAGAGAAGGTTGCCCCAATCCTGGGGCATAGTGTTCACTTCTGCCAAGACAACGAGTCAATGAGTAGCTATGGCGTGATGCGTGGCCTGCACTTTCAGTGCCCACCATATACCCAGAGCAAGCTGGTGCGCTGCGTAAAAGGCAGAGTCCTCGATGTAGCAGTAGATATCCGTAAAGGATCACCAACCTATGGCAAGCATGTGGCTGTAGAACTGACAGAAGACAATCATCGCCAGTTCTTCATCCCTAAGGGTTTTGCTCATGGTTTCGCCGTTCTCTCAGAAACAGCAGTCTTCCAATACAAGTGTGATAACTTCTATCATCCAGAGGCTGATGGTGGCATCAGCATCCTCGATGATACCCTTGGTATTGATTGGAAGATACCAACGGAACATGCTAATCTCTCAGAGAAAGATACGAAGCATGCGATGCTGAAGGACTTCGATTCTCCATTTGATATCAACATAGATTTATACAAATAGGGGCTTATGGCAGATAAAAATTTTTTAGAGCGAATGCTCTCGATTGTAAAATAATGGGAATGCTTTATCGGTAATATACATTATGCCTTGATGACAAAGGCACTTTTAGTTAAGCCTGTTTAAAAATCGAAAATGTTCAAATTCTTAAAATACTCTGCATCCTCCCAGTAAACACTCGGGATAGAGTTATTTTGTCATAGGGGTTGAATGCTTACTAAGGGAATAGATGAGTTGTAGATTGAAAAATAATAATTTTAGGAGATAAAACGCTTATGTATTTATATCGAGTAGATAAAAGATATTTTGAGGTCGGGGCAGAGATTCAACCTCAAACGAATTTTGAACAATATATGGACGAAGAGTCAATGAAAGTAGAAAATATACTTAACGCTAATCGTCCAGTTCAGATCCCTCTGAGGAAGGATTGCTTGTTCTTATTCTTCGAGCTCTCCGCAGCATTGAATTTCTTTAGAAAATATGGTGGTTATGTTTATGAAGTAGAGGTTGATTGCCATGATATCTATCATCGTGGTGATATGAATAAGCTTGATAACCTCCTTGATTTAGTCAGATTTACTGATGAAGTAGATATTTTGACAGCTGCAGGCAATGAATATTGGAAAGGAGGAACTCATACTTTTATGCCATGTTATGAGTTCTTGGTAAAAAGTTGCATTGTCAGAAAATGTCTTGTTGAGCCAAGTGAACTTAAAAGTTTTACCGATAATTTTGAAATAACAAAATCGATAGAGAGAACAGATTTGTATCTACATACGTTAGAAAATATTAATTCGCCACTTTAGATGGTTATGTTTTCTTTTCTGGCGATTGTGCCATTTGTTATGAGAAAGTATGTATGTTTGGATAAATGTAAACTCTAAAAAATAATATATTTATGAATATAGCAATTATAATAGCTGGTGGTGTCGGCAGTAGAATGGGACAAAGCATCCCAAAGCAGTTTATCAATGTGTATGACAAACCTATTCTTCTCTATACTCTTGAAAGTTTTGAGAAGCATCCTATGATAGATGCCATTGAACTTGTCTGTATTGATGGGTGGGAAAATGTTGTTTGGTCTTATGCTGAGCAATACAATATATCTAAATTGAAATGGATTGTAAAGGGGGGAAACTCTGGTCAGGAGTCCATTAGAAATGGAGTGTTCAATTTGGAGGATAAATGCTCAAAGGATGACACGATTATCATTCACGACGGTATTCGACCATTGGTAGACGCTGAGGTGTTAGCTGATGTTATATGTAAAGCTCAGAAATATGGTAATGCTGTTACATCTTTACCTTATAATGAACAAATATTTCTGGTGAGCGAGGATGATGAATCTACAACAACAAAGTTTATTCCTCGTGAAACGATTCGACGTGTTTCTACGCCTCAAGCTTATCGTTTTGACTTGTTGGATGGCAAGTACCATGAGGCTTTTGAAAAGCAGATTGGTATTTATGGTTCTCACTATACAAATACCATGATGGTAGAACTAGGTGTTCGTTTACATTTCGCCGCAGGTAGCGATAAGAATATTAAACTTACCACACCAGATGATTTGGAAATGTTTAAAGGATATTTAAATAGAAAAAATAAATGAAGAAACTGAATAAGAAAAATCCCCTATATATAGAGGATTTAAATAATATACTCAGCATAAAAGATATAGACCAGTTAAAGGGAAAATCCTTTTTGATAACTGGGGCAACTGGTATGGTTGGAGTGATGCTGATTGATGCTCTGATGAGAATAGGTCAGGTTAAAGTATATGCTGTAGGTAGAAATGTAGAGAAAGCTAAGGCTAGACTTGGGGAGTATTTTGATAATCCTAATTTTGAATTTGTTGAGCATGATGTATGTGAGCCTTTTCCTGAGCATATAAGTGTAGATTATATTATTCCTATGGCAAGCAATACCCATCCTTTGGCTTACTCTAAGTACCCGATAGAAACCATACTGATTAATGTAAAGGGAATTGAACATGCTTTAAATCTTGCCGATAGATGCAATGCAACAGTATTGTATACTTCCACTAATGAAGTGTATGGCAATGCACGTGGTGAAGAATGTTTTGCGGAGGATTATAATGGAATTCTTAATCTTTCTAATTCTCGTTCATGTTATAATGAATCCAAAAGAACTTCTGAGGCCTTATGTCAATCTTATATAGCTGAGAAAAATACCAAAGTGAAGATTGCTAGATTATGTAGAATATTTGGACCAACCATGTTGGAAAATGACACTAAGGCTTCTTCGCAGTTTATTAAAAATGCTATAGATGGTAAAGATATAGTTCTCAAGAGCGAGGGGAATCAGTATTTTTCCTATACTTATGTTGCAGATGCTGTACGAGGTATGCTGACTGTGTTGTTGTATGGGGAGATAGGCGTACCCTACAATGTAAGCAGTGAGAAAACAAATGTTCATTTAAGAGATTTTGCAAGATTTTGTGCAGAGACTGTTGGCAAAGAGGTTGTTTTTGATTTACCTTCTGAAACGGAGAAAAAGGGCTATAGTATTGCAACTAAAGCTATTCTCGATAATGCACGAATTAAGTCGATAGGTTTTGAACCTATTTATGAAATGAATGATGCAGTAAGAAGAACTATTGAGATCCTTCGATAGTTTGAGCGCACTATAATTATAGGCAGGCAAAGTGCATTGGGCACATTTTTTATAAGCTACTTTTCTGCTCTTTGCATGTAGCCTGCCTCTTTAAAACATAGGACAATGAACATAACTCAATTTGTTTTTAGATGGCTTCCTGATTTTTTATATTTTGGGGAGTTAAATCTTACTAAGCAACAGTGGTTCTTTTATAAGTGGGTAAAAAGACATTTGAAGTGGGCATATATGCCTATAGAGTGTGAATCTGTTACTCACAAACATAATATAATAGAGAACCAGTCTATCTTTATGTATTGGAAACAAGGATGGGAGAATGCACCAGAATTGGTGAAACGGTGCTTAGCTAGCGTTAAAGCTAATGCTGACGGACATCCACTTATCTTATTAGACGAGACCAATTTGAATCAATATATTAAGATGCCAGCTTTTATCGAAAAGAAGCATGCTGAGGGTATTATCCCTGAGGCTAATTATTCTGATATGCTGCGTACATGTCTTTTACTTCAATATGGTGGGTATTGGCTTGATGCAACTTGTCTCTTGACATCTTCATTCCCAAAAGTAATTGATAAGAGTGATTACTTTATGTTTCAACGCCATCTCTTTCCCGATTGGGCTTCTCCTATAAAGTGTTCCAACTGGTTTATTCATAGCAAAAAGGATTCTCCAATATTGCGTGGAATGAAGAACTGGCTGTTTAATTATTGGCAAAGAAAGAATTATATAATCAATTACTATATGTTCCATTTTGCTTTATCAGTCTTGGTTGAAGAGGATAAAAAATGTAAGGAGCTTTGGCAAAGTATGCCGTACGTTTGTAATATGAATCCTCATGTTCTTCTCTTTAGCTTTTCTTGTAAATATACACCAGAGTATTATCAATTCATAAAGGACTCGTGTTTTATACATAAGTTGACTTATAAGTATGATAAGAAATTATTGGAATCACAAGAAGAAAATATTCTAATGCATTTCCTCGAAAAATAACATTGTAATGCAACATAAAAAAATAACTTTACATAGAATTCTTCACGGAATAAAGTGGAGATGGGAGCATAGAAGATGGGATGTGCTTTATCCAATATGCAGTAAGATGTTTCCTGTTTCTTCAAATAAGGTTTGTTTTATAAGCTGGAATGGAGCTCATTTTAACTGCAATCCTAAGGCTATTGCTACTTATGCAGCAGAGCACAACTATGATGGCAAGTTGCAGTTAATAGCTGTTGTAAACCATCCAAATCTTTATAGAAGTCAATATAGAGGTATAAAATTTGTACGTACGTTTTCTCTTAAGCATATATATATCCTTGCCACTTGCAAGATGTTGGTTGCCAATATTAGAATGAATTCGTTCAATAAACGTAAGGGACAGTTATATATCCAAACTTGGCATGGAACAGGACCCAAAAAGTCAGAAAAAGACAGTATTGCTGTATTGGACAAAGTTTACATAGATTGTGCTATCAAGGATTGTCATCAAACTGATTTAATGTTGAGCGGAAGTACATATTTCTCAAAATGGATACGTCGTTCTACCTGGTACACCACTGGTGAAATTCTTGAAGCAGGAACACCTAGATATGATGATTTCTTTAATCAGAAAATATATGATACTTTGAAAAAGCGTGTTTTGGAGAAGTATCATATAGGTGAGCATACCAAGTTAGTGATGTATGCTCCAACATTTCGTTCTCTTACAGAAATCGATAATTATGGCTTTGATTCTGAAATACTCATAAAAACTTTTGAAGAAAAGTTTGGTGGTGAGTGGAAGTTACTTTTAAGATTTCATCCGAATGTAGCAAACTTTCCTCTACCAGACATCTTTGCTAAGCACTTGTCACGTTATGTCATTAATGTAACTCAATATGATGATATGCAAGATTTGCTTTGTGCTGCAGATATCCTTATTACAGATTTTTCATCAGTTTCTACAGAATTTGCTGTACAAAGAAAACCTTGTTTCTTGTATGCACCAGATTATGACTCGTATGATAGAGGTCTTTATTTAACACCTGATCAAATGCCTTTTATGTTTGCAGAAACAGAAGGGAAGTTATTATGCAATATCCGAACTTTTGATGAAAGTAAATATACTGTGGCTGTAGACAAGTATTGGAACTTTTTGGGTATTAAAGAAAAAGGTACAGCTTGTCAAGCTGTTTTTAACGAAATGAATAAAATGTTATGGCATCATACACAGGAGTAAGTGCAGCTATTTGGAGCTTCTTCGAGAAACTATCCAGTCAAGCTGTAAGTTTCGTCATTGGTATCGTCTTGGCACGATTGTTGACTCCTTATGACTATGGAGTCGTTGGATTGACAGCTATTTTCATAGCTGTTTCAAACGTGTTTATCGAAGCAGGCTTTGCGAATGCATTGATACAAAATCAGCATCGTACAGAGAAAGACCTGTCTACTGCATTTTATTTTAATGTGGTAATAGGGGTGGTTTGTTATGCGTTGCTATGGTTGTTCACACCAGGTATTGCAACCTGGTTTAAGGAGCCTCAGTTGATACCTTTGCTTAAGATAGTTGGGATAAATGTCATCTTGAATTCATTATGTATTGTCCAGACTGCAATATTGACTGCGAAACTAAATATTCGTCTTCAGACGATTATCAATTTGTCGGCTCAACTTCCTGCTGGTATTGTTGCTATTGTTATGGCATATCGGGGAATGGGTGTTTATGCCTTAGCGTTGCAGACAGTATTGGCTTCGTTGATTCGTGTTGTATTGCTTTGGATATTTGCAAAATGGATACCTAAGGAGAAGTTTGACAAGCAATCATTGGCAAAGTTGTGGAGCTTTGGAAGTAAATTGTTGGGAGCAAATTTGATTGGTACATTTTTTAGTCAAGTTTATTCCATAGTCATTGGTAAGTTTATAGGCAAGAAAGAGCTTGGCTATTTCTCTAAAGCAAACGGATTATGTACCAATGTTGATGGTGTAACATCAGGAATAGTACAGAGAGTCGCTCTTCCTGTACTTGCAAAGTATCAAGATGACGAAATGGTGCTAACTGAAAAATTCCGTGAAATCATGCGATTGCTTGTGATGTTGATAGCTCCATTAACTGCATTTTTGAGCTTTGCCTCAGATGATATTATTGTCTTGTTGTGGACAGAGAAATGGCTTTTCTGTTCTTTACTCTTTAAAATACTCATCGTTGGCATCATGTTTGGACCAGTTGGTCAGATGAGCCTTAGTTTGATGCAAGCACTAGGAAGGACAGGGATGGTATTAAAGCTTGAATTTCCGAAGAAGATAGTATATTGTATATATCTATTTATTGGTTTTCAATATGGAGTGGTTGGCTTGGCTATAGCGAACGTTTTCATAAATATTACTGGAACGTTAATAAACGTCTGGGCTACTCGTAAACTCCTTCCATATAGTTATGTTAAGCAACTTAAGGATGTTTCTGTTTATGTAATCATTGCCTTTGCTATAGGTTGGGTAACTTCTTTAGTAGTAGATTTTGATAGTAATATTTTAAATGTTCTGTTTTTTTTGATTATAATTCTTATAGCTTACGCTTTGGTTTTAATGGTATTTAAAGATCAAATATTCCTAAAATATTTGAATCGATATGTTAAAAATAGAATATATATAATAAATGATTATTTGGTATGAGACATTGTATATTAATGACTGTATATAAAGATATTGATCAAATTAATCGAATTATTAATATAGCTCCTGATAATTTTGATTTTTATGTCCATATTGATAAGAAATCTCCATTAAGAGTTGGAGATATATCAAAAAGAGCAAAGGTCTTTAGTGAATTTAAAATCAATTGGGGAGCTGTAGAACATTTGAAAGCTTTTTTGCTCTTAATAGAAAAAGCTTATGCAAGTGGTGATAAATATGATTTCTACCATCTAATAACTGGGCAAGATTTTTATGCTTGCAATTTTGATAAGTTTGAAGAATTACTTCAAAAAGAGAAAATCTATGTGAGCTATTTCTCTTTACCTAGAAAGGGATGGTGGCATGGCGGCTTAGATATTGTAAAATATAAGTCGTTGGCTTCAAAATATGATTTACGTCAAAGAAAGTTTAAGCTTCTTGATATTTTATATTATTGGTGGCAACGCCTGTTTACTAAAGGTCGTTCGCTTCCTTCTTATAAAATGTACGGTGGTTTGGTGTATTGTTCTATTCCTAGGGGGGCAATAGATTGGGTGTTGAATTCTGCCATATCGAACGATTTGTTGGGTAGATTGACTGATAGTACCTGTGGAGAAGAAGTATTCTTTCAAACCATCTTTTTAAATTCACCGTTTAAAAATCAAGTAGTCAATGATAATCTTCGCTATACAGATTGGTCTGTGCATTGTCCTCCTAAAGTCTTAACAGTTGAAGACTATGATAAGATTATAAATTCACACAAACTATTCTGCCGCAAGATAGATTCTATAGTATCAAAGAATTTAATATGTAAATTATTGACGGTGCTAGGATAATTTAGTAAAAATAGTATTTTTTCAATGAATTATTTTGTTATTTTTTTGTTCTTGTATTTGGGTTATTTGGCATATTGTAAGATGCCGACATGTTTCCCTCTCATTTTGATTACATATGTCTTGTTGGGATCGTTTATGTTAGGAAGTATCAGCCCCTATAGCATTTTTTCAGTATTTGTATCTATGATATTTTTTATAAAATATAAAAATGCTGCTGGTTTAATAAAAAAGTTCCCATTTAGATACATGTTTTTAGTTTTTATATTTTCATTAACCTTGACTAATTTTGGTGTGTCCCATCAATATCGTCATACGCCGACATTGGTATTTAATATCTGCCAGTCGGCTATATATGCTTATTGTATTTGGTTCTTGTTAAAGAAGTATCCACATCAAACATTGACAAGTCTATTGAAGATATCTTTATGGTTTGGCTTGCTGATTTCTCTGTATGTACTATATGAAACAGTGACAAAGACCAATCCTTTATTGAGGTTTTTGGTAGAAAGTGGATATTATATACAATCTGCTTTTATTACAGAAATAAGGTTTGGTTTTAAAAGAGCACAGGCCATATTTTCAATGCACACAACATTGGGAGGAGTTATGTTGTTTGTTTATGCTCTTTTACTTGTTGCATATAAAACAAAGTTTATCCACCAGAATCGCCGTAATGTCTTGATTATCTTTTTGTGCGCATTAAGTGTGTTCTTAACTGGTGCACGTAGTTGTATTATTGCGGTCTTTGTAAGTAGTTTGATGTGGTTGTCGCATATTAAAGGAAAACAAATTTTTATTCTCTGCATGATGTTGCCTGTATTATCATTGTTTGCTGGTGATTATTTACAACAGATAATTGATTCGATCTCTAATACGGAAACAGTGAATGGAAGTAATTCTGATATGCGATTAACTCAATTGCTTATATCGTGGAGCTATTTAATGCACTCTCCTATTTGGGGAAATGGTATTGGATTTCTCTATAATGATGTAGTTTTAATGAATTTGGATCCTGATTTGTATGGCGCAGAATCTCTTTGGTTTGGTGTTATGGCTGATCAGGGATGTGTTGGAATTGTTGCTTATGCATTATTGTTTATTTCTCCAATGATATATTCTTGGAAAAGAAACAATAAAAGTGCTGCGTTTTTTGTATTAGCAACATTTATAATGTTTTCTTTATCATCAATACCAGGGGTAAACCCTGCCATGATTCCTATTTTTACAATTATCATCAATATGATGATGGATAAATCTAAAGAAGCTAAAATATTAAAAGTATAAAATGATGAAAGTTTCAGTAATAATTCCGATTTATGGTGTGGAAAAGTATATTTCGGATTGTTTGAACTCTGTGATGAAACAGAGTTATACAAATGATATTGAATGTATTTTAATTAATGATTGCACAAAAGATCAGAGTATAGAAATTGCTAAAAATTTAATTGAAAATTATGATGGTAATATTAATTTTAAAATATATGAACATTCTGTAAATGGAGGACTTTCTGCAGCAAGAAATACTGGAGTAAAGTATGCGTCTGGGGACTATCTATATTTTTTAGATAGTGATGATAGCATTACTCCTAATTGCTTAGAAGATTTAGTGAAAACAGCTAATTTATATCCCAAAGCTGATATAGTTCAGGCTGGAGCCATCACAAATGCTACAGAAGAGTTTCATTATCTGAGTATGGAAAATAATCATAGATTACCTTTGTATTCAGAAAATCATAAATTGATTAAATGGAGAATGCTTTGGACTTATTATCCTGCAACAGCTTGGAACAAGTTAATAAAACGTAGATGGTTTATTGATAATAACTTGTTTTTTAAGGAAGGTTTATTGCATGAGGATGATTATTGGACTTTCTTCGCTTCAAAATATGTTACAGCTTATGCTATATGTAAAAAGGATACTTATTTATATAACATTCGACCTGGAAGTATAACTCAAGCTCCAAATGAACACAACATTCAATCATGGATAAAATCCCTTTCTGATTTTGTAAATTCTATTGATGACGATTGTCAGGCTGCTCAGAGATCTCTTATCTATCGATTAGCAATTACATATATGCTTAGAAGTGGGAAATATTATATTTCAAATTATATCGAAATTTTGAAAAAACTTTTGCCTTTCTGTAATCTTATAGGACGAATGATAGTTTTAGAAGCTATTAAATCAGTTCCGAAGGAATGTGAATTAAGTAAAAAAAACATAATTCGAATTAAAATTTTATCTCGGTTTGTATGATGAAAAAGAAAATATCAATTATAGTTCCAGTTTTTAATTGTGCTCAATACTTAAAGGCTTGTTTAGATAGCCTGATTAATTTGCAGGCAGTAAATGAGTTAGAGGTGGAAATCGTTGTTGTTGATGATGGTAGCACAGATAACTCTCCTCAGATATGTGATAACTATGCTCAAAAATATGGCAATGTATTTGTTTTTCACACGACTAATCAAGGTGTAAGTTGTGCAAGAAACTATGGGCTAAATAAAAGTCATGGTGACTGGATAATGTATGTTGATGGTGATGATGTCTTGCGCTCTGATTCACTAATTGTTTTAGCTAAAAACAAATTTTGGGAATATGATGTCCTTCGCTTTGGTTTAAATGAGGTTTGCTTTGGTAATGTTCAGCCTTTTGAAATAAATTTTTCACACAATAGAAAGGACTATCTTCGATTACTAGTGTCTCGCAGAACTGTTTTGGGTGTGTGGGGGGGAATCTATAAGCGTTCTTTAATAGAGGATAATCATATTACGTTTGATGCCAGTATTAGAACAGGTGAGGATTGGTTGGTATTGTTTAAGCTTGTAGTAAGTGCTTCTGCTTTTAGTTATGTGAATGAGAATCTTTATGGCTATACTGTGAATCAACAAAGTGTAACTCGTAAGAAGATAGATTTTGTGCGTCCTGATGGCTTGATTGCTTTTAATCGAATTCTAGAGTATGCTGCTGATAATCAAATATTTATATCTTCTAACGATATTGCAAGAGCACAGTCTAGTCTCAGAAGAAATATGATGAAAGAGGCGATATTAAATAAAAGTAAGAAAATTTATATAGAAACTGATGAGCAATTAAAAAAATATGTTCCACAAAGTTTGTTCAAAGACATAGTTTATGCAGAGCGCATAAAACATAAGCTAGGTTTCCTTTTCTATAGCATATTGGATTGTTGGTATAGACTCTTTGCATGTAAATAAACTTTAGTTTAATCATTTTAAATAAATGGTGCTGTTATGATAAATAGCAAAAAAAAGATAAAGGAGTACTTGCAAGCTGATGGACGTTTGGGTACTTCATCCTTGAAGGATTGGATTCTGCATAACGAAAAATGGTATATTTGGCATTATATCGTTGCTCTCAGACATGTGGAATACTATATGAATACGGGCAAAAGAAAATCTTTGTTATTTCTGTTTTGGTGGTATTTATATAAGTATTATAGCTTAAAAACTCACATTACGATTTACCCAAACACATGTGGTAAAGGATTGATTGTTTATCATTTGGGGGATATGCTATGGGTGAAAAAAAATGCGAGCATAGGAGACTATTGTACCTTGCGAGCTGGGGTTGTTTTTGGCAATAAAGGCGCAGATAATGACCCTATCATAAAAGTTGGGCACCATGTAGATTTTGGGTTAGGGGTTAAATGCTTTGGCCCTGTATCAATTGGAAATCATGTTGTAGTAGGGGCTATGAGTGTTATAACCAAAGATATACCCGACTACTGTATGGTCGCAGGTAATCCTGCTAAAGTCATTAAGAAATTCGACTTGGAAAGTAATAGGTGGATCAGAGTGTAAATGTTATATGAGAAAAGAGATTATAGTATAGACATCTTGAAATTCTTGGCTGTATTTCTGATTATCAACAGTCATATGGATGCTTTGTATGTAAAGTATGGTATATTGGCTACAGGTGGAGTTATTGGTAATGTGCTTTTCTTGTTTGCTTCGGGATATACTTTGTTGCTTAGTAAACGTAACCTAAGTTTTGAGGATGAAAAATTCAACGGAATGGAATTGTTAGAAGGTTCAAAATATCACCTTTATACAAATATTGATGAGATTATTCAAAGCGGAAGTCCTGCGCCTATTTTGAAATTGGGCAAGAAAATTTGTGTCTATACAAAACAGAATATAGAAATCATCCGCATCAGAGTGGCAAGAGATGGAGACGATTCTATGGAAATAGCAAGACTGAAACCATGGAAAGAATATTTGAAAACAAATAGCTGATATAAATCAATACTGCGTTAAATTAATATTTAATCGTCTGTAAATCAATAATTTATATTAAGAAATTCTTATGAAAACTTAACTATAAAAAGTTGGTCAAGTCGCTGATTTTCAGTAACTTT
>OHCX01000023.1_pt1 | contig 80242 bp, 94 predicted proteins | sample 1566841 | NCBI WGS metagenome assembly OHCX01 (sample SAMEA3879513, study PRJEB24766) | human gut metagenome | biome: human-associated habitat; feature: feces | place: USA | collected 1985/1987 | reverse complement strand
CCAACAAAATCAAGACTTACAGGGTTTTAAAACATCATTCTGTAGGTTTTTTCCAACAAAATCAAGACTTACAGGGTTTTAAAACATCATTCTGTAGGTTTTTTCCAACAAAATTCAACAGATCAGCGTTTTAAAACAGCATAATGTGAGTTTATTCCGCAAAATTCAATAGATTAGTAGTAATCGGAATGTTTAACAATTAAAATATAAACAACATGAACGTATATGATTTTGCACCTGACTTAGATTTGAGTAAGGAGGGAGAAGGTTCTATTTTTGGGGTAAGAGGAATAGAAGGTAGTGATGGTATAGTATATGCTAAGGTAGTTAGCTGTGCAGAAGTTAAGGATTACAGTTGTGAGGGGTGTATTTTTCATGATTGTTATAAGAATAAATGTTTATTATCGAGTAGTGATAGTTGTGTAGATGGAGACTGGCTTTGTAGGTACGAACAGGCTGCCATAGAGGGGAAGTAGGCGGCGCCTTGGGCTAAGGCCTGCGGTTGTAGGTGGAACGTAGGTCGGAGCAGAGCCGGAACAGTTTATTGTGGAACTAAAAAAATAAAAAGGAGGAGATAGCGATATGAAAAAGGCATTTAAGATATTTTCTATTATGTTTGTCATAGAAATAGTGCTGATAGCTATTTTAGATGCTATGGCGTAAGTGAGAAAAATTTCTTCATTAATTTTCTTATGCTTTAGACAAAGTGCTCCCGTCTGCGAAGATCGGAGCACTTGCTTTATGGGATTCATGGTGCGGTAGGTCGGTTCGATTCCGGCGATCTCACACAACATTAAAAACAAAGGAGGAAAGAAAATGAAAGATGGTATTACATTATATCCAGAACACGGATTGAATCCGTCTATAGAAGTCTGCATGATATGTGGCGAAGAGATGGGGATTGCTTTATTAGGAAATAACATCAAAGGGCAGGCGCCGCATCATATATGCACGGGAGAAATATGTGACAATTGCAAAAAGATAATAGATGACGGAGGTTGTTTTATTATCGAAGTCGAGGATGGATCAGATCAAAAGAATCCGTATCGTACAGGGAGATATTGCGCGATAAAGAAAGAAGCAGCAAAGAAAATACTTGGACAGGAACATAGTGTTGTGTACATGGAAAAGTCTGCGTACAGTCAAATAATACCACAAAAATAAAGAAAGATATGTTTACAAAAGAAGAGCGATTATTCATTTGGAAAAAGGTATATGAGAATATCGAAAGGTTAGAGGATGGGAATTATATATGCGTCATGTTGAGAAATATAGTATTTAAGTTTTTCAGTACTCCTAAAAAAATAGAATCCTTTTATGGGCTATATTTAGATAAAATGGTGAAAACATATTTCCCGGAATTGGAGGAAAAGAAAAGTATGGCTACAGAACCAGAAGAAGAATGGAGGATATATGGATGGTTTGGCTGTATTAGTCCAGAAACGAAGGAGGTGAGGCTAAATATCATAAAAGACATTATAAAAGAATTAGAATAGTATTTTTGTTAATCTATTTTATTCATCAAATTAAGTTTTGGGTTTTGGCATGTCGGTTCGTGAGAATAGGCATGTCTATTTGTGTATCATAGAGGGATGGCGCGGCGTGCCGGTATGTATGTGCCGGTCCTGGTTCGATTCTGGGCATCTCACAAACAATAAAACATAATTATATGGAAGTAATAACATTCGGTCCGAACATGGATTTGTCTTCTAAAAAAACAGGAGATGTATTTAGATTAAAATTGTATGGTATAGAGTATGATGTCAAAGTAGTTGGTGACGACGAAGATCCTCTTATGTTCTGCAAAGATTGTATATTTTTTAACAACTCCGAACGGTGTTCACTCTCAGAATCGCAAGACTGGTGCTTAAAAAAGCAAGTTGTTTACTGTAAAATAAGACATGATGAGGGAATTTAATGCGAAAGACGCCAATTTCTTATGGCGTCAAATTGGTAGGATTGATGGGGTGATAGAAACTCTGAACCGTACCGAAGGAGAGATGCCGGAAATTATAGCCGGAGTGCTAAAAAGAATAAGAGACGATATAGATAAGTTTGTAGATAATAAAACAAAAGATTATGAGAATATATAAAAATGATATTATAAAGGCGTCAGCAATAAGCACCGGCGCCAACAGAGGTGTGTTGCTGTGTTCAATAACAGATTCAGGATTCACGTCTATAGCGGGCGTAATATAGGCTGTTAAAGATAAGTTACCAGGCAAAGATCATAAGAAGATGATTTTTGAAATACGGAATGATGGAAGAAACGAATATGGCAGATATAATAATTGTGGAGGGAAAATATGAAATACAGAGGTTTGTTGCTCCCTATGATATTAGCTGCAATGTGCGGAGATGATGCCTTTGTGCTAAATACTAAAAGGGGAAAAGGAATGCAATCTACATATAGAAGAGAAAAGATTGTCAGAACAGAAAAAGAATTTGATATTAATGGTACTAAAGTAATGGCATACTCAAGAAAGGATGCTATTAAAAGATTAAAACATAAGAAGTAGAAAACGTATTTTTATGTTAATGTTAGTTTTTTCATTTTTATTGAAAGGAGCGCCGGCCTGTGAAGGTATGCGCTCTTTGTATTTGTATAATACATAAAACAATAATAATATGACAGATAATAACATAGATGTGAATATCGTACCTGTAAAGAATGGTGCGAAACGTGTTGTGGTATCATATTACCATTATTCACGCAAGGACAAAAATCACATGAGTTCCCAAACGGATTACGTTTGGGAAACAAAGAATGAAGAAATGTTTAAATACTTTGAGGCCAGGAGGACAAAAGTATTTTATAGTCAGATTCGTGCCATGTGTAGATTCTATGGCAAGAAAAATGTACGTAAATACAAAAAGTTATGATATTAAAAACGACAACCAACGAGTTTTGTTTTATTAACGTAAGTTTCTATGAAACAATAGCAGATCCTCGATATTTCTTTGAACAAGATTATGAAGAGATGCCGGAATATGAGGAGGAATTAGATTTTGATTTTGATTCTTATTGCAATAAGTTTATTCCTTTTGTACAGGAATGGGCGGATAAGGTGGGCGAACGCCTTTATGAATATGGTGTGAATAACATAAAGGTAATATCGGTCGGACATCCAAAAGATCGCAATTATGGTACTGATTGGATGGATGTAAGGATAGAGTTTTGTGATGAATGGAGGCAAAAGATGTTATCTAACATTGGTAAGATTATTAATGATGATAAATGCAAGAAGTATGCGGAGGCTAATTATCGGTCGGTATCAGGATACATCTTTTTAGGACCTGAAGATTTAGAGGAATTTGAAAAGGAAATAATAGAAAGAAAGTCAGATTCGGGATATGATGTAACAATATTGTTAAATATGTATCTAACTTTGGCTTTTGTAAAAGAATTTGGATTTAAAGCCGGAGAAGCATGGAGTGAAATAACAGAATATGCTTACGGATGTTTGTCGTATTCTGATTTTGCAACAACAGAGATGCTTATACCGGAAGGTTCGGAGCATTTATTCAAAGACATTTACACGGCAAAGGCCGACGAATTATATCATCATGTCCTGGATAAATTCGGATGGGCGTGGCGTGATCCGAAATATAAGTCAGAAACAGAATTATGCGCGATGCTAAAGTGGGCAAAAGAAAAAGGCTTGACCATTGAAGAGTTAAGTATTTAATTGTTAAACATAAGGCAGTAGTGGTGCGTGAGTATAGGTGCTGCCGTTAAAATATTTTATAAGATGAAAAAAGAAGAGATTCAAACTATTTTATACACAATCAAAGAAGGAGACAGTATTAAGATCAAAGTACAAGACAAAAGTGAAGAGATAAGACTGCGGGATCATGTAAGAAGAACGCAGAAATACGGATACAGGTTTTGTTTGTCTCATTTACATGATGGAATTTTCTATCTGGAGAAGTTGGAAGAAGGGGATAAGGATAAATACTATAGAGTAATAAACAGAGGAAATGGAAAGACCGGAGTATAATAAGCTACGCAAAATGGCTAAGACTACTCCAGGTCTGATAGTGGACGAGGCGCAAAACATGATGCGTGTATCGCTATACGATAATGGGGAACTTAAGAAGGTGGTAGTAGTAATGAAATGCGATTCTTTTTTACAGTCAAAAAGTAACATAGAAAAGATAATGTTATTATCATCTTCTATAGAAGATAGAAAAAACAAAGAAAAAAATAAAACAAAATCAGAAAATGAACAGAATAACAAAAATAAGAGAAGAAATAGGAGGAAAACAGGTTGATTTAACCTTTTACGGGCGCTTTTGCAGCCTTATCGAAGGTGATAGAAAGATAATACTAAGGGCGATAAAAAACGGTCGTAAAAAAGGCGTAATTGGAGCCATTCAGCCTGGGAGACATGATAGAATTTGGACCACATGGTCTATTGCTTTTGATGATTTGAAGGTAGGGGATACGGTAGAGTTCAGTACATCTGGAAAATACAATCCCGGATTTCATGCTACGGAAAAGTATGTAGGGTGTGTAGAATGGATAAAAGGATCGGAATGTGCGATAAAAACCGGCAATGGAATGGCGGTAGTATTAATTAAACACATAGAAAGGGTAGTAAAATGATGGGGTTGAGAGAATTTGTAGAACTTTTTGACAAGAATGAAGTAAAGAATTTGTTTAATGCATTGTCTTCATGTATAGAATACGTAAGGATAGATTTGCATGTATTTAATATAGGTGCTCATGTTGCGTGTCTGTACAGTAATGATCCTGAATTGCTTTCACAGGCAGAAGGTTGTAATGTGAATATGATAATAGAGGTACCCTGCTTATTCGAAGCATTCATGGAATATGCTTCACCGGAAATGAAGTTGTATTATGAAAAACTAACAGAGATAGTATAATATGAAAGAAGAAGTAGAACGGATAAAGAAGTTGGTAGGCATAGATCATAACAGATGGGAGCAACCTTGTACATGTGATGAAAGTAATCGTAAACTGGCTGCACTGTATGACCGGTTGTGGCGAGAAGCTGACGAGTATGCCATGAATAACTTTAAGGGAGAAGAGCTTGATTATTATTACAGAGTAACAGATTAAAAGTGGTTATGAAAAATACGATAGTAACAGGTAGCCTAATTGTATTCAGTGACGGATTTGTTTGGAAAAGATTGTCCAACGAAAAAGCCTACAAGATATGGGTGTCGGCAGAAAATGAAGATTTTGAGTTATACAAGGTGAGAGTAGATGATGAGTCCGAGTCATTGATAGAAAGTTTGGAAGATTTACAGGATGCCTTTAAACAAGGTCATTATGTATGTATAGGAGTAGGCAAGCTACCATATAGCATAGATTTGAATTATTTACGAAATCTGCAAGAGATGTCGGTGATAGCCGTGGATGATCTAATGGGATTAAAAGAATGTAGCAGGGAAGAGGCATTTGCCATCATTCAAGAGTGGGCTAAAGAGTTTACAGAGAAATATGGGGATTTTGATGGCTCATACTATGATGTAATAGATGAATTTATCGAAGAAAAATTAAGAACTATTTAAAATATAAAGACATGGAAGACGATCTTATTACAACAAAAGAAGTAGGCAATTATCGCATTAAAGTGTATTATTGCCATGATTCAGAATGCCCTATAACTAATTGGGGTTTGTTTGGGTCATTCTTTTTGAATACTCTGATATGCATCGATTGCATGATGAATGCAATTGGAAAACTTTCTTCTACGATAACAAGCATAATCTTAGAGATGTTATTGATGCTATTGTAATGAAGCATATAAAACAGAAAGATATTGTAAAATATTTAAAGAAAGGGGAAGCGAATGGGATCTCATTCACATACAACAGAGGTAGCAATGTATGGGAGTTGAAGCATAAGACAAGTCCATATATAGGTCAAGAGTTTTTACCAGGTGATTTGAAGGACTTTGATTACAGAGGAGAATTAATAGAGGATCTGGATGATGAAGACCTGTTAGATATCATATCCAAATATGGAAAAGATGTGGTAGCTATAGAGTGGTCAACAAGGGGTTATAGTCAAGGTGATTATATAAAAGGGATAGCATACGTTACAAAAGAAAAATATGATAATGAAGTCTGCAACAAAGAAGGAGATTGGAAAGAAGATTGTGCCAAAATTATAAATAATGAAGTAAAGTCCATAGGTATGTGGATGTGGGGAGATATAAAAGGGTACGTTCTTGAAAAGAAGGTAGCATTTACCAAGAGATACAAAGACGAATCAAGAGAGGATGAAGATTGCGAAGAATGGGAAGAGGTTGATTCTTGCTGGGGATATTACGAGGAGACAGATGAATTGATAAAGGAAGTCATGATAGAGAATGGCTTAGAAGAATAGGTTATAATGGCTGATAGTGACGGATGCCACAGGAGACAGGTGGGTAAAGTGCAAAGAGCTCCGGTTCAGGGGAGATGGGACCTGTCTTGTGTGGCGTAAGGCTACAGTAGATGAAATTATTGAACATTTAAAAAATAGATAATTATGGGATATATATGTACAAGATGTGGTGGAACAAATGTTGCTTGTGAAGCCATAGTAAATCCGAATACACTTGAGATAATAGATTATCTTAGTGATATTTTCATGCACGCTACTTGTAGTGATTGTGAAGAAATGGTAACAATAACTAACCCCGATCAAATAAAGAGGGATATTGAGTTAAAGCATAGTAGGTTTGTGGAGAAAAATGGGAAAGAACCAGAATATGCATGGTGTCAGGTTGTATGGAAGGACACAGGAGAGAATAAAAGAACAATCATTAAATTATCAACTACTATCGTAGATGATGACGAAGAGGATGTTTTCTATTACTGTAATGGGATAGAATCACTTAAATCACTTACCGAATACACACCTGATCATACATTTATCATGACTGATTGTTGGAATTTCTTTTAAAAATTACACAGATGAAAACACAAGAAGAATATGCCCGTGAAATTGACGAAATCGTTCGTCGGGATGTGGAGAGTTGCCAGAGTGACTGGTTTAAAATCGACAAGAAAATATTTATGCAACCGGAAAACAAGAATAAGATGTTTATTCTTGGAACCCGAAAGGCCGGATGTGATTTAATAATACTGGGTGGCACTAATTGTGATGAAGGTAGTATGGATTGGCTTTTTGGGAGTCTTGGCAATGAAAATTTCTATGTATGTCGGCCGTTATCTTTCTATAAATCACAACGAGAAATCCAGAAAGTAAATCCGCTTTATGCTTTCAAGGTGGCCACTGCTTATTTTAGAGAACAAGGGAAGGTTCCGGTATTTGAAGATAGTAACTGTAGATTAATAAAACTATGAGCATAAAAGCAAGATGGGATTACAATCGTTGCTTTAAGGATGAATCACTGGACAAGGATTTGTTCGTAGAAAAATACGGACGGGTAATGGGTGAGCATTATTATAACAAGTTTGTCCATGAATTTGACGGAAATATTCTGAAGATGGTTGGTTACTTCAGAGGTTCCGAAAAAGAGGGGCAAGTCTTCTGCGATATGATAACCGAACGTATTGAAAAATACGAAAAGAGAATGTCATATGATAAAGGTAAGTTAAACAATTAAAAAGATATTTATATGAACAATTCAATGGTCGCTCACTTGTGGGCTCATGAACAAGAAGAATCAGCATCAGGGAGCAATTTCTTCTTTGAAGGTGCAAGTATTTATTCTTATGGGCATCACTTTGAAGTCGGGAGAATAGTAAAAAACAAACAAGGGAAGAAAGCATACCTGATAAATGAAGATTATTATTCTGTTACCACGAGCAAACATCAATGCTATGTTCGTAATGCGATACCAACTTGGGCAATGGTTTTCAGTGTAGGGGATAATATATCGGATACTGGTAATATGAGGTTCGTTGCCAGCAAACTGGAATCAATTAAGAAGTCTATTGAAAAATACAAAAGAGCTAAAACAGAATTATCTTATACAGATATTTGGGGCGCTTTTGGGAATATGATGGATTACATTCAGTTCTTTAACATGGGAACTGCTAAGAGTATCCTTAAAAAGAGTGCTAATGATTGGCTTGGAACCAATCATGAATTATCCAAGAGCGGAGATAGTATCAAGCGTAAGCACGTACATGAATTAAAACGCATCTTTCAAATTTTATTAGATCATCAAGGATTAAAAGTGTTAGGGACCGTAAATGTGATTGTTGATGAAGTTTGCGGGGAAGGTACATGGATTAAGTATTCAGAAAGATCTGAAAGATGGAGAAAGGGTGAGGAAGAAAGAGAAAGAATAAAATTAGAGAGATTAAGAAAGGAAGAAGAAGCCCGTTACAAGGATTTTGATGAAAAACTGGAAGAGTGGAAGTCAGGAGAAATCAATTTCTTGAATACACCTTTCTATATTCCTGGTGAAAAACCTAACGCCTGGATTCGTATAAAAGGAAATATTATTGAGACAAGTAAACAGATAAAGATTGGAATAGCAGAAGCCAGAAAACTGTGGCGGGCTGTGTCGGCAATGCACCGGGGCGCCGAGTTTCGGCACGGTCTGGTGGAGGACGTCACCGGCCACCAGTGGAGTCTAAATCGGTACGAAAACGATTTGTTAACCGCTGGATGCCACCGGATTGCATATAGCGAGATGGAAAGTATTGCGAAACAACTGGGATGGGCGTAAGTAACCCATCCTGTTTTATAACAATTAAAAACGAAAAGATATGGAAAATCCAATTATTGTTCCGTTTGATTTAAATACGGCGAGAAAAATTAAAAGCGGAGAAATAGAAGGTTCGGTATTAATTAATGATATTGAAATAGAATTTGTATATGAGTCGAAAGACTGTACAAGTCCTTATAATTTACTTTTTGTAAAAAAAGATGGATATGGGATAAGTGCTATATATGCTAACACAGAAGGTTGTACTCTTGGTGACACCACTCTGGAATTGGAAGTAGAGGCTGGAGCGTATTTTAAGAAAGGAGATGTATTAATAAGCACGCTTGGGAACCCATTTATATATAATGGTATTATTAATAGAGAAGGAGATATGGGATGCATATATGGTATATCGGCATATGGCGAGATTACATCTGAAGAAATTCCAATATGGACAAGTGTGTGTGGTGAGGATAAATCCAAGTATGTTAGATTAGCCACAGAGGAAGAGAAAAAATCTTTTGCTGAAAGAATTGCTAATACAGAAAGCTTTGAAAAAACAGAAATCATAAAAAAATATCTAAGTAAGTACGAATATTTACTTGACGAACAAAAGAAATGCGATTTTAAGCCATTCGATCAAGTATTGGTGAGAGCAAGTAATTTGGGAAATTGGAATCTACACTTATTTGCCAGAGTAAGAGAAGAAGAATACAAATATGAATGCTTGGGAGGTTTGAGATACAAAGAGTGTATTCCATACCAAGGAAATGAGCATCTTTTAGGAACTAATAAAAACAAATAAGATTATGGAACAGAAAACAGTAACAATTCCGTTTGATTTAGAAATGGCGAAAAAAATAAACATAGGGGCAATAGAAGGTCGGATTGTGACAGAGAAAGGACGAAATAGAGCAGAAATCGTATATGAAGACAATTCGTCAAGTTGTCCGTTATTGGTTGTAATTCATTCGATTTCTGTATCGGCAGATTGGTTTTCTGCTACAGGAAAAGCACTTAGCAGCGAAAATCGCCTCCTTCTTGAAGTTCCAGAATATATTACATTTAAAGATGGAGAGGTGTTAAGCAACGAAGATGGAAGTTTTATTTTTATTTTAAATACACATGGGAAATATTTAACATCTTTTTATGCGAGTCTTGCAGCGATAACAGGTCTTAATATATCGGATAATCTTGCTGCATGTAATAACAAAATAGAATGCTATAGACTTGCAACAGATTCGGAAAAACAGAGGATGATTAAAGCGTTAAAGAAAAGCAAAAATCCTAAAGCAAAAGAATATCTAAAACGCTTCTTCGGAATTGAAGAAAAACCGAAATATGAGTTTAAGCCGTTTGACAAAGTGCTGGTAAGAGACGAGGATGATAAAGAATGGCATATCAGCTTGTTTGCAAGGGAAATTGTGGACGATTCTGATGGATTGTCTTATAAGCATGAATGTTCCAATGGAACATTATGGGATTGTTGCATTCCTTTTGAGGGTAACGAGCATCTTTTAGGAACTAATAAAAATGGATAACAAATATGAAAACAATAACATACGAAGGGGTGCAGCATGGAGACTGGGTGAGATGTGTCTTATGTGGGGCGCAAATGCTTCTTCCATGTGGGGCAGATAAATGCCCGGAATGTGGAGAAAATGGCACTTTAAGATGGGTCGACGAAGAGAGGCAGGAAATAGATGCTAAGGGTCTGGATTGCTTAGATTATGTAAGAGAGTTGAGGGTAGATGATTATTTATCTCCAACAACATTAGAAGAGATCGCGGAAGAAATAAAGAAAAAAGTAAATAGAGGATAACTCTAATGAGAAAATTATTAAAAGTAAAATTTATTCAAAAATGTGCATGCGGGGCGGTCACTATCAGATTTGATAATGACCGCTGAATTAAGTAACATAGCTAAGAATTGTAAAATATAGAAAATATGTATGAGAATATTTTAAGCAACATGTTAGGATGTCAGACATATTGTATATCAGACAGTCCTTCGAATAGATACTGTCTTATTGGACCTATTGAGTGCAATGAGAAGTTAATAGAAGTGTTTAAGAAGGGGATAATGGTAAAACTCAAATACGTGGAAAAACGAGTCCTGGATACATTTACGGACAACGGAGTCGACCTGAGCAATTACACTCACTGTATTATTGTGAAGCGGAATTTTTATCTCGCTTGGTAACAGCAAAACATAAACGATATGAACAATTTTATAATAGATACTCCAGATAATTTCTGGCAAATAAGATGGCTTGACAAGTATATGGAAGGTCACAAAGGGTTTATAGCTGGTGGATGTTTTAAGAATATTCTTCCGGAGAAAAAGTAAAAGACATTGATATTTTCTTTGAAAGTGAAAGCGATTTTCAGGAAACTGTTGATTTGTTCAATGATGAAAAACATCAGAAATAAGGATGGAAATTTAAATATAGAAATGAGAAGGTATGTGCGTTCCAGAAAGAGGGAGAAAGAGTATGGATAGAGTTCATAGAGTCAGAGTTTGGAAAGCCGAAAGAGATTCTTAGGAGCTTCGATTTTACTGTGACAAAAATGGCTTACTATAAGGAGCCCAAATACGAAGAAAAAGAAGATGATTATTTTCCATTCTCATCTGCAAGTATAGTAGCATACGAGTACAAACTACTCTATCATGAGAAATTCTTCGAACATCTTCATATGAAGAGGCTGGTTATTGACGAAAATATCCCTTTTCCAGTAAGTACATGGGAGCGCTCATATCGGTATAAAGGATATGGTTACAATATGTGCCGGGAGACAAAGAAAAAACTTCTACAGGCTATTAAAGGTGTAAACGTAGAGGAGGAAGATATATCTTTGTACACTACTGGAGGATGGGATTAACCTATAAAACAAAATTGCTTATGAAAACATTAGAACAACTTAAAGAATTAGAATCAAAATGTTTAGACGGTAGAGATTTTAACAGACTGGCTAAATTTATCCCATATAACCATGATAAAGGATTTCGGTATGGAGCCGAACGAAGAATACAATAACGAAGAAAGGTGGAACAGTACTGTAGTTGAATTTACCAGGGAGAATGTTTTGAAACAGCTTGAAGAAGATGTAAGATTCGGTTTTGAAAAGGCATTAAATCAGAGAGGAATATCAGCCAGTTTAATGTTTGAATGTGTAATGATGTGGAACTACATCCTGGAAGAAGGTCTTGAAGACTGGGATGAGGATGATTATGGATTTTACGGGCTACCTCTATTTAAAGCTACGGCTGTAAAATACGGATGGGATAATCCTATAGGGGAAGACAGCGGGAGAGAAAGAAAATATGATTCACAGTATTAAATGGGCATATCATGAGCACAAGTAAAGAATGCAAGGCAGTAAGGAACTGTATATTAAATGAACTTCACCTTACCAAAGAAGATATAATCAAAAACATAGAGCCGTTATTGGAGAAACACGTAAAACGGTACATGGTTAATACATATGGAGGTGACAACCAGATAGAAAACTGGATCAGATGCATGGTGAATGATGAACTCAAACGAAGAGATCATGATTTTGTAAGAAAAGCGTGCGAGAGCGTCATCAGGGATCATGTATTAAATGAGTTGAATATAATCGTAAGATCCAAAAGTGAGAAATGTACATGTGAAAACAGAGTACCATCCGAAGAGGATAAGAAAGAGTCAACTGACGGACTGTATATAATCTACAAAGACGGACATGCAGAGCCGTTTACCGGCGATAACTCCAAAGATTGTGTACGATACATTGGGTTGAAGCACAGATACATGTCATTTGCAATCTCACTGACGGAGCATGATATCATACAATTGCTTGACGATGATAGCCGTGAAGAATCCGGAAGTGGGACATATTACGAACGTGAATGTGATGCGCTGTTTGACATTGACGGACGCGGCAATACGGAACGCCTTGTAACCAGAAATCCAAAATTGAGAAATCTGCTGGAAGATGGCGAGTATATACCATCTCTTGGTCAATTAAATTTAATGGCCCATTATATGGACGAACTAAACAAAGCATTCACTTATGTTTCGGCATCTCCCCTCTCCTCGACGTGGTATTGGTCCAGTACTGAGAGCAGCCAGGCCGTCGCGTGGTACGTGGTCTTCTCCAGTGGCCTCACGGGCACCGGCAACAAGCACATCGGAGACATGGTTCGGACGGTAATTGATTTTTAAAAAGGATTACAATGATAACATCAGTAAAAATAAAAGACAATACGAAAACTCCATTTGAATATGTTTCTGACATAGAAGCGTTTGAAAATGGCAGAGAATTTATTTTCAAGCCAGGAGTGAATGTGATTGTAGGTAAAAACGGTAGTGGAAAATCAACTTTGCTTAACATCATATCAATGTATGCGTTATGTGAGAAATCCATGTGCTCTGAAATACCGATCGAGGCACTGGATTTTCCACCTATATTTGATGATGATGACAAGGTTCTTGATGGGATTGACATATCATCCGATTATGCAGGGAAAGTATTCCGTTTATTACCATCTGCGGAGATGAATCGAGATAGTGTATTGAAAAACATCAGCAATTTAGATTTGTATGTGAATAATATTCGAAGATCTTATGGAGAGAAAGTGGTGTTATCATTGGAATCACTTTTCAATTTAATGTTCGGTCAAAAGGATTATACGTTTCCAATACAAGATCTTGTAGAATACAAGAAAAAATCAAATGCGTTTTGGATTAAAAGGATTGATAGCCTGTTGAAGTATTATAAAAGAAACCGCATAACATTAGCAGAAAGCAGTTTTGAATACACGGTTCTCATGGATGAGCCAGACAGGAATCTTGACATTGACAATATAATGCAAATTTATAATGTATTATCATTCCATAAACCACAAACACAAATTATAGCCATAATACACAATCCGGCATTGATTTACAAATTAAGCAAATTAGATTGTGTGAATTTCATAGAGATGACAGAAGGATATCTTAGTAAAACTTGTATATTTATGTCCAATTAAATATTTTCAACAATGAGCTATTTTGTATTAATGGGGAGAAGAATCCCAAAGCAGGCTATAACAGGCTTTAAGTTCCAAAATGAAACAGATAATATTTGTCCTTTCCTGTCAATCAGGATAAGAGGGAAGGAGGAAATTATACCTTTCAAAGATAAAAAGGAGATACAGTCTGTAAAAGCGCATCTGTGTTCTGTCTTCTCCGGATTTGTGAAAATAGGCGACTGGTATCTCAAGATGTCGGAAATCAAGGAATATAAACCGGTAACTGCCGAGGATATGAATCCCTACATTTTATTCAAAACATCTAAGTTTGGGAACATAAAAGTTCGTTTTCCAAAAGATGAAGATATGAATGCGGAATTATTGGTATTGGATCAACTTTTTGATGTGGAATGAATTAGTAATCACCTTTTATAAATCAAGCTATGACCTGGAAAGAATTGAAAGACAAAATATCTCTTATGACAGAAGAAGAGCAACAGCAAGAAGTTGCAGTTTGGGGAGAATATCTGAATTTGATGAAAGATTGCTCCTTGGAGAAAACAAATGAGAATATGTACTACAACTCTGAATGGGATTATACTCGTGAAGAGAGTGAATTGGAACCGGAAGACAAGAATGACCCTGATGTACATAAGGTATATGAAGCAGGAATGCATTATATTTATTCAAATTGATTTTAAAAAGATCTGATTATGGCAGCATTAACAACACTAAATATAACGGAAAAGAATGCTAACAACAGTTTATCTGTAACTGCTAAAGTGAATGTCACCAAAGAAGGGGTGTTTACCACTACTTTATCAAAAGAAGATGTGGATAAGATTCATTCTTATGGGATCAAATTACCTACAAACAGATTAGGCAATGAAGGATATTTTAATAGTATAGCACTTTCTGATTTGGAAAGTCAAATCAGGGAAGTTTTAAAGAGATGTTTGAGTTATAAAATAGTAGAAGAAGTGCCTATTATTAAGTATCAACTGGAAACGAATTGCATGTTTTCCTATGACAAAAACGGAAATATTGTCCCTAACCCCTCTAAGGAATGGACAGGAGGCGATGAAAATGGAAAATGGAGGGATGGAACTTCCCGTTTAGATGCCTTAAACACCCAACCTTTCGGTTTTAGTGTTTATGCAAAACCATTTCTAAAAAGAGTAATTGAATATGGAAATGGAGAGACAAAAGTAGAATACAGCAGGTTAAATACAGAAAAAGGAACCTATGCGCACTGGCTGAATTGTGTAGCAGGTATGTCATACAATCGATATAAGCCGGTAATGGAAGTGGAATGCAACGAATGCACCTCAAAATTATTCGTTGATATGATCAAGTCCATTTGTAATATAAGCGAACAAGTCAAGAGTTTTATCAATCCAGAACAAATAAAAGCAATTGCGGAGTCAAATGAACCGATTTTGCTTTTATCTAACAACTGAAAAATCATGAGGTATGTATGTGTTTTTATCTGCTTTCTGTTATGGCTTATTTTTACGTTGTTATTATCATTCACTGTCATAGGATTGGTTATAAGCGTGAGTGATGAATGGCAGGAAATGGGTGACAAAATAATAGATAAACTTTAATAAAATATGAATAAGAATATAATCAACAACGCTCAACTTTTAGAGATTAAAACTAAGATTAGACAACTTGGAGCAATGATGAATGCATATCAATGCAGGTTTGTGGTTTCTTCGGGTCAATTGTTTTTTGTGGATGATGAATATGCTGGAACGGTTAAACTGACTAATCTTGATAATGGAGAATCTAACATATCATTCCCTTCATGTGACGATGGATTGATAATCAATCCAGCCGATAAGCATATTAAATAATTTCAAAACTAAAAATATTTAAATTAATTAAACAATAATAAGACATGAAACAAGATATAGAATATGCTGTTCCTCTTTTTAAAGCTGGTGCAGAATGGCGCATTAACAGCGTGTGGCACGATGCAAGAGAAAAGCCAGACAAAGGGAAGCTGCTCATTGTGGAGGATATTGAAGGTGCTTATGATTTGGTCTATTTAACCAAGAGCAAGCCATGGGAAGAACTTTCAGAAAAGGATCATTATATGCGCTGGGCATACATCGAGGACTTGCTCCCATGCGAAGAAGAAAGGGGGTGATAATGAATAAAAAATTAAGAAATGCCATAAAGAAAGCAGAAAACAAACAAAACGAAGCGGACCTTGCACTGCAATCCATTTGGGAACATCTTGCTTTCTCAGGATTTAGAGATAATGAGCCTAATTTGAGCATGGCTTCAGGAAATGAAATCATACTTGAATGGAACGGTTCAGAAATGAATGCGAATGAGATTATAGACCGTATGGAATCAGTAGGATATATAACTCCCGATGATTTTATTGGAGGTTAGATTAAAGTATAAAATTATGAAAAGAGAAGATATTGAAAAAGCAGCAAAGATTTATCAAGAACAAGAAAAAGATCATGATATCTGGGCAGGTAAAGACTTAAGAAGAAAATATGAAAGGTTATGACCGACAGAGAACTTCTTGAAGAAAACAATAAGATGTTAAAGGAAATTCTAAGTTTTGTGAGAAAAGTTGATTCTGCTGAATACAGGGATCATCAAGACTTTATGGAATTTCTTAGAAATGTGGCAGCCGATATATGGGTTGAATATACGGAGCCCGAACAAAGAGGTAGATTGTTTAATTTAATAAATAAAAAGAAATGAAAACAGTTTTTGATTTAAGCAGAGATGAGATTGTGTCATTGACATGCAAAGAGATATATCTGTATATAGACAAAGAGCTTGCTGGTAAAGGTATTCCAATTGAAGCTAAAAACTGGAATATAAAGAACAAAAAAGAAGTCGTGTATCCAAGAACTGAAGTTCCAGTATTTATGTTAAAAGATATCGGCATCGGTTTTAGAACCATAGAAGGTGCAACAGAGGTGGCTAATTTGCTTATTAAATATAATGCATTTAAAATGGAATCAAAGTTTCTGATAGGATCGTATGAGCAGTTTTGGATCATAAATGGAAGTGTTTGCCCAGCCATTACAGGAGAAGCGGGATATAGCAAGGAAGAGTTTGATAAGGTAAACAAGGAAAACAAAGATCCAGAATTGGAAAGTATAAATTCTTTCAATGATACTGTGAAAAAAGCCAATGAAATCAAAGACAGGGTATTGAAATACGTGTACAACATAAAACAAGAACGTTCATACAACAATGACCTGGTTGGTATCTTTGAAAGGTATAAAGATATAGCAGACGGTGACATGGAGGTAGCTATGAATTTTATCAAGGAGGCCTATCCATTCAATGAAGAAACAGAGTCGTTTATCAGAAAAAAGTTTGACATGCCTATACCGGACGAATCAAAAGAGCAGTAATTAAGCTAAATTAAATCATTTTGAATCTTTTTTATTATCAAAAGACATATCTTTGTCCAAAAAAACAAACAGAATGGAAGAAAAAGAGATAAAAGAAGCTATGATTGAAGCCCTGACGCACTTAGAGGGGTGTAAGTATTTCGTGGCTACGATAGTAAATGAAGAGGAAAGAAGATTTGATATGAGCCAAAGAATGTCACAGTATCAATTGGCGTTAGTTATAAAAGGCATCTTATCTAATAATGAAATGATGATGATGGACGTTTTGCAGTGGTGTTCTGAAAGATTTAAAAATAGTATAGAGAAAGGAAAGAAATCAACTAATTAAATATTAATACAATGAATCGCTGGTTTGAAATTACGGTAAAAGCCGAGATTGATAATATCGAGAACGGCAAAAAAAAGAAAGTAACTGAAAAGTATTTGGTAGATGCCTTATCTTATACAGAGGCAGAATCAAGATCTTTAGAGATTTTCAAGGATTTATTTCAAGTGTTCGACATTGTTAAAATAAATCCTATTAAAGTGTCGGAACTCTTCTTCAACGGAGAAGCTGAGTACTGGTATAAGTGTAAGGTAAATTACATTACACTGAATGAAAAGAAAGGTAAAGAAAAGAAAACTCCATGCTATATGTATGTCCAGGCCGGCAATCCCAAGGATGCCGAAGCTGTGTTGACTAAAGGCATGCAGGGTACGTTGGGCGACTGGAATTGCGAAGCTATTGCTGAAACGAAGATCATAGACGTATTCAAATACGATCTTCAGAAGGGAGCTGAAAAATTAGGCGAGAAGAAGAGTGAAGAGTAAGGATGATGTAGTTTCCAACATAGCGCTTGTTGTGGCGATAATATCATTGCTTTCAGCAGGCGCTTTCCTTCTGATAGTGATTAAGACAGACGAGGTATCTAAATTATTAATGAACGTACCTTATCTACTGGCTTCAGCGGGATTGTTCTTTTCAATAATATCATTATTATTCGAATGGAAAGCAAGGAAAAGAAGCTATACGTCTGCGAACGATGCGGACGAAAAGTGATGATAAGAAGTCATGGCTTATGCCAGGCTTGCAGGAGCAAAGAGTTGACTCCGAAGAAAAAAAACAGAATTACATCCATTAAAAACAGCAGCAAGAAGAAAAAGTTAGAGAACCCGGATTTATCCGGGTTTTTTCGTCTTATGCTGGAGGAGTTGAATAGTATTCGAATGTCTATGACCGGTAAGGCTATTCATTTTCCTACAGTATGTAACGTATGTCACATACTTCCAAAAAGGATATATAAGTCGGTTGCCACTTGCAGAGATAATATAGTTTTTCTACATGAATCGGAGCATACGGTATTCGACATGTATCTTGACCGGATGGAATTTGATAAACTTGAAACAGAATTTCCTTTTGTATGGAAGTATGCGGTAAAGAAGGTGCTGGATATGGAAAGCAGGGGGATGATTAAAGAAAGAGGTAGATTAATTATTGAAATAATTGACAGATATGAGAAAGCTTTATAAAATAAGAATAGAAGCTGACAATGAAACTATCTTTTATGCTCACATACAAAGAGAGAGAGTTATGGCAAGGATATAGCTATCGCAGTGAAAGATAGAGATAAAGATGAAGTGGAAACAGTGTTACATTGTATTAAAGAAGAATTGATTAGAGGAAGATCATGAAAGAGAAGATAAAAATATTGACAGATTTAGGGTTTGCGCCTATGGTAGAAGGAGAAGGAAATACGTTGTTTAGAATGAACGATGTTGTGATGTCGGTGTCAGATCCTAACCAAACACCAGAGCAGTTGAAGAAGGAGGTTATGTCTTTAATAAAGAACAGAGACATAGCAGAAAAAGGTGGACAGGTTCCAGTAGTTGAAGAGCCGGCGCCTGAGCCAGAGCAGGCCCAGAAGGAGGAACCGGAAGCTCAGGCGGAGGAAGCCGCTCCTAACCCTGGAGAAGAAGATTCGAATCCGTTTACAGAAAATCAGGAAACGTTAGAGCCGTTTTATATCTGTGATGAGTTAAAGAAGATCGAGACTCCCAAATTCGTAAGATTGACATTAGACGGTAATCGTTTTTATGTAAGAAAGATGGACGATGGGACAGCCAAGATATACGCCTCGGTAACAACCATGATCAGAGACGGATTCGTAGATGACAAGACGGCTCTTCAAGAATGGAGACAGGAGATGAGGATGATTGGTCGCAATCCGGAAGAAGTATCAGAATATGATGCAGATAAAGGAACGATCATGCACTACCTATACGGATTGTACTTGACAGGTAGAGATATGGTCTTAAATCGAAGTTTTATAGTTAAGACAGTGCAAGAAGGCAAGCTTAAAATATCAAAAAAGAATCTTGACAAATTCTTTGGTAGCATAGATGATCTTGACGATATGATTGTCAGAGTTATGAAGTTTGCTAAGTTTTGTTCGGAGTATAAGGTTAAGCCGATGATGATTGAAAGAATATTGTCATTAGAGGACTATTTGGTAGCTACGCCGATAGATGCGATGGTTGAAATGACATTCAAATACAAAGAAGAAGGTTATTTTGGAGCCGTGTATCAAAGGGCCACAGGGCAGTTCAAAAAAGGTGATCCGAAGAAGGAAGTGAGAGAAGTGGAGAAAGAAGAGATTGTTATCTTAGATTTTAAATCAGGTGACATACGAAATGAACACGCTTTTCAATTGGAGGCTGAAAGAAGAATGGTTAAAAACTGGTACGGAATTGATGCACGTATTATGAATTTTTCTCCAAAAAGCACGAACAGTAAAGGTTATACGCTAAAAGAATGGTCTGATAAAAATGCTGCTATGGAGAAAGCGGACTGCGTGTTCCAACAAGGTATGTTGAATCACCTTAGAAAAGATAAGAAGTTCAAAGTGAGAAAAGGAGTGCTGAATATCAATAAGCCGTACAATGAAGAGGATCATACGGTCGTGTATGATATTGCAGAGGAAATGTCTAAAAGATTCATAATATGAACGATATTGTTATTCCTGAAGGAGATTATATAGAAATCGTAAAACCGATATGCATCAATCCTTTTGGTTGTTATTTTATTAACATCAAAAGGGGTTCGAGATTAAGATTATCGAAAGATTTGAAAATAGGAGATAAATATGCAATATGTGTACTTGCATCTCATAAGAAATATGGCAAGACCATCGAAATAATAATGCCTATATTGGTCAGAAATACAAGAAGAGTATGAAAAGAAAAATTAGAAGAACAGGAGAGATAATAGACGTAATCACTTTCAGTAGCTCAACTACAAGAAGCGACCATGACAGAATACAGTTCTATGGTGATAATGGGAATGTGATAAGTGAGAGTTTAAATTTTTATCTCGATACCCTTCCTGTAAATGACGAAAACAAAGATGTAGACTGGGAGCAACGTAGATTCGATCTTATCAAGGCTTATTCTATTGAGTTTGTTAAAGCACAAAATAGAAAAGGTGAAATAGATTGCGGAGTATATGTACCAGATGTGGTGTCATGGTCTATAACTATAGCAGATAGAATCATAGAGGCGATGAGAGGAGTTAAAAATGCTTGATTTTAGAAAATACGAAAACGTACCTCGGTTTCAACTTGACCGCAGGCCGGGCAGGAGCCGACTGAAGCTAACCTGCCCAGCTTGCGGGAAAAGCCGGTGCCTCACTCCTTATATTGATGTGGCAACAGGTCAGGTTGTTGGCAACGAGTTCGGAAGATGCGATCATGAACGGACTTGCGGTTACGATAAACGACCTACCGGTAAGGATGTAGGTGACAAAGATCTTTGGATTTCAGGAAACAAGTGTATAAGAGCTTATCGTCCTCCTGTAAATCCTGACGTTGTAAATTACATACCTTTTAGCGAGTTTGAGAGGACTGTGGTTCCAGATGATAGAAATACTGTATTTAGATTTTTATCGTCTCTATGGGGAAAAGAAAGGGTATCTGACGTATTTAGAAGATATCATGTCGGAACAATGGACTTATGGGGATGGAAAGGGTGTTGTATATTCTGGCAGATAGATAAGGACTTTGTATGTAGAACTGGCAAGATCATGGACTTTTATATAAAGACCGACAGCCAGGGGAATGAGATTGATGTAAAAAGAGTGAAAGAAAAAGACGGTGACAATGAGCGGCCTCATGTTATGTTTTATCACTCGTTGCATGCAAGGGACTTCTTGTTTAGACAATGCCTGTTCGGGGAGCATCTTCTAAGCCAGTATCCGGATAAGGTGGTTAATCTGGTGGAATCAGAAAAGACGGCTATTATATGCGCCGTGAATAAACCAGATGAGTTGTTTGTAGCTACCGGTGGGTTGCAGAATCTAAGGCCGGAAGTGATAGATGTTTTAAAAGATAGAAAGACTGTAGCTTTTCCGGACAAAGGACAAGCATTTGAGACATGGAGTAAAAAGATAGATGGGATGATGATGAAGTCAAGGATAAAAGTATCAGACTATCTTCAAAATGTTGAAAATGTAGGAGACGGAGATGATGTGGCAGATTTGATAATTAATATCAAGGTAAAAGAGAAATATCATGAGCCTGGATGTTTATATTAAGAACAAGAAGAAAGAAGAGGATCGTGAATGGGTTGCAAACATCACCCACAACATGAACAAGATGGCACAAAGGATATTCGTATCGGAAAATAAAGAAACGCTGTACGATTATGTTTGGAGACCAGAAGAATTGTATAAAGAAATATATACCAATGAGATGAAGAATGTACTTACAAAAGGTATATGTATTATGATCTCTAAGAGAAAAAGTCTTTTGAGATACGAGCCGGAAAACGGATGGGGGTCTTATGATTCATTTCTTAAGTTTCTTATCGAATACAAAGAGGCGTGTGAAGATCATCCTGGTTATATAATTGAAGCAAGCAGATAATATGGAAAATTACAAAAACACTTTAAACGAGGTAGTGGTGATCGAATCATCACCAGAAACGTATTTTGTTTACGCTATTCGTAATGCTATTCGTATCTCTAAATGTGCGTATCCTACAGCCAAGAAAGTAATTTTCAAAAGAGAGGACGTAGAGGTGGAGATCTCGGAAATGGAAACTGAAAGCAGTTTGTATGAAAAGTTTAAAGAGAAACAAAAGGATAGAGTATGGAACTCAATGTGCGGCAACAACGGATTTTAAGAGGCGAAATTTGCCCTTATTGCGGAAGAGAAACCGAGTTGGTCAATGCCGATAAAATATATAGCAGAAAAGGCTTAGGGATGGTTATGATGTGTAAACCATGCAACGCTTATGTCGGTGTTCATGAATCAGGGCCGAATAAGGGAAAAGCTAAAGGCCGGCTTGCGGGGCCATCACTGAGGTCTCTTAAGATAAGAGTCCATGCCGAACTTGATAGACTATGGTCTACGCCAGAGGAACGGGAAAGGATGTATAAAGATTTATCTGAATTTCTCGCTATACCGGAAGAGTACACACATATAGGTATGTTTGGCGAGAAGACGATGGGAAAAGTCTTTCAGTTCTGTCATGTAAACAAAGAACGATCAGGTTCGAGAATAGAATGGCATAAACCTGGAGATAAGTGCCCTAATAAGAACAATCAAATAGTGTCAGGCAGTAGCGCATGCAGAGGATGCCCTGAGTATCTCCATGATGAGAAAGACGGGTATGTCTGGTGTGATCCCGATATGAGCTACGGCAGGTTGAAATAGGACGCGAATTACCTATCTTTGTGCTATTATTCATCAAAAAAAATATAAGCACATGGGTAGATCGACAGAGTACTACAGGACTCATCCCGAAGCCAGGAAGAAAAAGGCTAAAAAGGACAAGGAGATAAATGCCAGACCGGAACAGAAAGCCAAACGCCGGGAGCTTGGTCGTAAAAACTACGAAACGGACAAGAAGAAAGGCAAAAGCTGGAGGAAAGGCAAAGATTGTTCTCATACCAAAAACGGTCTTAGGTATAAATCAGTAAAAGCTAATAGGGGATCCAAATCGGATACAAAAGGTGACAAAAATGCACGAGGAGATAGCAAATAGGATAGATATAAGAAGGATATTCAAAACCTCCAAACAGGTTATGGAAGAGGCGTATGAGAATATCTTAAAATACAGGCGGGGAGAGCTTATCCCCGCTAAAACCGGATACGATTATATTGATGAGGCTTTGCTTGGAGGTATTTTCCCTCAGCATGCTATTGCCATAGGGGCTCGGCCATCTGTGGGTAAATCGTATGTGGCCCAAAAGATATTGGAAAATGTGATGAATCCGATGATCAACCCACAAGCAGAAGATTATTTTCTTGTCAATTGCGAGTTCGAAATGAATCCTCAAGATCTTCTTCTTCGCAGAATGAGTCAGGATATGAAAAAACGGGCTCCTGAAATATTAAGAAGGCAAGATTCTAATACAGTAGAAGAGATGAGGATGTTTGAAATCCTTCAAGGTGAAATCAGAAATAATATAATATACATCGACGCTCCGTGTACGGTAAAAGAGTTTGAGGCGGCTGTATATCATATAGCTACTAAGCATAAAGACAAACGTCTTATAATATTTAAAGTCGATCATATTGCTTTGATAAAAAGAATGGGATTGGATCCTAAGTCGGCTATAGATGATTTGGTGGCGGTTATGAACGAGGCTAAATTAGTATATAAAAACATATTTTTCCTCATCATATCCCAATTCAACAGAGAGATAGAAGGAAGGATAAAAAGCCCTCAAGAGCAGCCTCCCCGTCTTTCTGACTTTTATCAGTCTGATACGCTGGGGCAACTATGTACGTTAATGATAGGTTTGCATAATCCTCGCAGATACGGGCTGGACAAGTATATGATATTTGGGAAAGACTGGTATCAGACTCTTGACCGGTTTAAAACTGAAAACAAAACATCATTCAGGACAGCCGGACTGGTGTTTCATCATATACTGAAGGTAAGGCAAGTTAGTATGGAAGAGCTTACTAATACAATCCACCCAGAGATCCTGCCGGGGCATGGATGGATGTACGGGGAGGGAGGGACGAAGTTCGTGAACCCCAACCAGCCGCCGACGCCGCCCAAGCTCTATACTGTGGAAGACGTTACGAACAATCAAGATCAAGAACAAGAGGTAAAGGAAGAACAGTCAGTATATTAAAAAAAAGAAACGTATGAGACTTACCGTAGAAGAAAACGAATACCTGATAAGTAAGTTCCTTTTGGTTCTTACTGAGTTCGCAGGGGATGAAAGAGAGATGTTTTTAATCAACTCCATACATGATAAAGCAGTAGCGGATATGAATTATCGTCTTCCGTCTTTAATAAGCAGAGAACGCAAAAGACGAGTCATTGAGCTCCTTAAAGAAGGAACCAGAATAATCAAGGACTTTTCCGGCTATGCAGGTGATATGGGTATGATTAACGAATACGATCGTCTAAAGAAAGAAATAGGTACCGTCCAAGACCAGCTTGGTGACGTAGAAGGTCAACTTCGGGCAGCAGGAGAAGTTATTAAAAAAGAACTTGATATGATTGCTGACCGGATCAAAGAAGACCTTCTCGACCGAGAGCTGGCTAAAAGTAATGCCGAGGCTGAAAGAAAAGCCAAAGTGGATCCAAGATACGAAGTGGCTTTAGGTGATTACAAGGAGATGCTGGAAGTTATTTTTACAACCAGAAACAAGTATTCTACGGTAGATTCTGTACATGATGATCTCCGTCAGTCGGTGTCTACCGGTAGAAATTCGATTATCAAAGAAGGGTACAACAGTTAAAAACAAGGAGGAAATATGGAAAAGAAGGAATTTAAAGTAGGAGAAGTGTTTGATGCCGGACTTGTGAGATTAAAATGTGTGGAACCTACGGCGCCAAATGCAGGATGTGAAGGATGTATATTCAATTACTTTACATGCGGGGCAGTGCATGTGATTGCAGGTCCGTGTAGTCACGCGGAGAGGGAGGATAATAGAGATGTTATTTTCATTAAAGCTGATTAGGAATGTACATCAATTTCAGACAACTTACAGCATCAGACATGACTCCTAATGATCTCGCTAATCTTCTTGCCATAAGACAGAAGGATTCGGTTATGATCGAAGCCATGCAGGAAGAAGATGCTGGTAGATATATAGAGCTTGGCCTGGTTGAGAAATTAAAATCAGGCGTGATGAGATTGACCAACAAAGGAACGTCTTTTGTGAATTATATAGAGACACCGGAAATGACAGACGAGGTTCTGGAAACGTTGAAGATTATGATAGGAATGTACGAATCATATTCAAAAGACATAGGTGTCAGCAGAAAAGAAGCGGAATCCAGATTGTGTTGGTTTATGGGTAATACTTCATTTAAGAAAGAGGTCATACTTCAAGTAACGGAATCTTATATAGCAGAGTCAGGAGATTACACAATGAGCTTATGTAACTTCATATGGAAACCGCCTTCTCAGGCTTTTTCAGTCCATATGAACCTTAAAAACTCAAAGCTCTTTGACTTAATAGCTGAAAAATTTAAGATCGCTACCGAGCCTTATTTGGAGCCTAAGAAGAATAAGGAAATGGATTGGTTGTTTGCCGTATCTAAATTGCCTACGCCGCCGGCTAAAGGCAATCCGGATTATTTGTTTACCGGAAGTGCGGAAACAGACAAAGAACGATTGAAAAACATAAAAACATATTTATTTAACAAAATTAGAAAGCAATGGAAAAAGTAAGAATTAGAAAGATAATAGAGGATATAATTATTACTCAGTTTCTTAATTCGGAAATGGATATAGTTCATGAAGAAGATGTGTCGTTTAAAGAACTTGGATTAGATTCTATTGATCGAATTGAGCTTGATGCGATGGTGGAACAAAAATTCAATATCGTTATTATTGATTATGATACAGAATCCATCAAGGATATGGGAAATGATATAATTTTATGCATGGCTTTAATAGCGTCATTTGCTTTTGTTATACAGTTTTTATTGTCGATATTAGGATCTGATCTGGATACGGATATTGACATTGATAACGCTTCTGATTTAAGCATGTCTTTGTCGGACATCATATCATTCAAAGGCATAACACATTTTATTCTTGGATATAGCTGGACCACATACTTTTCGGGTTCCCATTTAATAGGGGTCGTAATAGGGTCGTTTTTCTTTATCGTTTTGTTTTACGTATATAAGTTACTTCTTAAGTTAAAGCAAGAAATGGTGTACGAATGTCCGGAAGATTTAAATGGCAGAGAAGTGGAGATAGTATTTAGATCAGGGAAGAATCATTATATGGTAAATATTTCGAAAAATGGAAGACAGGAACAGATGAGAGTGAGGTGCTTGTCTGGAAAAAATTACAAAAACGGTGACAAGGTGAATATAAAATACGAAGAAGGAGAATTAAGTATCTAATTTTTTTATCAACAATTAAATTTTAAAAGTTATGACAACAATCATGTACGTGTCAGCTATTTTAGCTGTAGTGATTATTTTGACAATCATCGGAGTCTTATCAAGGTATCGTAGATGTAAGCCTAATCAAGTCTTGGTCGTTTATGGTAAGACAGGTGGGGAAAAGAAATCGGCGAAATTATATCATGGTGGAGCGGCATTCGTCTTGCCTATTATTCAAAGCTATGATATTTTGTCTATGGAGCCTATGCAAATAGATTGTAGGCTCACCGGTGCTTTGTCGTCTCAAAATATCAGAGTGGATGTACCTACTACTATTACAGTAGCAATCAGCACAAATCCTGAAATTATGCAGAATGCAGCAGAAAGGCTTTTGGGGATGGATACTGAATCTACTGAAAATCTTATTACGGATATTGTTTATGGCCAAATGCGTTTGATCATTGCTGAAATGACGATTGAAAAACTTAATTCTGACAGGGATGAGTTTTTGGATAAGGCAAGAAAAAACATTGATAACGAACTTAATAAGTTAGGTCTTTACCTCCTAAATATCAACATCAGTGACATCAGAGACGAAGCCGGCTATATCATGAATCTTGGCAAAGAAGCTGAAAGTAAGGCCCTGAACGAAGCACAGGCTAATATCGAAGAACAGGAAAAGCTGGGTGCTATTAAGATTGCTGTACAGCAAAAGGAAAAAGAAACGGCTGTAGCTAATACCCAAAAAGAGCAAGAGATTCAAATTGCCTATACTGAAAAAGAAAAGGAAACGGTAGTAGCTGAAACAAAGAAAGAAAAAGAAGTAGCTTTGGCTTTAACCGATAAAGAAAAACAGATCGGTGTAGCTCAAGCCGATAGAGATAGGGCTGCGGTTATTGCAAAGACTTTGGCTGATAAGGAATCAGCGATCGCAAAATCTAAGGCAGAACTTGAAGTAAACAAAGCTGAAGCCGAAAGAATGGAAGAAGTCGGGAAGAATAAAGCTGAAGCTGATAAACAGGCAGCTATAGCAATCCAAGATTCCGAAGCTCAGATCAAGAAAGCTGAAGCTGAGAAAAACGCATCTGTGGGTTATAACAATGCCCAGAAAGAGGTTGCTGTATCAGAATCAGAGCTACAGGTTATCAAAGCTCAATCAGAAAAGAAAGCCGGAGAAGAGAGAGTTAAATCGGAAGCGGCTGTGAAAACGGCAAAAGAGCTTGCTGATAAAGAAGTGGAAGAAGCTAAAGCTAAGAAGGTTCAAGCTGCGCTTAAAGCTGAAAAGATTGTGCCGGCTGAAATTCAGAAGCAGGAGGCTATGTTGCAAGCTGATGCTGAAGCTGAGAAAATCAAACGTCGGGCTGATGCCGAAGCAGCAGCACATTTGGCAAAAGCAGAAGCGGAAGCAAAAGCTATTCAGATGAAGCTGGAGGCAGAAGCCGAAGGTAAGAAAAAGTCGTTGATGGCAGAAGCCGACGGATTTAAGGCTATGGTGGAAGCAGCAGAATCCAATCCTCAGATAGCCATCCAGTACAAGATGGTTAATCAGTGGAAAGAAATTGCTGGAGAACAGGTTAAGGCGTTCGAGCACATTAACCTCGGAAATATCACGGTATTTGACGGCGGTCAGAACAGTACCGGTAATTTCCTTAACAATGTTGTTAAGACCGTCGCTCCGGCATTGGGAGTCATTGATCAGCTTCCGATTGCAGATACTTTAAAGAAGTTAAAAGGAGATGACAAAAAATAAATACAATGGCCCAAGGTTACACTTGGGCCTAATTGAAGAAGCAAAAGCAGCATTTATAGATTTCATGCCAGCAGGAATAGTGATTTTTAGTGCTTTATTGATTAATATATTTTTAATATGTATTAATATATTTTTAATATGGATTTTGGACAAGATTTAGAACCAGAAGAACTGACCGGACATTATGATCAGTGTTATGGAATTGATTTTGAAACAGAAGAAGAGGAGGATGAAGAATATGACGGATGAGGAATTTGTATTGGATAATAAGAAAAAGGTTGTTGTAAGAAAAAGAATATCTTATTTAAACAAAGGGGATAAAGTGTGGATCGTGTCTTCCGACGGGTATCTGCTACACACGGACGTGGTTAGAGCCGAACGCGGACGGTCTTATGTGGATATAGACGGTATCCTGTATTGGAAACGAGGATTGGATGGCAAGCATCGTAATCGTAATAACTACATGCAGTTCGCCATGACGCCGGAGGACGGTAAGAAGTATGTCGTATATTACCCGGAAGGATTTAAAGACAATGACTTATGATGGTCCCGGAAACGCATTTGCTATATAAGGAGTTTAATGGCGTGAAACGTCTTGCCATATCTTATTCCCAGATAGACACGTTTCTTACTTGTCCAATGAAATGGTATAAGACTTACGTAGAGGGCAAAAGGTCTACGGAAAAACAAGAAGCTACGTCTTATGGTACGGTTATCCATAAGACACTGGAATACTTCTTTAAGAACGGAAGACAGCCTTCTGGAAAAGACCTGGGGGAAGCTATAAGTTACTATGCTTACCAAGAAGACATACCTTGGCAATCACCGGAAAATATGATGATAGCCATGAAGCAATCCGGGGAGCTTCTTGCTTGGATTGTGGATCTGTTCAAAAAAGACGGCAATAGGTTTATGATAGCTGATAGTGATCTTAATCCCTGCGAGAAACTTATCAGACACAGCGCTATAGTTGGAGTCGAAGAAGATTTTGTGCTGCCGTACCGTCTTCCTAAGCCTGTTAACATAAATGGAGTAATTCATACTCATGTGTACATAGTAGGATCGGTAGACCTTCATCTGGCTATAAAAAGCAAGAACGTAGTTCACCATTATGTCATAGATTGGAAATCAGGTAATAAGGTTTTTGATTCTAAGAAGTTGGAAACAAATTTACAGCATCCTATATATTCATTTTACATCTATAGAAGATATGGTGGGGTTCTACCAGATATGAACATCTATTTCTTTACCAGGACCAGGCAGTACCAAAAGGTTAAGGTAGATGAGGAACGTAAAACAAAATCTATAGAGATGCTAAATGACACTTTGTCTAAAATGTATGATTTTGAAGATAATAGTGTAAAATCATTTCAAGCGTACATCCAGGGAGCAGAAGGAGCCAGGTATAGCAAGCGGCGTGCCACCCTAAGCCAGCCTGTTTCGCAAAACAAGCTACCCTGCCCGTCAGCACTGTGTTATTATTGTGACTTTGGATTACATAACAAAAACGAATGCCCTTTCTCTTCGGATTGGGATCCGTCTAAAAAGATAAAACGATGAAATACGAGGACGTTCAAAAGTTAAGAACAAAATACCGGCAAGATCCGGAAGTTATAAACGTAGAATACATGAGAGACGTTGCTGTAAGATGTGGGAATTTCAAGAAAGCATTTGAACTTCAGGAGAAGCTGGAGGATATATGGTTTAACTACTTAAAGGGAGTCCAATGAAAGAAGATCTAATATGTGGAGTAGCGATCCTTTTGTATTTAGTTTTATTATACTTGCTCACGACAGCTTTCATAAAAACAGGTAGAGCAGTAGATCGTTATAAGATGAAGAAGAAAACTGACAAAATCAAAGTAGGTCAAAGATACGAACATAAGAACTACTTTGAGGATCCATTTGAAAGAGGCAAGCATGTGATTAAGATATTAGACATAAAAGAAGGGTACGTTCTATATGAGTACGAAGAAAAACCATATATACGTTCTTCTGTGAGTCTTGAAGATATTGTTAAAAAATACATTTTAATTACTGATGTTAAACACAAGTAAGTCATGAAAAAAGAAGTCACAATCAAGGAAGATATGGCTGTGTTTTATAAAAATACAGGAAAAGAACTATGGATTTATAACGGACTTTTCAGAAACAAGGTGTTGTCTATAAAAAAAGATAAAGCCATTATCATGTGTGAAACTGATGCTGAATATGCTGTACTGATAGAAGATAATCAGTTTATTGCCGTAGCAAAAAACATGGATTATGATTACTGCTGCGCATTCACATTAGGTAATGCCGAGGCTTATGGGGATCGTATGGGCATATCGTGCAGTGTATGCTTGCTTGAAGATAACGAAGATAAAGCAAGGGAGATGTTGAAAGAGGCGATAATAGAACTTTCAAAAAACAGTAAAATAGATTGCGATGGGCTTTGAACTTAGACCTTACCAAAAAGAGGCAGTAGATGCCGGGCTTAAGTTCCTTACAGGAAGATCTAAGAAGCCTGGCATAGAAGTCTTGCCGTGTGCAGCGGGGAAGTCTTTGATAATTAGCAAGATAGCTCATGAATTAAAAAGACCTATCCTTGTATTACAGCCATCTAAAGAGATTCTGGAGCAGAATTATGCGAAGGCTGTATCATTCGGTTCTAAACCTACCATATATTCTGCTTCATGTAAAAAAAAAGAGTTATCGGCTATGACTTATGCTACACTTAAAAGCATAAAGAAAGACGTAGCAAGGTTGAAAGATATAGGGATAGACACATTATTGATAGATGAGGTGCATAGCGGGTATTCTCCTGAAGAAGGTTCTGAATTTATGGAGTTTATGAACAGGTTCCCAGAGGCGAAGGTGCTGGGCTTCACCGCCACTCCCTGCCGCCTCCGAACCTACAGTTCCATGCTGGAAGGAAACTACAGCAAGCTCAATATGCTGACGAAAGACGAGCATAATTTCTTCAAGAAAATAGTTCATGTGACTCAAATACAAGAATTAACTTCTCAAGGGTTTTGGTGTCCACTTAAGTACGAACGATGGTCTTTTGATGAATCGGCTCTGATGTTGAACAGCACCGGAGCTGAATACACCAACGAATCTATTAAAGAAAGTATTGTACGAAATGGCTTAAACAACTCTATCTACAAGCGCCTTCTTCAACTTATGAACGAACGTAAAGCCATTTTGGTTTGCATGGATTCTATTGAATCATGTAATAGAATATCAGAGTTCATGAATGCCAAGATGGGAGCCATAACCGGTGTCGTAACATCGCTAACAACCAAAAAGAAAAGAGAACAAATCATATCCGATTTCAAAGAAGGTAAGTTGAAGGTGGTTTTTAATTATTCAACGCTTGCTACCGGATTTGACTTTCCTGAACTTGACTGTGTGATGTTTGGGCGTCCAACATTCTCATATTCAGTATTTTACCAGATTGTAGGCCGTGCCGTTCGCATCCATCCTGACAAGAAAGAGGCACTGATAGTTGATTGCTGCGACAACATGAGGCGTTTCGGTCGGATAGAAGACTTGACAATCGAACAATTCCCTTCTAAAGGCTGGTGTATGTTTGCCGGCGATCAACTTCTGTCCAATATAAGGATGGGTGATATTATTACCAAAGACGAGATCCTTCGCCGGGCAGCCTCGCTTAAATCCGTAAATGGAGATGGTAGGAGAGAGGACGATCTTGACAGCATAATAATGTGGTTTGGAAAATATGAAGGAATTAGATTCAAAGACATACCGGTGTCGTATTTTAGGTTCCTGGCTGAGAATATGACAGTAAAACCGGGAGATAGGAAAGAAAAGATTATCGAATATTATAATAGGATAAAGGCATGAACAGCAAAAGACGTAAGAAAATAGAGGATATTATTTCCAATTTGGAAAAGTATAAAACAGATCTTGAGTTTATCAAATCAAAGCTGTCAGAGGTCAGGCATAATCTGGATTCAGCCAAGGATGATGTTGATATGATTTTAGACGAGGAGACAGAAGCAAGAGACAATATGCCGGAGTCGTTACAAGATACAGAAAGATATTATCAATCAGATGAGGCTGTAGCTAATATGGAGGCAGTTGTTGATGATATGGAAAGTATTGTAGGGGATTTAGAGAATGCGGTTTCAACCATTGATGATAAAATCGATGAGATAGAAACTGATATTATAGGAAATTTAGAGGCAGCCATAGGCGCATAATGTAAAAATATAATCATAAAATTTAACACAATATATTTGTATAGATATAATACGATACATATTTTTGTATCGTATTATTTTTTATGTGTTATATTTTATGAAAACAAATGTTACAATGGTATCAAAAGACCGAGAATTATTTGGCGTAATAATTAAGCAGGACACTAAAACTTCGTTTATGTCCTTAACAGACCTTCAGGAAGCCTATACGAAGAAGAGGGTCGAAATGGGATGGAATGAAAAGAGGATAGAGAATATTCTATCTAACAAGGAGAGTGCGGAACGGGTTTACTATATTCTTGAAAAACAGGGATATAAGATAGAATCAGGATTTCCTGGTTTTATACAATCTGTTGAAAAAGAATCACTTATAAAAGTGATGAAAAAGATGGGGGCCTACAAAACTATGGGTAGGGGAGAAAATAGAAGAACTATGTGCAATCCATATATATGGGTACTTGTAGCTATGGAACTAAACCCTATGTTGTATGCTGAGGTTGTTACGTGGTTAACAGATAAGCTTATCTTAAACCGAATAGAGGCAGGTGATAAATACAATGTCTTGTCAAGAGCTATATCAAGATTTCCGGATGCCGATTACTCCAAGATGGCTAAAGGCTTAAATTGGATTGTATTTAATGAGCATGAAAGCATGATAAGAAATAGTGCTACACAGGAGCAGTTGAAAGAACTTGAAACCCTACAGTCTAATCTTGCATTCTGCATAGAGATGGGAACCATCTCTTCTTTCTCTAATTTAATGAACATGATGAGATCTATATATGTAAAGAAATGGGGAGAAGAGGCTGTAACTTCTAAAAACGTAAAATAATATGGGAGTAAAAGAAATAAGAGAACTACTTAGACTCTACAATCTCGAACATAGTGTCGTCCAGAACAAAAACTCTGGGCGGTATTCTATTATTCTCCATAACAACATCATAGGAACGAACGTAGATGGAGAGAAGGTAGTTGTGTTCAGAACCATTCCGGATGGAAGCAATACGTTCTCTATGGAGCGAAATAGATTCTATGAGGGGTTTGTAGAGGCTTTTGATGACGATAAGGCGATTGAAGCCGTAAGACAGTATTTTGAGAAAAACAGAAATGATAGGGTATAAGACGAAGATGGATTATATTACTATCGAAATGAGGTAAAACAACGATAAAGCAATGGAAAAGATGGATGATAATACTAAAAATATCCTTTATCCAAAAGGATCTATTTTTCGCATATTAAAAGATGATATAATCAGTGCCGAATTTAAAATCGTCAAAGGAGCTATAGCGGAGGCAGTATCAGACATAGAAGTAAATGATAAATATGCTGAGGTTTGTTGCAATGGGGAGACGTTCGTCATAGAAACGGATATTATGGATATTATTCTTACCAAAGACCCCATAGAAAACAAATCGGTGAAAAATGACATCATTGATGATAAACTACGATGGGATTTGCTTCCAATGGAAGAGATTGAGGACATTGTAAAAGTCTATCATGCCGGAGCCAAAAAGTACGGTCCTAATACTTGGCAGAATCTTGACAATGGCATTGAACGGTATCGTGCTGCAATATTTCGACACCTAATGGAATACATGAAAGGAGAAAGAATAGACTCAGATACAGGGTGTTTTCATCTTGCACAATGTGCGTGGAATTGTATAGCTATGCTGTGGTATGATAAGCACGGAAAAGGATTAATACCATTGAATAAGGAGGAAAAGGAATGACAAAAGAACAAATGATTCGTCTGTTAGACGACGAGTTTGAAGCAATGGACAAACACAGAAGTAATATTGAAAGAATTAAAAAGGATTATTTCGATTCTGTTTATGGATTCAAGAAGGGAGATAAAGTGAGCGTTCTTTACAAACGTTCGAAAGAATCTCTTGTTGGTTTCTTCAAGAGCGTTCAAATCATGAGTACTGGAACAGTTATATTTACGATCCAGGCACCCAATAAAGAAGGAAGACCTGGAAGAGGATCTTATTTGGTGTATGAAGACGATTTGAGCGAAATCAAAAAAGTAGAATAATATGATCAGAGCAAGATTTCACATTAGAAAGGATGACTGTGACAATGATTACCGTCCAGTCAAATGGCCTATAAAATACCCGTATTGGTGTAGCGCAGAATCCAGTAATTCATTTGTATTGGTGGCGTATGCTGAAGACGAAGACAGTATAAAAGAACTGTGGCCGGAGGCGTATGATATTAATGTCTTAGAGAAAGATACCGAAATTAGATTCACATTAAGATTCCCTAAGCCGAAATGGTATGAATTGTACGAAAGGGAATTAGAAGAATGTGATAGATTTATATGGGTTACGGATGCGTGCCTGAGAGACGGTATAATAAGAAAAGTAAAAGCTAAAATAGAAGAGTATGGTGGTCTTTTGTTAGCTGACATTCCTGATAGGTTCACTCCTTATGAAATAGGAAGGGATGCTTTTGAGAGCAAAGAAGAAGCTTTAAAACATGCAGAGGAACGGAGAGCGCACCTGATCGAATCTATTAAGAAACAATTGAATGAACTTGAAAATCTAAAATTTGAATGCGATGATTAATTACGCAGCAAAAGCCAGAAAAGCTTATTTGATAAATAATTTCGATAAGATTCTTAACAGTCTTAACACGCTTCATTCGACGGTTGAGACCATGACATTATTCGTAAACGACCAGGCTTATAATTACATTCTTAAGCTAAAGGAAGTAATTAAAACCAGTCCTATGTATAAGCACAATATCAAGCGTCTTTTAAATGAGATGGACAAAGAGATAAAAAGGTACAATGCTTCTATCTACTACATAAATAAAGAACGTAGTGAGGTTATTGCTGACATAACACAAGCGATGGAAGACTGTCTCATGCCATACATAGACGACCTGGCCGGCGCTATAAGGGCAGCCGTGTGGTCGAGGGGTGTGTCCGAGGAGCGGACGGAAGCGGCGGTACTGTCCCTAATCGTATCCTCTTTGGCCACGACATCAGGCAGACTTATCTCAGGTGGATATCAGATCATGAAAGAAATGGGTGGGGGTCAAGGTGGTAATCCATTTACGTTTATGAGCATTGATAAGATAAGACACTTATCTACATCATTATCTGATGCTATTACCGGTGGAGAAATAGCTCTTGAAGAAAAAGAAGCCAATGACATAACTAAGGCAATGGATGTTTTTATTGAGAAAATGTCTGATTCGGATATTGTTGACAAGGTGATCAGCATACTCGAAGAAGCAGAATCTAAAAACAAGGAGGAGCGATCATGAATTATTTGGATGGGTATGTAGAGGAGATTCTTTCTGAGCCGTACTATGATGATTACGGCTCTGGGATTTTTAGGTGGTGGGTGAAAGTGTCTTACGTTTGTGAAGGAATAGGAGCTGTCACTACCTTAATGTTTGATACGAGAGAAGAAGCGGAAGCTGTAAAACCAGGTTACAAATTTTTATGCTGAAAATAATATAAAGTATTTTATTTTATTGATGACATTAGTATTATCATCATGTTCAAATAATCATCAGGTTAATGACGGATGGGTTATATATGATCTACGTCCTTTACAGGGTGGACGTGTGATGTATTATGCTGAAGACGAAAGAATTTCAATATTTAAACATAATAGAATCATAAAATTCGTTGGACACCAAGGGGAATACAATATCGGAGATTCTATTAAGATCGTAAAAATTAAATAATATGGAAAAGAATTTAAAACTCGTATGTCCAAAATGTGGCACCCCTCACCAGCCTCATTCTCCGCACACGATGGATGCAGATGGATTTGAAAGGTGTGAGATAAGAACTGTCATGGAAGACATGGGATGGTGCTACGAATGCTCTTTTTGGCAAAACTTGTACGACAAGCACAAAGACGATCCTGGATGGGTTAGGATAGACGGTGTAAGCTGGGTGCTTAAGCCTATGGTGAAAAACGTACCAAACGGATGGAACTGCCTTGGATGCGGTGGAAGAAAAATGTATATCAATATCGAAGGGAAAGGCATTGTTGTATCAAATAACTGCTGGTGCCAAGGTGATGTTTCGGATGCATTTAAGGATCTGATGCCTGATAATGCCACTTGGGCCACGAAGGAGGAATTTGACAAAGCTCCTGTAGTAGGATATATTATAGAAGGTATTGGTTTAGTTTTCACAGATAGGGAAGGTCATGAAGTTAATGCTTAGAAACTTAGGTAATTATATACCTTTTTTCATAACAAAAGAAACCGGTTCTCTATCATCTCTGACTGAGGACCGGTAAGAAAACAATTTCAGAAAAAATTAAACCTACATAATCTTTCAAGTAAGAACAAAAAACGTACAATCTACTCTTTGACGATGCTAATATAGCATATTGGAATCATACAAAAACAATGCAAGTCCGATATTCTTCGTCTATTTGTAACTAACATCATCGTCTCCTTCCGAATCAGGAGTGGCGCCAATGAAGAACATCATTGACTTGTTGTTCGTCTGCTGCCACCAATTATAGGCGCGCGCTACGTCTTCCGGCGTCTTGATATTATACCATTGTTTGATAAACGTCTGTTTGGCGAGTTGCCTAAATAACTTAAACTCTCCCTTGTATGTACCGGATGTTACTTTATCAAGTGAATAATTCCTAAGATCGGTAAGATCCTTCAGTTTTCGCCCCATAACAAACGGATCGTTAATGATATCTACCACGTTAAGCTCCATAATAAACGGCATCTGTGAAGCTATTTCGTTTATGGTTCTGAATCCGACATAGGATCCAAATTGAGTAAGCCAACTTTCTTCGTTTTCATCATCATCACGCCATCCGGCAAGAAGCATAGATACGGCTTGCATGATAAGAAACGTGCCGGCATAGACACTGAGGCGTTTTATATTGGTTTTCTCTGCCTCATTCATATTGTCTTTATTTTCGTTCCAGGCATCTATGATGTTTTTCATACCAGACTCGGAAGCTAAGCTAAATGTTTTGGCTATCATATTCTTTAACGTAATTGACAGTCCTTCCTCTTCTTGCATTGTTTGGAAATTGAAGCCACGTCTTTTCCACAGGCGTTGAGCCGCCAGCACCAACCATCCTCGGTGGGCGGTCATGAACCTGGCTATCCAGTTGCGCGATGCGGCAGTTCGGTTTTCTTCATTCAAATATCCGTTACATATCTGCGACAAGCTACGGACTTGATTCCTGGTTATAGCCATCTGGGTTTCAACTTCCTCAACAGTAACACCTGATCCGGGCTTTACAACCACCTTTCCATCCACGACGTCTACCATACTCCATAAAGTACGATCTTTTAATGCATTCCATTCTCTTTTTATGGTACTCTGTTCTTTATTGCGTTCTTTTTCCATCTTGAAATCTTGGAACGTGTAGAACCGACCTTTGTAATAACGAACATTGTCCATAGTAGCAATCATAACCTGCGGATCAAGAGGGTAGTTCAGGATTTCCATAAAAGCATACATAGGTGAACGCATTAAGGTCCTGGCCACTCTATTATATCCGGCACCATACATACGATTTCGGATATTGAATATCCCCATTCTCTCACCTATGACATATAATTTGCTTTTCCTATCTATGTCTCCGGTTTCTGCTATACAAGATGGAGCAAGGCGTGAAAATTCAGCCGATGCGTATTTAAGGGAATCTTTACTTATATACTGTCCTACGGCAGATTCCATGATGAGGTTGATATGACCTGTTAAGGCGCCAGTAGCTGCCACAAACGGGGACAGCGCTAAGTTCATGACCGACATAAATCTTTCAACAGCCATCATAATTCTTGTAAGGTCTACCGTATATCCTCCGATGTTCACCGTAAGTTTTTTGGTGTTCATCCTAATGCCATAATAATGATCGTTAAAGAAGTCTCTAAACATCTGATATGCTTGAGTCGCTTCAGCTTTCTTACCGCCCTCAAATTGCTTATTCAGCAACATCTGCTCCAGTCCTTGGGCAAGCTCTATAGATTTCTGCTTTTCGTTGTATAACGATGACTGCATCATAAGCATCGAATAAGAGTAGCCAAAATCGTGAGATACATCATCTTGGTTCTCCAATTCATATATGTAGTATTTAGGTATAGACCTAAGCCTGTCTTCAGGATCATATACTTCCCCCTGTCTGGTTTTACCGTATAGAGAATCGTCTACTCTGTCCAGGCACAGATCTGATACAAAATTACGAACTGTATTTTTGAAGTTAATACCCAATCCTTCTACACGTTCTATGTCTTGTTTGGATATCTGTGGAATAGCATACAGGTTCGGACTCTGCTCTTTATATAGATCAAGGGATTGTCTTTTTATTTCTTTGAGCTTTTGAATCATATTCCACTGCTCTACGTTTTTAGTAGCAACCTCATTACCGTCAGCATCATACTTGATACCAAAGTCATTGAAATACGATTCGTCACGATACAGGCTTTTCTTAGGCATTCGATGACCATACCCATGATCTTTTACATAATCAGGATTACGGCCGCTATTTTCGGCTTCAGATTCAGCCACCCATGCCCTTGCAGGATCGAAAGACAGGTACGATATGTCCATGCCATAATCTTGGGTGGATGTACCATTTTGTACGTCCTTAACCATCTGCGCCACATCTATCTCACCTCGACCAATTTTGTCGATCATAGCCGCATATCCGGTAGGCGCCATGCGTTTATAGTACGAAAAGACCTGGCTCCTGGCAAATTCATTAACAATAGCATTGGCCTCTTCTATGCCCTCCTCTCTTGTATTATTTAAAAATAAGCTGGCCATCTTAGCATTAACAGCATTCCTAAAATCTCTACCGTCTAATTCTTTGCTTATACCAAGCTTTTCTGACAGGTAATTGGTTTCAGATACGGTAAACAGATATCGGTTATCAGCAGCCTTAAACAGCTTATCCCTTAAAGCCTGAATCCTTTTTGCTTTCTTCGCCGTAGTATGACGTTGTACGAACTTCCATTCCACTTCCTTGGAGTCAGCAAGAGCATTTAAATAAGACTGATTTACTTCGTTTTCAGCCTTACTGCTTTTAGTAAGGTACTTATCAATATCTTCAAGACCCACCATCTTAGCATAATCTATCAAAATAGCGTAATCGGCTTCAATAGCTTCAGATGCGGCCCTAAAAGCATCTCTTTCGGATGAGGTAAATGTCGCTTCGTTAATTTCTCCGATATCAGCCACATCGCGATTGTTTCCGATTATTTCCTTGATAATGGCCTTATTTTTTTCTATATCTTTTACAATCGAGTCCACGTCAGTCGCATCTCTATCACTTGTCGTAGAACTAATGATATCATGCGCCATTTTGAGATACGAAGCCTTGTTATTTGATTCGGTACGTGCCGACTGTTCCGATTCTACATCATTCCAAAACCGATCATTAAATGACAGGTGACCTCCCAACATAAGTGTCTTCAGCGCAGCTTCTCCTCCCGACTCGTTCTGAATCGTTCTCAATTTTTGCAAAAACGATTCTGATACGGCATTAGTAACATTATTTGATTCCTTTCTCCAAACTTCATTTATAGCTTGTATTTCTTTGGCCATCTTAAGTTGGTCGCCGGTTTTTTCCACTCTCCTGGTTCCTACATATATGTATTCTGAAGCTGCTTCCTTACGTTGTTTACGAAGCAGTCCTTCTTCTTCGTAATTGCTGCTTTTAAAATAGGCAACTTCATCAAAATTACCACCGCTATCAATAAAAGGCTGCCTCAATATCCGTTTTTGCCTGGATAGAGCATTAAGGTATTCTTTGGTTGTTTGAGAAACCGGATGCCCTAATTCTTCTTCAGCCTTTTTGTATATGGATTCCATTCTTGTGGCATAACTTTCGCTAAATTCCAGTTCCGAATTTTCAGCATCCCACTTTTCCATCTGTTCCGTATAGATCTTTTCCTGCTCGATGGTAAAAATATCGGTATTAACCCTATCAGACGATGGCTTAAATTTAGCGTTTTCAGTAACCGTATTTCCATCCTTGTCAACTACTTCTCTTTTAAATACGTAATTACGGTTATTGTCAACCACATCACCAATTTCTTCTTCTGATATCTCTATGTTCATGGCAGTCGCAAACGCTCGCATCTGCGCCAGCTTCTTATTACGATCGTATTTAGCCATATCAAGAGCACTACGAAGGTAATTGGAAGTTTTGCCGTCTACTTTCTGAAGCAGTTTTTCAAATTCAGATTTGTTAAAACCATGCTTTTTCACATATGCCAGAAAATCGGATATAGCGGGCTGGGCATTCACCATCGCATTGTAATTGTCTTTGGCAATCATAGCTCCAAGAGCGTTGTTGAACGGGCTGGAAGAATGCTCTAATATACCGAACCACCTACTTATCCAAGAGACATCATGTTGAACTTTGTCAAAAAATTCTTTTACTCTCTTTACCTTATCTGCCGGCACATGAAGTTCGTTCATTAACTTATCAAGCAACGTACTTTCATCAAGGTCTTGTACTGATTTAATATCAGATTGAATACCATTAATGTCGGCAATGACGGTATTGATCCTATTTGTATAATCCTGCTTTTCACGTTCATCAAATTCGGTACTTCTGTTACGGATATATCCTCGAAGATCGTTCATGATCGGAAGAACCTGATTGTTGATAATATCTACGTTCTTTCGATCATTGGTATTGAAGTGAAGCTTACCGTCTTTGGTATCACCATGAAGGATGGTGTTTACCACATTGCTTAAGTATCTGACCTGGGCTTCGGCTGTGGAGATCATGCTGTTCATGGCAGCCGCCATCTCATTCTTGTCTATTTCGGTCTCTACTTTATTTATCTTATCTTCTATGGTCTTAAGCTGAGCAAGAGTCATAGACGTAGTTACAGCCCTATCAGAGCTTATCTGACGTAAGTCTCTTAAGGTTTTTCTTAGTGATCTGATCTTAGACTCAAGAAACTTGTTCTTGTTCATAGAAGAAAGAGAGTATAATGTAAAATCATTATCCTTTAACAGAGAAGTATCAAATCCTTTATCTATGTCGGTAATAGCAAGATCACGAATATTTTTAATAACGTTATTCAAATCCTGTCTTTGGGTTGATAAAGCTGATTTAAGCCAGTTTACAATTCCAGAGAGAAGCTGCCGGACGCGCCCCAGGAAGGAGGTGGGCTCTACCGGCGCCTGTGCTGTGCCGGTCTGCATCTCCCTGGCGAGGATCTTTCCAAGAATTTCTCTCCTAACAGCATTATCAAGTTCAGAGCCTTCATATACCTTACCGTATGTATTATAATACTGACCTGCATACTGATTCCATTCTTCAGTGCCTTCTACATCTTGCAAAACAGATTCAACAGCATTCTGATCTCTGTACGCCTCTACGAGAAAGTGTGCTGTTTCTTCTACTAAGTCAGACAAAGTAGCATCTTCACCGACTGCTATTACGTTATTGGCAATATCCGCCAATGCCTTAGCAGAAGGTTCGTGTCCGTATTTAGTTTGGTACTTCTCTATATAATCGGTCATGCCAACGACACTAACGCCCAGCGTTTTCAGTATCTCAACAATAGAATTTCGTTGATTACGTTCCTCTTGGCTATAATCCGATACTATCTTAGCTTTAGTATCAGCATAAAGATCATTGTCTTCTAATATAAATGAAACTACAAGCGCATCAAAGTGATCGTATTTAGCATCCAATTCATTGTATCTTCCAGACTTAAGATCGCTCTTTATCTGCTCCTTGCTAACTCTTTCTGTTCCTCCGGTGGCGAGTCTCATAGTTACCTTACTATTATCCAATGAATTTATGGTTATCATACCCTGGTCGTTCATGGAAACATCGGAACCAAAATGATTACGGAGCTCAGTGTAGGATAAGGCTGAATTGAAAAGTCTAATTTGTCCTGTATGTCCTTCTCCTGTAATATAATAGCTTCTTGTTTCCGGATCGAATATCTTGGATCCGGACAAAAGACCTTTCTTTATAAGGTAGTTAATTATACCGCCTTTTGTTGATAAAGAAGTAGAAGCAGAAGCGGTCATGACCGGTATAAAAGACTTGGGATTATTAAGAACATACTTTCCAGCCTTGTAAGTAATGTCTGCCACTCCATCCACGGTAGATTCTTGAACGATGCCTGATAAGAATCCTATTCTGATATCATTCCCGCCAGAGCGAAGAGCTTCTCCGTAATCTTCAAATAATTGATTACGATCATTCATAAAAAACAAACGAGGTTCTCCAGTCTGATACGTTACACCCACAGGATTAGAATCTGTTTCTGGTAGCTCTTCTGGACTAAATATCTTAAGACCGTCTTTTATAACCATATAATTAACATCATTATCCTGTACCATAGATACGGGAGTGAAGTCCGAAGATATAGCATCTTGTAGATACTGCCCTGAGTCTATTCCTGGTTCTTCCGGCACGGAGATACTTGACGGAACCATAGCATCCACCAACATAATATTATCACCCAGATCTTGGCTATAAAATCCAAAGCCTGATTCTTGAATCCCATAAGGTGCATCTGATTTCGACACAAGAATAGGGTTGCTCATCTTAGAAGCCTTATCCAGCACCCTTTCTCTATAGGTCTCTGGAATAAGGCCGATGTTAGATTTTACCTTATTGTAAGCCTGTTTGTTGATAGGCACATTCCTTCTCCAGTCACCAAAAGCCTTTAAGAACTTATTAGAAAATACGGTTTTAAAAACAGTAGTAGCCCGTTCCCTATTCTCCATAAGAGGAATAGATGCTATTTTATCAAACAACATAGACCTGTCCCCTGATCTGGTAGAGACAGAAACAACTTTATTTTTATTATCTCTTTTAATAATACACGTTGATGTCATAGTAAAACATTTTTGTTATGAGACAAAGGTAGTTAAAAATCAAGCATATCATAAAAAATAAAGCCACCTAACTTCTCAGTCTGATGGCTTAAAAATAATATGAAAAAAAATTATAATCTGACGAAAAATCGTCAAGTTCAGCTTATATGTAATGCATGTACCCATCTCGGTGTATAAACCTTCCCGATTCAAAGCGCTCAATATCTTCAGGGCAAATAGAGCCTGAATCTTCTCTCCTGGCTTCAAACCAAAGCCCCGGCTTACGAAGTCGGCAAGTTATGATATAGTTGAAGCAATTGTGCGTAAAATGGAAAACAGATCCTACAGGGAAATACCTATCAGCTTGAAATACGATTCTTTTTCGTTTAGTATCAAACGTGATATCTCCTACTATCTTAGCCACGTAATAGCTTCTGCCATTTAACGTTTCATCTGTTTGTGGTATCCAATAATAACCTCTTGCCATGCCACAAATATATAAAAAAAATCGGACAAGATACATGTCCTACTTTATATTACTTTGATTCGTTTTCAAACCGCTTTATAAGAGAAGCAATATCATCACCACAAATAAACATCATTCGACGTTCTTCTTTTGGTTTATGAGACACTGGGATGGTTTTGTTTATCTTAATCTGATTCGCCAGACCTCTGCCTAAACGAATATCAACTTTTTTACCTTTCATGAATTATTTGTTTAAACAGACCAATTCCATCTGTTATAATATGACCGCTTTGCATACGACCATTATTAGGATTATGTAGAAAATTGAAACCACTTTCTTTTTCCTGTCTTTCAAAAGAACTGATATCCTTTCCTCTACGGGCTCTTTCAAAAGCTTTCTTGAACAACTTGCCTCTAAAGGTCTTGACGAGGATCTTGGTAGCGTTATTGCCGGCTTTTACCATTGCTTTCCTTGCCTGGTCCTCCGAGACAAAACTGCTTCGGAAAATATACGATGCTGCTGCTTGTATGTCTTGTTTAGTAATCATATGATAAACATTTCTTTCAGAATACTGATCTTTATTCCGTATATCAATTTCATCTCATCTCTATCATATACGTCAAAAAAGGATTCACTGGGGTCCTTTGGATTTACGTTCAATTGAATTATGCAATTACCAGTATAAACCTTAAGCCTATAATTATCGGAGTATATATTCTGCATGATTTCAAATGTCTCAATTAAATTTTCAACAAGTGCTCTGTTAAATGAAAAAGATTCTTTACCATCACCTTTAAATGTGATATGATCTAAATCCCTGTTGTCAAATTCATACTCTAATTGATTGCCGTCCATCATATCATAAAATATTGACTTTCTGATTATAAATCCCATATTGTTTTATTTTTTAGTTAATACAAATCTTCTGAATACAACTGTTCTCTAATGGCATTCCTATCTACCACCATCTCCTGATTATTGTTTCTAACAAGTTCAGACGCTTCCTCTCTTGTTAAAAACCGATTCTTGCTTGTCAAAAATCCTTGAACACTGCGGTTTTTATGGGCTATACCGTATGCCGCAAGTTGCGATATTATAGAACAGTGTCTCAATCCACAAAATACGGTTCCAGATGGTATATTTACTGGACCGTGAGGCTTGTTCTTGTGATCTTGAACCCATATAGCTGCGCATACAACAATTTCCTTATCACACATAATTTACATATTTAAAATACCGTTTTTACCAATATGCTTCTTTTCTTCTTCAGTAGGCCATTCCTTCTTGAAATTACCATGCCACGTTCCAGGAACTACCACCAATTCGTCCCCCTTACTATATTCAATAGCGGCACATTCAGAACAAAGAGGCTTGCCTTCATATCCCTTTAGCGACTCATCATAGACACGATTCTTACAAGGTCTCACAAGAGCCCAGTAACAGGACGTGGCTGTATTATCTATACAGCCACATTTTGAACATACAAACAGATTATAAATATAGGATTTTGAAACTACAGTTCTTAATTGACCTAAATCATTCATAATGTTTTTATACATAAGATGAATGCTGTTGTTACGTTTGATGGTACTGATTCTCATTTCCTACTGTTATTAGTTACGTTCGGTTCTTACTTTTTCCTTATTTCCATAATCCCTTCCTGAAACTAATATTGCAAACTTAACAAAAATAATTCATAAACAATGAAAATCTAACTTTTCTTGTATGTTATTGATATACGTGCATATATAAGAAAAGTGAGACTTTCACAAGCCTCACTTCCCAAATTATAACTATGAAAAAACTATATATATATACAAAAATTACCTGCATTCCAATTTGTTAAGATCATCCAATTCAGACTTGCTTACGGTCATGTCTTGCGTCAAGCCAGATCTGTTTTGGTATGGAGCGTAATCAGTTTCTACCGTCTTAGCCTTCTGAGTAGAATCGTATTTCACCTCCGATTCGGTTCCTGTCAGATTTTGGTAGATAGAGCCGGAACTACTCTCGCTTACTTTAGACCATATCTTATTACCTACTCTTATAAAATTATCATAAATACCTTCTGCTGTTATAACACCATCTTGCTCTACGATATTAGAACCCGATTTTTCTTTTAACAAATACGGGTGCCTGGTGTAAAAATAGTGTTCAAAATCATTCCCAGCATACGAAGGGTCATACCTCTCCAAATAAAACAATTCTGATAAAGAAGGGTCGGTACTGGTCATGCTATAATCAAACAACATCAACCTGTCTTTTCCAGATAAAGATAATTCTATTGATTTCAAAATATCAGGATCATCAGAAATAAGACCCAAAGATGGACCAGGTTTGAAGTCAAGATACTTATAGGCATTATCATATAATTTTGTTTTATGGAGTTTGTTGTCAAGGTAAGATTGGTATAAATCGAATAAGGATAATGGGTTTTCGCTATCTTGTTTTTTGTTCATGTATCGACTATACTCCCGATCCACATCCACGTAAGGAACGTCAAGTACCGCAGGGTGCCCAAACGCCATCCTGGTCATTATCATGTCCTCTGTGTTCTGAGAATCCATGAACGATCTGACGTATTTTTTAATGGAAGCCATGAGCGTATTATTATCTACGTTCCGTACTTTCTCTTTATCCAAAACGCCGTTCTTAAAACAAGATTCAGGATATATTTTAGTAGAAAAATGAGTTAGGTTGTGCTTGGCTAATACTGTTGATATTTGATACATCTCGTTAAGATCATCTTTGCTGATCCTTTGATATAGATTATCTCCTACCTTAAGCAATGAATGTTTCTCAAATGCCTCTACTGGGTCTATATCGGATTCAGAATAAACGATATTCAAATTATCCATATACTCCGGCAATAATCCAAAATAATAGTCTGTACTATCACCAAGAACATCATCTATAGAAGATGCCAGCGTTGGAGCATAATTTACATCATTATGCCTGGCCACATAAATATCAAGATCCAGCATCAAATTATCTATCTTATTCAAAGATTCTTCTGTGCCATCATAAGTTTCCGATGTCCCTATTATATCTATGCCAAACCACGTACAAGCCTCTTCTATATCCCATATCATGCTTCTTAAATCGGATTCGGTGTCGGCATTAGCCCTATGTAAATAAGCTGATATACGAGCTCTTAGGAACTCTATTTTGCCGGAATTGTAATAAGAAAGATCTTGTAGCTTAGACAAAGATCTTCTCTTGCCTTCCACCACATCATCCCCTTCTATGTTTATTACCGGAATCTTATTCGTAGATGAGAACTCATCAAACATAGATTCGGCAAATTCTTTATCAGAAACGAATTTCTCAACCAGTTCAGGATATGAATTTCTCAACGATTCAAAAGCAGATGAAAATTCAGAAAAGTTTTTTATGCCGGCTACTGTTTTACGCATAGCATAATAAAGCTCAGAAGGATTATATGGTACTTTTTTACCAAATTGGTTAAACACTCCCTCCTTGTAAACAATAGGACCATACTGATAGTCAATAGACATAAAATAATTATCTTTTTCCCTATCATGTTCGTTAATAGAAGAATCTATTAACTTTCTCATGGAAGTCGAAACCTCGTTTAAAACAGAAGGATCGGATAAAATACGACTTATTTCTGTTTCATCATACAAACCGGATCTCCTTAAATTCTGCTCATTCAGTATCAAACTGCCATCTACATAAAAATCGAAGAGAATAGCATTAGACAATGAAGACGCATTGAAAAAATAATGAGTAGACAAAAGGAAATCCCTTACATCCTTAACATCCTGAGCCGTTAAAGGATCAGCAAAATAAGTCTGACGCTTCATATACGACAGCACATCTTCTAAAAGAGGTTCGCCATTGGGATCGGTGTTAAACATCTCCCCTGGAGCCGGGTTATTCCAATGACCGTAATACGACAAAAAACCAGGAGTGTAAGCCTTAGCCCATACCTGAAGAGCCCGCTCGCTGTTTCCTAATACTTTTAAAGCACTTTCGTAAAGAACGGAAGGCTCCCCGTTAGGAGCCTTAACCCGTTTTATTTCATTTTCCTTTTTTTCTATCTGACATTTGACACCCATAGTGATAAATATTTTAGACAAAGATAGTATAAAAATAGAAATTATGATAATTTAACCAACAAAACCACCATACTTTAGAAGGTGGATGAATTGGTTTGATTAATTTTGAATCAAAATTACAGATAAAAATGATTTCATACAAATACAACATATACCATTCCAAGAAAACGAAGTATCTTGACAAAATGCTTCGTGAATGTTGTTTTGTATGGAATCATGCGTTAGCTCTACAACGTAGATACTACAAACTGTTTAGGAAATATATATCAATTGGTAAAATGAAGAAACATTTTACCAAAAGAATTAAAAGAAATCTTCTTCATTCTCAAACAACACAAGAAATACTTGAACGTCTTGATGAATCTTATAATCGTTTCTTTAAGAAGTTGGCTAAACGACCTCCTAAGTTCAAAAGAGCTGATTGTTTTAACTCTTTTGTTTTCAAACAAGGAGGGTTTACCCTGAATGGGAATTGTCTAACAATTAACAAAGGAAAGAAACGATTTAGATTTTCATACAGTAGAGTCTACGAAGGTAATGTTAAACAAATTAGAATAGTTAGAGAAACCTGTTCCCGTTTTAGTTTGATTATAGTTACAGATCATAATCATTCAAACTCTTATAGAAAGACACATGATGGTGCATCTATCGGATTGGATTTTGGGCTGAAAACTTATCTAACTAAAAGCGATGGTAGCAAAATCGATTCTCCATTATTCTTTAAACAATATCAAAACAAGATTAGAAAACTAAATAAACGGATTTCTAATGCAAAGAAAGGATCCAACAATAGAAGAAGGAGACTGTTTGAACTCCAACAAACGTATCGTAAAATAAACGATCTTCGATCAGATTTTCAATGGGGATTAGCACACCAGTTATGCAAACAGTATGATTATATTTTTATTGAAGATCTAAACATTGAAGGAATGAAACGTTTGTGGGGAAAGAAAGTTTCTGATCTCAGTCATTCTTCTTTTATTGATAAACTTACGTATGTTGCTTCAAAGTATGGAGTAACGATACACAAGATTAATAAATGGTATCCTTCTTCCAAAACTTGCGAATGTGGCTGCATTAATAAAGGACTGTCGTTACGCGACCGCACGTGGGTATGCCCGGCGTGCGGAGCGGTAAACGACCGTGATATTCTTGCAGCCCGTAATATACTTCGGAAGGGCATTTCCGAATTGGAGAGTAAGAGTAATTCCAACGATAGTAATATCGGGGTTTCTTGCGTTTGTATCCAAGAATCCCGTTTGCTTTAGCGATGGGAGTATGTCAAGAAACTTCTATTTCATAATGCGAAGCCTCTGTCTCAACTATCAATCTTCCCTCTCCTTCAAACTCAACGCTATTATCTCCTGGACCAGTAACAAAAGGGAAATCAGATACGGATGTTACATAATCTTTATCACCACCAGAAAAAGACTGACTTTTACTTTGTTTGTAATTGATAGTCAATTGTGTTTTACCTATCTGAAGAGTTCCAGATAAATTTTTAGTATAAGTGGTGGTAGTTGTAATATCCCCATTTTTATAACAATACATTATAAAGGTGGTAACCGGACTCTTTTTTATATTACTATCCGGACCTTCATGATAAGATTCATTTCCTCCAAATATGCTATAAATGTGACAATAGGGACCGACTCTTTTACTTAAAGTTTTAGCCTTATCCTCGACTCCTTTCAAAGATATAGTAACTTTGCTCTTGTATTCAATATCCTTCCAATTACAGACTCCTTCACTTACGTTTCCAACAAACCTGTCATCAACATAAACCTCTATATCCCCCTGCTGATTGGTCTTCAACTGATACTGAACAAGATTTGAAACATCTTCGTATCTCCTTCTCATACTCAACACTCCTTATTTAACTCATTTATCGAATTTTTCTATCTGACATTTGACACCCATAATAATTAACTTTTTTTCAAAATTAACTATAAAATCGACTTATACAATGACGGATCCCAAACTCCTTCTATATAAATCTCTGGGAAACTCAAACTGCCATCACGAAGAGTGGTAACTTTCAAACTGGGAATGTTAAAAACAGTGCTAACATCACTAAACTCACCATTCAACTTAATAGCATTTCCACTATTATCAGCTTCATAATAATAATAACAATAATTTTCATTAAGACTCGGATCATATTCGTACCAATATGTTAGATCTTGCATATGGTCTTCTATATTACCAATTTTATTTCCACCTAATATAAAAATACCATTATTGCTATGATGATAAACCGTAGATTCATAATTACCATAATTCCAGTCACTATTAAACACTATATCACTGACATCGGAATCATGATCTTTTAATACAGGTCCTATATGTATATGAATTTTATTAAACTGACATACATAAGGTCTTTTTCCTCCAAGCCTTTTTATCTCTTCATTAGATAACTTATTATAACATCCTCCCACAAAATTATCCGCAGCATTAAAAAATCTCCTTCTCATACTCAACACTCCTTATTTAACTCATTTATCGAATCCGAATTATCAGAACCTTCTACGAGATTCTTATTTCTATCTATCTCTTCCTGGCTCATATTACTCATCATATTTTGTATTTTTCTACCAGATTGAGATAAAGAGCGGATGAATGCACTGGAACTTATCTTAACTCCAAGATCCGGTTTTACCCTAAACGCTTCACCGGTACTGATATTATACAAATCATACACACCTGAGTTCATATAGAATTTATATATCCAGTTTCCACCAGCTTTTTTGTACCCTAATTTGGTTAACTCGACTACACTCATACCAAATTTAATGCCATTACGACCCATTATCTTCTCCGGTATAGGTTCTACCTTAGCCGGAACAGATGTATATGCTTCATCACCGCCGTACAGGAAATAAGGGGTTGTTACCCTTGATATGTGAGTAAGCGGTTCTTCGGATATACGAGGTTCGTCTTTCTCGGCCTTAGATTCTTTCCTTGGATTGGATATTCTAATAAAAGGATCGTATGTTAAAAAGGTTAAGCCGTATTCTACTTTATAACCTGATACGCCGTTAAGATCCCTTATAGCCTTAGTCGTATGCGAGTGGTTGATGGTGTCTATCCCGTACCTTGATTCCATATCGGTCATAATGCTATTAACTTCATCCCCCTCTACATAAACCTCTTCTCCTTCCGGGATAGAGGTTATGCCGGCAGCCCTTCTAAGTAACCATAAAGTAACTTCGGCAATATCAGAGAACTTATCTCCGTTCTTCTTATAGTTATCTACTCTTCCTTCTTCAGATCCAGGTAAATAGACATCTCCCTCAGCTTTGCCATCATCTCTGGGTTGTCCTTCTCTTTTTCCATCTCCCTTTTTATCGCCATCTTCCTCAGCGCGTACTGCACCGCCTTCTGCACTTCCTTCTTTTCCATCATTTAAAATATTATCTGATTCTGACTCTATAGACTCCACAACAGCATCATACTCTGGAATGCCGCTAAGGAAATCTGCTACGTTATTCAAAAACTCTATTTTTTCCTCGTTTGTCATATCAAGGCTTTCCATAGGTCTCCATATGGCAGGCAGGTTATTTAATTCTATTGCAGTAGAAACATCTTCTACAGTTTGATTATCTACCGTAGGCAAAACTTCAGAAACCAAACTATTGATGTCAGATTCCATTTTTTCTACTTCCTCTTTTGTGCCATATTCTTTTAGGGCATCCATGCCATTGACTCTAAGAGAATAATTCAAAGCCTTGCTTGGAACAAAATTAATATATTTCAAAAAGTTTTTCAACTCTGATATAATTTGTTCGTCAGATCTTGGACCAACATAATCAACCACCACCTGATCTGTTTGAGAACGAAGCCAAGAAACATATTCTTCTAAGGTCTTACCTCCCTTTTTAGAAGGAGTGGATATTTTATCACCTACTGTTCCTTTAGGTTCTAATCCCATTTCTTCCTTAAGGCTTTTAGGATTACCTCTCTCACGAAGAAACCTCAAATCACCTCCTACAATCTTCCTTGCTATAAAATCAAAAATATTAGCATAAGACGGCAATCCTTCTTTTTCTATATGAGATTCTATTTCGTTTAACATAAGAGAGAAGTTTTTTCTGGAGGTGCGCTTCTTGCCATGTAAGGACTGCGTAGCTTGTGCCGCAGGAGCCGGCTGGGCTGGTGGCGCCGGCCGAGTCCCCCGGACAGGGTCTTCCTCTGGCATTTCATCTTCGTAAATATCCACATCTTCCTTGGAAGTAACGGTCTTACCCTCATCGGAGAAAGGGAGATCATCTTCTATAAGTGATTTAGGTCTGGAAGATGATTTACCAAACTGAATCCTGATCTTAGGAGCGACAAACATCTCACCTTCGAAATCTATTCCAGATTCTACTTCAGACATCACAATGTCTTTCACATTCCTGCTTTCATCTTCTACCCATTTAACAACATCAGGAACCGTAGATAATTTTTCTATAGCCTCACGAGCTTTTCTAAGCCCTGAAATAGGATTCAAATACGATACTTGATACGAAGCCGGATCAAGGCCTAACTTGGTTAGATACGCATTAAGATCTTGTATATCATCTTGACCCATCTGTAACAATTCAGAGTCACCTGATTCAAGCAGCATATCTATAAAAGAAATCCATTTCTTTCCTTCCTCTGATTCCACAGAACGTAGACTAACCGGGAAAAGATAATTAAGACCGTTTTTGCCTTTGATGACAACTACCGGAACTCTTACATTTTTGTAATTATTCCCCTTGTCATTTAATATAGAATAAGCAAATGGGAAGCCTGTGTATTTAGATCCGTTCTTAAGCACGACTTTGCCATTTAATACATATCCGACATCAGATACTTTTTCAGCTCCTTTTTCGGTAATAGGGAGATTTTCTACCTGACCATATCCTTGACCGTTTACTCTCATGTTAAACACCGGTCTTCCAGGAAGGGTCTGGGCAACAACATGCGTGCCGACGTTGATGGTGGCCGACCGGCCGGCGTCCTTCTTCCACTTGTTAAAAGCCGTTCTTCTTATCTTACTTATACCATCTATGCCTCCTGTGTCAGCTTTTACAACAGAAACGAATCTGTTTCCACTCATGACCTTGATAACCATATTGGATACCAGCTTATTTTCAGCAGATTCTATTCTTTTTTTATCACCGGACTGAACAGCATCATTGTATTCGGCAAAAAGAGACTGATTATAGGTATCATTTGCATCTATCTCAAGATTAACCTTATCTCCTTTCTTCAAAGAAGATAATGCTTCCTGATCTATTTTATCTACTTCATTCTCTCCGAATCCAACACCTGTTCTGTACGGAACCAATTCGTCTGAATCAAGACGCTTATAAACCAAAGAATATGAATTACCCACGTCCTGAATAGACACATCTGTGTAACGGTTAAGAACACGAGCCGATTCTTTGTCTATAGACCATCTCGCATGATAAGGCAGTTCAATTATAGTAGCCGTTTCTCCACCTATGTTAAGAGAATACCTTTTAGTACCATTAGCGTTCGTTTCAGAGCTTATTTGAATAGGAACCAATGATTTTATAGAAGATATAAATTTATCGGCTCTAAGACCTGCAATTTCATACCTTTCATTGCCGTCATTGGAGATTCTTCTTACCATCAACGTCTCTGGATTCTGGGCGCTATCTATATTGGCTCCCGGCGTATTATCAGATTCGTCTAATTCATTTACAAGAGAATCTATATTAGCATCATCCTCCCCAAAATTACTTAACGTAGATTCGGAAATACGACCTTTATCAATAATCCTGTTTTGTTCGATATAAGGAAGGAGATCCGTGATGTTTCCAACCTGGCCAAGATCTTCTATGGTAAATACCGAATCGGCAAGCTTATCTTCGTCAACTTTCTCCCCTTTGTCCCGTCTGTTCATTATATCAACATACGAAGAAATAGCATCATCAAGTTCCTTCCTTTGATCTGGTTCCAAATTGGATTTAGCCATATCAATAATAGCTTTATTATCCTCATACACAGATCTCGGACTTGTAAGCCTATCAGCCTTTTCAGATAATGATTTTATGAGATTAACGGGACTGTCACCCAAAGACGATACATAATCATCAAAATCTTGTTTGTATTTATCATACACATCTTTTTCTCTCTCAGTAAGAAGATCGGCATTACCTGTATATAGTTTATCAATTATAGACTGCCTTACGGCCGGAACCATAATAGGATTATCCATAGCAGCCTCATAATCTTCATCCGATACAGACTCCGTAAGCGGTGACTCTTTTATATCATCTTCTGCTTCCTTCATCCTATCTTCCCTTACTTTATCAAGAGCATGCATAAAAGCCTTGATAGTCCAAGCTTCGTCTTCCGAAATCTTACCTTCTGACACAGCTTGATCTACTACCTCATCAGTGTCATATTCACCAACTTTATTAGACTCTGCAAAATCAGGAACCTTGTCATCCCCTTTATAAGGAGTAGACCATAGAGAAGACAGCGCTTTTGAAAACCCCCTGTTTTCCTCAGCTAAGAATCTTTTATCAAGCATCTTAGACAAGAAGTTATTCATATTCCTATAGTCCATCAAACTTCTTCGGTATTCATTTACCAAGGATCTCATGGCTTTGTCTTTGGCTGTAAACTTCTTTTCCTGTCTTGATTTTACATTAAAATAATCATCAAAAGCCACAAGCGTATCATAGGCTTCTATCACATCTTGTGAACTTATGGGAGAAAGAGGAGATGATAAAACAGATTCGGTTTTACTTACCAGCTCTTCTATCGAAAACTCTTTTCCTATTAACGTTGATAACTCAGACAACGAATTGTTGTAATTGGTTCTAAGGCTTTCCAATTCTTTGGTTTTTCGTTGTATGGATTCAGCTTGTGGATCTTTCCCTTCTACGTTGCGAGGGCGGGTAGCAAGATCTTCTATTTCGGATTCAAGTTCTTCTATTCTTGACCGTATGCCACGGATAGCCATCGCCCGCTCCCTTGCCCTGTCCGACAGCCGGGAGAACGTACTTAGAGCATCCGCCACGCGAGGCTGCCCCGAAAGCGTTTCTATGACAGAAGCTATGTCTTTCATTCTTGATTCCGATTGAAGACCAAGAAAAGCATTACGAGCCACGTATTTCCTAAACTCAATCTTAGAATCATCACCTATAAGATCTTCGGCAAAACTCTGGGCAGATCTGAAATCCGAAAGACGATTATTATAATTATCAATAATAGAGTCCTTGTATTTCTTTGCCTCTTCCAAAGACATTCCATTAGCTTCGGCTATTTCCGAAATAGGCATCATATCAATCATCTGCCGGAAATTTTCAGCCGAATCCTCTAAGGTTCCCATTTGGTTGTCAATAGACATCTTTTCAAACATAGCATCATCAAGCTCCTTACCAGTCATAGACTGGGCATCGGAACGAACTTGAGGCCCTAAACTCATTGATTTTTTCAACGTATTCAAAGCCGCCGTGTTAAGATTAGAAGATGCTTTGTTATATTCATTCACTTGCCTTTCCAGCAAGATCTGACTATTACTATACTCTTTCACCCCAAAGAAGCCTTCTCTCATACCAAACAAAGAACCGATAATAGCACCGATTCCTATTTCAGTCCATCCTTCTTTAGACGTATATTGCTTTTTAAATCCTTCAGAAATAGCATCAAGAACATCAACGGCTCCGTTCATGGCGACATTATCATATCTTGACTTAACATATTCCTCAGCCGTATTCTGAACAGCACCTTGAGATCCTTCTTCCCATAAGCCTTCAGATACCGGTCTTTTCATGATATTGAAAACATTGCCTGCTATCTTCTGTCCTATATTGGGATTGGTTATTTTAATAGCCATCTCTCCCGGCTTCGCAACTTCCGTCCCTAATCCAAATAAATGCTTGTTGAGCCTCTTTTCCAACCCTGGTATAGCCTTGCCTCCTAACCCTATATACTTACCAAAAAGAAGCCAGTTAGATAATCCTACGATACCCATATTGGCGGCAAATATAGCACTACCTACATCAGCATTAGAATTACGAAAAACAGCCATTTCCTCTGCATTGGGATCACGACCATAAATCTTACGATAATAATCCTTGAAATCAGACTCAGATTGCTTCATAAAAGAATTTGCTTCAACCGATGACTCGAATCCGGCACTGGTAGCCAACAACGTCATGGTCTTAGCCGCCTCCCCTACATTTCTTCCGGTAGCAACTCCTTTTCTTACATAGTCGTTAAACACGCTTTTAAGGCTTCCTATGCCCCTATTGGCAGCTTGCCTTGCTGCTAACTTAGCTCCGATTCTTCCACCTAATTTAGCGCCTATATTACCCAATGATCCAACTCCAAGTCCTCCGGTCATGTACGCTGATATCATGGCTCCTACGGTAAAAGACATACCATTACCAAGGACGTCATTCCACAAGAAATTACCGGTATCCTTAAAAAGCTTCTGACCAAAATTATAATCTTCTACCTCTTTCTTGTAATAATGGGGAAGAAGCATGTCTATTTGCTGGTCAAGATCACCTACAAACTTATCCATGTTAGTGTTTAACGCAGCTTTGTAACTTCCCTCAGATGCCATATTGATAAGTTTGTCAGGCAATGACACAACTCCTTGTGCACCGTACAATGCGGATTTTAAAGCGAATTTGCCTACACCATTCCAAAACTTACTCCATCCGCTCTGTCTCCTGGCATAATAATCTTCATTGTTTATACCCGGAATATAGTTAGAATATTTTGTACGCCATACCCCATCATTACCCATCTGATGACTTTCACGGATACTTACCTTCGGTCCATAGGGATTAAGAGGCGGCGGGGCAGGTGTAGCCCCCCTGTAGCTGTTACGAGCCAGTGCCTCTGAGTAGCTGTTGCTTATCTCCTTGGCTATATACGGTTCTTCGTATTCGGCAGCAGCTATCCTTGATGCGTAATCCGGAAATTTAGGTTGGGCATACACACCTTCACCAGGCATATAATTAGGAACCAGAGGCGTTGTCGTCTCTGGTAATGTAGCCGGAGTGTAATTCTCTTCTTCGGCTAATTTCCTTTGCCTTGCCACATCTTCGTAAGTGGTTTTAGCAGCAGGATTATATCTATCTATATTATTGTCAGCCATAAATTTTCTGCAAAAAATCGTTCAACTTACTAAACTTGTCATTCATATTGGGCGTGATATTTATTCCTCTCATATACGGATCCCTCATCTGATCAAGACGTTCTTGAACAGCCTCCTTCACGTATTTTACAAAGAAGTACTGAGGACACTTCTGGTGAATGCTATTCCAGTAATCCGCATACTCATCATTACCTGGATCCAAAGGAACAAAATCCGAGAACAACAATGCAGGATTTTTAGAATTTTTAGTCCTTTTGTCATAGAAATTGACCGCTACCTCTCTTGAACCCCTGTCATCCATTCCCTCCAACTGAACTGATATGTTATCAGACATGTCAATAAAATTATCAACAAGGGTTTTAACAACATTCATTTCTTCTGGCTTAAGGTAAGAACCATGAACCTTTACTATATCATAAAGATCATTCTTAACATCAGCCTTAGAAGCCAAACGGGGAAGACCATTACGTATAAGATACTTATCATAAGAATAACCTTCCTTCTTTCCGGTATCTACAAAATCACAGGTTCCAAAACTTGATTTGTAACCATCCACCGGATAATTACGCTCCTCGACCGAAGGATCTATACCCGCCTTAAGAAGCTCGTCATTCGTAATCTCAACCCTTTCTGTAACATAAGAATTTTTACCGGAACCTACTTGAGCAGTCAAGAATCTTCTAACAGTGCCATTATCTATCTCGGCATCCATATTAATGGCATTAATAGCAGTAGGATCCAGATTATTTACCTTTCCTGCCATGTAACCAGACAATCTTCTAAACTGAGCCTTCTGCAAAGACTTTTCCGGTGAATCGGCATTCCAATTGTATCTTTTGTAAGAATCAAGGTAATGATACTGAGATAACTTATCAGAAATCTGATCAGGAGATACAGACATTTTTATCTCATCCTGCATCTGACCTGCTATCATATCAGACACTCTACTGTTTTTCTCAGCATATCTTAGCTGGGTAATAGTTAATGGTTCACCTTCCTGATAATCTTTTAAATCTATATCACCATCCTTATCTATGGTCATATAATCTGATATATTAAAATCAGGATCGCCGTTGAGTTTCTTCATTCCATTAATAAGAGCCAATGTACCAGTAGAAGAACCATTATTCTCGCTTGTAATAGCATCAGATATGTTTTTCCCCAACTTGCCGGCACTCGCCTTAGCTCCTAATGACGGAGATATAGCACTAAGAATATCTATTCCTCTTGAAGGGTCCATCATGTATTCTCTGAACCCTACGGCATCAGATACACCAGTTGTTATGGCTGTGGCGAGCAGGAAGGCTCCAGCCTTATCATCTGTATCGGTAAGATTTATAAAAGAATTTCCTTTCATAAACTTAGCATTACGAACTTTACTGATAATATCCTTATTTTTTTTAGTAACTATATTATCTATTTGATAATCAGTTATGTTATTTATAGCCTTTGTAGCTCCATTTGCCTTAGAATCAGAAAGAAGTAAAGCATCATAAGCTTCAGACAATCTGTTATTTCCTTGTCCAAAATATCCGTTTTTCTGACCTCCATTATTTTTTAAATAAGAATATATCCGTTCTTCAGGAGTCATATTAGCATACAATCCTGGGTCAGTTTTTTCTTCTTCGTATGATGCTGCAACGATATTACTTCTGTCTGTAGGAGATAATGAATTATATAATTTCAATAAATTTGCTCTACGCTCTGTGGAAGAAGATGTGAGTTGTTCATAAGGGATATTAGCCAAATTAACAGATCCTATCTTACCCGTTCCAGAATTGATAGCCGTAGGCCCGTCCATAGGAGCCATCGGCACTCCTACACCGCCTGCTCCTCTTGTGCCTCCGGATGAGCTTTCAGTGCCCATCTTGGAACCGTAAGTACGCATGTATTCGGTTTCAATCTTAGCCTGTGCAAGTTGCTCTTTTGCCAACGATATTTCAACCATAGACTTAGCATTATCAGTCAAAAACTTTTGCTGAGCCCTATCCTCTGCCAACCTTGCAAAATAAAGATCATCTTTCTTCCTTTCAAAACTTGTATTGTCGTATCTCCATGCATCAGTCATCTTATCGAAAAGATTATTGGTAACAACAAAATTAGCAGCCGCTACCGGATCTGATGAAGCTATTATCATATCTGCCTCCCTCTTGGCTTCTGCTTTCTGATTTTTAGCTTCCTGTATCTGACTGTCAATACGATCAATAATATCCTTATTATCCCCTACTGATTTCTTTTTTGCTTCCAATGCTCCTATGTGCCTATCGTATCTTTCGACATAAGACCCAATGTATTGACTAACCAAATCCGGATTACTGAACACCGGATTGGTAGCTGCCATGTATGATGCTTCTATTCTCATCTGATTCCTCATGTTTTCAGATAAGTTAGCAGACACAAAATTCCTTATCTGGGAATCAGTAAGCTCATCTACGTTGACTTCTATGATTCCACCAGTAGGATTACCTTTAACATCATATTCTGTTGTCTGAATCTTCTTGCCTTCGTTGTTTTTCCTAAAATCACTGACCAGCTTATTTATCTCCTTAGTATAATCGACATAAGGAGAATAATGAAGACCTCCCAACCTTGATCCTGCTTTACCATCTGACCTCCATTTGTAATAAGGGTCCAAAGCATGCCATTCATTAATAGGAGAATAAAGTTCAGGATGATTCTGTTTTATAGATTCTATTTCCTTCATAACCCTCTTGCCTTCTTTTGTGCCGGCAATCGCGTTAATGACCGTATCATCTAACACCGAACTTATCTCTCCTTGTATGGCTCTCGTAACACCATCAGAAGAAAGATCCACGCCTTTGAATTTTTGATTGATGTTAGCAATCACACCTGACATCTTATCTTCCATATAAGCGCGGGCTTCAGGCTTATCTATCTCTTGACCCATAAGATAATCTACCTGGGTATAGATCTTTTCACGAGCAGCATCAACCTTCTGCTGTTTGTACATCATGACGTCCTTAACAAGATCTATGTTGTAAGGACTAACATACGGGGCATATTGCCTTAAAATACTATACTGTGAAGCCACTATTTGGTCCTCCTTCTTCTTTTAATTTCATCATCTTCTTCATTTAAACTTCTCAAGTAAGGTGTAGAATAATCACCCATATTCATCACATCCTGATTACCTTGAACGTAAATAATTTGACCACTTGGAAGCATTCTCATATTCGGAGCTATGGAAGCTATGGTATTCAACGATGTACGAACATTGAACTTATTCTGTATCTCACTGTTTATGCTGTCATAATAACGAGCAAGATTTTCATCCCTTATAGCCATAGCCTTCAATAACCCAGATTCATAACGTTGCCTTTCCGCTATGTTCTTATCGTCTGTCTGAACATAAGCCATTTCATTGAATCTATCAGCTTCGTTTATTTGCCTTGCGTTATTGAAATTTACTTCGTTAATGTACTTGGCTATATTGCTTCCGGCTATGGCGTTCATATTAGCCAGAATAGCGGAGCGCTGGGAGTCGGGCACGTCACCTACTGCGTCCAACTGAGCCGATGTCGCGCGGTTGAGCTCGTTGATATACTGATCAGCAGATTGAAGAACCGGGTCTATTCTCGGAGCCTGATGCCTTTCCAGACCTTCTATCTCCAAGCCTGTATCGAGCGTTCTCAGCATCTCCGGGAAAATAGGACCGAACGCCGCCGGTCTGCCCTGTCCTTTAGGTCCGTTGTCTTCAACCACCTCCTCTGTATCGGTGTCGGTTGCAGTCGTAGGCGTACTTGCTTTCGGTTTTACCTCTATCCTTCCAGTAGATCCAATCTTAGGCGGTGTAAGGCCTGGTGCTATGGGACCGGCCTCAATAGGCTTCATTTCTGGTTTAACAGACTCAAGAACGAAGTCTATTTCCGGCATTAACCCACTATCTCTTAAAGCAACAAACTTATTATAATCGGAGCCCAGAATCTTCTTAGCGGCATCAGATTTATCACCAAATAAGTCAACATAATTCTTTATCCCTTTTTCGTTTAACAATCTTTTTTGCTCTGCCGAAACAACGTCCAACCCATAATAAGAACGAGTAGCTGTTGTCTGACCAAACTTATCATCTACGGCAAATGAATTATAAGCCTGATTCCCTCCGTAGCTTCCGGCGTCCTGGCCCCAGAATCCGTATTCATCTCTGAATTTCTTGGCTGCATCAGCATTCGTAATAGCGCCTACATCAGCTAACGCCCACAATGCATTTAATTGCCTGTTGTATTCTTTCTGGAAACCTTCTGTATCAAAATCACCATCCGTATTGTACTTGTTAGCCCATCGGTTTATGTCGAGCAAATTAGATACCGCCTTATCATTTACCCTGCCGTATCCTAAATTGCTTCTATGTTGGAGATTCTGGTTGGCATTGACACTGGAATCAGGATTAAGAATCTGCTCACGACCACTAACATCAGATACAGTCATATTAAGAGTTCGTCCAAATAACTGATTGATAAGCTTATTGTAGCCGATAGCATTCTTTCTAAGTTCCTCCAGCTCCTTCTGAGTAGGTCCACCTTCAGCCATTTTTCTGGTTTGCTTAACATACTCGTCATATATCCAGTTCTTAGCATCTGATTCTGCAATATTAAAAGCCTTAGCTTGTTTCTTTACCTGATTCAGATCAACAACCCCGCCATCCCTAAAAAAAGCATCTATCTTTTCTTGGCGCTTGGATTCCTCTTGTTTGTTATAGACAATATCAGCAAAAGACCTGGATTGCACCTCAAGTTCGTCTATTTCCTTTTGATTATCATTTACGTACTTGGAAAGAATGGACTTATTCAACTCAGAAGTATTTTTATCCTTAACATCCTTATTCTTTTCTAACCTCTTGAAAACACGTTCCTGATCATCATACTTTTCGGACAATCCTATTTTTTTCTTATATCTATCAAGAAGCGTAGCATACGTATCTTTTTCCGTAGCGCTAATGCCATAATTTTCCCTTACGTAAGAAGCGAAATCATCATCGATAGTACGGTAATCTGAAATAATATGAGCTTCTGGCAAATCAACGGGAGTGCCACCGTCTTCATGCCTGTTGCCTTTTGCCTCCATAGGACCAACATCATCCGGAGTCGAAACGTATTCTCCTTTTTCTATCTCAACATTAGCATTATCCTCCATAGATTTAGGAAGAGGGTAAATGTATTCTCCTGTCAAATCAGACGTATCTATTCTCTGACCATTTCCAAGATTAACGCCACCTCCTTCACGTTCCCATCGGATAAACTGCTGCCGGCGCTCTTTTTCGAGCTTTTCCCTTGCCGCCTGCTCGTCTCTGCTGGCTGCATACGCAGCAGATGAAGCTCCCATGATATTACGAGCAAGACCCATGCCAAGGCTCAATCCAGAAAAAGCAGCCTGTGCCACATTAGCGCCGACCTTATTACCTGCTCTTATCCGACCAAGACTTGTACCGAACATTTGAGCTCGACCTCCAAGATCAGGAGAATAATAAGGAGCAGTCATAGGATCCAGAGGATTCCCATCTTGTGATCGCTTTTCATTTGATTGATTTTCTTCTTTATCAACACTAACAATAGTTCCTTTGGGCATAGACTTAGGATCGAACGTATTGTTATTACTTACATTCATAGTCGGAATAGAAGGTTCTTGCATTTTTATAGTAGAATAGTCAGGACCTATAATATTGTCAAATCCCGCCTCCATCGTATCTATTTCCGAATTTATCTCACTCATACCAGGAACATTAGACATGTCCATATCAATATATGGATTAGATGTCGTATCAGCCTGTTGTGTAACATCCTGAACACTACCACCAGGAGCGAATACCGGACGATTTTTTATGATTCGTAATCTCATACTATCTTTTTTCACAAAGATAAGAGAAACGAACGAGAAAATCCAACGTTATGGGATACGTTTAAAAATCAGGGACGTATGACAGACAAACCGCCCGAATCAGGGTCGTACTTAAGACCGCATGCCCGGCGATAGTTCTTAAGCGCTCTCTTGTACAAAAACAGCACTGTCTTGGAAACTATTTTCTTCATAGATTTAGTTAAAACCTCTTCTGTTGAAACAGACATCAGACAGCTATTCAAGAACGACCTAACATTGGAACCGAACAAGGTCTTCACCATTTTTCTAAACGTTCTAAAAAGATATGATGCGGAAAGATCCTTTAACCCATTGCGAACCAGCCTATTATTAAGATAATTAATGGCTTTTTCAGATAGACAAAGCCTGTTCTTTCCTTGACTATCCACCTCTGACGAGAACCACGAATACAAGGTGGTAGGATGTTTCTTGAGATGGTTGATGAAAGAAGTCATTATCCCTTCTTTTAAAGCCCTTTTATGGGCTACGCATGCAGCAATCTTCTCTTCTCTTTTCAAAGAGCTGTCAAGGCATCTAAACACCGTCCTATCGTCTCCGATGAAATACTGAGGACGTTCTTCCTTAAACTTAGCCCGATATGCGGCATATCCTTCCTTACGGAGCATATCTATCTGAGACCGGATATAGAACCTTACACACTTTTCTTCAGCTTCTTGCACGCTTTTAAGATAAGGAACTGACTTTCTACCATATCGGAGATAATCATAAACCATAGCCTCAATAAAGTCATTGTACGGAAAGAATCTTCCAAATCCAAAGTTCCAAACTATGAAACATCGCACTCTATCTTTCCAGTAATCAGATATGAGAAAGTTGCTACAATATCTCAACTTCCTGTCTTTCTGATAGAAATGATGAGTATGTTTGTCATAAAATAGATTAAAATATCTCAAATTGCCTAAACACTGACCGGCTGGACGGCGTACTACATTGCACCCTAAGTTGCTAAAACTATTGTATATAACTTCTATCGGAGAGACCTGCTCTTTCTTAAAGAGCTTGTCGTGTAACTTGTGAGGATCTATTATTTCTTTTAACTTTGTGTCCATATTAATAATGTTTTTTTAGTGCAAAGATATGGTTTTTCATCATACGCTCAAAGAAGAAAATGCACGGCCTTGTATCCGGTTTGAGAGAAATAGGATACAAGGTTTTTTGTTTTATGACGGTTTGGATAAGAGACAGAAAAACGGCTCGAAACGTAACCGCCTGATCGTCAGTGGTGGGACAACAAATCTTGAATTAAAACTACGCCTATGAATAGTCTCCGTTTTCCTTAATATTAAGACCATTTTCAATGATCTTACTCATTATATTATTTATATTATTTTATATACTTTACCATTTATTCATATAATTGTTTACAGTGAATGAACTTAACGACCGAAGGGAGTTAAGTGAGTGAACGGATTGACAAATTATTTTTTCCGTCATCGTATTGTTCGCCTAATTGTGTGAAAAGATTGAGTATCGTGACCGAAGGGAACGATGCGAAAGAACATATAACATTTAAAAAACGACTGAACCTATCTACCGAAGGGAGATAGGTGATGGAGTGACATTAATAGTTATATTAGGTAGCCAGTGGAGAATTAGGCAGGTAGTAGGCGAGACGGGCTCCCATGCCCGTCAGGACAGTGGAGGTACGTAGGTCTGTTCTGTTAAACCAAGGCGATGATAGTTCCATCCTTCACGAAATCGCACAAAAAAGCCGGATTATCTTGATATCGTTCTTCAACCTTCGGTATCCGCATAACGAGTCTCAAATCCGGCTTCGCTTTATTAATATGAGAAATAAAACAATCTTGTTCTAATTATCAGTGACGCCTTTAATGCGAAGTTGTATATTGGGAAGCACGGCATTAATCAAAGCCATTTTCTTATCCTCTTCGCTTTCTTTTTGATGCTGTCTATACATCATGCTGTAATCAATGTCATCACCATCCTTTTTCCCGTCTAACGTCAGTAAATGATTTATGATGTCTTTACCATACGTTTCAGTCCATGTACGGAATCTCTCTTCCTCGGACTGTCCCTCCTGGGACTGGGCTTCCGGGTTAGGGAGGGCGGCTGCCACTTCTACCTCTGGAAGTGTTACCAATGCTGCTATTTCTCCATCATCTCCGAATCCCATTTGACCATACAAAGATACGGAATTTTCTTCAATTTCCAAACCAAGATTTTTAGCAACTTCCATAGCATAGTCATAACGGTCATCATTTCTTATAACACTCTTATGAGGACGTCCTGCTCCTTGGTTCCAAGCTACTACAGCATCCTTAAGGTTATCGGCGTTCATAAAATCCTGCCGGCTGTAGTTGTAATACCCTGGTCCTTTTTTTCCTTTTCTTGTGTATAAGAAATTAGAATATCCGGTTTTCCCTTCGTATTCGTCAGCTAAGAACTCAAGTTGGTCTTTGAATGTGGGTGTAGAATGACCTTTCTTTTTGGCGTGCTTGAACAACTTATCCATGCGCTCATTATGCCATTGTTGTATGCCGTATGACGTTCTGTTGTCTCCGTATATGTCATCTTTAAGACCGGATTCAGCCATGAGGTTACCTATGATGGCGAGCGCCTGTATCTTAGACATGCCTCTCTTATTAGTAAAGTAATCATATGCTTCACGTTGCTTGCCAATTACGCCACCTTCTTCAGCAAACACAATGCTTTTACTTGGTTTATCGTTTTCGTAGAAATACATGAATTTCCTACCAGGGAATCTGTGTGATGCATCTTTCGGATCTCCGTATTCTTTTTTATGATCAATAAAACGAAAACCAGCCTTGTATGGAGTAAGCTTCCCTCCGTTTCTTTTCTTTTCTTTTTTAGGATCAGCAATCCTATCCCCTACATAGTAGGCCCCTAATCCCACCGAGGCGTGATCTGTTATCCATTTGGCAGCCTTTTTATAGTCTGATATGGATTCAAAATATTCTTTCATCTCATTATCATACCCATAATCCTTCAAGTAATTTCTGGCTGCATATTCTAACATTTCAGGCGTCATTTCTTGAGCATCATCGGTCAAACCAAAATAATTTTTAATCTGAGTTCCTCTGGCCGCCATTTCCGTAAAATGATCCTCTTTGAAATAATCTTTTACTTCATCATCATCTATCTTATTCAAATCAAATCCGTTTTTATCTGCGCCTGAATCTGGATAATGAATTTTGTGTTCCACTTCATGACTTTTCACAAAATTCTCTACATCCTTGTTAGATATATTGGGGTTTCCTTCGAGAAATAAATCAATGAACTTATCAACGTTTTTAGACCTGATTATATTTCCATTTAATACCCCATATCCAGATATTTCATCTATTATCTCCCTTATCTCATCATCAGAGTATTCATCTCCTAAAAAATACTTTGCATCCCTGAAAACTTTCGGATCATCCCAATCATATATGTTGGTATCAAGCATATCCGGATCTGGCTCCCCATTTTTCATCCTTAACTTCTCCCCAGTAAGTCTTTCATAGGCTCCAGAGAAAAGTCGCTTTTTATGATTTTCCCATGACTCACCTATAGGAGATGCCGGTTTAGCATAGTCGGGCAACGATCCTAAAAGTTCTTTGTCTCTTTGAGATAGTTTTTTAGTAGCTCTTTTTGCCTGCATTGCCTTTTTTGATATGCCTCCTACAAAAGGAATAAGACCCATAGCGGCCATAACCATTCCAAGCGCATCTCTATCTATGAAAGAATCATACGCATCCTTGACGTCCATTATATCACCTACTACAGGAACGCCTCCAGCTACAATTTCGTTTATATTCACACCATCAACAGGGATCGTACCATAATTAGCATTTTCATTTATTCCGCTTGACCCTACTGATGTATTATCCTTAGATGCAATGTACCTATATTTAGATCCGTTTTCTTCATCTACGGCTCCTCCTTCTTTTTTTATATTGGTATTGTATCTCTTTCCATTCCATGTAAATTCCTTAAGACCTCTTTTCCTGGCTTCTTTAAAGGCTTCGCCTCTTGTAGTGGAAATCGGGTCTTGTAATTCAAGATCGTTTTTTATGTCAAGAATAGCATCAATAATACTATTATTCTTTTTATCAGCATCATCTGAATTATTAACATTATCCGTAACATAAGATTGGCTTATCAAGTTTGATACGCTCTTTCTGTTTTTATAAGTTCCTTCTTTATCTGATGGAGCTTCAAAAGCATATACAAGTGGATACGAATAATCTGTATCTGGATCTTCTGACATAAATTCGTTTACTGCATGAATGGCTTTATCATATTTAGTATCCTTTATACTATACATCCCAGCATCTTGAACATGATCATAAAATCTGTCTATCATATAGTTGATATATCCACGCTTATCGCTCTTAAATCTCTCTTTATCTCTTTCAAACTCTTTTGGCGGATATCTTTTGTAATATTCTTGAAAAAGTCCCCTAAATTTTCCATCCTCAGATACAGCGTAGGGGTTTCCACCAGATTCTTCAATAATATTTCCAAGTACGGCTTCTATCTGGCGTTGATTAAAACCTTTATCATATAAAGCATCATAGATCATATTCATCCCTTCTACGTCCATAGTACGATGCTTACCCTTACCCACACGCTTCATATTTTCATATTTGGATTTGAATAAATCCCAATCTATTTCCGGCTTAGAAGAATCCCCTCCTTGTTTTTTGGATCTTATCTCCATCCTTTTATCCAAATCATTCTTTGAATCAATAATGGATCTAAACAGGATCTTGTTTGGATCATTCTCTTCGTATGGGATTTTATCTTCTACATAATCCCTTATTTCAAAAGGATATCCTATTGTATCAAGAGTCTTAGTAACAACCCCAACACCAAAAGGTTGATCGCTTCTATAAAAATCGTACTTATCTTTCACAACCATCCTACCTCTATCATCACGGTACATGGTAAAACTTGATAAGCCTGATAAATCATTTAAATCTCCGTAAGCATCCGGTATAAAATTATATTCGTTAAATACCTGATGTTCCCCGGTTCTGGCTTTTTTTAAGAGATCTATACCCTCTTCTACCATTCCAAGTTTCCTACTTGTTACATCCCTTAACTCCTCCAAATCAGATACGTCCTTGCCTGCAACTTTTCCATCAATTATCTTATTATCTAAAGAATCAAGCTCCCTTCCATATTTTTTAGCCATTTTCTCCCACCCACCATTTATCCTGTCAGATATAATGGATTTGATATTGTCTGGTATTCTGACAATCCCATTTTCCTCTTTCAGGTTATTTGGTTGGTTTAAGAATCTAAACCAAAGATTCTGACTAAAATCATCTACATTGGCTTTCGGAACATCTTGACCAAAAAATTCCATTATTTTGGTTTTTAATCCTCTTTCATTAGCATACACATCAGGTGTTATATTAGATGCCAGATATTCTCTAAGTTTTACAAACGGACCAATTTTATTCCATAATGTTTTTGGTTGTTTGTCCTTTACATAATTTTTAATTTTCTTTGCCATATTTTTCTTCCTCTAAGAATCCAAACATTTCACCTGCGCAATTACCAACAAATCCGGCTATGTAAGCTGCGTGTTCATCTTCTCCCATCTTAAAGCCAAGAGACATATTACAATGTTGGCATACCGACATAGCTGCATGAAATGATTCATGACATATGTTTCGCATAGTCATATCATTCTCACTTTGAAAATTCCATAATAACTTAAAAGCTCTATCATCCCCCTTATCACGAACAAGATTCAAGAAAGAGGCTTTTGAATCTAAATCGCCTTCATCTCCCCATTCTCCTTCATGATCCAATTCTGCATTCTCAAAACGATCACACAATGTTTTGTAATCTAACCCTATGGTGATAATCAACTTTAGTGGATATATCACAAAATCAAATTCTTTTTCTTTCATTCTTTTTTTTTCAACAAATGTAAACAAAATAGCCGAAGAATGCCACCATTCATTCTCCGGCTTGTTATGATAAATCTCTTCTTATGAAAACAGTACGAATGTAAGATTTAAATCTTAATCTTCTTAATTTCATCAATCATATTCTTATATCCGCAGAACTTGCTGTTAATAACATCGAAGATAGATTCTGACCAGCCAGCTATGTTCAAGATATTAGATCCTCTGTAAAACATCTCACTTCCATATCCTTGAATAGAAATAGAAACGATTTTGCAATTTGGATTCACTTTTTTAAACCCTTTCAAAAGTTCAGCGAATTTACCATATCCATAACTGGAACTTTTCTCCCATACAACAGATTCACCGTCTCCTATCTGCATATCTGAAATAACGTACAAGTTATCTACTTTGATCTTATCTTTAGCGCACTTATCCAAGAATGCAAAAAGACCGTTTTCGGTAGCACCACCGCAGTCTCCTCCGGCAGTAAAAGATTTTTTGTTGTTCCATAAAACACCTTTACTTCTGTCATATTCGTAGTTGATAAGCTCATCACCGAACATACCGATAAATACGTCAGGGAGCACGGATGCAATCATACAGCCAAACAGGTTACCGATGACAGCCGTATCTGTTTTGCTAAAGGCAGACACCTTAGAAGATCCTCCCATATCTCCACGTACAGAACCGGAATGGTCTATCAGGATCGCCGACCGCCCCTCCAATACCGGCAGGTTCTTGCAGGAGATGGTTATGGCTTTCTCCAACGCATCTAAAATCTTATCTTTGTTACGCGCTGTTAATTTAGTTCGTTTTTTATCCGACTCAAATACAATATCATTTTCGGAACCGGTAGCACCTATATTTTCAACCTCTTTGTAAGCTGAAGCAAAACGGAAAGGAAGCATCTTCGAATTAAGTACCTTCTCTTCTATTGTAAGCTGCCTACAAACTTCATCTATTTGATCAGGCGCGTATTTGATTATGTTTACAAGGTTACGAACCATATTAAAAATAGGCATACCTTTTACATTAGAAACCACGTCCCGAATAGCGTCACCTAAAGCTTCTTTCTTTTCCTTATTGTCTTTCTTGTCCTGTCCGGCTTTAGACATTTCTTTTTCAAGAATCTTGCTTTCGTATAATCCAGACAAAGACCGACCTTCTATAAGATACTGGAAAGCTGTTTTGTTAGCCTGATTGCCTTTAGGGTGAAATAAGTTTACGAGGTCAACCATAGTAATAACCCTACTATCCATCTTATACTTATCAATCCGATACGGATCAAGACCTTCTAAAGCCGTCTTAAATCCTTTCTTAATAGCGCTGGATATACCTCTTAACTTCTTTGGATTTTTGTCGTTAAGAGCCGCATAACAGCCAAGGATTTCGCTCATATCATCAGGACGCATAACGATCTTATTATAGAACCTTGAAGCCCATTCCTTACCCGATGCTTTGCTGGCAAGGACAGAAGCCATAAGATGCGTAACAGACCGCAGCCCCCCTTCCTTCCGGACATACAATGCCGTCTGTGCTGCAAAATACGGATCCACTTGGTCCATAAGATTCTTAATTCTTTCTACTTTGTCTTTTTCTTTCTCATAATAAGAATCAGACAACATGGTAGTCATTACCGTAGACACCAACTCTTCTTCTGCATTAGGCTTATATGCCTTCTCGCCCATTTGATTCACGATCGTAGGTTTAACACCTTCATCCTTTTTGTTAAACTTTCCCATTTGTTGTTTCTTTAAAATGTTATACAAAAAAAGCAGCGATATTACTACCGCTGCCTGAAAAAATCTATCAAGATGATTACTCAATGAGGGAAAAGCTGAAGTTAGTGTAAACAATGAAATAATGGATTTGAACCATCGACCTATACTTTAAAAGAGTATCGCTCTATCCATCTGAGCTAAATTCGAAGTAACTAACCCCATCACCACTCATTAGTTTCTTATGTCTTCCAAACAGAGGAAAAGCGGAGCCGGATCTAAAATGAAAATATCGGATTCGAACCGATGAAAAGCAAATGTACCTGATGCTGCGTTAAGCCACTACGCTAATTTTCGAAGTAACCGGACTCCTCACCATCTGTATATTTTATTAAAACAGGGATAACTTGGAAGGTGTTTTAAAGGAGGTTTTGATCTACCAACTGATCTAATCTTTCTTACATGAAAAATACAGGACTCGAACCTGTGACACAAACCGAAGTATCACCTTCCATCACCACTGTCTTATATCATAATCTCTCTTGATTACGATGCAAATATAGACACTAAAATATGATTTACAAATTAAAATGATTTAAAATAGATTAATTTGAATAAATTATTTTAGAGCCATAATTGGATTGCCCCATCTCTTTTTCCACTCTTTACCTAAATACATTCTTAATTCCTCGAATGAGACATATGCATCCTGTTCATCAATATAATAATGATGGATGTCTTTGTCGTAGATTTCTTGCCGTTTGGCATCACGGGCACGCCAGAGCAGTTCTTCCGGTGTCGGCTGTGGTTCCGGTGTCAGTGCCATATACCAACACTCGAGCGGTGATGCCTCCGGATAGTCGTTATGATACTGTTCCTGCTCTTCACTAAGCAGGAGATAAGCGCCATCTTCGTAATTTTCGATATTGTCGCCAACAAGATAGGAATCAGGCAATTCTTGTTCCAATTCCAAAAACTGAATGTTTTTTTTGAATATACAGCATATTGTCTTATTTATATTTCATGTAACGAAGTATTATGATACCGGAACCGCCTGCGCCAGAATAGCATCCTCCTGAGACATTGGAACCACTTATATAAAAAGAACCTCCTCCTGAGCCCGTATTGGGTTTCCCATTAGTAGGGTTGCCTAACGATCCTCCCCCTATACCTATTCCTCCTCCTCCTTGTGACGATCCGGAGCTATATTCTCCGCCCCCTCCACCACCTCTTTCAGGGCCTGACGATGCACCAGAGCCACCGCCACCAACAATGAATACATCAACAAATTCACAACCAGCTGGCACCATCCATGTACCGGATGATTTTAACTCTTCCACAACTTCTACCAATTCTCTCTTTCCCATCATCACCCTTCTCCTCATCTCTCACCTCCTTTCATTATACTCTCATGACAATTATCCCATGTTCTTTTTTTTTCAGTGATAGACCTGTGGCTTTTCCGGCTGGCGGTTCGACGCTTGTTTCCTCCGATTGCCAGCCGGATAAAATCACTTATGAAAAAGTTGGAGTTTACCCCCCCCCTATGCTAACTTTCCTTCTCATATTATCTATTTTTAATCTTATCTTCAGAAATCAACCACTGGAATATGATTTTCCGGTTGCTAATTACTTTCTTTATCCTCATCAGCATCCAACTTCCTCTTAATCTATCCAGCCATGATCGTCTGAAATTAAGAGCATCAGGATTAACTGACTTATTTATATCGTTATCGTCCTTGATCCAAATAGGGGTCTCTGACCGGTCATCGTCAACCCTGTTGAAGAAGTCATTTAACTTATGTCTTCTATATACCTCAGTATCCAGGACCTCGGTATGGTCGCCTACGATCTTCGGATACGATATACGTTGCGCTAAATTATTCTTTTCTTCTGGAACAAGACGAATTTCACCTGAGTTGTTTGTGTCGTTGTAGATAGTTATCGTATCCAAACCCACTTTCCTGTCAAGTGTGTAATTCACATCATCGACGTATTTCCTTGCGTCAAGCTCATACTCAACAGAAGCCAGCGTAGAACCGTTATATTTCTCTTTTATCGGCACTTCTAATATAAATGGATATGTTGTGCCGTAGAATGTTTGGAAGCTCTTATTCGTCAGCAAATGACTCCATAAACCACCTTCTTCATCTGATGCCGGGAAGTTTATTCCTGTCTGGAAATATTGTTGCTGTTCTATATAATAGTCAGGGCAGAACGAATAATAAGAAATCCATTCTTGCTTCAGACACGAATATCCGATAGTGAACGACACATCCTTGAAATACTGTTCGTCTTTTAAGGATATTTCTTTATCGTTTGACAACACCTCTGTTTCATTGTACAAGAACCTTCCACCATCATATTTGTAATATGCCGGGTTCTTAACAGGTATATAATCTTTTTTCGTGATAAGTACCCTCTTATACCTATTATCCCATCCAAGAGACAGACCAAGACCGATAAATTTATTATCCGTATCTTCTTCTGTCATTTCTGTACCAGTTAAGATATTAGTTATTCCGTATCTAAGGATCTTAAACGGAAGATGACGCTTAAGCCAATGTCTGACACCTACACTAAGTTCCTTAAGATTACGTCCGTTCGGGTCGGTCATAAACACCTGTGCTCTTTTAGTATCTACCCAGAAATGACCAAACTCTGAACTAATTATTTCAGTGCTCTGGGTTCCAGAATAACCGAGGTCGGTCGTGTTGTACTCCAGAGGCCTGGACGCGAACAGACCGCCGGCGCCCATCTCTGCCTGCCCTGGGGAGGTGCGCTCCTTGATTACGTCTATGGCGTTATGGAGTGAAACCTGGTCCTCGAACCTGACAAGAATCTGATCGGATTCAATACGCTTCATGTGAATAAGCTTCCCGTTACTGGTTGGGAACTCATGATAATCCATAGGCTTGTACGTCAACCACGGATCTGTTTGACTGTTTTCAGATACGTCAGCCCTACTCCATATAACACCATTAGGTCGCTGGTAAGCACAATCATAAAAACGACGTTCGTATGTCGCCGGCAATACATTAGGTGTCAATGTCATTCTTGATGAGTATATAGGACTTATCTTGTAATCATTGTCCCTATGGATAGATACGTTCTTTTCTTGTGTCCACCAAGCAAAATCACCATGAGCCGGATAAAACCATTCATGAGGCTCTACTCCTTCTAATCGGAAATTGCAGTTTATTTCCGATTCTACGAGGAATTGAGGAATACCATAAGACCACAGATAGAATCTACCATCCACGTATTTCTTAGCCTCGTTCTCACCATTTAAATTATACAAACTTTTTCTGTTTGGATAAAAAGAATACGTTCCTTTGCTTGATGATGTCCAGCTATTAAAACGTTCGTTGTCAGTATGCTCAAGCATATCTTCTCCAGTATCGTAATTAACGAAATACTTGGGAAATCCGACATTTCGGTAATCATTGTAAGCAAATGGTATCATATCCCCTATACCAAAAGCAGTATTATAAAAAAATGGGAATTTTCGTTTCATGGAAAACCTCGATATGTAGGTGTCACCGCCAAACAGAGGTTGTTTCCCTCCTTGGAAGAATCCACATCCTCCTACTGATATCCATTTGATGTCTTCTATAGCTCCATACTGATCGGGTCTGTACCGCATAAGCTTCATATATGGAGAACAGATATAAGACAACATCTTCGTCCTTTCAAAAGATTCTTTAGACCCGGCATCAGAAGCCATGATAACAGGGTCATGAATACGACTTGTATCATATACCTGGGCCTGCATAGGATACGATACAAGATACTTTGAATTTAAGATGCTTGTATCAGGATCCTTTTCTCCCGGATCTCCAAAAGACAAGAACATGGAGGATTCTCTATCTATGTTATTTATAAACAAGAAATCTTTTGAAGCGTTTTGGTTATCATCACCCACATCTTCTCCAGTAACCCAAGATGATGTCGTAGACGGGTCGGATATGGGGTACATACCTGATTTAAGACTCTTGGTGTTAGCCAATCCCCTTAATCTGTTTTGTTCGTATGGAGCCGTATCATCGAAGCCCATCATGCTATTGTAGTAACCTACAGACGTGTAGTAAAAAGCATGGTTTCTTCTTGGGCCATTGTTTATGAATGTCGTGAGCCAATCATATCTATACTTACCATACAATACCGGTCTTTTAGCAAGCGTATCAGATATGGTGGCAATCATTGAAGCGAATATCATTGCCATATTGATATTACCTATCACACCTACATACGCAGACGTAGAACGGTTCATAAGCTCTTCCGCTATCTGAGAAGCTATGGTGGCCGTAGATTCGATGTTAGCCAACGTAGCCGCCATCTTATATGATTGTTTCCCTAAGATAGTCCATTTAGGATGATCTTCAACCTCATCAAAGTTTCCTACAGACATTCCCCTTATAAAACCTTCTATAGCTACCTCCGTAGGGGTTTCAGGTTTATTGAAATAAATATCAGGAGAACTAAATGCATACCACACGTTTCCTCTTCTGAAAAATGGGTGGGTTATAAACGATACCCTTTTTTCAGTTGCGTAATTAAAAGAGTCATCCGATAAATCATTATACGGATAATTAGGATACAGATTAAGATTCGAGTTTTGACCGGAATACCTGTACATGTCGTAAGCTATTCCGGTGGCTATAACAGAACGATTAAGACGTCTGTCACCTCTATATATTTCATATCCTGTAACCATATCTCGCTGCTCTTTGGTTATCAATCCGGAATCTACAGCAAAATCAAGGAAGACGTTAATCATATCCTCGTCTACTAATATTCCTATAGGATAAATATCGGAAGGAACATCATAAGACCTAACATCCCGGTTCATGAAAAGCATATGATCGTTGTCCGGGAACTTATAATGCCGGATAGGTTGTTGGCAAAAGACGGTACTGGTATCTACCGTACCATATTTATGACCTTTAAAAGACATCATTCCCTTGTCATCCGTAGAAGGGGAACCGTAGTATTCAGTAAGCTTGGATACGATATTGTCGTAAGCTTTCTTGGAATTGCCTTCATAACCATGATCACTTATCTTAACCTTACTACTGTCATACAGTTCAAAATTAGCAGGATACTTCTCAGACGATTCCCAGTAAGCGAAATCACCGTACTTGTATTTCCTTGGAGCGCAGTTTATGGGACGATCCCCGCATATCGTACACTGGCTGGCGTATTCTACTGTGGCCCTTAACGATATTTCTTTTGCCCGTACATTTATCCGGTCTATTTCCTTTTCTCTGATACCAAAAATATAGGGGTATATAGTTTTACCAAGGACGTAAGATGTGCCTACCAAACCTCTTGACGGATTCTTACTGTTCTCCTCTTCTCCATCGTCTTTAACCTTACAGAAATCAATTTGTCGGACAGTAAAAATCCAAGGGCATGATACGATAGGGCAGTCTATGGCTACATACAATCCATCAGGGTACTTATCGAAGAAAGATTCGCCTATGTGCCCAAAGTAAGGACGGGATGCTCCAACGATAACATAATTATCGCCTTCATCCATAATCTTCTCCCAATTAAAGTTGAGATCATCCTTATCTATCTTCCTATTGCTTCCTTTGTATCTTGGATCTAATGATTTCCAGAAAGAAAGACGGACATATTGTGTGGACACAGCATCCATAAGACCATCTATTTTACCCAAAGATTCCAAATAAAGAACTTTGTCCTTGGCCGGGAAATCAGGATCATCCCATTCTTTAGGTCTTGTAATATGAAGGAAACGGGCGTTACGAAGCACGCATTTCGTAAACCTCCATACCAACAACTCTGATGTAAACATCGTAGAACCTTTAACATCTTCAGGAATAAGAGCGCCTACGTTATTGTCAGCTAAATTAGCATAAGAGTCCCAGGTCCATCCATCTCCGTAATCTCCTTCTGGAACGTAACCGGTATCAAGGAAATTATATGAATAATCATCTATCTTCTTCTCTATCTCAGGCCAGGTGTCCCTTATCAGGGCTCCAGGCGCTATCCTTGACCTGTAGGCGTCGTTGTGGATAGTGCTCGAAGAACGTCCGGCACGCCAATCTGGGAGGCATCTTCCATTAAAACAAACCTTCCCCTCTTCATCTTCTTTATCGTTATTCCACACATCATTCATAAGAAGGTATGCTCCAAGAAGTGTAGAAGATGACTGGAATGAGTTATAATCGCTTCTGGCAACAGTAGGATTAAGACAAGGCTCTTCTATAAAACATCCGCAAGTACACGGCATAGAATCCAGAACATAAATAGCTTCGGCTATAGACTGTAATATAACAGACGGTTGTAACAGAGAATCATATACAGCACACGCCTTAGTCCCATCATCTCCCGACCAGAATCCAGCCCAATGACCGCCATCTTCGTCATCGGCAAAGAAATACTTGTCCATGAACTCTATCATTTGCTCCTGTAGTTCCCAGTTAAATAACACAGAATACTTATCCTGCTTTTCACCGCCGGTAGTATATAGGTAGTCGGTAGATACGTGTTCCATATCCTCAAGCTCCTTATACGTATATTCTTCACGGAAACCCACAATACGATCTACCGGAGCTGTAATAAGCGAATACTGGCGGTGCGCATCAGTACACTCGGCTCCAAACTCAGGAGCCTCGATACCATCTATAGCTTCTTTTTGTTCCTCCGTATTAGGATCGTCAGGGTCTCCGTAGCTGTTGAATATATCGCATATTTCGTTGGCAGCAGCATTATTAGGTTCTTCTGTAGCGGTATTACATGCGATGTCTTTTATATTAGATGAAAAATAATTAATCACCTCATCTATTATAATCTGACTTCTGAATGTAAAACTAACGTTTGTATAAGTTTTAAAATCATTTTGCAATGTTATGGTTTGACCGATAGTAGCCGGATTCTTACATTCTTCTTGTCCGGTTTCTTCATCATCAAAATCCTTCGGATCTCCTGCCGTATTATAATACTGCCACTTGAATTTACGCTCTTGCCCTGAACAAGGTGGAGCATATTGGTTTATGGACTTATATACCCTATCGGTATCCTTATTTTCTATTTCTGCCGCAGCATCTTTATAAGGGGGAGGTATTAACACAAATGCTGGAGTTTTGTAACCGTTGGAACACTTAAAAGAAATAGCAAACGGATACACTTCATTTCTCATATACCCCACATACAACGAACAGGCATTACCGTCCTTATACAGATCTTCGTGGGCTACCGATGCCTGCCATTGAAGGAAGTGTCCCATGAGGGAAACTACAGGCTGTAAATTCCATTCTTTTTCCGCCGTAAGACCATATTGGAGAAGACGATTCCCGACAGCTACAATCCCCCTTGATGTGTTATATACAGGTTTTTTTAAGGATATGTGTTCGAATGTCGTACGTTTGTTATTAAGATCCGAATAATACAATATAGTCTTTTCTGATACAGGATGGATGCCTTCTACAAAATAGTCAACAACCGGTTGGGTTTCTCCGTTGTATCCTACTGTGTTTTGAATGATAACAACCTTAAAATACTCAACTTGACGATCTATGTTAGATACGACAAACCTAATACCTAAATTAGTACGTTCTCCCCATTTGCCATCTTTTTGAGTAATATACTGTTCATCGAATATAGGTACAGGATTAGTAGGATTAGAATAACTTCCAAGCTCGTTTCCAAACTCGTCACAAGGAGCCACAGTAGCCTGATAGACGCCTGAGCGCAGGCTGCCCCCGTACTCTATCTGAGCCGGCTCTATGCACATGGGTTTGAGTAGCGGAAACACCCTAAGTTTCTCACATGCCAGAAAACAACCATTCTCCTGCATGAACTTTTTCCTATCGTATTCTTTATCGCATATCTTATACCCATGATAATGATACCATATATCACCTTCATCATCAGGAGTCAGAGCCTTGTCTACAATAACATACCTGGGAGGATTATAATCGTCAGTCCAGTAAATACATTTCCCACATTTCTCTGTCTTTATTTCTATGGTTTTTATAGGATGGTAGATAGAGAACTTAAGGCACGGATCTTGCTCGTTGTCTTCCAGCAAGGTCTTCATGCCAGAACACAAAGACTCCGATCCTTCTACCATAGATTCTATATCAGAATCGGATAAGATACTTGTATCGGATTCAGGCTTGAAATAAGTTATTTTAGATACGCCTGTTTCAGGATTTGTTATAAAAAAATAGATATTGCCTGAAGTAAGATCATTCTTGTAACCAATAACTTTAAACCCATCGAAATCAATGCATTTAAGATTACTATGCTCGTTAGATCTCATCCCAACATTACCGTCCTCGGATTCGATGTTGGCATTCAAGGCAAACGTATAATGCTGATCCGTAAGACTCGACGGATGCAGATCGCGATTCATACCTGTTTGAGGAACCGCTATGTTTCTGTTATCTTCTAATGCCATGTTAATAACTGTTTGTCACAAAGATAGCAAAAGAGATTTAATCATGGATTTCTAAAGTAGGTGAAGAAAAGAAATACATTTTCAGTCTCCTACTCTATCAACTACACCTACATAAAAATCGGGGATAGGATTATCATTGAAATTTCTTATTTGAATATCAATATAATTATAGAAATAATTATCAACTGGATCCATTATCGTCACGTTACTTTCTAAAACCCCGTCTTTGTATGAATACAGTTCCTCATGTTCGGAATCAATGTAAAAAATATATCTTGGTAAATCCTGGGTATTAACTGTTAGATGATTATTAAACAAACTGCATTTAGAATGATCAGCAGACAGAAGTAACAATAGAAACGTATATGCAGATTTATCTCTTATTATAATATCACGATTAGATGATACATTAGACAAAACTTTGGATAAATCAAATTCTCCAAAACTTATCTTGAATTTCTTTCTTCTTATTGGAGTTATATATACTGGACTATTAACTACAATATTATTCCATTGAAATTGACTCCCTTCCATTACAGGAGAGAAACAATTACCCATAGCCATATTAACATTTTCAAATCTTCGTCTCATAACATCTACTTACGATTTATATCTTTTACCCCTAATTAACACAGTTCCATCACCGCCGGTTCCTTCCGAGCCGCATCCGCCTCCTCCGTAACCACCACTTTTTCTGTTTCCTCTTCCGATTCCACATCCTTCATCATAATCGGATTCACCTCCCATACCACCATCCCTATTTCTATCAGCTCCACCATCTCCGGCATTTCTTTTACCCGTCGGTTCTCCAAAATCTCTGGTTGTATATCCTTGACCTTTTCCTCCTCCATATTTCGTTCCAGGTGGGTGATATATCCCATTACCGTCTGTTATTCCAGGGGCATCAGATCCATCCGATCCAGCGTAAAACTCATCACCTGATTGATCTACAGATCCTCCACTTCCACCATTTCCTCCAGTATAAGGACCACCTGTTGAGTTTTCTCCGTTAAGAAGACCATTACCAGAAGGATTTCCACCCTCTGCTCTGTAAGATGAGTTCATAAATTGAGAGAATCCTCCCTTCTCAGGATAGCCATAATACAAACCTGCTCCACCTTTTCCTACTATGATATTAATTTCTTGACCTGGTGTTACAGATATTTGAGAACCTTGTTTTATTCCTATATTGTTTCTTTTGTAAGTCTTGGTATATCCACTTCCGGCGCCAGAACCGTTTCCACTTCCACCACCTCCACCAACAAGAAAAACATCTACTTCCGTGCATCCTGCCGGCACTACCCATGTGTAATTACCGGCCGGATAAAACCTTATAAGAAAGTCCTCAAGCTCCCTATTTTTATCAAAAAAACGACGCCTCATAATATATCAGGAATTACCCCCCCCCTATATATAATAACTTATTGTAAATCATATAATTATATTTAATATAGATAATCAAACAAATACAAAGAAAGAATCATTGCGATACATACTACTC
>OHCX01000014.1_pt1 | contig 105102 bp, 110 predicted proteins | sample 1566841 | NCBI WGS metagenome assembly OHCX01 (sample SAMEA3879513, study PRJEB24766) | human gut metagenome | biome: human-associated habitat; feature: feces | place: USA | collected 1985/1987 | reverse complement strand
CTGACAATCACTGTCACATTGGCTGTTCCGCCTCGTTGTTCAGGACCGTATGCCGGCATCCAGCTCACTTCTTTTCCTTCCATCAGTCCGGAATAAGCCAGAATCTTACCCATGGACAATACGCCTTGTCCACCGAATCCAGCAATAATTATTTCTTCTTTCATCTACTCCATCACCTTTCAAATATCCATAATAGCCCCACATTCAGGACAATACCTTGTTTCGTATTCTTGGGGATTTTTGCAAACGCTACATATGCTAGTATCTAAATCAATATCTTCCCAATGCCCATGCTTTCGTTCTTCTACAACTGGCATTGTATCAAGCCTATCAGCAGTACTTTGATAACCAGTTTTCAAACCATCGAAAAAGCCAGGCCAAGCGGGTATAGTTTCAGCTATTGCTAATAACTCAGCTTTTGCAGCATTCGCGTCTATTAATTTCATAATCTATCCTAACTCCTTAAATTATAATATATGTTTCATTGTCACAATACGTCGTCAGCCTCAATAACGGTCTTGTCATCATATTTTGATACCAATCGTACATCATGCCCGTAATATCCGTTGTGTTCATTATATGCAGCAAATTGTAACAAGCCTCTAGTCGTTTCAACATTAATAAACATAGCTGATCCAGCATCTAGATCTTCTTTCATGTTTGATACTATTATCCCCAACTCAGTATCAGTAACATAAACATTTTTTAATTCACTGCCAATAAAGCTTCCAAAATCGTCTTCACTAGATAAATAGCCCCAATTTTCGCAACAACATTGTCCATTATTTATGACAAAATATAATTGTCTTGAATCTGTTTCAATACAATATCCATCATATGTGTCCCATTTATCATCATTAAAATAGACATCACTAACTTCTTTTATATTTTTTATAATTTCCATATTTTATCACTACTATACTTTTACTCGTGTAAAGTTAAATGGCTTTTTTAAAGAATATTCACATATTATAAATCCTTGATAGCCAAAATTATTTATCCAATGTCCATTTTTTCTAAATCTTAAGACGTCCTTACAATTTGTGCTTCTCAAATAAATCGTCCCGCTTTTGGTGATTTTTAAAATTTTTTCTTTTATTTCTTTTTCGCCAGTTATTGAATAATATTTTATAGTAACTTCATCACCGACTTTAAGCGTAGCCGTATACTCTTCTAAAGTCATATATGTTGACATTATTCTTTTTCCCTATCAAACGTACTTTCATAATCCATTTGTAAATAACGCATTGCTTGTTCAGATTTTGTCGCATTCCAATATCCTATCAAATTTTGTTTATATTTAAAAAGCCCAGTTGTTAAGCCACAAACACGACAAACAATACTACATCTAGTATTCATTGCATTTTCATGAATTATTGGTTGATGGCCACATTTAGGGCAAGGTTGTAAGGATTTAATTTCAAATTCATTCAAAATATGACAAATTTCTTCGGCTACCTGCAAAGGTACATTAACGGCCATGGCTAAAATTCTATAATTCTCATGAATTTCATATACATTATAAAGGTCTAATTTTTCATCTGTTAAAACTGGTTCATACATATTAACATCCTCCTATTTTCATAAGTAATTAAGTAAACACAAGAAAAGTGTAATGGAAATATTAGCAGTAACTAATATAAAAAAGCTTTACCCATGCACTCTCCGCCACGGATAATAAATCACAAAGTACATATAAATAATATACAAATACACTAATAATAATAGTTAAGCCCAACATTGATAAGAATGTCATAATTTAGCCTCCTAGGGATATCTCTTTCATTCATTGTCTTATTCATTGTCTTATTCATTGTCTTATTCATTGTCCTCAATTATCCTCAAGTCCTCTTTAAATTTTTCTACTGGAGAAAGGTCGAGAGCCTGCCCACAATATCTACAATGTTTACCTAAATAATATGATGAATCTTCTAAAACAGCTAAAAAGTCTTTTTTGTCATAAATTGGTAATTTCTTCAACATACTTGAACAATGTGAACAAACAATATCATAACCAAATAGACCACGATCAATTCTAACAGGCGCTGGCCTTTCTTTAGATATGCAATTCAATATCAATTTTAATTCTGACTTATTAAAATTTATCGCTATTTTTTCATTATCCGGCAATTCATTTACCCATGAATCCTGTAAAATTGCCCTTAACCTGTTGATAATCTCTACAGACTCTTTGTTCATTGTTTTTAAACTCCTTTCATATAATTACATTAAAAAATTTTTTACGGCCGTTTACGTACTGTTTTCATTAAGGCATTTTCCCAACTCCTAACATTTTATTTACAGTTTTTAGCCCTATTTTGCGGCTATGCGTTTATTATAATACTATCTAGTATATTTGTCAACAATTATTTTTAATTTTTTTGAAACTTTCGTGATTTTTATTTTTCTTTAATTGACATACGCTGTTATGGGGTATAAAATATGATTACACTGATTAAATATATTACTTTGAAGGGCGGTTTTATATGTCTGACAATACAAAACTAAAAATCTCAAACGGGTTGAACGAGGATAAATATTCTGTAAAAAGCAAGTTTGTCAACTTCTTTTTGCTTGCGATGTTTACGCTCTTTCCCCTATTTTACACGGATTACTACTATAATATAAGACACGACAAATATTATTTTTTCCTTGTTGTCACTGCGGTGCTTGTTTTGATGATTGGCGCTGTTGCAATCACTAATTCCGATTCGCAAAGCGGAACAAAAGACAAAACCGAATCCGTGCCTTGGTACAAAAAGTTATCGTTTACGGACTATGCATTTGGTGCATTCATTTTGGTATGCACCGTATCCACGGTTTTTTCTCAAGATCCTGCCGATGCTTTCTTGGGTCTTAGCGGAAGAAACAACGGTTTATTGCTGATGATTTTTTATGCGGTGGTTTATTTTTTAATTACCAGATTTTTTTGTTTTAAAAACTATGTCTTTGTTGCCCTTGCAGGTTGTTCAATTGCAATATATCTGCTTGATATTCTCAACTGTTTTTACATAGATCCGCTTGGAATGTTTGCAAGCCTTACAGATGAGCAGACAATCACAAACTTTACCTCCACAATTGGCAACAAAAACCTTATGTCAAGTTTTATCTGCATAGTTATGCCCGTAACCGTCGCTTTTTCGGTTATAAGCAAAAATCGTAATCACCGTATCGTTTATCATATTTCGTCCGCATTCGGTTATATGGCTCTTATGACAGCCGACAGCTACTCGGGTATACTTGGTCTTGGCACTGTTTTTGCCGTGCTTTTAATATGGTTTTCACGCAGCGTTGCAAGACTTAAAAGATTTTTCCTCGCAACAACAATTATGCTGTTAAGCGGCAAAATTCTTTGTTTGTTTTCCTTTTTTATGGGTGACAAATCAAAAGGTATCTCGGAATTTCAAAGTCTGCTTGTTTACTCAAAAATAATATGGGCGGCAATTGCATTGTTCGCAATAATTACCGCAATTTTATTTTTTGCAGACAGCAAAACTCCCGACAAGACTTTACCGCTTGCCATTCCTATTATAATCGGCAGTATATTTGTTGCCTGCATTATTGCAATGCTTTTTGCCGTATATTATTTCAGCGTAATTGACACAAAAACAAATATCGGCTTTTTGAAAAGTTTTTTGAGATTTAATGACAGCTGGGGTACTCACCGTGGCTATATGTGGATAAGGTCTTTCTATATATTCGGAGATTTTTCTCTTTACAACAAACTTTTCGGATGCGGACCTGACACCTTTGCCACAGTGTTTGAACCGTATTTTGAGGGGCTTAAACATTACGGTGACAGCTCCACAAACTGTGCCCACAACGAATACATAAATTACCTTATTACTACGGGAATTTTCGGACTTGCTTCTTATCTTTCGATAATTTTCGGAGCGCTGAAAGGTGCGATTAAATCCGCAAGTAAAAATCCGATTGCAATTGCTTTTGCGGTATCTGTTATCAGCTATGCCGTGCAGGCTGTGGTAAACCTTGCTCAACCGATTACAACACCGCTTTTTATTATTTTTATTGCACTTTGCGAGGCAGTTGCCCGTAAGCAAAAAACAACTGAATAAGCACAAACAAGACAGCCTATATACTAAGCTGTCTTGTTATTTTTCACGCAGCTTTTCTGCGTGATGTATGCCTTGTTGCCGCATTTCGTTTCTTATTTTTTTGTTGAGATTGGGGCTTTTTGAACAATATTGACTTTACGGGATAACGCATAGCGTAGCTTATAATTACGAAAATGCAGACATTAACATATAAATCAGCGTCAGGCATTTGTACAACTCCTTAAGTTTATTTGGGGCTTTGTTATAATTAGCTTAAATGACAAAGTGAAGTTCCTAAACTTAATTTTTGGTAAATTCCACATTCAATAACTATCCTTTCAGACAATGATAAACGACTCATATTTTCCTGCTTTCCGCAGACAGTAACCGTTTTCATTTTACCATACTCTTTTGTCAAGGTGAACCCGTGGTATTTCTCGTTTTTTCCTCAAAAATCCGAACTTCACTTTGGCAATTTAGGTTTGTTATAATTAAATTATACAGTACCGGCTGGGTAATAAACAGGACTTTGCTATGATGTTTGCCGATTTTTCAATAATATTTTTTCGGTGTATTTAACGATTATAAAAGTTTGGTCAACCTTGAGGCTTGACCTAAATTTTAAAATTATTACAAAAACAAAAGCGCAATAACCGCAGTTACCGCACTTTTATTTGGAAAATATAAATTAGAAAGATTTTTAAACCAACATAACTTACTTTTATTAATCGTCAAAATTAGGAGTTTGAATTGCATCGTAGCCGGTTTCGCCTGTACGGATTTTTACCGCCTGCTTTAAGTAGTAAGTAAAGATTTTACCGTCACCCGGATTGCCTGTAAACGCAGTCTTTTTAATAGCTTCTATGGTTTTTGCTTCCCATTCTTCTGATGAAACAACTATTTCAAACTTGATTTTAGGCAATACCTGCACATCTACTTTTTGACCTCTTACATATTCGGACATACCTCTTTGAATACCGCAACCTACAACCTGATAGGCTGTGATTCCGTTTACGCCTATATCCATTAACGCTTTTTTTACATCGAGGAACATTTCCTCTCTTACAACAGCCTCTATTTTAATAAGCTGAACTTCGTTATTGTTATCCATATGTTAATCCTCCGTTAATTATCAAGACCGTTAAATGACGGGTAAGCAGATTCACCGTGCTGTGTAATATCAAGTCCGAGCATTTCGTCACGCTTGCTTACTCTGATTTTACCTGTAATAATTCTTGTTAAGCCGTAACAGATAAGTGTACCTGCAACTGCAATTACAAGTGTAATTACAATACCTAAAGCCTGTGCGCCGAACTGAGCAAACTCACCGTAGATAAGTCCGTTGCCTGCGTCTGCGTTAATAGCTGTGCTTGAGAACACACCTGTAAGAAGTCCGCCCCAGATACCGCCTGTACCGTGACAGCTGAATGCGTCGAGTGCGTCGTCAAAGCCGAATTTCTTTTTACCGAATGAAATCATAAGGTAGCAAACAGGACTTGTTGTAAGACCTATAATTACTGCCGCCCAAATCGGAACAAAACCTGCGCCCGGAGTAATGCCTACAAGACCTGCAACCATACCTGTGCTTGCACCGATAAGTGTAGGCTTTTTGTTTTTAATTACATCGCAAAGCATCCAAGAAAGGATTGCGGCTGCCGCAGAAACGGCTGTTGTCATAAATGCGTGTGCAGAAAGTCCGTTTGCCTCAAGTGCAGAACCTGCATTAAAGCCGAACCAACCGAACATAAGAAGTGAAGCACCTAAAACTACTGTAGGAATATTGTGGATTCTGTAGTTAGCGTGTTCGTAATCGTGGCGTTTGCCGAGGACAATGCAAAGGACAAGAGCTGATACACCCGAACTGATGTGAACAACATCACCGCCGGCAAAATCAAGAGCACCGATGCCGTCAAGACCGAGAAGTCCGCCGTCTGCCCATACCATATGAGCAAGAGGATAATAAACAATTAAAGACCAAAGAATGATAAATACGAAAAGTGATTTAAACTTCATTCTGCCTGCAACAGCACCTGTAATAAGAGCAGGAGTAATAATTGCAAACATCATCTGAAATCCGCAGAATACCATATTAGGAATAGCCGCACCGTCTATGTAACCATCGGTAAGAGATACGCCCTCAAGTCCTATCCAACTAAGGTCGCCTATAATGCCGTTTGAGCTTGGTGCGAACGAAAGTGAGTAACCGAAAAGCACCCACATTACAATGCCTGTACCGATGATGAAAATTGAAGTCATCATTGTGTTTACTACATTCTTTTTACGAACAAGTCCGCCGTAAAACATTGCAAGGCCGGGAGTCATAAGGAACACCAAAGCCGAGCAGATAAGCATAAAAGCTATATTTCCTGCATCCATTTTAAAACCTCCACATAAACCGACTGAATAAAAACAAGGTTCACCGTATCTTTGAAATTTGCAGGAAAATAAATTTAAATTGCAAATTCTTCAAAGATAAAGTGAACCTCTTTGTTCTTGATTATTCATTTTTAAATTAAATTAAAATAAGAAGTTTTCCGGAAACTTTACTTTACAACTTGAATTATAGCGTTATTTTTACCCTTTGTCAATAGATTTTTGCAAAAAAATCAGCTGAAATTTAAAATTTTCTTATCATAGCCAAATTCAAGCACAAAGTATATGGATATTCAATTTTGCAAGAAATTTTATAAAACTTTCATAATGCCCATAAAAATTGGGATAACGCTTATACAAAAATTGATAAATTCACAGAGTCTAACTTTTTGGGGTCGGCTCATTTTCAAGCTCACTCGGAACATTGCATTTTTCAAAAGTCATATCGGGATAACTTATTTTTGCCTTTTCAAGCATATTTTCCGAATAATCCACACCGATAATATCTGCGTTTTTAAAACGGTTTTTAAGCGCAAAGGTTCTGTTTCCCGAACCGCAACCGATGCCAAGAATATTCTGCGGGTCAAGGTAAGATATTCTGTTTATCAGATCAACAGACGGTTGTGTACGCTCGTTTTTAAACTTCATATATTGATTTGAATTCCAATCTAACATAAAAATCACGTTCCTTTAGCTTTTGTTCTAAATGTAAGCTAAATAATTTTTAAATTTAGGTCAAGCCTTTGAAAAGGTTGACTAACTTTTATAATTGCTTGGCACAAAAGGTTTGCTAAACCATAATTTACCCCAATTTCCTATAAAGAACCTCTGAATATTGCCCAACACTAAGTAAATTCTATTTTTATTATATCACAGCAAAAAGCATAAAAAACCGCCCTACAAAAAAATTGTAGAGCGGTAAATTGTTATAACCGACAGTTAAATTCAGTCTTAATTATTGTTTTCTGCAAGGTAAATCTGATATGCTGTAATATCTGTTACATCAACCTTGCCGTCTTTATTGAGGTCGGCCTTTGAATCAAAGTTATCGGGCTTTTCTGCAGAACCTGCAACAACATGCTGTATATATGTTGCATCGTTTACATCAACTTTGCCGTCGCTGTTAATATCGTAATCAACATCCGACTTACTCTCTGCAAGAGTCCAAACCTGTGTACCGTAGAATGGGTTTGCTGTACCTACAACAAGGCTGTCGTCTGTTACGGCAAAAGTACGGCAGCCGTGGTTATACGGATCGCCAAAACCGTTTGTTGTAACAGTTTCTACATTAAGGTCGCTGTCAAGTGTGTAAAGGTCAAAGCCTCTTTCAGATGTGCTTAAGTAAGCCGCACACTCAACAAAAGAAATCATTTTCGCAATGTTTTCTTCTGTAAAGATTTTATCACTTAAGTCGCCGATTACACTTGAAATATCATCAGAAGCATCTGCAAATTCTTTGTAAGTAGCAATAAACTCTTCGCTTGCTTTTTCGTCAACAGCGTTTTCCACTTCATTGGCAAGCTCAATAACATCTTCTGCCCTCGCAGCAGTTGCTTTGCTGATTCTGCCTGCGTTATTTACACTCTTTGCCATATCTCTTGCATCGTTTCTTGAAACAGAAAATGTTGCCGGAGCAGTTACAGGCAGATGCGGTTTTTTGTATTTATTGAGAATAAGTTCTGCAAGCACCTTTATATACTCAATCTGTGACTGCCACTCTTCGTCTGTCATTTCAAGAAGGTCGCCGTTTGTAAGCTGACCGATAGGCTCAAGGAGTGAGCTTGTATCAAATGTGCCTACATAAAGTTTATCATCATAAACCTGCATTCTCCAGATATACTGGTTTTCGTTGCGGTCAAAGCCCGAACCTAAATCTGTAATACTGCCGTCAGGGAACATCTTGTCCGCATCGCCTACAACAAGGTCAATGTTTTCGTCTGCATCCATTCTGTAAAGGTTTACGGACTGCTCAAGGTTAGCGTTTACAAAATCGCAGCTCCGGTCAAACAAAACTCTTTCAAGAGCAATTTCTTCGTCATTGTACTCACCAATATAGAGGTAACCGTCGTATATACAAAAGTTTGCCGCACCCGAGCGTGTTCTTTCAGGGTCAATACCGTAAGTATATTTTGCGTTATCCTTTTCCTGATCGCCTACAACAGATGTCCATGTCCACTTGCCGTTGTCATCTCTGTCACCCCTGATGATAGCAAACGACTGCATTGTATTGTCATCAGGCTTGTTTTCAGGTCTGCCTGTGCAGATTGAAACATACAAAGAATCATTATATGCAGCCATATCCCAAATTGAACCGCCGTAGATGCTGTCTTGATAACGATAAGCAGGATAATTGAACATATCGTCCATAGTAGCAATTACTTTAAATGAATCGGGATCTTCAGGGTTGTCGCTTTCGCAGATATATGCACCCTCAAGACCTACAAGGCTGATTATAAGTTTGTTCTCGTAAGTGCTGATACCTCTGATACCAACGCTTATACCCATCTGATAAGCCTTATAATAATCTGCCTGACTGATACTCTGATAAACTTTCTTGTATTCATCGGTTTCAGGATCTACCTGATAAACAGTCGGCAAACCGTTTACAGAACCGCAGAAGTAGAACTTGCCGTTTAACTCTACAACATTTCTGAACTGTACATTTGTGTCGGTTGTAGCCTTTGACATAAGGAGTTTTACTTCGCCTGTCTTTGTATTTACCTTAACAAGAATACCCTTAGGATCTCCGCCGTCCTCTTCCGATGTAAAGAAAGCGCCGTTAAACATAGCGTTAAGAGTAGCTATCATAACTTCTTTATCAAATTTATTTCCGAGCACTGTACCCATAAAGTTAAGTGTCTGTGTCATAGCATTCGGGCAAGTACCGATATATACCCAATCACCGTGCCCGATAGCAGACCACGCATAGTTCTGTGCACGGTCACCCACGCCTGTAATCTCATCGGTAACTGTGCTGTTGCCAATGTAATCAACAATACCGTCCGGAGCTTTTAAACCGTTTTCCGGATGTGTGATTTTGTTAGCGGTAAAAGTATTATACTCATAAGCAGTACCGTTTACAGTATCACCTGCCGCCATAGCAGTGATTGAAGAAACGCTTGCCGCAACCAATGTTGCGGCAAGCAACGCTGAAAGAATTCTTTTTTTCATTGTCCGTTCTCCTTTATTATATCTTTCCTAAATTGTACTATAAATTCAAAATTATGTCAATGAATATTTGCGTATAAATGTCAATTTTTTCTTTACATAAACGCACAATATTATAGCAATTAAACGAATATATGTATTTTAATGTTTAATAGTCATAAAATGAATATATGTTTACAAAATGCATTTTTATAGACTGCTTTATATTAAAATTCCGTTGCAATGGTCTATTTCGTGCTGAATTATCTGTGCCGTAAAATTTGTGAAAGTGCGTGTAACCGTTTTGAATTTATCGTTGGCATATTTTACGGTTACAGTTTTATAACGCTTTGTTTTGCGCTCCCCGTCAAGCGACAGACAGCCCTCTTCGGTTTCGTATTCACCGTAAGCCTTAACGATTTCAGGATTAAACATAAGAATATACTTTCCGTTATCGCTTATTGCAATAATTCTTTTTGAAACGCCAATCATATTTGCGGCCATACCTACACAGCCCTCAAAATTTGCTTTTAAAGTATCAAGCAAATCAACAGCTATCGGCATATCCGACATATTTGCTTCAACCGATTTTCTCTGTAAAAACATCGGATCTCTTACAACTTCTCTTACCATATTTATCCCTCACTTAGTTTTTTCTGATTATAGCATATCGGGGATAATTTAACAACATAAAAAGAGTCAAATATAAAAACATCTCAATACACAATAAAGACGCACTCCAAAATCGAGTGCATCTTTAGCAATTCTAAAACACTTATTCAAACTTTTTTATTAAACCGTAATCTTTAAAATCATAATTTTACAAATGCAATTCCACACGCATTTGTGCCTATGTGACTGCCTATAACCGCACCGACTTTTACAGTTTCAACGCTATGCACATTCGGCAGCAGCCTTTTTATGTCGCTTGTCAAATCATTTGCAAGGCTTTCGTTGTCGGAGTACATTACATATACAGGGAAATGAGGATTAAGCTCTTCCCTTTCAAGCCTTTCGGCAAGGCTTTTTATGCCACGCTTAATGTTAAAACTTTTTGCAAGCAACTCAACATTGCCGCCGCTGAGTCTTATTACAGGCTTTATACGGGCAACAGTCGCAAGCATTGCTTTTGTCTGACTTACTCTGCCGCCGTTATGCAGATATTCAAGGGTATCGAGGCAGGCAAGCAACGATATTTTCGTTTTTATGCGCTCGATTTCTTCATAAATTTCTTTTGAGTTTTTCCCTTGTCTGCGCAGTTTTACCGCATATTCAACAAGCAGTTTTTGACCTGCCGAAGCGGTCAGTGAATCAATAACATACACATTTTTGCAGCCGATCATATCGCAGGCAATTTGTGCGGTATTTGCCGTTCCGCTGATTTTTGACGACATAAAAATTGCCACACCTCCGTCTTTGCTATGCTCGGCAACCTCAAATTCTTCTACTATATCATGCAGTGACGGTTGCGAAGTTTTGACGGTTTCCGTTGTGTTTTTTAGTTTATCGAAAAACTCATCTTTTGAAATAGTAACATTATCCTTGTACTCCTCATCGCCGAAATTTACGGAAAGAGGAATACAATCAATCATTAATTCTTTCAGTTCGTTCGGTTCAAAATCCGATGCAGAATCTGTTATTATCTTTACCATTAAAGCACCTCTGAAAAGATTTACATTAACAGTATAACCAATCTGCATTTAAAAAATCGGCACAGAGCGTACCGATTTTAAAATTAATGTGTATTTACATATTCAATAAATTCAGGAGTTTTTGACCAATACTTTATACCCCAATTTTCAAAATTCCACTCTTCCATATAATCATTACATTCGTAGTCTATGTAATAAAGGGTTTCGTTTTGCACTACAAAGTTTGTCGGGAAATAATCTATATTCGTGTTATTTGCGTAAAGCAGTTTGCACATTGCTTTTACCTGCTCCGCATATTCTGACTTTACTCTGTCTGCCTTTACCATATCAAATATTGTGTCGCCCTCTATGTACTCCTTTAATATCCTTTCGTTTTCAATATCTATGTCGAGCATTTTCGGCATAGTTATTCCGATTTTTTTAAGGCGGTTATAATCATTTAATTCGGATTGAATTTTGTCGCCAAACTGATAATAGCTGCACGGCTCGTGATGAATCTGCTTTAAAACATACTGATTTGTACCGTTGGAAGCAAGGTAAGAATAACCGCCCTTGCCTTTGCCAAGCAATTTTATTACGGAGTAATTTTTACCGTTTACCGAAAGTTCTGTAGGAATTGCATTTGACATATAATCGCCTAATATCATAATTTAATTTAAAATATACAATGTAATTATACCATCTAAAAAATGTATCATTCAAGTATTTTTTCAAACTGTTTAATTGTATTTGCGGAATCGGGAGTGTCAAGATATACAAATTTAAAATTTCTGACTACCTTGTAACCGTTTATATAAAAAGGTGAAAGATTATCATTGCTTTTAAGAAAGGCTTTATAGGCAAATGTAATGCCGATATTCTGCGAAATCATTTTTGACATCAATCCGAAATTACTGACGCATACACTGCGTTTAAAATGTTCCGTAGTATAGTTGTGTTCGGACAAAAGCTGTTCAAGAATTGTGCGTGTTCCCGAGCCTTTCTCACGAATAAATAAAGTTTGAGAAAATGTTTCTTCAAGCGGTACGGTTTTATTTGCAAATGGGTGTTCTTTACTGCAAACGCCGATAAAATCTTCTTCCTTATAAATTTTGCTTGCAAACTCCTTACCGTCAAAAAATCCCTCAATCAACGCAAAATCAATTTCTCCTCTTTTTAATCTTTTTAGTAATCTTACCGTGTTGTCTATATCAATCAGTAAATTGTTATGCGGATTTTTAAGATACTCGCCAAGTTTTTCGTCAATAACAAATTCACCGATTGTTTTGGTTGCTCCGATTCTCACAACAGGATTTTTAGCTGTCTGCATTTTTTCCAAAAGTTTTTGTTCCTGAAAAAGTACATTTTCAGCATAGTTTTTCAGCAGTTCTCCCTCGCTTGTTACCTTTAATGTATGCCTGTCATAAATAAACAATTTGCATTTGTATTCGTTCTCAAGAAAATGTATGTGCTGAGTAACCGCCGGTTGAGTCATATTAAGGATTTCGGCAGTTTTGCGATAATTCATAGTATCGCAAAGCACAAGGAATGTTTTTATTCTGTAATCTATCATATTCGCCTCATAAATTTTTATTATCATATCATATCAAACAATAATTTTATATTATCACTAACTTGTGCTACAATCAATAGGTAATGAGATTTTTGGAGGAATATTTATGACATTTATTAAGAAAAATTGCGGAGGCATACTGTTATGTGCCGTAATTGCGGCACTTGCCGAATTTTTGTGTACACTAAGCATAGGCAGATTTTCTCTCGAGCTTGTAGGTGTACCTGTAATTTCAATTTTAATCGGTATGATAATCTCGCTCATATCACCAAAATTCACACAAACCCCTATACTTGTCGGAGGTATTAAATTCACTTCCAAAAAGATTTTGCAGTGGGCGGTAATTATTCTCGGATTTTCACTTAACTTAAATACAATTGCCGTTGTAGGAGCAAAAAGTTTGCCTGTCATTATATGTACCGTTTCCGCTTCGCTCATTGTCGCTTTTATTATGATGAAAATTTTAAAAGTAAATTCAAAAACCGCCTGTCTTATCGGAGTCGGTTCGTCAATTTGCGGCGGCTCTGCCATTGCCGCAACAGCGCCCGTTATTGAGGCAGAGGATTCTGATGTGGCAAGATCTGTTTCTGTAATTTTCTTTTTCAATATACTTGCCGCTTTGATTTTTCCCGTGTTCGGTTATTCAATAGGTCTTGGTACCGAAGGTTTTGCCGTATTTGCCGGAACTGCGGTTAACGATACATCTTCTGTTACAGCCGCTGCATCAACTGCCGAAAGCATTTATAATACAAGCGGTATTCTTTCTGCCGCCGTAACAGTAAAACTGACACGCACACTTGCAATTATTCCTATCACACTTTGCCTTGCTTTTTACAGGACAAGAAAAGCTAAAAAATCAAATACAGATAACGGTCAGTTTTCTTTTAAAAAGATTTTTCCTTGGTTTATTCTTTACTTTATCGGTGCGTCAATAATCACAACTCTTGTAGGACTTATTCCCGAAAGCGCTTTTACTGTATTTTACAACAATAATTTCATAGAAATCACAAAATGGCTGGCAAAGTTTTTTATTGCAATGGCAATGGCAGGCATAGGACTTAACAATAATATTGTTGACCTCATAAAAAACGGCGGTAAACCGATTTTGCTCGGCTTATGCTGTTGGGTATCAATAACCGCTGTATCTCTTTCGGTGCAAAGTGTTACAGGAATTTATACATCAAATATTTAATTAATTTTGTAAACTCTGAATCATTTGATATAAATGCTATATAGCAAAATCACCGTAAAGCAAAAACTTTACGGTGATTTTTTTGCGCACAGAAACGCGTATATTATGTTAATTTCAAAACTTTCAGGCTCTTGCCTTAAGGGCAACACGCTTAATTTTTCCGCTTACAGTCTTTGGCATTTCATCGGTAAATTCAATGTACTGAATCCACTTATATGATGCAAGACGCTTGTTTGAAAAGCCTTTAATTTCATTTACAAGATTTTTGTCCGCTTCGCAGCCGTCAACGGTTTTAATAATTGCCTTGATTGCCTGTCCACGGCTATCATCGGGAACACCGATTACTGCACACTCAAGCACGGCGGGGTGTTTCATAAGCACATTTTCAATTTCAAACGGGCCTACTCTGTATCCTCTTGTTTTTATAAGGTCATCAGCTCTGCCGACATACCAAAAATAGCCGTCCTCGTCCATATATGCGGTATCGTTTGTGTGGTACATTCCGTTTCTCCACGCATATTGGTACATCTGCTCGTCACCTATGTAGCCTGTAAATATACCATACTGCTTTCTGTCTTTTGGCGGAACAACTACTATTTCGCCTGTTTCGCCCTGCTTTACTTCATCGCCGTTGCTGTCAACAAGTTTTATATTATACATAGGGCTTGGTTTTCCGATTGAACCCGTTTTGCCGTGAGTACCGTTGAGATTTGCAATAAGCAATGTGGTTTCACTCTGACCGTAACCCTCCATCGGATGAAGTCCTGTTTGTTGATATACAGCCTCGGCAACAATCGGATTGAGCGCCTCACCTGCAGTTGTCAAGTATTCGAGTGAACTCAAATCATACTTCTGCATACCTTTTTTCACAAAATATCTGTAAGCGGTCGGAGGTGCGCAGAATGATGTAACCTTAAATTTTTCAATTACTTTCAAAATTTTTGACGGAGAAAATTTATCGAAATCAAAAGCCATAACCGCACAACCGCAAAGCCACTGACCGTAGATTTTTCCGTATGACGCCTTTGCCCAGCCTGTTTCGGCAATTGAAAAATGCAGTCCGCCCTCTTTTACATTCTGCCAATATTTTGCGGAAATTATATGGCACAAAGAATAAATATGATTATGCACAACCGCCTTCGGATAGCCTGTTGTGCCTGATGTAAAGTAGATAAGCATTGGCTCGTCAGCTTTGGTTTCTACCCGTTCAAGCTCGTCGCTTGCATCTTCAATTTCTTTTGTAATATTTACCGTACCGTCAAAATCTTCTCTCGCAACAAATACGGTTTTTAATGAATTTTCTCGGTTTGCCGCTGTTAGCAGATGTTCAATCGTTTCGCTGTCGGGAGTACATACAGCCATTTTAATATTTGCAACATTTACTCTGTAGCTTATGTCCTCGGCAGTAAGCATATTTGTAGCGGGAATTGCAACAACTCCGAGTTTGTGCAGAGCCGTAACAATGTACCAATATTCATAGTTACGCTTGAGCATCAGCAAAACTCTGTCGCCCTTTTTTATACCGTATTTCAAGAAAACATTTGCGGCTTTATTGCTTAGTCTGCTTAAGTCGGCAAAAGTAAAAATTCGTTCTTCACCCTCGGGATTTGTCCACACAAGTGCAATGTCATTCGGTGCTTTCTCTGCCATTTTATCAAGCACATCGTATCCGAAATTATAATTATCCTCAAATTTTAATTTAAAACTTTTCAGCGTATTATCACTATTAAATTCTTCATTGCAAAACTGTTTGTACAACTGCATACTATCTCGCCTTTCAGAATAAAACTAAATTTATTACAAATAAAATAATAGCAAAAATAGACTGATTAGTCAATAAATAAAGCTATTCTTATTTTATTAATAAATCAATCGGTTATGCAAAACTTGCATAACCGATTGAATATAATTATATAACCGCCGAATATTACCGCTATTGCAAAAGCAAGGTATTTTTGGTATATTTAGAGTATATAAAACAAATAAAATTTTACAGGGTGTGATTAATATGAAAAAATTTACTCTCGAAGAAATAGCCGCTGCCTGCGGCGGTAAATATGTCGGCGACGAAAACTTAAAATCAACCGCAATTTCATCGGTTGAGCGTGACAGCAGATGCATTAAGGAAAATTCTCTTTTCCTTGCCATTAAAGGAGAGCGTGTTGACGGACACGATTTTATTGAAAAATGCTATGCTGACGGCGCTGTCTGCGCTGTTTGCGAAAAAGCGCCGCAGAACCCGACAAAGCCGTATATTCTTGTTGACTCAACACTTGAGGCGGTTAAAAAAATCGGTATGGCCTACCGCAAAAAATTTGATATTCCGGTAGTAGGCGTATCCGGCAGTGTAGGCAAAACTTCTACAAAAGAGATGCTCTATGCCGTACTTTCTCAAAAATACAAAACTCACAAAACACAAGGCAACCTAAATAACGAACTCGGCGTACCGCTCACTCTCCTTGCAATGCCCGAAGATACCGAGGCTGCTGTAATAGAAATGGGTATTTCCGACTTTGGCGAAATGAGCCGACTTGCACAGATGGTACAGCCGACTGTATGCGTACTTACAATTATCGGCTGTTGTCACCTTGAAAACCTCGGCGACCGCAACGGCGTTTTAAAGGCAAAAACCGAAATGTTTAAATTTGCAAGCGAAAATGCGGAATTTGTACTCAACGGCGACGACGATAAACTTTCTACAGTAACGGAAGTAAACGGCAAAAAGCCAATCTTCTTCGGTCTTGACCGCAAAAATGACTATTACGCAGAAAATATTCAAAACAATGCGGACGGCGGAGTGCTTGCCGACCTTTGTTTCGGCGACACAAAACTTTCCGTAAAAATTCCTGCAATCGGCAGTTATATGGTTTCAAACGCACTTGCAGCCGTGGCAGTAGGCAAACTTTGCGGACTTAATGACGAACAACTTGTAAAAGGTGTTGAGGCTTATAAAACCGTAGGCAGCCGTGCAAATGTTATCAATACCGAAGATTACAAAATCATTGATGACTGCTACAACGCAAACCCGACCTCCGTTATGGCAAGTATTGACACACTTGTAAATTTCAGCGGCAGAACCGTTGCAATTCTCGGCGATATGAAAGAACTCGGCACAAGCGAACTTGAAATGCACCGCACAACAGGCGAACACGCAAAAGAAAAAGGCGTTGACCTTGTAATTGCAGTCGGCCCGCTTGCCAAAGCACTTGCCGAGGGCAGCGGCGGAAAGTGGTATGCAGACATAGACTCTCTCCTACCCGACCTAAAAAGCCTGCTCAAAAAAGGTGATACAGTTTTGGTAAAAGCCTCACACTCAATGCAGTTTGAAAGAATCGTTGCATTTTTGAAAGGTTGAAAATAGGCAATCATTTTGTATATATAGATTTAGGTCAAACCTTTAAAAATGTTGACCTTACTTTTATAATTGTTAAAAAGCGCTTAGCTAATCCTCAATTTACCCCAACTTCCGATAAAGCCTAAAATTCACTGACAAAAAACGGTCATTCGCAAACTTTATGCGAATGACCGTAATTTTGTTTATGCTTTATTTAATGAAATGATACGCTGTAATTCTGTTACATCGCTTATATCAATTTTGCCGTTTCCGTCAACATCTGCAAGCTTTAACTGTGTATCGGTGAAATCAGCGTTTTTAGATACATACATCTGAAGTTCTGTAATATCAAGAATATCTACAGCACCGTTCATATTAACATCACCGTGCTCGTAGTTGCTTCCGTTATCAAGCGGCTTGTCCCTAAGATATTTACAATAATCAAGAGCTACCCAACCCTTTACATTTTTATAAGTTGTATAACCCCATGTGTAACCGCCGGACTGTTTTACATCTGTAACATAAAGCTCTGTACCGTTTTTAATCTGATAAACAGTTTTTGATGAAGTTGTTGCGCTCTCTCTCATATTAAGATAATCGCTTACTTCAACCTCGTAAACACCTGTTTTGTATGTAATGGTATCGTTACCGTTATCATCATTGTTATTGTTGTTCTTATCAAAGTCGCCAAGGTAAATAAAGCCTTGGAAATTCCAACCTGATTCACCCATTGCAGGGTCATTAACATCTGCATATGTAAGATAGAAGTTTTCCCAACCCCACGCAGAGTTTGAAAATGTAACAGTACCGTTCTCTACCTTTTCAACAACGGCAACATGACCGCCTGTTTCGCCGTTTCTGTAATATTCCCAACAAGCAACAGCGCCGACTTTCGGAGTCTGACCTCTGCTGTAGCCGTCGTTGTAGTCATACCACTCGTAAGCGTCATAGTGACAAAGTCCGGGATCTCTGCCAAGAATTTCGTATGCTCTGCCGTAAGCATAAGCTGTGCAGTTTGGCATACCATAGCCGTATTGGTAATAAATATTTTTATTGCTGTAATAATAATCATTGCTGTATGACGGTGCATCAAGTCTTGGTGTAAAAGACGATGACGCATTAGCAATCATTGAATACGAAAATACTGTGGTAAAAAGTAATGCACAAACTAAGAACATTGCCGGAATTCTTTTGAGTTTTTTAAAAAACAATTTAAATCTTCCTTTCTGTCAATTATGTTTACATTTCTGTTTATCAAAGAACATTTTACCACAAAGCTCCGCAAAAGACAATATTTTTTTAATAATATTGTAATTATTTGTAATCTTTGTAAAAGTCATTAAAGCAGGCTCTTGATATTTTGGCAGTATTGATATATAATAAAAACCAATAGTAGCATAAAACAAAATGCTGACAAATGGTCGAGAAATCGAAAAAAGCGTCTGTTTTACTTATATTTTTAGCTTTTGTGCAATCGGAAGTGTTAATATGAAGGTTAATGTCGGTGACAGAGTTGAAATGAAAAAACCGCACCCGTGCGGTTGCAAGGAATTTGAAATATTAAGGATTGGAATGGATTTTAAGATCCGTTGTACAAACTGCGGCAGAGAAGTTATGGTGCCACGAAATAAAATCGAAAAGAATATTAAAAAAATTTTAACCGATAAGGAAAAATAATATGTTTGAAAAAATAGAAATTTTTGATAAAAGATACTCCGAACTTTCGCAAAGACTTTACGAACCGTCTGTTGCGGCAGATCCGGAGCAATATCAGAAAACAATGAAAGAGCTTAAGTCTATTGAAGAAATAGTGCTTACTTACCGAGAGTACAAACAGGCGGTAAAATCTCAAGACGAAAGCATTGAAATTCTTGAAGAGAGCGGCGACAGCGACTTAAAGGAACTTGCACAGCTTGAACTTGACGAGGCAAAACAGAACATAGAGGAGCTTTCGGAAAAGCTTAAGATTTTGCTTTTGCCGAAAGACCCAAATGATGAACGAAACGTTATTGTGGAAATTCGTGGCGGAGCAGGCGGCGAAGAGTCGGCACTGTTCAGTGCGGTGCTTTTCAGAATGTACAGTATGTATGCCGAGAAAAAGGGTTATAAAGTAGAAATAGTAAACGCAAACGAAACCGAGCTCGGCGGCTATAAAGAAATTTCTTTTATGATTGAGGGCGAGGGTGCTTACTCACGCTTTAAATACGAAAGCGGTGTACACCGTGTTCAGCGTGTGCCCGAAACCGAAAGCCAGGGCAGAGTGCATACTTCTACCACAACCGTCGCCGTTCTTCCCGAGGCGGAAGATGTGGAGCTTGAAATTGACCCTAAAGATTTGAAAATAGATACTTTCCGTTCAAGCGGCGCAGGCGGTCAGCATATCAACAAAACAAGTTCGGCTATCCGTATTACTCATTTGCCGACAGGTACGGTTGTTGAGTGTCAGGACGAAAGAAGTCAGTACAAAAATAAAGATAAAGCGCTCAAGGTGCTCAAGAGCCGACTTTTAAAAGAAAAGCAGGATAAGCAGGCGAGTGAAATTGCCGCTAACCGTAAGTCACAGGTCGGCACGGGCGACAGAAGTGAAAGAATTAGAACCTACAACTATCCGCAGGGCAGACTGACCGACCACAGAATCGGACTTACGCTTTACAAACTTGAGGATATATTAAATGGAAATCTTGATGAAGTTATAGACGCTCTTGTTACCGCAGACAGAGCAGAAAAACTCAAAGAAAGTATGGAAAATTCATAAGCAAGGTGACAATATGCAAACATTATTGCTCGACAGTACACAGGAAAATATAAATAAAGCAGGAGAAATCCTAAGAAACGGCGGACTTGTAGGTATGCCGACCGAAACCGTTTACGGACTTGCGGCAGACGCTTTGAACGGTAAAGCCGTTGCCAAAATTTTTAAGGCAAAAGGCAGACCGATGGATAATCCGCTGATTGTTCATATTGCGGAGTTCGGGGATATTGAAAAATTCGGTCTTGTCGCCGAAATTCCCCAAAAGGCAAAAATTCTTGCCGAAAAATTTATGCCGGGCCCTCTTACAATTATAATGAAAAAATCGGAGATTATTCCTGACGAAGTGTCGGCAGGTCTTGAAACCGTTGCAATTCGCTGTCCGTCACACCCTGTTGCAAGAGCGCTCATTAAGGCGGCAAATACACCGCTCGCTGCGCCGTCCGCAAACATTTCGGGTTCTCCGAGTCCTACAACCGCAACCCATGTTATGAATGATATGAACGGTAAGATTGAGGCAATTATTGACGGCGGTGCAAGTGAAGTCGGCGTTGAAAGTACGGTTATCACTCTTGCGGGCGAAGTTCCTTGCCTGTTAAGGCCGGGCGGAATCACCCTTGAACAATTGAGAGATACAATCGGAGAAGTCGAACTTAACAAGGCGGTACTCGACAAACTTGACCCTAATCAAAAGGCGGCAAGCCCGGGTATGAAGTACAAGCATTATTCGCCGAAAGCGAGAGTTATACTTCTTAAAGGCACAGACGAAGAATATATTAATTATGTGAACAGCAAGGATGACGGCAAAACCGCCGCACTTTGTTGTGATGAAGATATTGCGCAGCTTAAGGTAAAAACATTTTCGCTCGGCAAAAGGCAAGACTATGCACAGCAGGCGCACAGACTTTTTGATATGCTGAGAGAGGTTGACGAGGTCGGCGGAATTGACACCGCTTACTCAAGACTTCCGTCCTGCGATGGCGTAGGTATGGCACTTTACAACAGACTTATAAGGGCCGCAGGCTATGAGGTGATAGACCTTGAAAAAATATAAAATATTGGGGCTTACAGGTCAGACGGGCGCAGGCAAAAGCACTGTATCAAAAGTTTTTGCAAAAAGCGGCACAGCGGTAATAAATGCCGATGAGCTTGTTGCGGAACTTTATATGCCCGACTCGGTATGTCTTAAGATACTTTCGGCTGAATTTGGCAGTGACATTATTTTGCCGAACAAAAATCTTGACCGAAAGAAGCTTGCTCAAAGGGCATTTGCAACAAAAGAAAAAACCGCCGTTCTCGGCAAACTTATCCACCCGTTTGTACTTTCCCTTTTCCTTGAAAAGACGGAAAAACTTGTCAACAGCGATAAAAAATTCATTGTATTTGACGCACCGCAGCTTTTTGAGAGTAAAGCAAATGTAATTTGCGATTATATCATAAGCGTTACGGCTGATGAAAACATACGCAAACAGCGCATAATGCAGCGTGACGGAATTTCGGAAGAAATGGCGGAAAGTCGTATAAACGCTCAACTTTCCGAAAACTATTTTAAAGAGAATTCGGACTTTATTCTTGAAAACAACGGCACAAAGCAAGAACTTATCGACAAAGCCGAGGGGCTATTCGGATACATACGGCAGGTGATTTAATGGCGGCAAATCCCCGATACAAAAAGAAACCCAAAAAGAAGGGAAAAAATTTTATTGTTGGCGGTTGCATAGTTTTAACGGCGGTCTTGCTTGCACTGTTTGTATTTAATTACTATGACAACGCAAAAAAGCAACTGCTCGAACTCAGCTATCCGAGAGATTACAGCCAATATGTTCAAAAAGCCGCAAAAGATTACGAACTCGACGAATCGCTCATATATGCCGTTATCCGTACGGAAAGCGGCTTTAATGCAGACGCACAGTCGGATGCGGGTGCTTGCGGAATTATGCAGGTTATGCCGAGTTCGTTTGAATGGCTGCAACAGGTAAGAGATTGTGAGGGCAAATATACGGAAGAAGATTTGTATAACCCCGAAATCTGTATAGATTACGGCTCTTATCTTTTAAAATATTTTCTTGATTTTTATGGGACAGAAACATCGGCTATTGCGGCGTACAACGCAGGATTTGTGGTTTCGGACTGGCTTGACGATCCGAATTACAGTACCGACGGTGTAACGCTTACAGATATACCGTATCCCGAAACAAAAGAATATGTTGAACGGGTAACGGACGCAAAAGCAAAGTATATTGAGTTATATTATTCATAAAATAATATGGTACATCTAAATGAAAGGAAGATAATTATGGCAGACGAAAAAAGTAAGGCAACTCTTCTTAAAGAAGAAATTTTTATGAAAGGCAAAAAGGGCGTGGCTGCCCTCAGTGCCGAAGAAGTTGAAAAGGCAGACGATTTCTGCGTAGGCTATAAAAAGTTTTTAGACCATTCTCCCGTTGAGCGTGAGGCTGTAAGCTACACACTTGAACTTGCGAAAAAAGCAGGCTTTACAGAATACGATGAAAATGCGTCATATAACGCAGGTGATAAGGTTTATTATGTAAACCGTGACAAAGCAATCGCACTTGCTGTTATCGGCAAAAACGGTGTAAAGAACGGTGCAAGACTTGCAATCGCTCACATTGATTCACCGAGAATTGATTTAAAGCCAAACCCACTTTACGAGGACACAAACCTTGCACTTTTCAAAACTCACTACTACGGCGGTCTTAAAAAGTACCAGTGGACAGCACTTCCGCTTTCTCTCCATGGCACAGTCGTAAAGCTTGACGGCACAAAGGTAAACATCACTTGGGGCGATGACGAGGGCGAATCTTGTTTCTGCGTTACTGACTTGCTCCCACACCTTGCAAAGGATCAGGTTTCAAAGCCGCTTGCAAAGGTATTTACAGGTGAAGACCTCAATGTTCTTGTCGGCTCTCGTCCATATGCTGACGGCGAAGACGAAAAAGACCTTGTAAAGCTCAATGTAATGTCAATTCTCAATAAGAAATACGGCATAGTTGAGGGGGATTTCCTTTCGGCAGAACTTTGTCTTATTCCGTCATTCAAAGCAAGAGATATCGGCTTTGACGCAAGTATGATCGGCGGCTACGGTCACGATGATAAGGTTTGCGCTTACCCTGCAGTAATGGCTTCGCTTGATGTTGAAACTCCGGAGCAGACCTGCGTTACTTATCTTACAGATAAAGAAGAAACAGGCAGCGACGGCAATACAGGTATGCAGAGCGACTTTTTGCGTTACTTTATATATGACCTTGCAAAGCAGGACGGTATTGACGGCTACAAAGCGCTGTCTAAGAGCACCTGTCTTTCGGCAGATGTAAGCGCAGCTTATGACCCAACATATGCATCCGCTTACGAAGCAAAGAACTCTTGCTATATTAACGAAGGCGTTGTAATTTCAAAATACACAGGTCACGGCGGAAAGTACGATACTTCGGACGCATCTGCCGAGTATATGGGCAAGGTAAGAGCTTTGCTTGAGAAAAACAATGTAATGTGGCAGGTAGGCGAGCTCGGCAAGGTTGATATGGGCGGCGGCGGAACAATCGCAAAATATGTTGCCAATATGAATGTTGATGTAGTTGACCTCGGTGTGCCTGTACTTTGTATGCACGCACCGTTTGAAATCGTATCAAAAATTGATGTATATATGGCTTACAGAGCATTTTTTGCATTTTTTGATGATAAAATTTAAAAAATTTTAAAAAACACTTGCTTTTTCTAAAAGAATGTGGTAATATACTACTTGCGGTTAATAATTAACCGCATATGCGCTGGTAGCTCAGCTGGATAGAGTGTCTGACTACGAATCAGAAGGTCGGGAGTTCGAGTCTCTTCCAGCGCGCCAATAACACACCTTGGTTTTTCAGGGTGTGTTATTTTTTTGAAATATCTGCGATGAGATTTGCTAAACATTGTAATTGTTAAATTTTTCGTTAAGTCCGAAATACAATAAGCTTGTGTCTGCAAAAACTTTATTTTCACCATTTGTACCTTTCTGTAAATCCTGTTGAATTTCTTTATCGTAAAGTATGCTGTTGTTTCATAGGAATCAAAAGTAAATGAATTATTATATTTTTCCGTCAAATATTTTTCAACAGTATCAGTGACTGTTGACACGAATTTTTAATTACGATAATATAGTTAGTGTAAAGAAACGGCTTTAGCTGTTTATCTTTTAAGACAAATTATTTTTATAACCGTCTTGTATTCGCAGTACAAGGCGGTTATTTTTTACAATTTCAGATTTAAGGTAAATAACAATTCACTAAAAAAGTTTTTATCAAAACTTGGCACAAATTGTGGTTTAAGGCAAGTAATTTATAATTCAGGTCAAGCCTTTAATTAAAAAAAGGTTGTCCATATTTTTAATGCGAATAATTAGGAATGACTTTTCAAAAATTTTTTGTAACTTTTACATAAATTTTACTTGAAATATTTAAGATTTAACAATATAATAAGAATAATAAGGAGTGATATAATGACTTCAACAATTGATGTAAAAAAGAAACAAGATTTAAAAAAATGGCTTGAAATGCCTTACAATAACAGAGAGCTAAGCTGGCTCGATTTTAACGCCCGTGTACTTGAAGAGGCTTTTGAAAAGGAAAATCCTATAATGGAAAGGTGTAACTTTCTTTCTATTACAGCGTCTAACCTTGACGAATTTTTTATGGTTCGTGTTGCAGGCGTACTTGATAATATTCATCGTGGCACAAATAAGCCCGACCCGTCGGGACTTACCCCTAAAATGCAGATGAAAAAAATCAGTGAAAAAGTACATGCCTTTGCCGAAAAGCAGTACAACTGCTACAATCGTTCCATTATTCCGTCACTGAGAGCAAACGGTATTAACTTTGTTAAGGCAGATGAAATGACCGACGAGCAAAAAGCATTTGCAGACGATTATTTTCAGAGAGTGGTATTCCCTGTTCTCACACCGATGGCGGTTGACACAAGCCGACCTTTCCCATTGCTTGCAAACAAAAGTCTTAACATTGCAGTTCTGCTTACAAATGCAGAGGGAGAAGAATTTTATGCGCTTGTACAAGTGCCGTCAATCCTTCCGAGATTTTTGGAACTTCCCGCAAAAGGCAAGCGTGACTTTATAACCCTTGAAAGAATTATTACTATTCACCTCGGCGAACTGTTTGAGCTTTATAACATCAAACAGTCGGCAGCTTTCAGAATCACAAGGGACTCTGACCTTGACATTGACGAGGACACGGAAGACCTTATGGAGGAAATTAAAAAATCCATTAAAAAGCGTCAGCGCGGTGTGCCTGTAAGACTTGAGTTTTCTAAAAAATGCCACAAGTCAATCCGCAAATTCCTTGTAGATGCATTGCATGTAACCGAGGACGAAATTTATGTACAGCACGGTCCGCTTGACCTTACTTTCCTTTCTAAATTCGCAAGAATAAAGGGCTGCGAAAAGCTCTGTTTCGAGCCTATTACACCTGTAAATCCGCCTGCCGAGTTTTACGATTGCGATGATATTTTTGAGGCTATCCGTGAAAAAGACAGACTTGTTCATCATCCGTATGAGAGTTTTGATGTGGTGGTTGACTTTGTCAAAAAAGCCGCAAAAGACCCGAATGTACTTGCAATCAAGCAGACTTTATACCGTGTAAGCGGTAACTCTCCTATCGTTGCGGCACTTATTAAAGCCGCCGAAAACGGCAAACAGGTTACTGTACTTGTAGAACTTAAAGCTCGTTTTGACGAAGAAAATAACATTCAGTGGGCAACCAAGCTTGAAAAAGCAGGCTGTCATGTAATTTACGGTCTTACAGGTCTTAAAACCCACTGCAAAATCTGTCTTGTTGTCAGAAAAGACGAGGACGGAATCCGCCGTTATCTGCATATGGGTACAGGTAACTACAACGACAGCACCGCAAGGTTCTACACAGACATCGGTATGTTTACCTGCCGTGAAGAATACGGCCTTGACGCATCGTCATTATTCAACACACTTACAGGCTATTCTTTACCGCCCGAATACAATAAATTTATTGTTGCTCCTCAAGGTATGCGACCTTTCTTTGAGGAAATGATAAGAAAAGAAATCGAAAATGCAAAACAGGGACTTCCCGCATCAATCACTGCAAAGGTAAATTCACTTGTAGACCCCGCAATTATCAGCTTGCTTTACGAGGCATCGCAGGCAGGCGTAAAAATTGAACTTATCGTGCGTGGTATTTGCTGTCTTATCCCCGGATTAAAGGGATGGAGTGAAAATATAAAGGTAATCAGCATTGTAGGACAACTCCTTGAGCACAGCCGAATTTTTAAATTTGAAAACAACGGCAATCCGCTCTACTACCTTGGCAGTGCAGACTGGATGCAGAGAAACCTTGACAGACGAGTTGAACTTGTGTTCCCTGTTGAGGACGAAGACATTAAAAACAGGGTTGAACAGATTTTAAAAGTTACGCTAAAAGACACGGTAAATGCAAGAAAGCAGTTACCCGACACCACATATCACCTTGTAGATAAGCGTGGCAGAAAACGACTTAACAGCCAAAAACATTTTTCAAAACTTGCACAACAGGCACAAAATGCCGTTAAAAAACAGACATATGTAAGAACAGTAGGCACTCCTATGGTACCTGCAAAGGAAGGAGAAAAAGCAGAATGAAAAGAATCGGTATTTTAACAAGCGGCGGTGACTGTCAGGGACTTAACTCTACTATCCGTGCAGTCGCAAAAACACTTTATCAGAATTGCGGCAATGACGGCGTGCAGATTATCGGCATTATTGACGGCTACCGAGGACTTATTTACAACGAAACAAGGATGATGAAACCTGATGATTTTTCGGGTATTCTTACAAGGGGCGGTACTATTCTCGGCACATCAAGACAGCCGTTCAAACTTATGAGAGTTATTGACGAAAACAGCGTTGATAAAGTTGCCGAAATGAAAAAGAACTATAAGAAACTTGAGCTTGACTGCCTTGTTGTTCTCGGCGGAAACGGCACACAGAAAACCGCAAACCTCTTGCGTGAAGAGGGCTTGAATGTTGTTTCTCTGCCAAAAACAATTGACAATGACCTTTGGGGTACAGATAAAACATTTGGTTTTCAGAGCGCCGTTGACATTGCAACAAATGTTATCGACTGTATTCACACCACCGCAACCTCACACGGAAGAGTTTTCATTGTTGAGGTTATGGGTCACAAGGTTGGCTGGCTGACTTTGTATGCAGGTATTGCCGGCGGTGCGGATGTTATTTTAATTCCGGAAATTCCGTACGATATTAATTCCGTAATTAATACAATTAAGAAAAGAACCGAAAGCGGAAAGAAATTCTCAATTCTTGCCGTTGCAGAGGGTGCAATTTCAAAAGAGCTTGCGGCTATGCCGAAGAAAAAAAGAAAAGCCGCTATGGCTGAAATCGCATATCCGTCAATCTCATACAAAATTGCAAAAGAAATTCAAGACGCAACAGGTCAGGAAACAAGAGTTACCGTACCCGGACATTTCCAGAGAGGCGGAAGTCCTGACGCATACGACCGTGTGCTCTCCACCCGTTTCGGTATTGCAGCTGCCGAACTTATCATAAACGGTGACTACGGCAAAATGGTTGCACTTGTAAATAATAAAGTAGTTGCAGTTCCGCTCGAAGAAATCGCAGGTAAACTTAAAGCCGTTCCTGCCGACCACGAAATAGTAGCCGCAGCAAGAAAGATGGGTATCTGCTTCGGTGACGAAAAATAATTAACAATTTGAGTTTGAAATGTTGAAAACTTTGGCAGTGTGAGTATTAACCTCACACTGCCGTTTTCTTTATTATATCGTTTTACAAAAACTAATCTTCCCCACCTTATCAAAACCAAAAAAATTGCCCGAAAAAGCAAAAATCTCATTTCAAAATCAATGAAATGAGATTTCTGCTAATATAAAAATCAAACTTCCAATTTCTTAACCACTGAAATAGAAACAATGTAAGAAACCACTAAATAAACTATAATGCAAACTCCGCTTGCGAGTAATGTTTGTACCGAAATGTTATTTACTGCAAGGGTAGAAACCGCATTACCAAGCCATAAACAGCTTAAATTAATATGTAAGTATGAGCTGATTATCGATATTCCTGTTGGCAAAGCCAAAAGAGCAAGCAACGAAACAACTATTGCAGGAGCGCTCTTTTTAAAGATTGAACACAGCATAAAGAATATGCCGGCAAATGAGATAAGTCCAAAAACAAGGATAATTAATTGCGGAATAAACAGAGCGTATATTGAGCCGATGTTATGATATAAAGCGCTTGATACCGCAAAAACAGCAACTAAATTGAGGATTACCATAAAAAGGGTGCTAACAATAACCGCCATAAACTTTGCCGTAAAAATCGACTGTCTGCTGTAACCTCGTGAAATAATATTTTTCAATATGCCGTTGTCAAAATCATTGCAAATAAAGCTGCAAATAAACATTAGTATAAATACTGTAACGGGACTTGTTTTAAAAAATCCTATTGCACTGATAATACCGGACTCCGGTGATACTATTCACTGCATATTTTGCGAAGATTGTAACGAAAACATACCGAATGAGCAAAGCAGGTAAATCAAACTAAGTGCAACCGATGCAAAAGTCCAAATATAAAAGCTTTTGTTTTTGAAAAGCTTACGAAGTTCAAATAATAATAACCTTTTCATTTTATGCCCCTACCTTGCGTAAAAAGTATTCTTCAAGATTAATTGCGTGAATAGAAATCTGATTTACCGTAACACCATTTTCAACAAGATATTTATTAATTTGACCCGTTCTGTCAATCATTTAGTCAAGATAAACAGAGTTATTATAAATATGTATCTGTTGAGGCGGCATAATTTTTGATAAAATCTCCGCCGCTTTTTGCGAATTGTCAGGCACAATTAAAACTCTGTCGCTGCATTTTTGTGAAAGCTCATCAGCGGAAATTTCTTCTATAAGTTTGCCGTCATGAATAAATCCATATCGTGTGGCAATCTTTGACAGTTCCTCAAGCAAATGGCTTGAAATCATAAAGGTAATTTTCTTTTCGGTATTTAGTCTGATGATTAAATCACGAATCTCCATAATACCTGTCGGATCAAGTCCGTTTATCGGTTCGTCAAGAATAAGCAATTCTGGATTGCCGAGCAAAGCCATAGCAATTCCAAGTCGCTGGCGCATACCGAGCGAAAACTGTCCTGCTTTTTTGTTGCCTGTATTGCCAAGACCTACAAAATCAAGAATTTTCCTGACACTTTTGTCTGAACTTCCTGTAAGAATTGCCATTCTCTTCATATTTTCGTATGCGGTGCAGTTTTTATAAATTGACGGAAACTCAATGAGCGAACCGATTTTCTTCCTTGCAGTGTTGAGCGGCTCACCGCCAAAGAGGGTAATTTCGCCACTGTCGGGAAAAGCAAGCCCTAACACCTGGCGCATAAATGTAGTTTTGCCTGCGCCGTTCTTGCCCACAAATCCGTAAATATCACCTTTGTTTATCGTAAGGCTGATGTTGTTAGAAACAATTTTATAACCGTATTTTTTCACTAAATTTTGTGTCGATAATATTGCACTCATAATTATTCTCCGTAATTAGTTTTTAGCGTCATAAATTCTTATTAAGAGGTCAAGAACCTTGAAGTAGAGCCAAATTACTGTAAATGCCAAGCCAAATGAAACTGACCACTCGTATTCTTTTGGGCGCTGATTTTCAACTGTTTCACGAATAATCTGAAAGTCGCTGATAAGAAACAAAGCTGCGATAATAATAAAAATAACTGACATTGCTATGTCAAAGATAGGATTTCCTGCGAAAATCATTACATAACTTCTTGTTGCAGTAATGAGGTAGCCGATAAAAGCAAGGATTGAAATGCTTATTGTTGAAAGTAAAAGTGCAAGTGTAACAGATTTAAATTTTTCTGTTGCCTTAATCTTGCCTGAAGTATAGAGTAAAAGCATTGTAAATACGATTACAAGAGCTTATATGTCAATACAATATAGGCAATTTTACACTATTCTTGCATCCTGTATACACAAAAAAGGATTGCAGATTTTGCTCTGCAATCCTTTTGAATATGATTATAACTTTTACGAATTATGCGATATAAATCTGTAATGCGGTTGCGTCAAGAATATCAAGCTTGCCGTCGCCGTACATATCGGCAGCGTCAAACCAAGCCTTATTTGTAACATCAATAAGCGGATTTTTATCGTCGTTTGAAATGTGAATCTGTAAGTGTGTAACATCGTTTACATCTACAACACCGTTGCGGTTTACATCACCCTTGAGGATAGTTTCCTGCTCGCCGCCGTCCGAAATATAGAATGACTTTGTGCTTTCAGCTATACAGCCGTCTGAATCAACAGCCTTTACAGACAATGTGTATGTGCCTGCATTATTTGCTGTAAAATTGTATGTATTGTCAGATGAAGTCTTTACAGTTGCACCGTTTACCGCAAACTCGTAAGTAACATTGCCATGGTTGTTGTATGGCTCTGCTTTAAGCTCGAGTGCTGTGCCAACAGGCTGAGATGAGCTCTTGTCTGCGCCAAAGTTTACTTCAAACTCTGCCTCCTGAACCTGTGTATCAGGGAGGATCTTACCAAGTCTTGCAAGCGGAACTGTAATGTTGTCTATATCCTCTTTTTCGTGTGAAGTAGACGGATCGTAGCTGTATTCAGCATCTGCAACATCAAGCATTGAGGGGTCGTGTGGAAGTGTATCCATACCCGAAGTACCGTATGTGAGAATCTGCATTGCGCCAATGCCCTGAGTTTCTACATAATTTCTGTCGATACCGAGTGCAGAGTAAGGAATAGCAACCTCGTAAACATAACCGTAGTTTTTCTTGTAGCCGAGTTTAAAGAAATCAACCCAATTTGAGTTAGGGTCAGTGTTGTCGCCTAATGTTCTGTCGCCCTTTACTTCTCTTACACCGTAGAGAGTTTCGCTCTTTGTGCCGTTTGCATATTTAATTTTGAATCCGTTCCGGTTATCCTGTGCCTGATAGTTTGTTACGCCAATCGGAACTCTTGTATCATAATCAAACAGGTATGTTCCGTCCGTATCCTGAACATCAGCCTTGAAGATTGATGCGCCGCCGTTTGAATTGTTTGAATCGAAAGCAACAAGTGTATCAATGTGAGTTGTAAAGCCTACACCGCCGTCTTTTGCTACGCCGCCGTCACAACCCCATACAAACGGATTTGTGTAAACAGAGCCGTCTTTGTTTGTGCCTACTGCCTTGCCTGTTGCCTGCTTGCTTGGGTCTATTGAAAGCGCAATATACATTGGAATACTGTTTCTCCAAGGGCGAGCCTCATTTGATGCCGCAAAATTATCGCTCGGAGAAGTAATGTATGATGTATTTGCCATTTCCCACATAAAGTAGAGGTTTTCATCGTCCCATGCGCCATAGAGAGCGTATGCGTCCCACGGCTGCTCATGCATTGAAGATGGCATATATACTCGGGGGTCATCGTTTGCTGTACCCTGAGCAATAATCATTGAGCTGTCCCAATCGCTTACATCGCCGTCAACAGAAATTGTCTTGTATTTACCCAGCTGCATATTCGGGTTTGTTCCGTAATAGCCGCTTTCGGGAGCTGTTGTGTGTCCGTCCGAGTCAGCAGAAAAAGTTGTTTTGCCTGCTGTAAATGTTTTGTTGTAAGTGAAAGTCTGTGTTGTTTCAACACCGTCATCGCCTGTTGCTGTAAGCACAAGAGTAATTTCGCTGTTACCGATTTTACCCTCGCCTATTTTAATAATTGTGCCGTCGGTATAAGATTTTTTTGCCGAACCGTCAACAGAATAGTATCCTACTGAGGCATTTTTTAGTCCGAGCTGAACCTGCAAAAATTCTGATGAAAAGCTTGTACCGGAGGCTTTGTAAACAATTCCGTATCCATGAGAATCAGGCTTGCCGTAATCTACCCACTGCTTTGCGGCTGTGAGGAGCTTGCACTGACCTGCCTTTAAAGAAAGTCCGCTTGCCTTTGGATACTGCTCCTTGCCCTCGTCCTTTTCTTTGCCGTTATTAAAAATAATGCTTTCTGATTTATATGCTGAAGTAAAGCTTGCCTTGTAAAGTCCGTCATCAGTTGCGCTCATCAGCTGACCCGGCCATTTGGCATTTTCTTTTGTACCATAGGCATAAATATAAACATTTTCCCAATTAAAAACCGAATTATCAAAATATACCTCTGAGCCGTCTGCTGCGGCAGCCGCCGAAACAGCTGTTATCACCATGGCAGACATAATGATAGCTGCACTAAGCAACAAACTTATAATTTTTTTGCTTGTTTTCATAAAAAATCAACTCCTAAATTCAAACTTTATTTAAAATTATATCATTACCTCATTTTATTTACAACAATAAAAAAACAATTTTGTTTACTTGACCAAAAAGTATAAATGATTTTTGAACAAAAAAGCAAGGCATATGACTTATTTAATAAATCATATGCCTATATTTTATATAATATTTTTATTACTTATATAGCTATCCTTTATATATGCGTTTCCACTTGCCTGTTCTGTACTCCAAAAAGGATATAACCCAATTTGAAAACCAACCGATCGGCACTGCAATCCATACCATTTGCAAGCCGAAAATCGGTGCAAATGCCATTGCAACAAATACTCGGATAAACAGATTCACAAAATTTGCGACTGTAAACATTTTCATATCGCCCGCACCTCGCAAAAGTCCGTCAACCGCCATTTTAAATCCGATAAAGCAGAAGAACCACCCCATAAAGCTAAGGTATCCGCAGCCCGTATTCATTGCGGTTATTGTGCCGTCATCACCGAGAAACATTGATACAATCAAACTGTTAAAAGGTTCTATAAGCAGAATAAGTAAAATAGAAAATGCTGCCACAAGAATGTTTGCGGCATGGTAACCCTCTACAACACGCTTTTCATTCTTTGCACCCAAATTTTGCGCAGTGTACGAAGACACAGCATTGTTTATACTGTTAAAGGGAACTATGCAAAGCGATTCCACTCTTATTGCGGCAGAATATCCTGCGAGAGCCTCCGAACCGAAGCCGTTTACCACCGACTGCACAAGCATCATTCCGATTGATACCGTTGACTGCTGAATAATTGACGGAAAAGCAATTTTTGCCATAGGCAAAAGCTCACTCTTTTCAAAAAATTTTGCACGACCTATGTTGAGCTTTTTAAACTCCCACACAAGCACTATGAATGATAATACAACCGAAATTCCTTGTGCAATAAGTGTTGCCCAGGCAACGCCCGTTACACCCATACTGAAATTTTTTACGAGCAAAAGGTCGAGCGCAACATTGAACACCGATGAGAAAATCAAAAAATAAAGCGGTATTTTAGATTTTCCAAGTGCATTGAACATTGCGGAAAGCACATTATACATAAATAAAAACGGCAAACCCGCAAAGTAAATGTTCAGATAATCGACCGCCAGATCAAGTACATCAGACGGAGTATTGAGCGCAATAAGAATAAGACGGCTGAACACAAGACCGATAATTCCAAGCAAAACACTAAGTGCGGTAAAAGCAATCAGCGCAGTGTACACTGCCGTTTTTGTCTTTTTATATTCCTTGGCGCCAAAATACCTACTGACTATTACCGACGCACCTATTCCGCCGCCGATTGCCACACAAATAAAAATATTTGTAAGCGAATATGACGCACCTACCGCCGCCAAAGCCTTTTCACTTACAAATCTGCCTACAATAGCCGAGTCCGCCATAGTGTATGTCTGCTGAAAAATATTACCTATAATAATAGGCAGAGCAAACACAAAAAGCGCATACATCGGCTTTTTCTTAACTAAATAATCATTATTCACATAAATCACCTATCCGCAGATATTATAACATATCTTGTCGGAAAAAGGAATATTGTTTAATCACGGTTTTGCAGATGCACACCGCTAAACCATAAATTAAACCAATTTTGATAAAGAACCTCAGAAAAGGCTTTGGGCAGTGCTCAAACGAACACTGCCCTTCGCAAACTATTATTTAGAGTTGATTATGAAACTTGTTATCTGATTAATTATAAAAGAGTTTTAAGATAGTCGCTTATCTCTTTTTCGGTAGTCATTGCAAGTACCTTTTCGGCAACCTTGTCTGCCTCTGCCTTTGACCATGTAGAAATTGTTTTTCTTACCTTTAATACCGACGGAGCGGATACACTGAACTCGGTAAGTCCGAATGACATAAGTAACGGCACCATCATCGGGTTAGCCGCTGCCTCGCCGCACATACCTACAGAAATATTATTCTTGTTTGCGCAATCAATAATATACTTAATGCCCCTTAATACACTTGGCTGTAACGGAGAATACAGATATGCAACATCGTCATTTCCTCTGTCGCAAGCCATTGTATAACCCGTAAGGTCATTTGTACCGATGCTGAAAAAGTCGGATTCTTTTGCAAGAATATCAGCAATCATAACTGCCGCCGAGGTTTCTGTCATAATGCCTACAGGGATATTTTCGTTAAATTCTACTTCCTGTTCCCTAAGTTCAGCCTTAACCTCTTCAACAAGAGCCTTGCCCTCTCTAAGTTCTTCAACAGCTGTAATAAGCGGGAACATAATTCTTACATCGCCAAAAGCGCTTGCTCTTACAATTGCACGGAGCTGTGTTTTGAACAAATCTTTATGCTTTAAGCAATATCTGATTGCTCTGAAGCCCAAGAAAGGATTTTCCTCTTTTTTAAGTCCGAGATAAGGAATTTCCTTGTCGCCGCCGATGTCAAGAGTTCTGATAATTACAGGCTTTCCCTTTAATGTAAGCGCCGCCTTTTTGTAAGCGTCAAACTGCTCGTCCTCTGTAGGCAAAGCGGTTCTGTCCATAAATAAAAATTCAGTTCTGAACAAACCAACGCCCTCGCCGTCTGCATCAACTGCCTTTATTGCGTCCTCCGGCTTGCCGATATTGCAGAAAAGCTCGTATTCCTCACCGCTTAAAGCTTTAGTTGCCTTGCCTCTGAAATTTTCAAGTTCTTTGCGCTCTTTAAGAAAATTAATTCTCTTTGTATTGTACTCCTGAATAACAGCGTCATCCGGCTCATCAATTACTACGCCCTCACTGCCGTCAACGATTACATAAGCACCGGCCGAAAGTTTTGAAACCGCACCGTTTACGCTTAGCACGGCGGGAATTTCAAGTGCCCTTGCAAGGATAGCCGAATGAGATGTTTTGCCGCCTGTTTCGGTAATAATTCCGACAATATTTTCTTTATTGATGCCTGCTGTCATGGACGGAGTAAGTTCTTTTGCGACAACTACCGTACCCTTTGGCGCTGCCGAAAGTTTTACTTCTTTTACTCCGAGCAAAATGCTTAGCATACTTGTTTTTAAGTCTTTTACATCTGCCGCTCTCTGCTGTGTAAGTTCGTCATCTGTGGCAGAAAACATAGAGATGAACATATCGCACATATACTCAAGTGCAGCCTCGGCGCACTGACCGTTATCAATCAACTTTTCGATTTCGCCGCACATATACGGGTCTTTCATCATCTGAATGTGACCCTCAAGAATTTCTGCCTCTTTTTTACCTGCCGACGCTTTCAGCGCATCTGCCTGTGCCGCAGTATTGTCGCAAAATATTTTAACCGCATTTCTGAAACGCTCAACCTCTGCCTCGGTATCCGTAACAGTTACATTATTATATTCAAGTTTTGCTTCTTCTACAATCATTACTCTTCCGAGTCCGATACCCTCGGAAGCGGGTGTTCCGTGTAACATAATCTCACCTGCTTTCAAATTTTAGAAAGAAAGCGTGCCAAAAGACACGCTCCCGTTTTTTATTCACCAAGTCCGCCTTCAATAAGCTCTACTGCCTTTGCAAGAGCCTCTTCTTCGTCAGGACCGTTACATTCTACTACAAACTCGCTGCCGCACTTAATACAAGCTGCAATAATATTTAAAAGACTTTTTGCATTGATTTTGTTTGAGTTGAAATCAATTGTAACATCACTCTGGAACTTTGCCATTGCTGTTGCAAATACTGATGCGGGACGCATATGAAAACCTGATGCATTATTTAATGTAAGTTTTTTTGATACCATAATATAAAACCCCTTTATAATAGTTTTGTGTCAGACAGGGAGGGTTACTCCCTGTCTGAATTAAGTTTATTTTATCATATTTTAAGAAAGAATGGAAGATTTTTTGTGAAATTTATTTAACTTTTTTAATCTCTTTGTTAAGAGGTTTTTTAAGAAGTGCAAGCATAAACATACCGATTACCGCACCGATTGCAAGAGCAAGGAGGTAGAAATACCATGTACCCTGCATTGTTGCGAATACGAAGATACCGCCGTGAGGAGCCATAAGCTTACAGCCAAAGAGAGCTGAAAGTGCGCCTGCTACTGCAGAACCAACGATACATGAAGGGATAACCTGAAGCGGATGACCTGCTGCGTAAGGAATTGCACCTTCTGAGATGAATGAAAGTCCCATTACATAGTTTACGGGAGCATTCTTTCTTTCTTCATCTGTCCAACGATTCTTGAAGAATGTGTTTGAAAGAGCGATTGCGATTGGAGGAACCATACCGCCGATCATAACTGCTGCCATAATGATGTATGCCTGATCGTCTGCGTTTGCAAGGTTAAGTGTTGCGAATGCATAAGCTGCCTTGTTGAAAGGACCACCCATGTCGATAGACATCATACCTGCGAGGAGCGCACAGAGCGGAACCATCATTGCAGGGTTAGAGGCAATAGCGTTAAGGCCGTCTGACATACCTGAGTTAATCATACCCATGAACGGGTTGACTGCGCACATTACAACAAGAATACCGCCGAGTCCGAGAAGCGGATAGATGAGAACGGGCTTGATACCCTCAAGAGCCTTAGGCATCTTATCGCACATTTTTTCAATAGCAAGCATTAAGTAACCGCCTGCGAAACCTGCAAGCAATCCACCGAGGAAGCCTGACGGAACTGTGTTAACAGCACCTGGATCTGCAAAGGTTGCGCCTGATGTTGCAAGGAAACCGCCTACAAGACCAACGAGAAGGCCGGGACGGTCTGCAATTGACATTGCGATAAAGCCGGAAAGAATAGGAACCATAAGGTTAAATGCCACACCGCCGAGTGTCTTAAACCATGCGGCTGCAGGAGTTACCGTACCGAATGTACTGCCAGCCTCCTGTGCGTTAACACCGCATGCAATATCAATGAGGAATGCAATTGCAATGAAGATACCGCCTGCTACAACGAACGGGAGCATATGTGATACACCGTTCATAAGGTGACCGTAAGTGCCGCCTCTCTTCTTTGGAGCATCTGCAGAACCGCCTTTGTGATGATATACGGGAACTTCTTTGTTTACAATCTTGTTGATAAGCTCTTCCGGCTTATGAATACCGTCTGAAACGGCACACTGTAAAACGGGCTTGCCGTCAAAACGGGCAAGATTTATTGTGATGTCAGCGGCAATGATGATACCGTCACAATTTGCAATTTCTTCTTCGGTAAGCACATTCTTTGCACCGCCCGAGCCGTTGGTTTCAACCTTAATCGGAATGTTAAGGCTGTCGCCGGCTTTCTGGAGTGATTCAGCCGCCATATAAGTATGAGCAATACCTGTTGGACAAGCTGTGATAGCAAGAACTCTGTAACCCTTCTTTGCAGGAACTTCTGCCTTTGGTTCATCGGGGAACTTCTCTGTTTCTTTTGCGTCAATAATCGAGATAAATTCTTTCGGAGTTTTTGCGGCTTTAAGTTTCGCTGTAAAATCTTCATGCATTAAAAGCTGCATAAGTCTTGCGAGAACCTCAAGGTGAACATCGCCGTCTGTTGTAGCTGCTATCATAAATATAAGCTTGCAAGGCTGTCCGTCGGGAGCATCGTAATTAACGCCGTTTGGAACTGTAATTGCTGCAAGTGCAGGAGCTTTTACCGCCGTGCTCTTTGCGTGCGGAATGGCAACTTCCATACCGACTGCTGTTGTTCCCATTTCCTCTCTTGCGAGGATTCCTTTCTTATACTCGGCTGCGTTTACAAGGTTTCCGCTCTTTTCGTGCAATGAAACGAGCTTGTCGATTGCTGCCTGTTTTGATGCCACTGATACATTAAGCTCTATGGCACTTTGTTTTAATAAATCAGTAATACGCATAAATTCTTCTCCTTTTTAGTTTATTTATTTCTACCCACTCAGAATTGAGCGAGCAATTCATCAATTTTATCTTTTGTGGCAAGTCCGTTTAAAAATGCTGTTGCATTTCCGCAGGCACTGCCGAGCTTTAACGCATAGGCGTAATCGTTTTTGTCAATGCAGCCGGCTACAAAGCCTGCTACCATCGAGTCACCCGAGCCTACTGTATTCAGTACCTTGTGACCTTTAATAACGCCCTCTTTATGAACCTTTCCGAATTCGTCAACAAGTAATGCACCGTCGCCGCCCAGAGAAACGAGAACATTTTTTGCACCCATTTTCTGCAATTCCTGCGCATATTTGACAACATCGCTTTCTGTCTTTACTGTTGTGTCAAAAATTTCTGAAAGCTCCTGACGGTTCGGTTTGATTAAAAACGGTTTGTATTTTAGTGAATTAACAAGCAACTTTTTAGTTGCGTCAACTACAATTCTTACATCTTTTCCGTCAAGTCTTTCTATGATTCTTTCATAAACATCGTCAGGCAATGTATTTGGAATATTTCCTGCAATGATAAGTGTATCGCCGCTCTGAATATTGTCGATTTTATCAAACAGATTCAAAAGTTCTTCCTCATCTATGTGCGGTCCTTGACAGTTGATTTCGGTTTCTTCGCCTGCCTTGATTTTGATGTTTATTCTTGAAATTCCGCTTTTAAGTGTGATAAAATCTGCTGTGATTTTAGGATTTTTAAGACCTTTTTCAATAGCCTCTCCGGTAAATCCTGCAACAAAACCAAGCGCTGTGCTCTTGATACCGAGTTCGGCAAGTACGCACGAAACATTTATTCCCTTGCCGCCGATGTAATATTCCTCGCTTGTTGTTCTGTTTGTAATGCCTGTCTTAAGCTCATCAAGACGAACGATGTAATCAATTGACGGGTTTAGTGTAACTGTGTAAATCACTTCATAACCTCCTTGATTATTGTTTTTTCCGAAAACTCATTATACGGGAGTTTGTCGGTTATAATACAGCAGTCTTTAAGCTCTGCAAAGGTAATCGGAAATACCTTTCTGAATTTGGTATTGTCGGCAAGAACAAAAGACATATAACTTCTTTTTATAACTTCCTCTTTGATCAAGCCCTCTTCCATATCAGGAGTGGTAAAGCCTGCATTTAATTCAATTCCGTTAGTACCCATAAAGGATTTTGTAAAGTTAAAGGTTTTCAGCGACCTTAAACCTTCCGCGCCCATAATAGCCTCGGTAGCAGGTTTGATTCTGCCGCCGATTGTGTATGTTGTAAGTCCCTTTCTTATAAGATTTTTTGCGTGGGTAATACCGTTTGTAACATAGGTTGCGTTTTTGTTTGTAATGTAATCTGTGAGAATATCAGTGGTTGTGCCTGCGTCTATATATACAAAATCCGTATCGTTAATAAGTTTTGCACAATAGATTGCGATTGCTTTCTTTTCGTCAAGCATTATACCTTCTCTTGATTTCACATCAGCCTCATATACGCCCGAAAGCTGGTGAATTGAGGTTGCTCCTCCGAATACTTTATTAAGCTTGCCCATCTCGTCAAGTGTTGTGAGGTCACGCCTTATGGTTGACTCCGATGTATTCAAAAGCTTTGTAAGCTCCTGTACCGTGACTGTGTTTTTCTCGCTTAATATTTGAAGTATTGTTTGGTATCTTTCCTGAGTAAGCATTTCCCTCACCTCTTGACTACATTATAACACCTGTTTTGTTAAAGTCAAGCAAATTCTTTCAAAAAAATTCATTAAAATTGAAATTCAGTTAGTTTATATCAAAAATCGCATATAATTTTGTGTGTTTTAACAAGTGATTTTGCTTTTGCATTTTTAAGTCATTCAATTTCAGTCATAAATCAGCCAAGATTATCCAAAAATATTCTATCCCGATTACTGTCTTTTTATTCCCGTATTTTATCATTTATAAAAGCAAAAAGCTGTTCGGTAACTCTTGCCCGAACAGCTTTAATGTACTTTTAATATTAAATTTTAATTACGAAGCAATAATAGTCTGAATCTTTGTAACATCGGCAACATCAATTTTACCGTCGCCGTTTGCGTCTGCCGCCTTTGTATTTTTAATTACATATGATGAATTGCCCGAAAGATACATCTGTAAGTATGTAACATCCGATACATCTATTTTGCCGTCATTATTTATATCACCTACAGGTACAGTTTCCTCCTGCAATGCTTTGAATGTAATTTTATTTTTGGTTGCGTATGTCTGTGCCTTTGTATTTTTATAGCCGTAAATTATAAATCCGTCAATAACTCTGCCATCACTATAGCCCACTGCGGTTGTACCAAAATATGTAACATTCTTTGGAATAGTAATAGATTTCATAGCTTGGCAATTTTCAAATGCAGATGTTTCGATTGATGTAAGAGTATTCGGCAAAGTTACCGAGGATAATTTTGTACAGTCATAAAAGGACATTGAACCTATTTTTTTAACTGTATTTGGAATGGTTATCTGTGTCAGATTTGTTGCTTTACTAAACAAATTATTCGGCACTGATGTTGCTCCGTTTTCGATTATAGCTGTTTTTAGTCCCGAATCTTCAAACACATCACTGCCTGCTTTGGTTACAGTCTTCGGTATTGTAATTGTTGTGAGCGCTGTTGTTCCGTTAAATGCGCTATAGCCGATTTCGGTAAGAGTATTTGGCAAAGTTACCGATGATAGACTTTTACAACCGTAGAATGACATTGAGCCTACTTTCTTTACTGTATTCGGAATTGTTACTTTAGTTAAATTTTTAGCGTTACTGAAAAGATTGTCTGCTACTGTTGTTGCACCGTTTTCGATTGTGGCTGTTTTTAGTCCCGAATCTTCAAACACATCAATGCCTGCTTTGGTTACAGTCTTCGGTATTGTAATTGTTGTGAGCGCTGTTGTTCCGTTAAATGCGCTATAGCCGATTTCGGTAAGAGTATTTGGCAAAGTTACCGATGATAGACTTTTACAACCGTAGAATGACATTGAGCCTACTTTCTTTACTGTATTCGGAATTGTTACTTTAGTTAAATTTTTAGCGTTACTGAAAAGATTGTCTGCTACTGCTGTTGCACCATTTTCTATAGTGGCTGTTTTAAGTGCCGAACCGTTAAATACATTATTACCGGCTGTTGTAACCGTTTTTGGAATTGTAATTGTTGTGAGCGCTGTTGTTCCGTTAAATGCGCTATAGCCGATTTCGGTAAGAGTATTTGGCAAAGTTACCGATGATAGACTTTTACAACCGTAGAATGACATTGAGCCTACTTTCTTTACTGTATTCGGAATTGTTACTTTAGTTAAATTTTTAGCGTTACTGAAAAGATTGTCTGCTACTGCTGTTGCGCCGTTTTCTATAGCGGCTGTTTTAAGTGCCGAACCGTTAAATACATTATTACCGGCTGTTGTAACTGTTTTTGGAATTGTAATTGTTGTAAGTGCTGTTGTTCCTTCAAATGCATTATAGCCAATTTCCGTAAGATTGCTTGGTAATGTAACTTTTGAAAGTTTTGTACAATTGTGAAATGCCATTGAACCGACAACTTTTATTGTATTTGGTATTTTAACAGAAGTTAATGTACTATTGTTGTAAAAAGAATTATCAGAAATTTTTACAACATTTTTATTTAAAATTTGTGACGGAATTGTAATATCGGTTGCTATACCCTTATATCCCGCAATATTTACGGTATCATCTGAATTTACAGTATATTCATAGTTGCCGCTTATAAAAATAGTTGCCGCATTTGCTGTAATTGAAATCACAGATAACCCGCTTACAGCTAAAACCACAGCAATAATTGATGCTAAAAATTTTTTCATTTATTTTCTCTCCTTGTCATTATGACAAAATATTTTATATACTTCTCAATATACAATAAAAATAATAGCAAATATGAAATTTACTGTCAATACAAAATTGTGCAATTCAGTTACATATACAATCATCAAAAATATAAATTTTTTTATTTGTCAACTTTAACACAAAAAGGTCACATCATTGCATAAGCGGAAAGTATTTGTGGGCTTTGCCCACAGCCTTTGAAAAGGTCGACCAAACATTTATAATTGCTTGGAAAATCAATTTGCTAAACCATAATTTATTAATGCTATCTCAAATAATCTTATAGCCTTTGACCGAAAACAAGTCAAAGGCTATATATTTTTCTCAATATTACTTTTCAAAATCAATTGAAAGGCTCTTTTTGTCGGAAGTAAATTTACGGCACGCTACCCCTGCCGACTGCAACATTCTTTTAGATGCAACAGTTGCGGCGCTGTCGGCATATTTATCATAAAGATAAACGACCTCTGCTATACCCGACTGAATAATGGCTTTTGCACATTCGTTGCAAGGGAAAAGGTCAACGTACAGCCTTGCGCCCTTAAGATTTTTGCCTCTTGCATTAAGTATAGCATTAAGCTCGGCGTGTACCACATAGCTGTACTTTGTGTCTTCACCATCTCTGCACCACGGATAATCATCATCGGAACAACCGAAAGGAAAGCCGTTGTAACCTGTTGAAAGAATGATATTGTTATTGTCTACAATACACGCACCTACTTGAGTGTTCGGGTCTTTACTGCGCTTTGAGGCAAGAATAGCCACACCCATAAAGTATTCGTCCCATGAAATATAGTCTTTTCTTTTCATTTATCTTTATCCTCCTTATCAATAACCTGATTTTTTCAAGTCTGCAAGTATCTGCACATAAAATTCTCTTATGTCAAAGTCCTTAATATTTTCACGGTTAAGGTCAATCATATCTCCGTGAGAAATACCTCTTTTACCTTTTGTAGTAATGTATGTATATTTTTCGCCCCAGGCAAAGGAGTTTTCTGAAACCAAGCCATCATTCTCGCCGTCAAAATATTTTACAAGATTGTATGAAAAGTTAAGCGGAAATTTTCCGCCCGACGCTCTGTTCAGCTTTGAGCCAAAGCTCTGATAATAAACCTTTGGTGAGTCAAATACATCAGCGTTAAGTTTCGTACAATTTGCCTGCGTAAGGTCGGTTACGGCAGAGATGAAGTCGGGATTTTTGTCGCCAAACTTTAAAAGTGCGTTATTGTATGCAAAAGCAATTTTGTTTTTAACATTAGGCGAAACTTTTGTTAAAAGATAGTCGGCAAAACCGCAGCCACGATGCGGAGTGTTTATTGTGGTGAGCGATGCTGTCATATCTTCAACGCCGTAACAGGCAATCGCCTTTCTGCAATCAAGCCCGCCCTTTGAATGAGCAATAATATTCAGCTTTTCACAACCTGTTTCCGCAACGATTTGTTTAATTCTCTCGGCAATCTCTTTGGCGCTTTCATCTACAGATGCGGCCGATTCGTGATTACCATAGTAAATTTCTGCGCCGTTTGCAATAAGCTCTGCCGGCACTCTGCCCCAATAATTGAAATATGCGCTGTCACGAAAAAACACACCGTGCACAAGCAATACAGGGTATTTTGTTTTGCAAATTTTCTCATTAATTCTTTTTCTGTCTTGTTCGGCTTTATCAATTTCAAAATTAACCTCTTGCATAGTTATTTTTATAATAACGCCAAGACAAAATAAATTTACAATCGGAATAAAACCGCAAATTATTCCGATAAACCTATGCTTTATGCCAAGTTGAACCGATGTGCAATAAACGGAAATGATACCGTTCCAAAACAAAATAAACTCCGCAAGCAGAGCACCTCCAAGGCACAGCGCCCATTTTACCCAATTGTCAGGTAACATTTGAAAAGCCGACTGAATATAAATCACACTTGAAAGCAGAGTTGTTATTAAAAATTGCAAGAGCAATTCACTGCCGTGTGCAATCATTCTGAATTTAAAAGACGGATAGCCGCCTTTTGCAACAGACGGAAAAACATTTGCGGCAACAAACGCAAAAACACTGATAAGCGGCAAATACCACCTGTCAAGCATCTCTGCAAGAAAAATGCCGTTAATACCGACCATAAGCATAAGCATGAGCAACAGCCTATAAAAGAATGTAAACACTCCGGATTTTTTCATTAAATCACCCGTTTTTATAATAACACGCACACACAAAAATTGCAACAAAAAAGCGGATGCAACTAATGCAACCGCTTTAAGATAATTATTTAATTACACCATAAGACTGCAAACAAGATCTGCATATTCGCCAGGATTTTCAATCGGAAGTCCTGCAATGAGGAGAGCCTGATCGTAGAGAAGCTCTGCGTACTTCTTTGCTTTTTCAATATCCGTCTGCACTGCGCTTTCCATTGCCTTTACAGCCGAGTGATTCATATTAAGTTCAAGCACTCTCTGTGCTTTCATACCGCTGTCAGGCTGAACCGCATTGAAGTATTTTTCCATTTCAAATGAAATGCCGCCCTTTGCGGTAAGGCAAACAGGGTGAGAAACCAACTTTTTAGACGCAACAACTTCGCTTACCTTGTCGCCGAGTGTTTCTTTTACAAAAGTAAGGATTGCACTGCTGTCCTTTTCTTCCTCTTTGTTTTCATCATTCTCAATACCGAGGTCATCGTTTGTAGCCGAACAGAAGCGCTTGTCCTTGTACTGCATAAGAGTCTGGAGTGAGAACTCATCAATTTCTTCTGTACAATAGAGGATTTCGTAACCCTTTGAACGCAAAAGTTCTGTCTGCGGGAGATTGTCAATTGAAGAAATGTTCTCGCCGACTGCAAAGTAAATAAACTTCTGATCCTCTTTCATTCTGTCAACATATTCCGAAAGAGTTACAAGTTTTTTCTCTGTAGAAGAGTAATACATAAGTAAGTCTTGTAATTCTTCTTTATGCATACCGTAGTCGGCAGATACTCCGTACTTAAGCTGTCTGCCAAAGGCATTGAAGAACTTTTCATAATTTTCTCTGTCATTTGCAAGCATTGAAGTAAGCTCGTTCTTAATCTTCTTCTCAATGTTCTGTGCAATAGTGATAAGGTGACGGTCATGCTGGAGCATCTCTCTTGAAATGTTAAGCGAAAGGTCTGCACTGTCAACAATACCCTTTACAAATCTGAAATGTTCAGGTAAAAGCTCCTCGCAGTTTTCCATAATAAGAACACCGCTTGAATAAAGCTGAAGTCCCTTTTTGTATTCCTTTGTATAGTAATCGTAAGGTGCCTGTGACGGAATGAAAAGCAATGCCTTGTATGTAACAACACCCTCTACGGAAGTTACGATGGTATGCAAAGGCTTGTCCATAGCCATAAACTTTTCACGATAAAAATTATCGTACTCTTCCTGCTTAACATCTTTCTTTGCTCTTTGCCAGATTGGGAGCATACTGTTAAGAGTTTCGGTTTCTGTATAATCCTCATACTCCGGTTTTTCGCTGTCCTTGGTTTCTTCCTTAACTCTGCTGTGAGTCATATCCATCATAATCGGATAGCGGATATAGTCGGAATACTTCTTGATAAGTCCCTGGATTCTGTACTGCTCAAGGAACTCGTCATAGTTTTCTTCCTCTGTATTGTCCTTAATTTCAAGTACAATTGTTGTACCGATTTCGTCCCTCTCTGTTTCGGTGATTTCGTAACCGTCTGCGCCGTCAGATTCCCACTTGTAAGCTGTGTCACAGCCGTATTTCTTAGTAACAACGGTAATTTTCTTTGCTACCATAAAAGCGGAGTAAAAGCCGACGCCGAACTGACCGATAATGTCAATATCGTCCTGCTTTTCGCTCATTTCCTGCTTAAACTTGTATGAACCCGAAGATGCGATTGTGCCAAGGTTGTTTTCAAGGTCGTCTTTATCCATACCGATACCGTTATCGGTAATTGTAAGTGTACGGTTTTCCTTGTCGGGCTTTATAAAAATCTTAAAATCATCTCTGCTCATATTAAGCTTATCGTCTGTAAGTGCAATAAAGCAAAGCTTATCAATAGCATCGCTTGCATTTGAAATAAGCTCTCTAAGGAAAATCTCCTTATGAGTATAAATTGAATTAATCATCAGGTCGAGAAGTCTTTTTGACTCTGATTTAAATTCTTTCTTAGCCATAAAATTACTTCCTTTTTAATTAATAATGCGTACTACATTCTTTCGTACTAATATTATATTATACATCATTTTGGTTAAATTTTCAATAGATAAAGTATTGGTTATGTGTAATATTGTCTGCGCACAAAAAACCTCCGCCATAAGACGGAGGTTTGAATTTGCGAAAATATTGTAAGATAATATATAAAATTAAGCCTTACCGACTGAACCGAAGAGTTCCATTTTCTCTTTAACAGTAGCCTTGATAGCCTCTGCACCCGGAGCAAGAAGCTTTCTTGGGTCAAAGCCCTTACCCTCTAAGTCCTTACCTGCCTCAACATACTTTCTTGTAGCATCTGCAAATGCAAGCTGGCACTCTGTATTTACATTGATCTTTGAAACACCGAGTGAAATAGCCTTCTTGATCATATCAGCAGGGATGCCTGTACCGCCGTGGAGAACGAGTGGCATATCGCCTGTAAGCTGCTGAATCGCATCAAGAGTTTCAAAGCTAAGGCCCTTCCAGTTTGCAGGATACTTACCGTGAATGTTACCGATACCTGCAGCGAGCATTGTTACGCCGAGGTCAGCAACCATTTTACATTCCTTAGGATCTGCGCACTCGCCCATACCGATAACGCCGTCTTCCTCACCGCCGATTGAACCAACTTCAGCCTCAAGTGAAAGACCGAGAATGTTACAAGCAGCTACGAGTTCCTTAGTCTTAGCAATGTTCTCTTCGATTGGGTAGTGTGAACCATCAAACATAATTGAGCTGAAACCTGCCTTAATGCAAGCCTTAGCGCCTTCGTATGAACCGTGATCAAGGTGGAGAGCAACCGGAACAGTAATGTTAAGCTCTTCGAGCATACCGTTTACCATACCAACGACTGTCTTGTAACCGCACATATATTTACCTGCGCCCTCAGATACACCGAGAATTACAGGTGAGTTAAGCTCCTGAGCAGTTAAAAGAATTGACTTTGTCCACTCAAGGTTATTGATGTTGAACTGACCAACTGCATAGTGGCCTGCTTTTGCTTTTGTAAGCATTTCTTTAGCGTTTACTAATGGCATATTAATCTTCCTTTGTAGTAAATTTTCGGAACAAAAAATATAGTCGCTCCGAGTTACTTTTATTATACAATAAATCATTTCAAATATAAAGTCTTTTGCAAAAATTTTTTGGTTTTTTGAAGAAATTACAGGAAAAATCTTGTAAAATCACCTAATTTTCAATATATACTCACATAAGCGTGATATAATTTTGTTGCTTTTAAAACAATAAAGATATATAATACTTATGAAAGCTATAAATTAGTAATTCATAATTAAAAAGTTTGCAACATATAAGTTTGACTTAATTATTTTATACAATTACGAATTATGCATTACTAATAAGGAGATATTTTTATGGATAATAATTTCAATTCTAATAATCAGTTTGAACCTGAAAAGCCTTTTACCGAAAAACCGACCGAACCGCAGCCTGCGCCTGTTTTTGAAACCGAAAATACAGAAAACAACGCAGAAACGACTAACGAACAATCGGTAACACCGCAGTATCGAAATTTTGAGCCTGAAAAACCGTTTGAAAATGGATTTTCTCAACCTCAGCAACCGCAAAATGACTTTGCTCCTCAAACACCGAATTTTGAACAGCCGCAGCAAAACGGATATTATCAAAACAACGGCTGCAACGGACAATACAATCCAAACTTTAATCAACAGTATAATCCGAATCCGCAATATCAACAGCCGTTTAATCCGCGACCGCCTCAATATCAGCCGTACGGCAATCCGCAGGCTGGCGGCAGACCTGTGTATCAGCCTCAGCATGGACAATACTCTAATCCACAGCAGCAATATTCTCAACCGTACGCACCACAGTATCAACAATATCAACCGCAGTACGGACAGCAGAATTATCAACAGCCAAACTTTAATCAACAGCCATACGGACAGCCTTATGTGCCGCAGCAAAAGCCGCCTGTTGATTATTCAAATACATACGCACAACCGCCAATGCCGAATATGCCACGCAAAAAGATGACACCCGGCATAATTGTAATAATAGTTGTGCTGTCATTGCTTTGTGTAGGCAGTATCTGCGGAATGATTGCCTATGTTGCGTCAAATTCAAACGGCAACAAAAATAATACAAATAACAGCTATACATTTACATTACCGAGTGGCAGTCCGTACTTTAACAATGACAGTTCAAGCGCTCAAGAGCATAATGAATCCGATTACAGCAACAAGACAAATTCTTCTTATGAGGGAATTGACTTAAAAGCTAAACCGAGCGATGCCAAAGATTCCAAATACAACACCGAATATGCAAGCAACGAAGTAACAGATTCTATTGTCGGCGTTCTTTGCTATTCAGACGAAATCACAGATGATTCACAGTGCACTTCGCAGGGCAGCGGAATTATAATTACATCAGACGGTTATGTGATTACAAATGCTCATGTAGTTGGCAACAGCAAAACTCTCTACCTTATACAGGTCGTTACTTCCGACGGCAAGCAGTACAAAGCAGGTGTTGTTGGTTACGATACACGCACAGACCTTGCTCTTTTGAAAATGGACGATGCAAGCGGACTTAAGGTCGCAAACTTCGGTAACTCCAAAGATGTTTCACTTGGTGAAAGTGTAATAGCTATAGGTAATCCCGGCGGAGTTAAGTATAACAACTCAATCACTCAGGGTATTGTATCTGCAGTTGACAGACAGAGCAGTATTACGACAAATGTAAAATTCATTCAGACAGATGCAGCCATTAACCCCGGCAATTCCGGCGGCGCTCTTGTAAATATGTACGGTCAGGTAATCGGAGTTTCATCCGCAAAAATAGCCGCTACAGATTACGAGGGTATGGGCTTTGCAATTCCTTCTGCCACAGTAAAAGATGTTATTGATGACATTATGAAATACGGCTATGTGCAGGGCAGAGTAAAGATTGGCGTTACAGGAGAAAATGTACAAAGCAGTGGAAACACGCCTGCGGGCATTGCGATTTACAGCATTGACGAGGACGGTCCTTGCGCAAACACAGACCTTAAAGAAAACGATATTATCACAGGTGCCGACGGCAAAAAGGTAAGCAACTTTGCCGAGTTCTATGATATACTCGAAAGCCATAAAGCAGGCGATACAATTGAGCTTGAATATTACCGCAGCTCAAACGGCAGTACAGATAAAGTTACCATAACTTTGCAGGAAAGCAAGTAATAAAATTATATAATCATAACGACCGCTGTCATTATCGGACAGCGGTCGTTTTTTTAATTATATAACAATTGGCTTTTCCTGTTGCTGTCGCATTTAAAGGCTAACGCCGTTGTGTTTAGGCTGCCAAACAGCTAGCCGTTTTGCTATCGTTAGATTGTGTAAACGCAAAGTATTTGTGGGCTTTGCCCACAACCTCAACCGTTGAAAAGGTTACTGAATTTTTATAATTAATTGGCAAAGCAATTGTTAAACCGTAATTTACCAAACCTTTAATAAAAATGGTTCTTTATCAAAAGTTGGGATAAATTGTGGTTTAGCGGAGTGTCGGTCGGGCATTGAAATTTAGCTAACGCTAAATTATCCTCCCAAAAACAAAAAAGTTTACTCAATTTTTTCAAAAATTGCGGGTTTGGGCAGCGCCCATAAAATCTTTCGATATAACAATTTATCAGGCGCAAACAGCCACGCTGTTTGCGTGTTAAGACTTAGTTTGTTAAAACAGGCGACAGCCATTATAAACAGAAACGCTAAAAACATAGTCAACGCATTGCGTTGACTATGAAAAATGAAGTGTATTTTCTTTTGTTGCTCTCGCAAAGGCTTTCGCCTGTTTGTTCAAGCCGCCAAACAGCAAGCTGTTTGGCTATCGTTAGATTGCATAAACTGAAAGTATTTGTGGGCTTTGCCCACACCCACGACCTTTGAAAAGGTCGACCAAACTTTTATAATTGCTTGATAAAGCAATCAGCTAAACCATAATTTATTATTGTTACCCCAACATTTAGAACAAAACCATAAAAATCTAAGCATAACATTAAAGCAAACACAAAAACGCTCTCAACCGAAGTTGAGAGCGTATATCAGCAAATATTATTACCGAAAAATCAGATTAACTCGATAACAGCCATCTCTGCACCGTCACCACGACGAGGACCGATCTTTGTTACTCTTGTATAGCCGCCGTTTCTGTCAGCATACTTTGGAGCGATTTCAGTAAAGAGCTTTACTGTAACCTCTTCCTTAGTAACAAAACCTAAAACGAGTCTTCTGTTGTGAAGGTTATCTTCTTTTGCTGTAGTAATCATCTTCTCTGCCATAGCCTGAACTTCCTTGGCACGAGTAAGAGTTGTTTCGATTTTGCCGTTTTCGAGAAGGAATGTAACCATTGCACGGAGCATAGCTGTTCTCTGAGCAGTTGTTCTTCCTAATTTTCTTGTACCTGGCATTGTGTTCACTCCTTTACCGTTGGGTTTTTAAAGTGTTTATTCGTCTTCCTTCTGAAGACTAAATCCGAGAGAATTGAGTTTCTGGATTACTTCCTCGAGAGATTTTCTGCCGAGGTTTCTTACCTTCATCATATCCTCTTCTGACTTGTTGATCAAATCTTCTACCGTATTAATACCGGCACGCTTTAAGCAGTTGAAAGAACGAACTGACAAATCGAGATCTTCAATTGTCATTTCAAGGATTTTCTCCTTGCCCTTATCGTCTTTTTCAACCATAACCTCTGCGCTTGAAGCCTTATCCGAAAGGTTTACAAAGAGGTTTAAGTGCTCGGTAAGCACCTTAGCTGCAAGTGAAACAGCCTCCTGTGCATTGATAACACCGTTTGTCCAAACATCAAGTGTAAGTTTGTCATAGTCAGTAATCTGACCTACACGAGTGTTGTCAACTGTGTAATTTACCTTTAATACGGGAGTATAAATAGAATCAATAGGTAAAACGCCAATAACATTATTGCCGCTAATAAGCTTGTTGCGTTCAGCAGGGATGTATCCTCTGCCCTTGTCAATGGTGATTTCCATATTGAGCTTTGCATCCTCACCGAGAGTTGCAATGTGCTGCTCAGGATTGAGAATCTCAACCTCGCTGTCACATTTAATATCTCCGGCAGTTACTACGCAAGGACCCTGTGCTGAGATTTCAACAACCTTTGGGCTTGTTTCGTAAAGCTTTGCAACAACGCTTTTCATATTAAGAACAATTTCCGTAACGTCTTCCTTTACGCCGGGAATAGTTGAAAATTCGTGAAGAACTCCGTCAATCTTGATAGATGTAACGGCACAGCCTTCAAGAGAAGAAAGCAAAACTCTGCGCAGGCTGTTGCCCAATGTGTTGCCAAAGCCACGCTCGAGCGGTTCAACAACAAATCTGCCGTGCTTTCCATCCTCGGTTAATTCCTCGGTTTCAATTCTTGGCTTTTCAATTTCGATCATTCGCGAATCCTCCTAAACATTATGCGGCTGCATAACGCAGCCAATGCGTGTGTAACCTGCCTGTGAAAAAAGGGATTACTTGGAGTACAACTCAACAATAAGGTGAGGAGCTACTTCGTAGTCAATGTCCTCAAGACTTGGCAAAGCAACAACCTTTGCTGTGTATTCATCCTTATTTACCTCAAGCCACTTTGGTGAGAGTCTGCCGCTTGTCTTGTCAAGAATTTCTTTAAACTTAACGCTGTTCTTGCTCTTATCTCTGATTGTGATAACATCGCCAACCTTAACTCTGTAAGATGGGATATCTACTCTCTGACCATTTACGAGGAAATGACCGTGAGTAACAACCTGTCTTGCATCTCTTCTTGTCTGAGCCATACCCATTCTGAAGATGATGTTGTCAAGTCTTGTTTCAAGACAAACGATGAGGTTAGTACCTGCCTGACCTTCCATTTTTGTAGCAATTTCATAGTAGTGATAGAACTGCTTCTCAAGAACGCCGTAGATAAACTTTAACTTCTGCTTCTCTTTAAGCTGTAAGCCGTATTCTGAAACCTTCCTTCTACCATTTGCATTTGGCTTTCTGAAAGATTCCTTGTTTATGCCTACAACAGTAGGGCTAATGCCCAGGTATCTGCATCTTTTTAAGATAGGATCTCTGTTTACTGCCATTTTATTTTCACTCCAATAGAATATTTTAAATACTATACACGTCTTCTCTTAGGAGGACGGCATCCGTTGTGAGGAATTGGAGTTACATCCTTAATCATAGTAACCTCAAGACCTGCTGACTGTAAAGCTCTGATTGCAGCTTCACGGCCCTGTCCCGGACCTTTAACATATACTTCAACGGACTTCATACCGTGTTCCATTGCAGCCTTTGCAGCTGTCTCTGCTGCTGACTGTGCGGCAAACGGAGTTGACTTCTTTGAGCCTCTGAAGCCGAGTTCGCCGGCACTTGCCCAAGATACAGCGTTGCCCTGTGTATCGGAAATAGTAACGATTGTGTTATTAAAAGTTGACTGAATATGTGCTGCGCCTTTTTCAATATTTTTGCGTTCACGGCGACGGCGAATAACTTTCTTACCACCCTTTGGTGCTGCCATAATCCATTGCCCTCCTTACTTCTTCTTGTTAGCCATGGTTTTGCGTGGGCCCTTACGGGTACGAGCGTTAGTCTTAGAACGCTGACCTCTTACCGGAAGACCTTTTCTGTGACGAACGCCACGGTAACAACCAATATCAATAAGTCTTTTTATATCATAAGCTATGTCACGGCGAAGGTCACCTTCAACACGACAATGATGCTCAATATATTCTCTGAGCTTTGATACATCCTCTTCTGTTAAATCTCTAACACGAGTGTCAGGATTTACACCTGTTGCAGCAATAATGTCGCCTGCAGTTTTACGGCCGATACCGTAGATATAAGTTAAACCGATTTCAACTCTTTTATCTCTTGGTAAGTCAACACCTGCTATACGAGCCATTCAGTTGCACCTCCATCAAAAATCAATAAATTAAATTAGTAGTCTGTGTTTTAATGTTTTTAAGGTAATTAACCCTGACGCTGTTTGTGCTTAGGGTTTTCGCAAATAACTAAAATCTTACCTTTTCTTTTGATTACTTTGCACTTATCGCACATTTTCTTTACTGAAGGTCTGACTTTCATTAGTTAATCATTCCTTTCTAAAAAGTCGTATTGCCCCGGCTTATTTAGAACGCCAGGTAATTCTTCCTCTTGTCAGGTCATACGGTGACATTTCCACCGTTACCTTGTCGCCCGGCAAAATGCGGATAAAATTCATACGCAATTTACCTGAAATAACAGCTAAGATCACGTGACCGTTAGGCAGCTCAACCTTAAACTGTGCGTTAGGGAGAGCCTCCCTTACAATACCCTCGATTTCAATTACATCCTGTTTGGACATATCATAAACCTCCGTTAGTCGTTTTTTAAATCACTTAAAATTCGTTTTATCTGCGGATTGGTTTCTGCTGAACCTGTATAAACTACAGTTGTAGCCGCAAGATGAAGTAAATTTTTCTTCTTCGGTTTTTCAAGCTTACGGGTTTTACCGTCTGCTATAAACGCAAAATGACCCTCAACCGAGAGTACAAGGAAAAATTTACCTTTGTCACGCCCTGACTTTGCTCTGACTATGCTACCCTTTTGAATGTTCATAAATCACCTTTAATCACAAAGAGTCATAATCTTAGGACCGTCAGGAGTAATTGCTACTGTATGTTCAAAATGTGCGGCAAGCTTACCGTCAACCGTAACGGTAGTCCACTCATCATCAAGAACACGCACCTCATAGGAGCCCTGAGTTACCATAGGTTCAATAGCGATTGTCATACCCGGCAACAGTCTTACGCCTCTGCCCGGTGTGCCGTAATTGGGGATACTTGGGTCTTCGTGTAATTTCGCACCTACGCCGTGGCCGACAAAATCTCGTACCACCGAGTAACTGCGAGCTTCGACATACTTCTGAACAGCGCTGCCTATATCGCCTACACGATTTCCGGCAACAGCCATTTTAATTCCCTCAAAAAGGCCTTCTTTAGTTGCGTCAAGCAAACGCTGAGCTTCGTCACTGATTTTACCGCAGGCAAACGTATAGGCATTATCGCCGTGAAAGCCTTCGTAAAATGCGCCGACATCAACGCTTACAATGTCGCCCTCTTTAAGAATCTGTTTTTTACTCGGTATGCCATGGATAACCACATTATTTACGGAAATGCAAGCACTTGCAGGAAAACCGCCATAACCGAGAAACGAGGGTGTAGCACCCTGTTTCTCGATATATTTGCGAACTATAGTATCAATTTCGTAAGTGGTGATACCCGGCTTTACAGCCTCACCTGCAACACGGAGTGCCTCCGCTGATATTCTGCATGCATCTTTCATTTTAGAAATTTCCCGTGCTGTTTTTACAATAACCATACTTAAGCCTCGATTGCTTCTAAGATAAGCTTTGTAGTAGAAACTACATCGTCTTTACCCTCTACATTAATGAGCTTGCCCTGCTTCTCGTAATAAGCTGCGAGAGGCTCAGTCTCTTTGTGATATACAGCAAGGCGAGCAAGTACAGTATCTGGGTGGTCGTCCTTGCGCTGAACAAGGGTGCCGTTACAATCATCGCAAACGCCCTCAACCTTTGGTGGAAGGTTAGTGAGGTGATAAGGCTTGCCACAATTTTCGCAAACACGGCGTCCGGACATACGCTTGATAATTCTTTCGTCGGCAACATCAATGTTGATAACATACTGAATTTCAACGCCCATTTTATCCAGAGCCTCAGCCTGAGGAATGGTTCTTGGGAAACCGTCAAGGATAAAACCCTTAGAGCAGTCATCCTGTGAAAGTCTTTCCTTTACGATGCCGATAACAACCTCGTCGGGAACGAGTTTGCCTTCGTCCATAAAAGACTTAGCTTTCAAACCCATCTCAGTGCCGTTTTTCAGCGCTTCACGGATCATATTTCCGGTTGAAATAGTGGGAATTCCAAAATGCTCACAAAGTACAGCTGCTTGAGTGCCTTTACCTGCACCCGGAGCACCTAACATAATAATGTTCATTTTATTATACTCCTTTTATCTCAATAAGTCAAGAAATTAGTCAAGAAAACCTTTATAATGTCTCATCATCATCTGTGACTCAAGCTGTTTTACTGTTTCAAGTGCAACACCAACGAGAATGATGATTGAAGTACCACCGATAGCCATACGACCCATGCCTGTAGCAGAACCGTAAATACTTGGAACAAGTGCGATTACTGCGAGGAAGAGAGCGCCGATAAGAGTAATTCTTGAAAGAATATTTCTTATGTAGTCAGCTGTCGGTGCGCCCGGACGAATACCCGGAATTGTACCGTTGTTTGACTTAAGGTTGTTTGCCATTTCAATCGGATTGTATTGAATAGTAGTATAGAAATATGCGAACATTATAATTAAGATAAAGTACAATACATTATAAAGCCAACCGCTTGTATCAAATGCATTGAAGAAAGCACCCCAGAAACCGTCTTTAACCTTTGCGAAAAGATTAATAGTACCCGGGATAGAAAGAATTGAGCTTGCAAAGATGATTGGAAGTACACCGCCGAGTGCAACCTTGATTGGAAGGTGACTTGACTGACCGCCATACATCTTTCTGCCAACAACTCTCTTTGCATACTGGATCGGAATTCTTCTTTCGCTGTCCTGCATAAATGTGATAACCCATACAATGGCAACAAAAATAACAATCCAAAGCGGAACGAGGAAATAGAACTGTGTTGAACCCTCGCCTGCAAGTTTCCAGAACTGACCGAGCATACTTAATGTGTAAGGAAGCTGAGCAACGATACCTGCGAAAAGGAGAATTGAAATACCGTTTCCGATACCGTTTGTGTTAATCTGCTCACCAAGCCACATCATAAGTGCTGTGCCGGCTGTGAAAACAAGAATAATTACAATAGCAGAGAACCAGAGTGAGAAACCCTCTGTGTAAACTGTAACACCGGATCTGTGGAGATAGAACCAATAAGCAAAGCCCTGAACAAGACCAAGACCAACTGTTACATAACGGGTAATAGTACCGATTTTTCTTCTGCCTGCCTCTCCCTCTTTTGCCATTCTCTCAAGAGGAGGAATTGCAACAGTAAGGAGCTGCATAATAATTGAGCTGTTGATGTAAGGTGTAACGCCCATTGCAAAAAGTGTTGCATTTGCAAAAGCGCCGCCTGACAATGTGTTAAGATATGCAAGCATAGTATTGCCCTCGTTCATACCGTTCATGGCGGTAGCGAGTGCACTCATATCCAGAAACGGAACAGGGATAACTGAACCGATTCTGAATACGATGATAATCATAAGTGTAAATAAAAGTTTCTTACGAAGGTCAGGTATTGACCAGGCATTTCTAATTGTTTTTAACAATTATACCACCTCTGTCTTTCCGCCTGCCGCCTCAATGGCTGCTTTAGCAGATTCGGAGAAAGCAGATACCTTTACTGTAAGTTTTTTGTCGATTTTACCGTTGCCGAGAACCTTTACTGCGTCAAAACCGTTCTTAATAACGCCGGCATTTACTAAAGCTTCTACGTCAACAGTAGCACCGTTTTCAAACTTTCTGTTTAAAGTACTGAGGTTAATTGCAACAACATTCTTAGCGAAAATGTTATTGAAGCCTCTCTTTGGAACTCTACGCTGAAGTGGCATCTGTCCGCCTTCAAAACCCGGACGAATACTGCCGCCTGAACGAGCCTTCTGGCCCTTGTGTCCCTTGCCTGCAGTCTTACCCCAGCCTGAGCCGTGACCTCTGCCAATTCTCTTTGAGTCCTTCTTTGAGCCCTCAACCGGTGAAAGTTCATGTAACTTCATAAGTACGCACCTCCTTGCTTATGCTTCGATAACCTCTACGAGGTGAGAAATTTTTGCTACCTTGCCTTTTGTCTGAGCGTTATCAGGCTGAGTTGTTACATCGCCGATTTTCTTCAGACCTAAAGCCTGGACGGTTGCAATCTGTGGTTTTGTACAGCCGATGAGGCTCTTTACTAACTTAATTGTCATAGTTTACAACCTCCCTGTTATACGATTTCCTTAACGGATTTACCACGTACAGCGGCAACTTCTTCAGCAGTTCTGAGAGCTGCAAGACCTGCAAGTGTTGCTCTTACAACATTGCAAGGATTGTTTGAACGAAGAGCCTTTGTTCTGATATCCTTAATACCTACTGCCTCTATAACGGCACGAACCGGACCACCTGCGATAACACCGGTACCGGGAGCTGCAGGCTTCATAAGAACTCTGCCTGCACCAAATTCACCAACGATTTCATGAGGGATTGTTGTACCTCTAAGTGAAACCTTCATAAGGTTTTTCTTTGCATCCTCAATGCCCTTACGGATAGCATCAGGAACCTCACCAGCCTTGCCGATACCAAAGCCTACTACGCCGTTGCCGTCGCCTACAACTACGAGAGCTGCAAACTTAAAAATACGACCGCCTTTAACCGTTTTTGATACACGGTTGATAGTAACTACTCTTTCTTTTAATTCGCCTGTTACTTCTACTGTTTTAGCCAAAGTTATTCCTCCTATCCTTAGAAATTGAGTCCGCCCTCACGAGCGCCTTCGGCCAATTCCTTAACACGGCCGTGATAAATGTTACCGCCTCTGTCAAATACAACATCAACGATATTCTTTTCAGCTGCACGCTGTGCAATAAGCTTGCCTACTGCCTTAGCTGCTTCTTTGTTTCCGCCATTGCCTTCAATGCTCTTGTCAAGGCTTGAAGCCTGAGCAAGAGTAACACCAGCTACATCATCAATAAGCTGAGCGTAGATGTTGTTTGTGGAGCGGAATACGCATAAACGTGGACACTGAGCAGTACCGCTGATCTTGCTGCGGATTCTCTTATGACGCTTAATGCGTGCTTTTTTTGTTTCAGGTCTGCTTACCATAGTCATTCACTCCTTAATTATTTACCCTTACCTGCTTTACCTTCCTTGCGGCGGATAACTTCATAATCGTACTTAATACCCTTGCCCTTATATGGCTCCGGTGGACGCTTTTCTCTAACCTCGGCAGCAAACTGACCAACCTTTTGCTTGTCAATGCCTGTGATTATGATTTTGTTTGGATCAGGAACTTCAATCTTGATGTCGTCTGTATCCTCAACGATAACCTGGTGTGAATAACCAAGGTTCATAACGCACTTGTTACCCTGCTTCTGAACACGGTAACCAACGCCGTTTACCTCAAGAGTCTTCTTGTAGCCCTCTGTAACACCGATAACCATATTGTGGATAAGTGTTCTTGTAAGGCCGTGAAGTGAGCGGTTTTCTTTTGTGTCGTCAGGACGGGTAACTTCGATTACATCGCCCTTAACTTCTACTGTCATAGCCGGGTTGTACTTGAAATCAAGTGAGCCCTTCGGTCCCTTAACAGTGATAACGCCGTCAGCGATTGAAGCTGTAACTCCGGCGGGAATATTTATAGGTTTTCTTCCAATTCGAGACATTTATCGTACCTCCTTACCAAATGTAAGCAAGAACTTCGCCGCCAATATGTTCAGCACGAGCCTGACGATCTGTCATTACGCCCTTTGATGTTGAAATAATGGCAATACCGAGGCCCTTCATAACCTTTGGCATATCTTCTACATTGCTGTAAATACGTAAACCGGGCTTAGATACACGGCGAAGACCTGTAATAACAGGAGTCTTGCCGTCAACGTACTTAAGAGTAACCTTAATAACGCCCTGCTTACCATCTTCTATAACTGTGAAATTCTTGATATAACCCTCGTCAAGAAGAATCTGACAGATTGACTTCTTAAGGTTTGAAGAAGGAATTTCTACAGTATCGTGCTTAGCTGAGTTAGCATTACGGATTCTTGTAAGTAAATCAGCAATTGTATCTGTAATCTGCATTAGATGTTACCTCCCTTGTCCTTACCAGCTTGCTTTCTTTACGCCCGGAATTTCGCCCTTGTAAGCGAGCTCACGGAAGCAAATACGGCAAATACCAAACTTACGGAGGTAGGCGTGTGGTCTACCACAGATGTTACATCTTGTGTACTCTCTTGTTGAGAACTTCTGCTCTCTCTGCTGCTTAACTTTCATTGAAGTCTTAGCCACAACAATCCCTCCTTACTTTGAAAACGGTGCGCCCATAAGTGTTAAAAGCTCACGAGCCTCTTCGTCTGTAGTTGCAGTGGTAACGAAACAAATGTCCATACCACGAACCTTGTCAACCTTGTCATACTCAATTTCAGGGAAAATGAGCTGCTCTTTAAGACCCATATTGTAGTTGCCTCTGCCGTCAAAAGAGTTAGGGTTAATACCTCTGAAGTCTCTTACTCTCGGAAGTGCTACATTAAAGAATCTGTCGAGGAACTCATACATTCTCTCGCCTCTAAGTGTTACCTTACAGCCGATCGGCATACCCTCTCTGAGCTTAAAGTTAGCAACTGACTTTCTTGCACGGCAAACAAGTGCCTTCTGACCTGTGATAATACCAAGGTCCTTAGAAATAGCGTCGATAACCTTTGAATTTTCTCTTGCTTCGCCTGCACCAACATTGATAACAATCTTGTCAAGCTTTGGAATCTGCATTGTGCTCTTATAGGAGAACTTGTTCATAAGAGCAGGTGCAACTTCTTTTGAATAATATTCTTTAAGTCTTGCCATATCTTATATCCTCCTTAAAGTGCTTCGCCACATTTAGCGCAAACACGGCCCTTAGAACCGTCTTCGTAAATCTTGTGAGCAACTCTTGTCTGCTTCTTGCAACGAGGGCAAACGATCTGAACCTTAGATGCATACATAGCGCCTTCAGCCTTAACGATGCCACCCTGCTCGCCCATTTTTCTTGGTTTAACATGCTTAGAAACCATGTTTACCTTCTCAACAATAACTTTGCCTTCTTTTGGGCTGACAGCAAGAACCTGACCCTGCTTGCCCTTATCCTTACCGCTGATAACGATAACGGTGTCGCCTGTTTTTACATGAACTTTACTCATATTGTGACACCTCCAATTAAAGTACTTCAGGAGCAAGTGATAAGATCTTCATATAATCCTTATCACGGAGCTCTCTTGCTACTGGTCCGAAGATACGAGTACCCTTAGGGTTCTTATCTTCCTTAATAATAACAGCTGCATTCTCGTCAAAACGGATATAAGTACCGTCCTCACGTCTTACGCCCTTTGCAGAACGAACTACCACAGCCTTAACAACGTCGCCTTTTTTAACAACACCGCCGGGTGCTGCTTTTTTAACTGAAGCAACGATTACATCGCCAATGTTGGCATATCTTCTTCTGGTACCGCCGAGTACACGAATGCACATAAGTTCTTTTGCACCTGTATTATCGGCAACCTTGAGAAGTGTCTGCTGTTGAATCACAGTGTATTCCTCCTTTTCTCAAAAGCCGCAACTTATTTTGCTTTCTCAATAATCTCGACGAGTCTCCATCTTTTATCCTTAGAAAGAGGACGGGTCTCCATAATCTTTACACGGTCGCCAATGCCACACTCGTTATTCTCGTCATGTGCCTTAAAACGAACTGTACGCTTAACAATTTTGTTATAAAGCTTATGCTTTACGCTGTCCTCGACTGCTACAACAATAGTCTTGTCCATCTTGTTGCTTACAACCTTACCGACAACAACTTTTCTCATATTTCTCTCACTCACTGTTAAGTCCTCCTCTCTTAAGCCTCAGCGCCATTGAGTTCACGCATACGAAGAATTGTAGAAACTCTTGCGATGTCTTTCTTTACGGCGCCAATTCTGGATGAGTTTTCAAGCTGATTAACAGCAAGCTGGAAACGAAGGTTAAATAACTCTTCCTTGAGGTCTGCGAGCTTTAACTCGAGCTCTTCTACAGACATTTCTCTAATTTCTGATGCTTTCATTACTGCTCACCCTCCTCTTTCTTTACAAACTTGCACTTAATTGGAAGCTTATTTGCAGCAAGGCGAAGAGCCTCTCTTGCAGTAGCTTCATCTACACCGCCAAGCTCAAACATAACTCTGCCCGGCTTAACAACGGCTACCCAATACTCAGGTGAACCTTTACCTGAACCCATTCGAGTTTCTGCAGGCTTTGCAGTAACAGGCTTGTCAGGGAAAATTTTGATCCATACTTTACCGAATCTTTTGCAGTAACGAGTCATAGCAACACGGGCAGCTTCGATCTGGTTTGAAGTAATCCATGCAGGCTCTGTAGCCTGAAGACCGAAATCACCGTAAGTAACCTTGTTACCACGAAGAGCCTTACCTGTCATACGACCTCTGTGTACTCTTCTGTACTTAACTCTCTTTGGTAATAACATTACTTTCTGCCTCCTTCTCTGCGTGGCTTTCTTGACTTAACTTCGTTTAAAACCTCGCCTTTGTAAAGCCATACCTTAACGCCAATCTTACCGTAAGTAGTGTTAGCCTCGGCAAAGCCGTAGTCGATGTCGGCACGAAGTGTCTGAAGCGGAATAGTACCCTCGTGGTACTGCTCTGAACGAGCGATTTCAGCGCCGCCAAGACGACCTGAACACATAATTTTAATACCCTTAGCGCCACGACGCATTGCGTTACCGATTGACTGCTTCATAGCACGACGGAATGAAATTCTCTTTTCGAGCTGCTGAGCAACATTTTCAGCAACAAGCTGAGCGTCAAGCTCAGGAGCTTTAACTTCTACTATATTGATAGCAACAGGCTTCTTAAGCATAGCTTCGCACTGAGCCTTGAGCTTCTCAATCTCTGCGCCGCCCTTACCAATAACAAGGCCCGGCTTAGCACAGTGAATGCTAATCTTAACCTTTTTGCCGTCACGCTCAATTTCAATTTTTGCGATACCGAAGTTGTAGAGCTGAGCCTTGAGTGTTTTACGGAGGTTATAGTCCTCAACGAGTGTTGCACCAAAGTTCTTCTTGTCTGCAAACCAACGGGAATCCCAATCTTTAATTACACCGACACGCAAACCGTGCGGATTAACTTTCTGACCCATATTTAAACCTCCCCTTAGTCTTCTTTTTCCTTGAGGACAAGGCTGATGTGAGATGTTCTCTTGTTAATTCTGAACGCTCTGCCCTGTGCTCTCGGACGAATTCTTTTAAGGATGGGGCCTGCTGTTGCGTTGCATTCAGCAACATACAGTCTTGATACATCCATATCATGATTATTCTCAGCGTTAGCCATAGCTGAATTGAGCAACTTTAAAAGTGGCTCGCTAGCGGCCTTAGGAGTGTGCTTGAGAACAGCTTCCGCATATTTAGCGTCTTTACCTCTGATAAGGTCAAGAACAACGCCTACCTTGCGGGGTGAGATACGAACAAATTTTGCAATTGCTTTAGCTTCCATCTGCAATACTCTCCTTCCGCTTACTTAGATGTCTTAGATCCTGCGTGTCCCTTAAATGTTCTGGTAGGAGCAAACTCACCGAGCTTGTGACCAACCATATCTTCTGTAACATATACGGGAACATGCTTACGACCGTCGTGAACTGCGAATGTGTGACCAACGAATTCAGGGAAAATTGTTGAGCTTCTTGACCAAGTCTTAAGAATTCTCTTTTCACCCTTTTCGTTCATCTCCTGAACCCTTTTGAGCAATACAGGCTGTACAAAAGGGCCTTTTTTAGTACTTCTACTCATAATTTAAGCTCCTTTCTCTGCCTTACTTACCGTTTCTTCTGCGAACGATAAGCTTGTCGCTGCTCTTGTTGTTCTTACGAGTCTTGTAACCGAGTGCAGGCTTACCCCAAGGAGTAACAGGTCCCGGACGACCAACAGGAGATTTACCTTCACCACCGCCGTGCGGGTGATCGTTAGGGTTCATTACAGAACCACGAACTGTAGGTCTCCAACCCATATTTCTCTTACGACCGGCTTTACCGATCTTTACATTCTCGTGATCAACGTTACCTACCTGGCCGATTGTAGCCATGCAGCTTTCAGGAACATTTCTGAGCTCGCCTGAAGGAAGTCTTAAAAGTGCAAGACCGTTTTCCTTAGCCATGAGCTGTGCCATATTACCTGCTGAACGAGCAAGCTGAGCACCTCTGCCCGGATAAAGCTCTACGTTATGAATGAATGTACCAACAGGAATAGCAGTAAGCGGTAATGCGTTACCCGGCTTAATATCTGCGTTCTCACCTGCTGTAACTTTGTCGCCTACCTTAAGTCCTTCCGGAGCAATAATGTAAGCTTTATCGCCGTCAGTGTACTCGATAAGAGCGATGAATGCTGAACGGTTTGGATCGTACTCAAGTGTCTTAACTGTGCCTTCTACATCAAATTTCTGACGCTTGAAATCAATGATACGATATTTTCTACGGTTACCGCCGCCTCTGTGACGAACAGTAATTCTGCCGTAGCTGTTACGACCTGACTTTTTGTTTAAAGGAGCGAGTAAGCTCTTTTCAGGTGCAACCTTTGAAAGAACAGAAAAATCTGTTACCGACATATTTCTTCTGGAGTTAATGGTCGGCTTAAATACTTTAATTGCCATTTGGTTTCACTCTCCTCATGATGGCTTTGCGGGAAAATGGCTCTTTCCCATACATTCTGCCTGAATAATTTTTCAGGCTTACATCATGCCTTCAAAAAATTCGATAGGCTTGCTGTTTTCCTTAAGTGTTATGATTGCTTTCTTCCAGCTCTTTGAGTAACCGCCGTTGTTTCTGCCCTGACGGCGGAACTTACCACGAACACTTACTGTATTAACCTTAGCAACCTCAACCTTGAAAAGCTCTTCGCAAGCTTTTGCGATTTCAATTTTATTAGCCGATTTAGCAACTTCAAAGGTATATACCTTGTTTAAAACACCTGACATACTCTTCTCTGTAATAATCGGACGAATTACGATATCCTGAGCAATCATGCATATACCTCCTCAATCTTGCTTACAGCATCCTTTGCGATTACGAGTGTGCCTGCATTAAGAATATCGTAAACATTAAGTGTGTTTACCTGTGCAGTCTTAACACCCGGAATGTTAGATGCTGACTTAACGATCATGCTGTTATTCTCAGGAAGAACGATGAGAGCTTTCTTCTCTGCACCGATAGCCTCGAGCATAGCAGCGATTTTCTTTGTTTTGTACTCTGTCATTGCGATTGAATCAACAATGATGATTCCCTTATCCACAGCCTTAGCTGAGAAAGCTGACTTCATAGCAAGTCTTCTTACTTTCTTGTTTACAGTAAATCTGTAGCTTCTTGGCTTTGGAGCAAATACAATACCACCGTGTGTCCACTGTGGTGAACGAGTTGAACCCTGTCTTGCACGGCCTGTACCCTTCTGTCTCCATGGCTTTCTGCCGCCACCTGAAACTTCAGCTCTTGTAAGAGCAGACTGTGTGCCGTGACGCTGGTTAGCAAGATAGTTTACAACCATCTGATGCATAACTGCTGTGTTTGGCTCAATACCGAATACGGACTCGCTAAGGTCGATAGAACCAACCTGCTTGCCTTCCATATCTACTACTGCAAAATTAGGCATTTATAATCCCCCTTCCTTAAGCCTTTACGGAATCTTTGATTACAACGATTCCCTTATTTGGGCCTGGAACAGCACCCTTGATAGCGATAAGGTTGTTTTCAACATCAACCTTAACAACTGTGAGGTTCTGTACTGTTACCTGCTCAGCGCCGAGATGGCCTGCCATTCTCTTGCCCTTCCATACTCTTGAAGGAGATGAACAAGCGCCGATTGAACCGCCGTGACGAACGCAAGGACCTGTACCGTGAGTTTCCTTAAGACGCTGGAAGTTCCAACGCTTAATTACGCCGGCTGTACCCTTACCTTTGCTCTTGCCGGTAACATCGATCTTGTCACCAGGGGTGAATACGTCTGCCTTTACGAGATCGCCTACATTGTAAGCGTCTGTGTCAGCAAAACGGAATTCTTTAAGAGTTTTCTTTGGTGCTACACCGTTCTTGTCAAAAAAGCCCTTCATTGGCTTTGTAACCTTGTGTGGCTTTAAATCGCCATAGCCAAGCTGAACTGATGCGTAGCCGTCGTTTTCAACTGTCTTCTTAGCTGTAACCACACATGGGCCTGCTTCGATAACAGTTACGGGAACGAACACTCCCTTTTCATCGAAAATCTGTGTCATACCGATTTTCTTACCGATGATTGCTTTCTGCATAAAATGTATCCTCCTTGTTAGGTTATTGGTTGGTTTTCACCAACTTGACCCTGTCTGCTTGTAGGTTGGTACGGATTATAACTTAATCTCGATATCAACGCCGGCAGGGAGCTCTAAGCTCATAAGAGCTTCGACTGTCTTGTTTGACGGTCTTAAGATGTCGATAAGACGCTTGTGAGTTCTCATCTCAAACTGCTCACGGCTGTCCTTATACTTATGAACAGCACGAAGAATTGTAACAACCTGCTTCTCTGTTGGAAGCGGTACAGGACCTGAAACTCTTGCGCCTGTACGCTTTGCTGTTGCAACGATTCTCTCAGCTGACTGATCAACGAGCTGATGATCGTAACCCTTTAATCTTATTCTAATCTTTTCCTTGACTGCCATTATCGTCGCCTCCTTAAAAATTTTGCCGAACCGTTTTTGCGGTTCTTCGTTAGTTGGCGGGCGTTCGCTTTAGAACTTTTTTAATAACACAGCCGGGTGTTTCACCACCCTGCATTAAAAAACCCGTTTAACTATTCAGTTAACCGGGACGTTCTGAAAGCTTCTTGAGCATAGCTATAGACACAGCAACCCCTATGTCAAAGTATGTTCAGTGTTTCATTGTAAATCGCCCGGTTTAAAATCGGACATACTCCACGGAAAAACCGACCTGTTTCAGCCGCAACCTCCCGCTTCATCGCATATCTATATTGCAGTCACGCAAGCATTATTATACAATATGTTCCCCTATTTTGCAAGCTTTTAGCAAATATAGCGTTATAGAACTTTCGAGAAATTTTAAATATATTTTTGTGCAATTTGACATTATTGTCAAATCAGCGCTAAACATATATAATTATACTCATACAAAGTTTTGGAGTTGATTTTTGTGAAACACATTTATTACGGCGACGGCAAGGGCAAAACCACAGCTGCAATAGGTCTTGCGGTCAGAGCGGCAGGCAGTAAAATGAAAGTGCTGTTTGTACAATTCTTAAAAACAGAATTTTCGGGAGAAAGGCATATACTGAGCCATACCGAAAATGTTACTCTTACATTCTGCCCGCTTGAGCTTAAATTTACTTTTGAAATGGACGATAAAGAAAAGGCACAGGCTGCAAAAATATTTAAAGGTATTTTCGACAACGCCGTTACAACCGCTCTTACCGAAAAGTATGATATGGTTGTGCTTGACGAGGTGTTTGAGGCAATCAATGCCCATATGCTTTCCGAGAGCGAGGTTTACGAATTTATAACAAACGCACCGTCAAGTATGGAAATAGTTATGACAGGACACAATCCTCCGCAAAAATTTATGGATTGCGCAGATTATATTACCGAGTTCAAAAAAATCAAGCACCCGTATGACAGGGGAATTACAGGCAGAATAGGAATTGAGTTTTAATGGACAGCTTCGGCTGTCTGTTTTTCTTTATATAATGTAACACTTTATCTTCATTATCATACTATATACCGAGGGACAAGTAAAGTTTCTCGCAAAATAAATGAAGTAAAAAATAAAAAAGCAAATAAAATTTAAGATGATAATTTTACGGATTTCACCAAAAAGGCAAGGAGGTGAAAATATGGCAATTATCACAAACTCCGCTTCACTTACCTTTAATAATGAACGCACTGCAAGTTCAAACGAAGTCGATACAGAAGTTCGTGAGTCGCAATCCGTCGCTATTGTAAAAGACGCTCTGCTCACAAACTATGTACCGGGAGAGCCTGTAGGTTATGTTATAACAGTAACAAACACAGGAACAGGCAATCTTACCGACATTACAGTGTCTGATAACCTCGGAAGTGAAACTACCGCCAAACTGCTTAGCTATGTAGATAACTCAATAGTTGCTCGCCAAGGGGCAACAGCGCTTTCGCCAAGTGTTACAAGAACCGCCGATTCTCTCGTGATTTCAAATCTCGGCACACTTGCGGCAGGACAGTCGATTACAATAGCACTGTCACTTCTTCCTTCTGCCGCACAGGCTGACGAAATCACAAATACAGCTACGGTAACGGCAACCACTCCTCTTGCCACAACAGTTACCGCATCTGATACAGCAACAATAACACCCGCACAGCAGGAACTTGTAACCTTGCTTAAGGCCGCTCCGTCAACCGTTGCTTCGGGAGGAGTGCTTCCTTACACTCTGATAGCTCAAAACGAAGGTACGGTTGCCGCAGAAAATATTGTATTTACCGACACTCTGCCTACAGGCTATACAGTAACGGGAATTGAGCTTACCGTAAACGGTCAGCCTACAATTATTTACACCGCAGACCAATGGACGCAGGTTGGCAATACCCTCACCTTCCCTACAGGCACAGCCGAACCTGTTACAATCCCGTCAGGTTCATTCGCAACATCAATTATTACAGGTACAGCACCGACAGTTTAAAATTAAGCATATTAAAAAGCGGTGACATTCACAAGATGTCACCGCTTAACTTTATCGGTTCTTTATTAAAAACGGAAATTACAGTATAAAAAGAAAGTTCGGCATTTATTTTATATTTTTATCCGCCGTACAAAGCATTTGCTATTGTTTCAAAAATCAGCACTGCATATGCAACAACAGTTACAGGAGCCGAAAAGTACACACCGAGTTTTTTACCGAGCGACATATTATATCTTCCTTTATATAAAGGAAAGCGGCCACGGTGTTTTACAAGCTCAATTATAGAAAGAACTATTGCCGCAATAATTATTCCAAACACAGCAAGTTCCATAAGGCCTATAAACATAATCTGTCCGTAATGGTTCATAATGTATTCTGTATTTGCGTCCTTAAGTATATCGGTATCAAGTCCGTTCATACAAAGCTGTTGAAGCGCCGCTATTGAATTAATAACAAAATGCACTATCATTGACGGAATTATTGAGCGTGTTTTAGCATAGAGTGCGCAGGCAATAATTCCCATACCCGTTGCATAAACAGTCTGAACACAGTTTGTATGCCACAGCCCGAAAGCCGCACCGGACACAATGATTGCAAACCACTGTCCCATCGGCTCATTATTTCTGTAAATACTTCCTCTGAATAAAAGCTCTTCAAAGAAAGGAGCGAACAAAGGCAAAGCCACAACCGTTGCAATTACTCCGAAAGGCGAATCACCGAATGAAATATCCGATGTATTTAGCTTTATTCCGAACGACTCAAGGATTGCACTTATAATAGATGACGAAACAGCAATCAAATATGTCAGACCGATTGCTATTATTACATACTTACACACCCAACCGGCAGGCTTTGCAGGTTTTACAAAACAAGTTTTCAGCGAAAGCCTTACCCATTTGCCCCGCAGTTCAGAGAAAATCAGCAGAATAAGCGGCATTACAACAAGGTATATAACGCAGTAGCTTATAAGCATTTTAAAGCCGTAGTCATCGTAAAGTGCCGTGCCTTTAAGCAGGTCAAATATAAAATATACAAAGTATGAGCTCACCTGCGATAAAATCACAAAACACAAAAGCGGCAGAGAGCTGTAATTTGACAGCGTGCGTATCTCTCGATTAATAAGTTTGTTGTTCATTTAGTTATCCTTTCATTCTGTAACTGTTACATTAAAGTTTCCGCAAATATTTTTAAACGGATGTTTTCCTAAGCGAAGATAATTAAGGTTTATCAAAATGCTTTTATAATTACCCGACAATGAATTATGCTAAACCATAATTTACTCCAACTATCGAAAAAGAACCTTTTAAACAAGCCTCCCTCATAAGAGGAAGGCTTATGATTGAAATTATTTTTTGTTTCTTTTAATTGCTCCGAGTTTTTCGCTTCTGAAATCAACCAAAAGTCCCAAAGCAATAGCCGCTGCAATCAAAATGCCAAATTCAGGGAGCATATACAAACCGTTGTATATAAGCGAATACAGCCAAACAGGCATACCGTCCGCAAAACCTGCCCACACGGTAATACCGCTTAAGAAATGGCACAAAAATCTCAACACGCTTGCAAGCAATGCGCCCAAAGCAAGTCCGACTGCCTGATTTTTAATACCTCTGAAAACTCCGCCCAGACCGATTACGCCAAAGGCAATAAGGTAGTCGAAAAAGAGAATCATAAGAGCTGCCTGCCAAGAAGTTGCATACGCAAAGTTTGCCATACCGAAAAGCATCTGAATAAGTCCGTAGACAACACCTGTCAGACAACCTACCAACGGCTTGTAACGATAACCGATAATTAAAATCGGCAGCATACTGCAAATCGTAATACTTCCGCCGTACGGGAACTCGATTTTTATCAGGCTCAATACAGTTGCAAGCGCAACCATAACCGCACATTCGCAGAGCATAATCACATTTTTATTTATTCCTGTTTTCTTCATTCTACCCTACTTTTCTTTATTATGTGTATAAAAATTATTTTGCGATTTTAAGCGAAATATCAAATGCCTTTACAGAGTGGGTAAGCGCACCCATTGAAATAATGTCAACGCCTGTTTCGGCAATTTCTCTTAAAGTTTCGTCTGTAATACCGCCGCTTGCCTCAAGCAACGCTTTGCCGTTTGTAATCTCAACAGCCTCTTTCATAAGAGCAGGGCTCATATTGTCAAGCATAATTACATCAACATCAGCCTCAAGCGCCTGTCTTAACTCGTCAAGGTTTCTTACCTCAAGTTCAATCTTTGTCATATGACCGAGCTTTGTTTTGAGCTTGGCAACAGCATTTGCAATGCCGCCGCCTGCATCAATGTGATTGTCCTTAAGCATAGCAGCGTCCGAAAGGTTGTAACGATGATTTCTGCCGCCGCCTACTGTAACAGCGTACTTCTGCAAAGCACGAAGTCCCGGAAGAGTTTTTCTTGTATCTGCAATAGATGCGTTGGTACCCTTTACGATTTCAACCGCATTGTGCGTTGCGGTAGCAATACCGCTCATATGCTGAATAAGGTTAAGCGCTGTACGCTCGCCTTTTAAGATTGTACGGGTTTTGCCGTGAATTTCCGCAATAATATCGCCCTTCTTGAGCACATCGCCGTCTTTTTTATAAACCTTAGCCTCAAAACCTGTCGGCTGTAAAATTTCAAAAACACGAAGTGCAATCTCAATACCGCAGAGTACGCCGTCGCTCTTTGCAAGGAATTTAGCGGTATCTTCCTGTTCCTCGTCAATGAGATAGTCGGTTGTGGTATCAAGGTAGTTAATATCCTCAAGCAAAGCTGTTTTTATAATGTTATCTGCATAAATACTGTTGATTAGCATTATTTAATGCCCTCCTTAAATTCTTCAAGAATAATACTTGCAACAATTGCAATACTTCTTGCCTCTACATAGTCGGGTGTAATTGCAAAATCGTCCGATACAAGTTCGGAAAGAATCTGCTCAACCTTGTTGTAGCTTTCCTCCGCTTTCTCGGGCTTCGGAAGTACAAAATATGTATCCTGCAAAATCTCTCTTATCTGTGAACGGTAGCCGTGCGGCAACGCCTTGCCCTCAATCGGCTTTTTAAGGGGTTGTCTGCCGAGCGGTTTGCGCTCTTTTCTGAGTCTTTCCGTCATTACATTTGCGGCAGTTCTTGAGAACACAAGCGCCTCAAGCAATGAGTTACTTGCAAGACGGTTAGCGCCGTGCACACCTGTATGCGAACATTCGCCCGCCGCAAAAAGGCCCTCAATAGAAGTTTCCGAGTTGGTATCAACATCAATACCGCCCATAAGGTAGTGCTGACATGGGAATACGGGAATCTTGTCGACCGTAATGTCAACGCCCTCTTCAAGACAGCGCTCGTAAATCATAGGGAATCTGTTTTTAACAAATTCAGCAGGCTTGTGTGTAATGTCAAGATAGAACTTCTCACTGTGTGTTTTTATAGACTCTCTGATAACGGCATTAGACACAACATCTCTCGGAGCAAGCTCGCCTCTGCTGTCATAATCCGAGGCAAATCGTCTGCCCTCGCAGTTAAGGAGAACAGCACCCTCGCCACGAACAGCCTCACTTATCAAAAATCTTTCTCTGTCCTTTTCAGCCGCAAAAGCAGTCGGGTGGAACTGAATTCTTGAAAGGTGCTTGATTTTTGCACCCATCATATATGCAAACGCAATGCCGTCACCTGTGGCAATAGCCGAGTTTGTGGTGTATTTATAAACTCTGCCTATACCGCCTGTTGCAAGCAGGCAGAAGTTACAGCCGTAGGTCTTGCTTTCTCCGTCCTTAACAACACTTACATAAAAGCCGTTAAGCACCTTGTCAATCGCATACACAAGGCAGTTGTCAAGGATTGTAATATTTTTGCGTGTCTTAACTACCTCAATAAGTGCGTCAACAATCGCCTTACCCGTTGAATCCTTATGATGCACAATTCTGTGTCTGCTGTGACCCGCCTCAAGGGTTTTGCACATTGTGCCATCCTCGTTAAGGTCAAAGTCAACACCAAGCTCCTTGATGTTCAGTACATCCGACGGGCCCTCCGTAACAAGTTTTTCTACCGCATCAAGAGTATTCTTGTATTTACCTGCAATAAGTGTATCGGTAATATGCAGCTTGTAACTGTCGTGAACAGTATCAAGCACTGCTGCCACACCGCCCTGTGCCAACGAGGAGTTGGAAAGCGTAAGCTCTTTTTTTGAAACGAGCAAAGCGTTAATATCCTCCGGCAGATTGAGTGCCGCATAAAGTCCGGCAGCACCTGTACCTACAATTATTACATCAAATTTTTTATCCATTTGTAAAACCCCGATTATATCCGATTATATAAATTTAATTTGCAAATAATTAATAGTAAAAATGTTGTTTACAAATTTATACCAATATATTATACTACTTATTAAAGGAATAGTAAATAAAATGTAAACAAAATCTTTTATTTTCTGATAAAAACGGTGAAATTATGGAAATGATAAGTAACGAAGAAAAAATTACGCAGGCTGTACTTGTCAGCGTTGACACAGGCGACTATGACGCAGAGGCATCTCTTGCCGAACTTAAAGAGCTTGTAAAAAGTGCAGGTGCAGAACCTGTATTTACAGTCACGCAAAATCTAAAGCGCCCCGAAACAGGCACTTATGTGGGCACAGGCAAATTGCAGGAAATTGCGGATATTTGCAAACAACAGGAAATCGACTTGCTCGTGTTTGACTGCGAGCTTTCCCCTACTCAAATACGAAATATAGAGGCAGAAACCGACACACGAACCATTGACCGCACAATGCTTATTCTCGATATATTTGCTCTCCGTGCAAGGTCAAAAGAGGGCAAACTGCAGGTAGAACTTGCACAGCTAAAGTACCTGATGCCCCGACTTACAGGTAAGGGCGTGGCAATGTCACGACTTGGCGGTGGCATAGGCACAAGAGGCCCGGGCGAAACAAAGCTTGAAACCGACCGCAGACACATCAGCAGAAGAATGGAAACTTTGAAATCCGAACTTGCCGAAGTGGAGCAGCACCGCTCAATGTTGAGAAAACGCAGAGAAAAAGACGGAGTAATCACCTGTGCAATTGTCGGTTACACAAACGCAGGAAAATCCACCCTTATGAATTATCTTACCGATGCGGGTGTGCTTGCTCAGGACAAACTTTTTGCAACTCTTGACCCTACATCAAGGGCGCTCAAACTGCCGAGCGGCATTACGGTTATGATGATTGACACGGTAGGACTTGTACGCAGACTTCCGCACCACCTTGTTGAGGCTTTCCGCTCAACTCTTGAAGAGGCGGCTCTGTCAGACATTATTTTAAATGTATGCGATGCCTCGAGCGATGAGGCAAGAGTGCATATGCAGGTTACAACCGACCTTTTAAATTCACTCGGCTGCGGCGACACTCCTATCATTACCGTGCTCAACAAATGCGACCTTTTGGAAGAAGAGAGTTTTCCGCAGGAGATAGGCTCATATGTCAAGATAAGCGCCAAAAACGGCACAGGCATTGACGATCTTTTAAAAGCTGTTGACGATAACCTCCCCGTAAGAGTAAAGAAAGTTTCTCTGCTTATTCCTTTTTCCGATGCCGGACTTGTGGCAGAAATCCGTAAAAACGCAACCCTGATTAGCGAAGAATATGTTGCAGAGGGAATTAAGGTTGAGGCAATCCTTGACGAAAAGCTGTATTCTAAAGCAGAAAAATATATTGTTGATTAATATTTATTGAAAAAACAACTGCCGTTTGCTATAATATGTATATAAACATATCAGCAAGCGGCATATAACATTAATAGGAGAAATTATGTCTTTTTTTGAAACAATCACTCCGTGGGACGCATCGGTTTTGCAGTCAATACAAGGCATAAAATGTGATTTTCTTGATACATTTATGGCTGTAATGAGCTTTCTCGGCGAAAAAGGTCTTATCTGGATTATACTCGGACTTACGCTCTGCCTTTTCAAAAAGACAAGAGCAACGGGAGTTATAATGCTTTGCGCAATGACTTTGGGATTGCTGCTCGGTGAGTTTGGCATAAAAAATATTATCTGCCGCCCCCGTCCGTTTGTAACCTACGACTTTACCGTAAACGGGCATATTCCGTCGGGCTACAGTTTTCCGTCGGGACACACAACCTCGTCGTTTGCCGCTGCAACGGTAATTATCATACGCAAAGAAAAGTTCGCCGTTTTTACGGCTGTACTCGCTTTTCTCATTGCATTTTCAAGGCTTTACAACTGTGTACACTATCCTACAGATGTAATCTGCGGTGCTGTACTCGGTATTGCGCTTGCAATAATAACTTGTCTTATATTTAAAAATTTCGGCTGGGATAACCGTCTTAACAAAAAGATTATTCGTAAAAAAGGTGATGTAAAATGACCGAACACAGATATTTAGGCAAAACTTCAAAAGACTACTTTGTAATAAAGGGCATCAATGTATTTAACGAAAGATGGTGCGGCACGGGCAACTGCGTTACCGTCACCTCTCCGCTTGACAAAAAGAACTATGTTTTTTCGGAATACACAAGCGACGGTGTAAAATTTATTGCAGGTAAAGACGCTCACGGATATTGGCTGTTTTTTGCAGCATAATTTGATTTTAAACCGAAAGGAAATAATACATAATGAATGAAAAAATGCTCATAAAAAATCTTTATGACCTCGACAAAACAATTGCAAAACCACTTCTTGAAAAACTCGACTATCCTTGGGAGGCACTTCCTAAAATCAAAGATTTTATAATCGAGCTCGGCAAAACTCTTGACCCCGAAATCTACGAACAGCGTGGCGAAAATATATGGGTTGCAAAAAGTGCGACTGTTTATCCGTCCGCACATCTCGGCGGCCCTCTCATCATCTGTGAGGATGCAGAGGTAAGACACTGCGCTTTCATCAGGGGCTGCGCAATCGTCGGCAAAGGCGCAGTTGTAGGCAACTCAACAGAGCTTAAGAACTCTATCCTCTTTGACGGTGTTCAGGTTCCGCACTACAACTACATCGGCGACAGTATCTTGGGCTATAAGTCGCACACAGGCGCAGGTACAATTACCTCTAACCTCAAGAGCGACAAGTCGCTTGTTACCGTTAATTGCGATAACGAAAAGATAGAAACCGGCGTTAAAAAATTCGGCGCAATGCTCGGTGATCATGTTGAGGTAGGCTGTAACAGTGTACTCAACCCCGGTTCGGTAATCGGCAGAAACACAAACATCTATCCGCTTTCATTTGTAAGAGGTTATGTAGAGGCTAACAGCATTTACAAGCGCCTCGGTGAAATTGCAGATAAAATCTGATAACTAAAAATTCTTACTTAAGCAGTCGCCGAGCCGACTGCTTATTTTATATTTTGATTCCGACATTTTTTACCGTTTGTGTTGTTCTGTTTACAAAAAATTTCCTTTATAATTAAATCATCAAATAAAGGAGGTTCTATTATGAACACATTATATGATTAAAAATAATATAATTCAATATGTTATGATTTCGGAAAATAACAACACTGCACTTGGTTTACAAGCAAAAACAAACACTTCCTTAGCAAAAACGAATTTTTTGCTAAAGGGTCATATATTTTTATTGATTTAAGCTGTTTGATTATAAAACTCTCAATGTAATTTTATATCTTCAAAGCAAAAGCCCGACCTTAGTTTTATGCTAAAGTCGGGCAAAATTTTACTTTCTTCTTTTAACAAACGGAACAGGAGTTTTATCGTACTCATCAAGTCTGTTGCCGTAGAGATAATAATTTGTTTCCTTTGTAATAACAGGTGCGAGCACCACCATTGCAAATATATTCGGCAATGTCATAAAAGCGTTAAAAATATCTGACATTGTCCATACAATATCAAGAGATGTAATCGGAGCAATAAGAAGAATAACTATAAACAGCACCTTGTAAGGGATAATTCCATTTGGGCCGAAAAGATAATCAACACAGCTCTCTGCGTAGTAACTCCAACCAAGAATTGTTGAAAATGCAAACAATACGATACCGACAACAAGAATCGGTGTGCCTATGTACGGAATCTGTGCAAATGCGGCAGATGTAAGTTCGCCGCCCTCAACCGAAGCTGTATCAATGTTCGGGTTCTTAATACATGAACTTACAATTACAAGACCTGTCATAAGACATACAACAACAGTATCCCAAAATGTACCTGTCGATGAAATAAGCGCCTGACGAACCGAGTTTCTTGACTGGGCTGCAGATGCAACAATCGGAGCAGAACCCATACCTGATTCGTTGCTGAAAAGACCTCTTGCAACACCGTAACGAGCCGCAAGCATAATGCCTGTACCCGCAAGTCCGCCGCCTAATGCCTTAAAGCTGAAAGCCGACTCGCAAATAAGTGTAACTGTCTGCCAAAGCACATCAAAGTTAATTGATAAAATAATGATACAACCGATAACATAGAGTATTGCCATAAGAGGTACGAGTTTTTCGCATACTCTTGAAATAGACTTAATACCGCCGAAAATAACAAGAGCAACGCAGATTGCAATTACAACACCCGAAATAAGCGCAACAGTCGAAATATCCATTCCGAAGAAGTGGAGCATATATGTTTTGTCAGGATTAAAGGTTGTATCCATAATCTTTGCAATCGCATTTGTTTGAACACCGCAGCCAACACCGAATGAAGCAAACAACGCAAATACCGCAAACAATACGGCTACCCACTTAAAGTTAATTCCTGTTTTCTTTGATACGCCGTTTTCAATTGCATACATTGCGCCGCCGCGCATTTTACCGTCTCGAGTTTTTACACGGTATTTCACCGCAATAAGCGACTCCGCATACTTTGTGGCAATACCAAACACGCCTGAAATCCAGCACCACAGCACCGCACCTGCACCGCCAAGCGCAATAGCCGTACCTACGCCGATAATATTACCTGTACCTATTGTAGAGGCAAGTGCTGTAGTAAGCGCCTGAAACGGGCTGATGTCGCCGTCTGAATCAGGGTCTTTTGTAACAGAAAGCTTAATCGCTTTAAATGTTTTGCGCTGAACAAACTTTGTTCTGACGGTCATATAAATGTGTGCGCCAAGCAAAATTACTATCATTGGCACGCCCCATAAAATGTTGTCAAACTTTGTAAAAAAGTCATTCAGCATTTGTAGAAAATCCATCGAGTTCAATCCCTTCTTCTTTTTTGCTCAATTGCTCAAGGTTACTGTATATTACAATCCTCAAGCTCCCTCAAAATCCTTTTCACATCACTTAGTCCGTCTGCAACACCGTGCAAAAGCGGAATTATATCATTACTCGGCTTGTCAAGGTCAGGCACCATTACTGTTACACAGCCTGCCGAGCTTGCCGATTTAATGCCGTTTGGGGAATCCTCAAGCGCAACGCAATTTTGCGGAGAAAGTCCGAGCATTTCCGCCGCCTTGAGGTAGATGTCGGGTGCAGGCTTGCCAACGCTTACCATTGATGCACTCACCGTAACATCAAAATATTTATACAAATCATGTGCCTTAAGGTATCTCTCTGCCCTCTGCGGAGGAGTTGCCGTTGCAAGAGCGACTTTATAGCCGTTTTCTTTCAGAAAAGAAAGCAATTCTTTTGCGCCGCTCTTAACTTCAATACCGTTTTTCTCAACATAGTTGTCCATAAGCTCAACTCTTTTTGAGCGCACAGCCTCATAATCGAAACCGTCGCCGAATATTCCCTTGAGCTTAGCCGAGGCAAGCGGTCGAGCCATACTCCTTATTGACAAAGCGTGTTTTTCTTCCATAGGAAATCCGTAAAATCTTCCTGCCTCACACCAAAAGCGAACATAAAGTTTTTCGGAGTCGAGAATAACTCCGTCCATATCAGATATTACACCTTGAATTTTCACCGCTCACACCTCTTTTTTACCTGCATATTAGATATAAATATACCTGCGCAAATCAATACTACCGATACAATTGTTTCTATGCCAAACACACTTTCGCCCAGCATAATGCCGGAAAGCAGAGTGCCGAACACAGGCACAAGCAAATTGAAAACGCAAATTCTGCTTGCAGGGTGATGTTTTAGCAAAGCCGTCCAGATTGCGAATGCGGCGGCAGATACAAAAGCAAGCCACAAAAGCACAAGCAATGCTTTTATGCTTGAAAAATCAAGTTTTCCGCCTGTAACAAAACCCGCAATTAAAAGCAGTATTCCGCCGAACAGCAATTGAAATCCCGTTACCGAAATCGGTTCTCGGTCACGGACTATTCCCTTAGAAATAAAATTACCCGCGGCCGCCGACAAAGTTGACATCAATATCATAAAATCGCCGAACAGCGTGTCAACAGTCACACCGCCGCCGCTGTTTACACACAAAACTCCGCAAAAGCCGAGCACGCAACCGATTATTTTACAAATGTTCAGTTTGTCCGACTTAAAAAACAGCGGAGCAAAAAGCACGGTAAAAAAAGTTGCACAGGCGGTTATAACCGAGGTGTTGGCACCGCTTGTAAATCCTATGCCGATATATGTAAAAATATACTGCCCGAAAGTCTGCACCGAACCGAGCAGCATAACAGGCATAATGCCGTTTTTCTCAATTTTAGGCAAGTGCTTGTTCTTGACTAAAAAAATGAAAAGCACCATTATTCCTGCAAGGGTAAACCTTGCACCTGCAAAAAGCAGCTTTGAGCCTATGTCGTTTCCCTCTATGCCAAACTGTGCATAGCCTACTTTTATAAAAGGAAACGCAGTACCCCAAAGCAAAGTGCAAAATATTGCAAGTGCAACGGCTGCCTTGTAATTTTTTATGCTCATCAGCTTAAATAAGGCTTTAATTCTTCAAGCATAGCTTCTTTTTTGCGAAGGCCCGTAAGTCTGAGCACTTCTTCACCGTTTTTAAAAAGGATAAGTGTAGGAATACTCATAACACCGTAGTAATCGGCAACCTGACGCTCGGTTTCCACATTAAGCTTAAAAAATTTCATCTGTGAGCCAATCTCTGTAGAGAGCTCCTTAAAAACAGGACCCATCATTCTGCAAGGACTGCACCACTCTGCCCAAAAATCAACAAGCACAGGCACATCTGCGCCAAGAACTTCGGATTCAAATTCTTCTGCAACAATTTCTTTAACCATAGCAATACCTCCTGCTTTTATTATTATCACATATAAACTCATTATCAATAAAATAAAAAAATTTACTGCTATTTTACATTATAACAGAACATACGCCGTTTTTCAACTTTTTTTACATTTCATAAATTCAATTATATGAATAAAAAATCATTTTTGCATACTCAACCGGTAACTATAGCAATGCTGAGGCATAAAATAATCTGAAAGGATGATTTGCTATGGACAATAAATACCCGTTTGTAAACACGCCGTTGCGCTATCCATACAATGCGCTTGAGCCGTACATTGATGAAAAAACAATGATTTTGCATCACGACAGACACCTGCAAGCATATATTGACAAGTTAAATTTGCTGATGAGCGAATGCAGACAGCTTCAAAAATTGAGTTTGCAGGAAATATTAAAAAATCCCTGCCGTATTCCCGAGGAAAAACGCAGAGATGTTATAAACAATGCAGGCGGCGTATATAATCACAGATTTTATTTTAACGGTATGAGCCCCGATTGCCATGGGCTTGAGCGTGGTGCTCTGCACAGAAAAATGAGCGAAAGTTTCACAAGTTTTGAAAATTTCAAAAATGAGTTTACCGATGCGGCAATGTCTGTCTTTGGCTCGGGATATGCGTGGCTTGTATATGACGGCAAAAAACTGAAAATTACAACTACCAAAAATCAGGATACACCGCTTTGCAGAGGATTTATACCGATACTTAATATTGATGTTTGGGAACACGCATACTACCTAAAGCACTACAACGACCGCAAAGCCTATATCGAGGATTTTGTAAAAGCAGTAAATTGGGCAATGGCAGAAAAACGACTTTGCAGCCAGAAAAGTTTTTAACAATTTTGTGTGGTGAGTGTTGAAATTTTATATTTATTATAATTTGAGTAACATATTCAGAAGATTATCTTCTGAATATTGTGGATAATAAAAAGGTTCTTTAATTATGAATTAGGATAAATCGTTGTTTAGCTCACGGTTTAGTGTAATAAATTTAAAATTTAGGTCAAGACTTTGAAAAGGTTGACCAAACTTTTATAATACTTGGCAAAATTATTTTGCTAAAGCATAATTTACCCAAACTTTTGATAAAAAGCAAAAAAACCGAGTGTTGAATTAACAGCACTCGGTTTTAAATATAAATTTACTTTTTCTTCTCTTTCGGCTCAACTTCTTTTTCAAAGTTAGCGGCGTCGGAGGCATTTGCAGTATTAAATTTGTAATCCTTACCGGGGAAAATCGCATTGAGGACAATACCGGCGATTGATGCAACGGCAAGCGGTGAAAGTGTAATTGTTGCACTGCCGATTGCAAAACTTACTGTGTTGCTTGAAAGTCCGAGCGCACACACAAGGATTACAGCGGCAACAATAAGGTTACGGCTTTTTGTAAAGTCAACCTTATTTTCCACAACATTTCTTACACCGATTGCAGAAATCATACCGTAAAGTACGAATGAAATACCGCCGATAATACAGCTTGGAATTGAACCGATAATTGCAGATACAATCGGGAAGAATGATACACCTACAGCAAAGAAAGCGGCAATTCTGATTACTCGTGGGTCATAAACCTTTGTAAGTGCAAGTACGCCTGTATTTTCGCCATATGTTGTGTTTGCAGGGCCGCCAAAAAGTGAAGCAACAGTTGTTGCTAAACCGTCACCGGTAAGAGTTCTGTGAAGACCTGGATCCTGAATATAATTGTTGCCTGTTGTTGAACTGATAGCACAAATGTCACCGATATGCTCCATCATTGTGGCAAAAGCGATTGGAACAATGGCAATAATTGATGATGCGATAAGAGCGGTGTTAGAATAGTCGATACCGCCGAATACGGTTTGCTCCCAATGAATCGGAATACCGATAAGACCTTCACTGCCAAAAATATTGCCCTTAGCAATATTATCGCAAATTGTGTTTACACTTGTGAAATCGAAAATAGGCTGATAAACACCATTTGCGTCTGCACCGCCTGAGAATAACCACGGTACATTCTGAATAAGGTCAGGGTTTGCCTGCGAAATAAAGTAAAGGACAAGTCCTACACCGTAAGAAATAAGCAATCCGAGAATAATCGGAATGATTTTTGCCATTCCCTTGCCCCATATGTTAAATATAACAATTGCGGCGAGAGCAACAAAGGCAAGCAGCCAGTTAGTCGTACAGTTTGAAACGGCAGACGGAGCAAGTCCAAGACCGATAGCAATAATGATTGGACCTGTAACAACAGGAGGGAAAAATCTCATAACTTTTTCAATGCCGACAGCTTTGATAATTGCGGCAAGAATGAAATAAACCAAACCTGCACACGCTACACCGAGGCAAGCATACGGCAACATACTGTTAGGGTCATCGGGTGCAAGCGCTTTGATAGCGGCATAACCGCCAAGAAAAGCAAATGAAGAACCGAGAAAAGCAGGTACTTTAAACTTTGTTATGCAGTGAAACAACAGAGTACCGAGTCCTGCCATAAGCAAGGTAGTCGAGATGTCAAGTCCTGTGATAATCGGAACAAGAATTGTTGCGCCGAACATTGCAAACATATGTTGAATACCAAGGATTATCATCTTTGGTTTGCCAAGTTTGCGGGCATCATAGATTGCGCCATTGTTTTTATCCATTTTAATTCCTCTTTCTCTTTTTTTGAGTTTTTATCCGTAAAAACCCCATTCTTTTTAATTATACTGTCTTGAAATAATAAAAGCAATATATTTTTATTATTACATAAAATATTGCATTTTAATTTGATAATTAAATAAATAACTTATCAAGCTGTTGTGATTAAATAATTTGAAAAGTTTGGTCAACCATTTCAAAGGTTGTGGGTGTGGGCAAAGCCTACAAATACTTTCCGTTTATGCAATCTAATGATAGCAAAACAGTTTGCTGTTTTGCGGCTTGAACACAACGGTGTTAGCCTTGAAAAGCGAAAGCAACAAGAAAAGGAAATCATACTTTCACCCATTTTACAAATAGTCAAAACCCAAATTTACTTTTCAATAAACACAAAAAGAGCCGACTCTTGCGAATCGGCTCAATTATTTAAGAAAGTGTTATAAATTCAAAGTGAATTACTCGTTAATAGCGATAACTGCACCTGAACCTACTGTTCTACCACCCTCACGGATAGCGAAACGAAGACCTACTTCGATAGCGATTGGAGTGATAAGCTCAACATCCATCTCAACGTTATCGCCAGGCATACACATCTCTGTACCCTCTGGGAGTGAGATTGTACCTGTAACGTCAGTTGTTCTGAAGTAGAACTGTGGACGGTAGTTGTTAAAGAATGGTGTATGACGGCCACCCTCGTCCTTTGTAAGAACGTAAACCTGACCACGGAACTTTGTGTGTGGGTGAATTGTACCTGGCTTAGCAAGTACCTGACCTCTCTGGATTTCATTTCTCTGAACACCACGGAGAAGTACACCTACGTTGTCACCAGCCTCAGCATAATCAAGAGTCTTTCTGAACATCTCAAGACCTGTAACAACAACTTTTCTCTTCTCGTCTGTAAGACCAACGATCTCAACTTCCTCAGAAGTTCTGATCTGACCTCTTTCAACTCTACCTGTAGCAACTGTACCACGGCCTGTGATTGTGAATACGTCCTCAACAGGCATAAGGAATGGCTGGTCAGCCTTACGGTCAGGAGTTGGGATAAACTCGTCAACAGCATCCATAAGCTCGTGGATGCAAGCATACTCAGGAGCATTAGGATCCTTAGAATCGCTTGTAAGTGCGAGGTAAGCTGAACCCTTGATGATTGGTGTTTCATCGCCCGGGAAGCCATACTCGTTGAGGAGGTCACGGATCTCCATCTCTACGAGCTCAAGAAGCTCAGGATCGTCAACCTGGTCTGTCTTGTTCATGAATACTACGATGTAAGGTACACCTACCTGACGAGAAAGAAGGATGTGCTCTCTTGTCTGTGGCATAGGACCGTCAGCAGCTGATACAACGAGGATAGCGCCGTCCATCTGAGCAGCACCTGTGATCATGTTCTTTACATAGTCAGCATGGCCTGGGCAGTCAACGTGTGCATAGTGACGCTTTTCTGTCTCGTACTCAACGTGAGCTGTGTTAATTGTGATACCACGCTCTCTCTCTTCAGGAGCCTTATCGATGTTAGCGTAATCAACGAAGTCAGCGTCGCCTTCTAAGTTGAGAACCTTTGTAATTGCAGCTGTAAGTGTTGTTTTACCATGGTCAACGTGGCCGATTGTACCAATGTTTACATGGGGTTTATTTCTTTCGAATTTTTCTCTTGCCATTGGAAATTTCCTCCTTAAATATGGTAATTCATTGTAATTTACATTACAATAGATTTAATGCTATTGTACCAACAAATCAGCAAAAAATCAAGAGGTTTTTATAAAAAACCTAATATATTCAGCAAAAAGGATTAATTAGTCCTTCTTAGCTCTCTCGCTCATAATCTTTTCAGCAATGTTCTTTGGAACTTCTGCATAAGTATCAGGCTCCATTACATACTGACCACGGCCCTGTGTCTTAGAACGCATATCAGTAGCATAACCAAACATTTCTGAAAGCGGAACATGAGCTGTTACTCTCTGTGCACCGTTCTCTGCTTCCATGCTCTGGATCATACCACGACGAGAGTTAAGGTCGCCGATAACATCACCGAGGTATTCGTCAGGAACGATAACTGTAACCTTCATGATAGGCTCAAGGAGAACAGGATCAGCTTTTCTCATAGCCTCTTTGAATGCCATAGAACCGGCAATCTTAAATGCCATTTCTGATGAGTCAACCTCATGGTAAGATCCATCATAAAGCTCAACCTTAACGTCAACTACATTGTAACCTGCGAGTACACCGCTGAGCATTGCGCCCTGGATACCCTGGTCAACAGCAGGAATATATTCCTTAGGAATAGCACCGCCGACAATGTTATTAACGAATTCGTAACCCTTGTCCTTGTTAGGGAATACATTAATCTTAACATGACCGTACTGACCCTTACCACCTGACTGACGAGCATACTTCTCATCAACAGAAGCCTCTTTACGGATTGTTTCTTTGTAAGCAACCTGCGGAGCACCGATATTAGCCTCTACCTTAAACTCACGGAGAAGACGGTCAACGATAATCTCAAGGTGAAGCTCACCCATACCTGCGATAATTGTCTGACCTGTTTCTTCATCAGTATAAGCACGGAATGTTGGGTCTTCTTCTGCAAGCTTTGCAAGAGCAATACCCATCTTTTCCTGACCGGCTTTAGTCTTAGGCTCGATAGCTACTCTGATAACAGGCTCAGGGAACTCCATAGACTCAAGAACTACAGGATTCTTTTCGTCGCAGAGTGTGTCACCTGTTGTTGTATTCTTAAGACCAACAGCAGCAGCAATATCACCTGCATAGCAGCAGTCGATATCTTTTCTGTCGTTAGCGTGCATCTGAAGAATTCTGCCCATACGCTCGTTGTTGTCTTTTACAGAGTTGTAAACTGTATCTCCGGCCTTAACAATACCTGAGTAAACTCTGAAGAAGCAGAGCTTACCTACGAACGGGTCAGTTGCAATCTTAAATGCGAGAGCCGCAAAAGGCTCTGTATCAGAAGAATGTCTTTCAACTTCTTCGCCTGTTTCAGGGTTTGTACCCTTGATAGCAGGAACGTCGGTTGGAGCAGGCATATAATCGATAATAGCGTCAAGGAGCATCTGAACGCCCTTGTTACGATATGAAGAACCGCAAGTTACAGGAACCATTGTATTGTCGATTGTAGCTTTTCTGATAACTTTCTTAATTTCATCTATAGAAATTTCCTCGCCGCCGAAGTATTTCTCCATAAGATCCTCGTCAAGCTCAGCAACTGACTCGATGAGTTTCTCGTGATACTCGTTAGCAAGATCCTGCATGTTCTCAGGAATTTCTTCCTCACTGTAATCTGTACCGTCTTCATTGTGGTAAATCTCGGCCTTCATAGTAACGAGGTCGATAATACCTGTGAAGTCACTTTCGGCACCGATTGGGAGCTGAATCGGAACAGCGTTACATTTAAGTCTGTCCTTCATCATCTGAACAACATGGTAGAAGTTAGCACCCATGATGTCCATTTTATTAACGTAAACCATTCTTGGTACGCCGTAGTTGTCAGCCTGACGCCATACGGTTTCAGACTGAGGCTCAACGCCGCCCTTAGCACAAAGAACTGTTACAGAACCGTCAAGTACACGGAGTGAACGCTCAACTTCAACGGTGAAGTCAACGTGACCAGGTGTGTCGATGATGTTGATTCTGTGTTTCTTGTACTGATGCTTGCTACCGAACCAAAATGCTGTTGTTGCAGCAGAAGTGATTGTGATACCACGTTCTTTCTCCTGAACCATCCAGTCCATAGTTGAAGCACCATCGTGTGTTTCGCCGATTTTATGGTTTACGCCAGTGTAATACAGGATACGCTCTGTTGTTGTAGTTTTACCGGCATCGATGTGAGCCATGATACCGATGTTTCTTGTCTGTTCAAGTGAAACCTGTCTTGGCATAAAATCCTCCTCTAAAAATTACTCCGGTAATAAAAATTACCATCTGTAATGAGCGAAAGCCTTGTTTGCTTCAGCCATCTTATGAGTGTCTTCACGCTTTTTGAAGGCACCGCCTGTGCTGTTAGTAGCATCAAGAATTTCTCCTGCAAGTCTTTCCTTCATTGTTCTTTCATTTCTGGCTCTTGAGTAAGTTGAAATCCAACGAAGACCGAGTGTCTGTCTTCTCTCAGGACGAACCTCCATAGGAACCTGATATGTGGCACCACCTACACGGCGAGCCTTTACCTCGAGAACTGGCATTACATTTTCCATAGCCTGCTCGAAAACCTCAAGTGGGTTATTACCTGTCTTATCAGCAATGATTTCAAATGCACCGTAAACAATCTTCTGAGCAACGCCCTTTTTACCGTCATACATAATGTTATTGATAAGACGAGTTACAAGTTTTGAATTATAAAGCGGATCCGGTAATACGTCACGCTTCGCAATAGAACCTCTTCTTGGCACTTTGCTTCCCTCCTTCACAATAATTGAGATATCATAGGTACTCGAAAGCGACAAACTCCCGTATGCCAACAAGAAATCCATAAATATATATAGAAATCCTGCCGCATAGCAGAACTTAAAATCAATTTAAGCCGAAGTTATGTCAATTCCTTATTTACCTGCCTTTGGACGCTTTGCGCCATACTTAGAACGGGACTGCATTCTTCCTGCAACGCCCTGTGCGTCGAGTGTACCACGAACAATGTGATAACGAACACCAGGCAAGTCCTTAACACGGCCACCACGAATAAGAACAACGCTGTGCTCCTGAAGGTTGTGACCAACACCTGGGATGTAAGAACTAACTTCGATACCGTTAGAAAGTCTTACTCTGGCAATCTTTCTGAGAGCTGAGTTAGGCTTTTTAGGTGTAGCAGTCTTTACAGCTGTGCACACACCTCTCTTCTGTGGTGAGCTCTGGTTGATAGCAACACGCTTCTTAGAGTTCCAACCCTTTAAGAGTGCAGGAGCCTTAGCTTTCTTTTCGGAAACCTCTCTGCCCTTTCTTACCAACTGGTTAAATGTAGGCATATTTTTCCTCCTTTCCAAAATATTAAGAAATTGATTAACCGCCCTGTCAAGCAGGGCCGATTGGCGAGCAAGGTGCAATTACACATTGCTCTGCAATTTAGTATTATAACTCAACAAATATCGTTTTGTCAAGCGTTTTTATCCCGATTTTACGGCATTTTTACTTGAGTTTTTTAAATTTGTGCCGCAGCAGATACTATTTTACCCCAAATTTTTCTTTATATACCGAAAAAACCGCCCTCCGACAAATCAGAGAGCAGTTTTATATAAAAGGTTATCAATTTTTAGCTTTGCCAAATCAGTTATTCTCAACCTTAAAGCCGTTATCCCGAGCGTATTTTTCGGCTGCTGAGCCTTTCTTTGCTACAATAACAAGGTCTTTTGAAATAACATTTTCTTCATTTGAATCTAAATATCCGACACCGACATCGTCGATATATGTTACAGACTCTGGAATTGTAATCTTTTTAAGATACTTGCAGTTATAAACAGCATAGTCTCCAATGCTTTCAACACCATCTTCAAAAACAATTTCGGTTACGCCCTCTAAGCCCCACAAAGCATAGCTCTCAATATTCTTAACAGAGCCGGGGATTATAAGCTTCATATTCAAATCATCGGTGTCGATATTCGAATAATTATAAACATATATCTCATAAACGCTTGTTACAGGCTTGCCGTTAATTTCGTTCGGAACTCTGATTTCAAAATTCTTATCGGTAAATGTTTCGTCAAATGTGTCCATATAATTATAGCCTGTGATTTCAATTTCGCTGCCGTCGTTAATCTCCTGATAGTAAAAATGGCTTGCACTGTCATAATTTCTTTCACTGCTGTCACTGTTGTATTTGCTTTCATTATCTTCTACAAATATGCTTACGCCTTCCTTAACGCCACCAATAACCGAACCGACAGTCTTAAAAGCGTTGCAGGCTACAACACCGACAACAACAGCAAGAATAATTATGATACCGAGAATAACGCAGATTATAATAGCTGCAATCTTACCGCCGCTCATACCTTTTTTAGGCTGATTAGGCATATTGTTGTTAGGAACATTTGTAAACTGCTGACCTGTGTAACCGTTATTTACAGGCATACCGTTTGGCTGATTAGCAGATGAATTATACTGATACGGCTGTGGTGCAGGCTGTGCATTGTTTGCATCGGCACCAAAACCCGAAGGTGAATTATATGCGTCCGAACCGAAATTGTTTGGCTGTGTGTTGTAATTATCCGCACCGAAGCTGTTTGGCTGTGAATTGTTGTCAGCAACATTCTGCTGTGCAGGTTCGGAATTATAATTGTTTGCCGCAAAATTATCCGACTGTGCAGGCTGTGTTTGAGTTTCCTGCTCTTTTACAGGCTCTTCGACAGGAGCGGGTGTGCCGCAGCTTGTGCAAAACTTACCTGTGATTTCATTTCCGCAATTAGGACATTTCATTTACTATACCTCTCCTTAAATAAGCAAAATATATTTGCCATACTATTGCATAATTATACCATTTTGTTTATGCAAAAATCAATTGCTTTTATTTACATATAAAAAAGCAATATATTGTATATTTTTATAATTTCATAACAAAAAGGTTCTCCGCAGCAGAGAACCTTAAGTTTATTATTTTACATAATTTCATCTAAGCAATTATCTCAACCTTCGATAAAAGCCTTTAGAATTCAAACGCTCACGATTAATCAAAGCATCAGTTATATTCAATATACAAATCGTTATCCTTAGCGTATCTGTCGGCAGCCGAGCCTTCTTTAGCGTATATGTGAGTAAGCGGAGAACGGGTATATTCTCTTTTGCCGACAGGCTCTGAAAATGTATCTCCCGCAATAAAAAAGCCTACCGCATGCTCGCCTATAACGGTCACCGATTCCGGAATATTAACCCTTTCAAGCGAAGTGCAATCCACAATAGCGTCAGGCTCAAGAGTTTCAACACCGTCTTCAAGGGTAATTTCACGCACATATTCCGACAGTTTAAAAGTATCGCTCTGTATTGTCTTTACTGTACCCGGTATTGTAATATGAATATGGAGAATACCCGAGGAAAGAGGATTGGACGGATTGATTTTTTCGACAGCAGTTACGGTTTTGCCGTTAATTTCACTCGGAATATTAAAATAAAAATTGTAAGTATCATCTACAACTTCATCCGTAAAATTATGGTAGTAATCCCAGGTGTCAATGCCTGTGACTGTAACAGTTCCGTCATCGTTTTCAGTGTAAAAGCAATACGAGTTTTCGTCAAAATCAATACTCACGGACGAAACGGCAGCAGAGTCATCCGCACCCGTAAGCTCACCTGTTCCCATATTAAATTTATTGTTTTTGATTACATTCGTTATGACGATATATCCGATAACACAAAAGCTGATAATCAATACACTTACAATAACAAGAACAACTATGAGAGTTGTTTTTGATTTTTTCTTTTCACGGGTATTTACAACATCCGAAAACGGCTGATTTTGATTAGTATAACCGCTCGGCATTGCGCTGTTGTTGTAATTAGGGTTTCCGTAACTATGCTGTGAATTGTAATTTTTTTGAGCATAGTTGTTTACAGACTGCGTGTTGTAACCGTTTTGTGCGTATTCGTTTACAGGCTGAACACCGGCACTGTTTAAAGCAGTATTTTCAACTGCAGATTTCGACACTTCTTCAGAATTATTTATATTTTCCTGTTCGTCGGATTTTTCCTGAACGGCTTTTTCCTGAACGGCTTTTTCCTGAACGGCTTTTTCCTGTTCTAATTCTTCTTGCGGTACGGGTCTGCCGCAAAAGGTACATATATTACCCTCAAATCTTTCTCCGCAATCCGGACATCTGTGCATTTTTCTGTTCCTCCAAATTTTATATCAATTACATTCCATAGAACAGCATAATTATACCATTTTGATACATATAAATGCAAGCATATTTTTGGATATAATAAAGCATAAAATTACAATTTATTTAACTAAAGTGCATAACAAAAGGCTCTCCGTTTAGAAGAGCCTTAGCTTTAAAATTATGTTTCAGAAAAACATTTCGTAAAGCGATTATAAGATTTTATCTTAAATTTGCGCAAAGTTATAATTTATTATTCACGCAAGCGCTTTTTCAATTTCCTGTGCGGCATCATCAAGGTAGTTGCCCTCAAAGAGTTCTACTCTGCCATCGTCGACACACTTGGCAAGGTCGCTGTCAATAGGAAGCTTTGCAAGTACCTTTGTATTGTAACGCTCGGCAATTTCATCAATATGGCTTTCACCGAAAATATTATGCTTTTTGCCGCAATCGGGACATACAAAATAACTCATATTCTCAACAAGACCGAGAATCGGCACATTCATCATATTTGCCATTTTTACCGCCTTTTCGACAATCATGGAAACAAGCTCCTGCGGAGATGCAACTACAATGATTCCGTCAATCGGCAAACTCTGGAATACAGTAAGCGGAACATCTCCTGTTCCCGGAGGCATATCAACAAACATATAGTCCTCGTTTTCCCAGATAACATCTTTCCAAAACTGCTTTACCGTGCCTGTAATGACAGGTGAACGCCATACAACAGGGTCGGTCGGATTTTCAAGCAAAAGGTTTACTGACATAATATCAATTCCCGTTTCGGTTGTAACAGGAATAATTCCGTATTCGTTGCCCTTTGCTCTTTCGTTAATGCCAAAAGCCTTTGGAATTGACGGGCCTGTAATATCTGCGTCAAGAATAGCCGTTTTTTTACCAAGACGGTTGAAAGTTACCGCAAGAGTTGAAGTAACAAGGCTTTTGCCTACTCCGCCCTTGCCCGATACTACGGCAATTACTTTCTTTACACTGCTGTATTGATTAAGGCTTTCACGCAAACTTTCCGAATTTTTTGACTTGCAGTCAGAGCTGCAAGATGAACAATCATGACTACATCCCATATTTTTACATCTCCATTTTATACAATTTGTGTTGTTTCGTCGGGAACATACTCCGTTACAGGTTCTGTATCCGGGGCAGATTCGTAAGTTTCGGGTTCGGTATATTCTTCTGTGTAAGGCTCTGTTTCCGGCTCGGTGTACTCCTCTGTGGAAGGCTGTTCTGTGGTTTCCTCCACATCCTCCGTGTAATCGGGAACATACTCCGTTTCGGTTTCAGGCTCGCAATTCTCGGTTGTCGGCTCTTGAGTTGTGGCAACAGTCGCTTTCGTGGTAGGTGCATTTGTCACCGTCGGTTTTTTATTGCCAAACGAACATTTTGAAAGCACAAAAGCAAGCACACATACTACTATAACCGCAACGGCTACCACTACGCATACCATAGCCGCCTTACTGTTTTTCTGCTTTTGTTTTTTCGCTTTTTTCTTCTTTTTCGGCTTTCCCGAATAATCGTCCGTATCTGCATTATTCTCATAATAGTCGTCATTATTCGGTTGTCTGCGCTTAAATTCGTGTCTGTCCTCACCCGTTTGAGCGTCAAAGCCGTCGCCATAATCTCTGTTGCTTTTTTTCGGATTATCCGACGGTATATGATTTTTGCTTGCTATCGATTGACAGTCAAAATCATCGCCGTAATTATCGCTGTGAACATCAAAATTCTCTGTGCTGTCTATGGCAGGCTCATTATTCGGTACATCGTTTGAATTTTTTTCAACTTCTTTATTTTCAACAGTTTCGGTATTATCAACATCAAAATTTTCAATATCCGCAAATCTGTCCTCTTCGTCTTTTTTTGCGTGACGGGCAATATATACGTTTTCTTCTTCCTCTTCAATTTTTTCTGTTCCGTCAAACTTATCCTTTTCGTCCATAAATTCACCCTCTTTAATTCGGTTCTAAATGTTGGGGTAACAATAATAAATTATTGTTTGGCTCACGGTTTAGTGTAATAATTTAAAAATTTAGGTCAAGCCTTTTTTAAGGTTGACCAAACTTTTATAATTACTTGGCTGATGTATTCCGCTAAACTATAAATTACCCAAACTTATGATAAAAAGCCTTTAATTCTTAAATAACCGTATAAGGCACCGCTTAAATAATAAAACAGCGGCTCGATTTTGTCAAGTCGCTGTCAAATTAATAAGTAAAACAAATTATTCTTCTGTGTTTTCTTCGCTTGTTTCGGTTTCTTCGGCATTTTCGGAAGTTTCCTCTGATTCTTCTTCATTTTCAACATCCTGAATGTCAGCTTCTATACCGCCCTCAACGAATTTTTTCTCGCTTTCGTTCTCTTCCTCGGCAATTTCAAAACCGCTTAAGAATGTGTATGGAATACCGTAACCGAATACAACGGCTGCAAGTGTTGTTACAATGCTGATTGAACTGTCATTTATAACAAATGCGCTGTGGAGCGGCATACCGCTTGCTATGCTTGCAATCATTATGTAAAGCGCAGGCAATACCATAATTATTAATGTAATCGGTGAAAAACGCTTTACAGGCTTTCCGTCGCCGACTCTTGTTGCATAGAACAAAAGCAGACCGAACACTGTGTAAACAAACAACTGAATTACATTTGAAAGCACCTGATTCTGTCCAAGTGCAAAATTAGAGAAAAAGTGTGCGCATACTACAAACGCAAGAATAAGGAATGCAGAGAAAAACAGATTTACTGTATTCTTTTTATTTGGTTTTTTCATAATCGTGCCTCCGAGCATCAAAATTATTTAGATTTTATCACGCTATTGTGACAGTTTTATGACAAATGTTAAGTAAATATCGCACTATACAGCACATTTATTACCTTATTTTTTTGCTTTTGCGGCAAGGCACACCCAACCTTTTTCAAGGTGTTCTTCTATAATGTCAAAATCCTTGCCGATTGATTCCTTTACCTCTTCGGCACGGGTATCAATAATACCGCTCATAATATAAACCGCATCGTCTTTCATAAAGTCTTTTACACCTTTTGAAAGGAACATAATTGCGTCTGCTACAATATTTGCAAGTACAATGTCATACTTACCTGTTACTTTATCTGTAAAGCTGCCGCAGATTGCAGTAAAGCGGTCAGCCACATTGTTAATTTCGGCATTTTCTTTTGCGGTTCTTACCGCAACATCGTCAATGTCAACTCCGACGGCACTTTCTGCACCCATAAGCAAAGACGCAATACCGAGCACACCGCTGCCACAACCCACATCAAGCACTTTGTCGCCTTTTTTCATATACTTTTCGCACATTTCAAGGCAAAGTCTTGTGGTTTCGTGACTGCCTGTGCCAAACGCAAGACCCGGGTCAATATTCAAAACTATTCTGCCCTGCGGATCGTAATCATCTCTCCAACTTGGGCGAATAAGGAGCTTTTCTCCAACGGCAATCGGATTAAAATACTTTTTCCAATTGTTTCTCCAATCTTCTTCGGCACAGTCGAGCAATTCAATTTTATGCTCAATGCCCTCTGCATTATACCTTTCGGACAAAAAGGCTACAGCCTCGTTCGGAGAAACATCAGGCTCAAGGTAAATATGAACATAGGCAACGCTCCTGTCTTTCTTGAGCAAATCCTCATCTATAAGGTCAATGTGTGCAATCTCCTGCACTTCCTGCTCAAGAGCAGTGTAGTCCTCAATATAAATTCCGTAAGGCACTACAACATTCGCAATGTCGCCTGCCCTGTCTATATCCTTTGCGTTTACCGCAATTTTTATTTCTGTCCAAGACTCCATTTGTTAAGCCCCTTTATATACTGTTATCAGAATTATTCGTTGAACATTCTCTTTATTTTCTCAAAAAAGCTGTTGCGCTGTGCGTAGTTCTTTTCGTTTGTAACATTCTCAAATTCTTTTATAAGATTCTTCTGCTTAGCGTTAAGATTCTTCGGAACTTCAATGGTTACACGCACATACTGGTCGCCTTTTCCTCTGCCGTTAAGGCGCTGAATGCCTTTGCCCTTAAGCTTAAATACATCGCCCGGCTGTGTACCCTCGTGAACCTGATACGAAACCTTGCCGTCAAGAGTAGGAACAACCACCTCTGCGCCGAGAGCAGCCTGTGCAAATGTAAGAGGAAGATTGCACCATACATCGTCGCCTCTGCGTTCAAATACAGGATGCGGCTGAACATTTACATATACATGAAGGTCACCCGAAGGGCCGCCATTATAACCTGCGTTGCCTCTGCCGCCGACATTAAGAATCTGCTGGTCTTTAATGCCTGCCGGAACTGTAATATCAACAGTTTTAGTCCTGCGCTTTCTGCCCGAACCACCGCACTTAGGGCAAGGACTGTCAATAATCTTGCCTTTACCGTGACAAGCGTCACAGGCACGCTGTGTCTGAACAACTCCGAAAGGTGAACGCTGGCTGATTGTAACTCTGCCCGAGCCTCCGCATACAGAGCAGGTCTTAGGCTGAGTACCGGGTTTTGCGCCCGTACCGTGACATTCGTCACAAGAAGAAACGCAATCGTAGCTTACGGTCTTTTTACAGCCCTTTGCAGCCTCTTCAAATGAAATATAAATGCTTGCCTCAACATCGCTGCCTCGGCTCGGAGCATTAGGATTATTGGAGCGTCTGCCTCCGAATCCGCCGAAAAAGCTTGAAAAAATATCATCTATATCAATGCCCTGACCGTATGCACCGTAACCGCCTGCGCCGCCCGCACTGAAGTTAGGGTCTACGCCTGCGTGACCGTACTGGTCATAGCGGGCTTTTTTATCTTTATCTGAAAGTACCTCGTAAGCCTCGTTGACTTCTTTGAATTTTTCTTCACATTCCTTATCTCCCGGATGGAGGTCAGGGTGGTACTTTTTAGCGCTCTGACGGTAAGCCTTTTTAATTTCATCTTCGCTTGCTCCCTTAGAAACGCCAAGCACCTCGTAATAATCTCTTTTATCTGCCATCATTCTCACCTTTTAATAACTTGTTATCAGCTGTATAAAGGTTATCTATATACGCTGTCAAAAATCCATACAGTGCTAAAGGAGCCGTTGCAAAAAACAGCCCCTTTAACAAATTTTAACAGGAAAAACAAATGAAGTCAATCATTGTGTAAATCTTTTTATAGGTGCCGTTTTTAATCAGTTGCCGTCAACATCCTTAAAATCGGCATCATATACGTTAGGGTCACCGTTTGAGCCGCCCTGTGTGCCCTGCTGTGGGTCACCCTGCGGAGCCGCACCCTGTGCACCCTGCGGATTTGCCTGCTGATAAAGTTTTGCGGAAACTTCGTAAACAGCTTTCTGTAAATCCTCCTTAGCAGTGTCAATCATAGACTTGTCGTTCTTAGCGATAGCGTCCTTAACTGCAGCACACTTTGTATTGATTGTATTCTTTTCGTCCTCTGAAATCTTGTCGCCGCTCTCGTTTACGAGCTTTTCAGCCTGATATACAAGGTTCTCTGCTTCGTTCTTAGCGTCAACCTCTTCACGGTGCTTCTTATCTTCTGCGGCGTACTGCTCTGCTTCCTTAACAGCCTTGTCGATATCTTCCTTGCTCATTGAGGTTGAGTTCTGAATCTGAATCTTCTGCTCCTTGCCTGTACCGAGGTCTTTTGCAGATACATTAACAATACCGTTTGCATCAATATCAAATGTTACTTCAATCTGCGGGATACCACGCATAGCGGGAGCAATGCCTGTGAGAGCAAACAAACCGAGCTGCTTGTTATCTCTTGCAAATTCACGCTCACCCTGTAAAACATTGATTTCAACCTGTGTCTGGTTATCAGCGGCAGTTGAGAAAATCTGGCTCTTCTTTGTAGGAATTGTTGTATTTCTCTCAATAATCTTTGTCATTACGCCGCCCATTGTTTCAACACCGAGTGAAAGAGGTGTAACATCGAGGAGAAGAAGTCCCTCTACCTCGCCGCCGAGAACGCCGCCCTGAATAGCAGCACCTACAGCTACGCACTCATCAGGGTTAATGCCCTTGAACGGCTCTTTGCCGATAAGCTTTTTAACAGCTTCCTGTACAGCAGGAATTCTTGAAGAACCGCCGACCATAAGAACCTTGTCAATCTGACTGATCTGTAAACCTGAATCAGAGAGAGCCGAACGAACCGGACCCATTGTAGCCTCTACAAGGTCTGCTGTAAGTTCGTCAAACTTAGCTCTTGTAAGTGTTAAGTCAAGGTGCTTAGGACCTGTCTGGTCTGCTGTAATGAATGGGAGGTTGATTGAAGATGTTGTAACGCCCGAAAGCTCTATCTTAGCTTTCTCTGCAGCCTCTTTGAAACGCTGCATAGCAACCTTATCTGATGAAAGGTCAATACCTGTTTCGTTTTTGAATGATGTTACCATCCAGTCGATAATTCTCTTATCGAAGTCATCACCACCGAGGCGGTTGTTACCTGCTGTAGCAAGAACTTCCTGAACACCATCGCCCATCTCAATGATAGATACATCGAATGTACCGCCGCCGAGGTCATATACCATAACCTTCTGGTCTTTTTCTTTATCTATACCGTATGAAAGAGCAGCTGCTGTAGGCTCGTTGATAATTCTCTTTACATCAAGACCTGCAATCTTACCTGCATCCTTAGTAGCCTGACGCTGTGCGTCTGTAAAGTAAGCAGGAACTGTAATAACTGCCTGTGTTACCTTTTCGCCGAGGTATGCTTCAGCGTCTGCCTTTAACTTTGAAAGAATCATAGCTGAAATTTCCTGCGGTGTGTACTGCTTGCCGTCAATTGATACTTTATATGATGTACCCATTTCTCTCTTAATAGAAGAAACTGTCTTGTCAGGGTTTGTGATAGCCTGGCGCTTTGCAACCTGACCTACCATACGCTCGCCATCTTTTGAGAAAGCAACAACGGAAGGAGTTGTTCTTGCGCCCTCGGCGTTAGGAATAACTACAGGCTCGCCGCCTTCGATAACTGCTACACATGAGTTTGTTGTACCTAAATCTATACCTATTGTCTTTGCCATAATGAATTCCTCCTGAATATATTTGTTTTACTTTTATACTGATTTATTTATATAAAGGTCTTAGTCGCAATTTGCAACCTGAACCATTGCATGACGAATAATTTTATCGCCGATTTTGTAACCTGTCTGGAACACCTGTGAAATACAGTTCTTTTCAAAATTCTCATCGTCAATCTTTGAGATTGCGTTGTGAATTTCCGGATTAAACTCCTCACCCTGCGCACCGAAAGGCTCAACCTTGAGCTTTTCAAGCGACTTTGCAAGCTGATTTGAAATAAGCTCAATGCCCTTTAAAATTTCGGGGTCACAATCTTTTAAATTTGTAATAGCCATCTGAATACTGTCTGCTACAGGCAAAAGCTCTGTAACCGCCTTTGCTGTTGCGTCATCATAAATAGAAAGCTTTTCGTTTGCTGTACGCTTGCGGTAGTTGTCATACTCAGCACAAAGGCGAAGATATTTGTCTTTCTGTGAGTTGAGCTCCTCCTCAAGTTCAGCTATTTTTTTGGCGGTTTCATCAATCTCTTCCGTAACCGCTTCAGCTGTCTGTTCGGATGTATTCTCGTTTACAACAGCTTCGTCTTTTGTCACTTCTTTTTTCTTTGACATATTACCTTTCCTTTCTATATTAATGCTCTATAAGCTCGCTTATTATTTTACTTACACATTCGCTTATACATTCTATAATCGAAATCACTCTGCCGTAATCCGTTCGTATCGGAGCTATTACGGCAAGCGTACCGGACGGTGTATCTTTTACGCTGTAGCTTGAAGAAATTACCGAGCTGTACGCAAGTTCTATACGGCTGTTTTCTGTACCTATACTTACCGAAGTACCTATCGGCAGGCTTGTAAGAACACCTGCAAGATCTCCTTTTCTTGAAAGAAGTTCAATTACATTTCTTGCCGCAAGAAAATTTACATTCTGCATAAACAACGGCTTTGTCTGACCGCTCAAAAAGATTCCGACTTCGTTTGCCTTGTCTGCCGCATCTTTTATCGCCGTAAGCACACTTGGCATAAAGAGCGATAACTCGCCAAATCTTGCCGCTGCCGTCTGTATAAACGGACGATTTATCGAAGAAAGCCTTACTCCGTCAAACAATTCGTTAAGTGCTTTGTCAAACACTTCAAGGATTTCGGGAGTGATTATAAATTCGCATCTGAAAAGCTGATTTTTTATAATGCCGTTTGAGGCAATTACAACAGTCATTGCCGTGTGCGAACCCGTCTGCACAAAGCTGATTTTGTGAATCCTGCTTTCTGCGGAATTCGGTGCTGTGGCAACTGCGGTAAGTCCTGTCAGCTCCGAAAGAAGATCTGCCGCCGATTTTAAAATATTTTCGGGTGATTCGGCATTTCTGTAAAGTTTATCCTCCACAAGTTCTCTGCCCCGCTGTGACACCGCCACAATCTTCATAAGATTGTCAACATAGTATCTGTAGCCCTGCTGAGTAGGTATTCTGCCTGCCGATGTATGTGGCTGAACAAGATAACCCTTTTGTGTGAGGTCTGCCATATCATTTCTTACCGTAGCCGATGAAACTTTTAAATTCGTTTCGTCTATCAGAGTTTTTGAACCTACAGGCTCACCTGTCTTTATAAAGTTTTCAACAACAGCCGAAAGAATTTTTTGCTTTCTTTCCGCAAGCTCCATAGGTATCACCTCTCTGCCTGCGTTTTTTGTTGTTTTAGCACTCTCTGTGTGTGAGTGCTAACTCTTATGCTTATACTATAATCTTAAAGTCAGCAAAAGTCAAGAGTTTTATCAGAAAAATTTTACTTTTCAAAAACTTTTCACAAATCCGTCACCATTATTGACATTTCAGCGCAAAATATACTATAATGGAAGTTATATTGACAAATACACCCTTAACTACACAAAATGGCTTAAATTAGCCGTAATTTTGATACAACTAAGATACAAAAGAGGTTATTATGAGAATCGGTTACTTTTTCAGAGTTTGCTCCGGCGCAACATTCAGCAAACTTTCCGGCGCAATAAATACCGTTCACACAAAATCCGGCAAAAACAAAGCCGGCATTTTCTTTGATATGGTAGGTTGCTTTTTTAAATACAGAGCGGGATATAATGACTATGTTCTGTTTGAATACTACAATATGACTGCAGACCAACGCAAAACATATATGACACGCTTTAAAAACAAGCGTTTTATGTTAATGCAGAATGATCTTACAAGTGCCGAAATATTTAACGATAAAAGATTATTTGATACCAGATTTGCAAAATATCTTGGCAGACGGGTACTTGTAATTGAGGAAAAGATTACTTTGGAGCAATTCAGCGAATTTATTAAGCCTTGGGATGTTTTCATTGCAAAGCCTGCTTTCGGCGAATGCGGCAAAGGCATTGAAAAACTTGTTAAAGCAGACTTTAAGAGTGACGAAGAATTTTATAATTATGTTTTTGACAAAGAAAACGAATTTGGTGTACTTGAAGAGGCAATAAAACAACACCCCGATGTTTCAAAAATTTATCCTCACTCAATTAACTGCTTAAGAATTGCCACACTTGTGGTAGACGGCAAGCCGAATATTTTGTATGCGGTGTTTAAAACAGGAAATAACGGTAAATTTGTAGATAATCTTGAAAACGGCGGTTTTGCCTGTCACTTTGACCTCGATACAGGTACGGTAACAGGGCCGGGACATACTTCCGATATGGAAATTGCATACGAACACCCGTATTCGGGAATAAAATTTAAAGGTTTTAAAATTCCTTACTGCGAAGAGGTCAAGGAGCTTGTTAAAAATGCGGCACTGGAAGAACCCGAATTTAAGTATTGCGGTTGGGATGTATGCATTTCGGAGAACGGACCTGCGATTATCGAGGGCAATGACTATGCGGCATATGACTTTCCACAGTTACCCGACGAAGATACTCCAAAGGTCGGATTAATTTCAATTATAAAGCAGTATATTCCCGACCTTAAACTTTAAATCATTAATACATTAGATTTATAGGAGATCAACAAATGGAAACCATAAAATCCTTTTACTTTATATTATGGGCAATAATCGCTCTGTATATGTTCGTATCGGCAAAAAAGCTCGGTTCTTTGTGCTACATCATCGGGGGTTTTTTCAGCTTTATGACTGTATGGTACGCTATGAACAGTTTTTCGGGAATTGCAATGTTTGACGGTGTGCTCGGCATTGTGTTTAAATGTGTAGTAGGTGCTTTCCTGCTCGGCTTTGTACTGATTTATGTAATCGGTAAACTAAAAAAGAATAAGAAATAAAATTTTAAATCAATTACAGGCTTAAAAGCATAACCCCTCCGGCAACGCTGTTAATATGCGTTGTCGGAGGGGTTATTGTTGTTGTCAAACTTTGCATATACAAAAAGCTTTTCAAAATATGTCGCATCAGAACAAATTTTAAAAACAATGTAAAAATAATTGACAGCGACTATATCTGATTTTATAATATTTATATAAATACATTCATACAAAGGACTGATATTATGATAAAATTCAATAATGTTACAAAGGTATTTAACAACACTTTAAAAGCAGTAGACGATCTGTCTTTTACTGTAAATAAAGGCGAAATTGTAGGATTTATCGGACCGAACGGTTCGGGCAAAACCACCACAATCAAAATGCTTACAGGTATTCTCTCAAGTGACAGCGGTGAAATAAGTATCAACGGTCACGACATAAAAAAAGAACCGCTTGAGGCAAAGAAAAGTATCGGTTACATTGCCGACAGTCCCGATATGTTCTTAAGGCTCAAAGGAATTGAGTTTCTCAATTTCATCGGTGACATCTACAAAGTTCCGTCAGATGTGCGCAAAAAGAGATTTACCGAAGTTTGCGACAGATTCGGACTTACCGACAGCTTAAACGCACCTATGCTAAGCTACTCGCACGGTATGCGTCAGAAAATTATGGTTGCCGCCGCACTTGTGCACAATCCCGATGTATGGATTCTTGACGAACCGCTCATCGGTCTTGACCCTAAGAGTGCTTTTGAACTGAAAGCTATGATGCGTGAACACGCAGATGCGGGTAACTGCGTATTTTTCTCCACCCACATACTTGAAGTTGCCGAAAAACTCTGCGACAAGGTTATCATAATTAAAAAGGGCAAATCGCTTTATGACGGCACTCTCGATAATCTTTGTAGTCAGAACACAGGCAAATCACTTGAACAAATCTTTTTGGAGCTGACTGAAAATGAGTAATTTTTTTAATTTATTAAAAACCTTTATAAAAACAACCGAGCTAACCTCCGCAGAAAAAAAGCGTTCCAAACATTTTTATACAATTATGGGTACGGCGGTTGTGCTTCTTATTATGATACCGGCAGGTGCGCTTGTCGGAATAATCACCTATGCCCTAACACTCGGCGTAATGACATACGGCGGAGCAACACAGGGTGCGGAAGTAATTTTACATATTATTTCTATCCTTTCCGTAGTATTCGGAATTAATGTAATTATCAATATATTTTATTTTTCAAACGATATTGAAAATCTCATTCCTCTTCCGTTAAAGCCGAGAGAAATCGTAAGCGCAAAGTTTGCTTATTCCCTGCTTTCGGAAAACATAATGGAATTTATCCTTATTCTCGGCGCTTGCGTAGGCTTTATGTCGGCAAAGGGATTTTCGCTTACAGGTGTTATAACTTCAATAGTCGGCATACTTACCGTTCCCATTATTCCTCTTGCTTACTGCGGAATTATTGCCGTTATATTTATGTACTTTACCCACTCGGTAAAAAATCGTGATTTTCTCAATAAAATTACAGGTATCGGCACTGCCGTGCTTATAGTCGGTGCATTGGTTGCTCTCGTAAGCATCAGCGGATTTAATCCCGATGCAATCGTTACTTCGCTTGCAAGCGCAGACAACGGATTTTTAAATGTTATGAACTTTATTTTTCCGCACATTCCGCTTATGATGGATTCTATCTCAAGCGAATCCGTATATCAACTGCTTTTATACTTGCTTGCAAATGTAATTTTCGTTGCAGTCTTCCTTTTCCTTGCATCAAAAATGTATATCAAAGGTGTGTCGGACATCAATACCACAAAATCCAAACGCAGTAAAAGCATTGCAAGTCAGGCTGTTGAAAAATCAACCCAAAAAGGAGTTTTTGCAAGTTATTTGAAAAAAGAATTTCTTATCCTTTTCAGAACTCCGCCTTTCTTTATGGACTGCATAGCCATTAACCTTTTGTGGCCTGTTTTTATGGCTGTTATTATGATTTTGCAGGGCAGTACAAACTTTTTGTCTGGCACACTTACACCGTACCTTGCGGGAGATCAAAAAAGTATTACTGTAATTACCGTAGCGGCTGTTGTAATTTCCGCCCTTGTCACGGCAATTAACAGTATCGCTTCTTCCGCAATTTCAAGAGAGGGCAAGCACTTCCAATTTATGCGCTATATTCCCGTTACATTAAGAGTTCAACTGAATGCAAAAGCACTTACAAGTATAATCATCAGTGGCTCTGTTATGGTGCTCTATGTAATTGCATTTAATATTTACTGCGCAATTATCGCAGACAGCTTTAACCCGTTTGTATTCATCGTAATTCCGCTTATACATATTCTTTTAAGCCTTATCTGCGTTGTTTTTGTAACCTACCTCGGTATATTCTTGGACACAATAAACCCTAAACTTGTATGGGACGATGAAATCAACGCTTTGCGAGGTAACTACAATACCGTAATCAATGCAGCCATAATTATAGCAATTACCGCCGCTATTTGTGCAATTTCTCTTGTATTGCTATGGATTTTTGGCGTTGAACCTGTTATAATTAACCTTGGACTTGTTATTGTTATGTGTGTGCTTGCGGTTTTTGCACAAAGGCTTTGCCTTAGCAAGGGTGTAAAAAATCTTGAACAAACCGAAAGCTGATAGGTTCAAAACATAATGCAAATCAAATTTTATTAAGGTGATTTATAATGACAGAAACTAACTATTCCATGCTCTGCGATTTTTACGAGCTTACAATGTCAAACGGCTATTTTAAAAACGGCTTTTACAAAAAGAATGTTTACTTCGACCTTTTCTTCCGCAAAGTGCCCGACAACGGCGGTTTTGCCATTGCGGCAGGTCTTGAGCAGGTAATTGACTACATCAAAAATCTCCACTTCTCCGAAACCGATATTGAATATCTTAGAGAAAAAGGAATTTTTGACGAAGAATTTTTAAAATATCTTTCAAATTTCAAATTCACAGGTGATATTTACGCTATTCCCGAGGGAACTCCTATCTTCCCTAACGAACCGATTATTACAGTAAAAGCTCCTGCCATAGAGGCACAGCTTATCGAAACATTTTTACTTCTTACAATCAATCATCAGACTCTCATTGCAACAAAGGCAAACAGAATTGTTCGTGCCGCACAGGGCAGAACGGTTCTTGAGTTTGGTTCTCGCCGTGCACAGGGCGCAACAGGTGCCGTTGACGGTGCAAGAGCCGCATACATAGGCGGTTGTGCCGGTACAGCCTGCACACTTACAGACGCACTTTACGGCGTACCCGCAGGCGGCACAATGGCTCATTCCTGGATTCAGATGTTCGACAACGAATATACAGCATTCCGCACCTACTGCGAGCTTTATCCTGAGAACCCGACGCTTCTTGTCGATACTTACAACACGCTTAAAAGCGGCGTTCCGAACGCAATAAGAGTATTTAAAGAAGTGCTTGTTCCAAAGGGCATTAACAAATTTGCAATTCGTCTTGATTCGGGCGATATTTCTTACCTTTCTAAAAAAGCAAGAAAAATGCTTGACGAGGCAGGACTTGAAAACTGCAAAATTGTTGCATCAAACTCACTCGACGAGTACCTTATCCGTGACCTTATGATGCAGGGTGCACAGGTCGATGTTTTCGGAGTTGGCGAAAGACTTATAACTTCGTCAAGTTCGCCTGTATTCGGCGGTGTATATAAACTTGTTGCCGTTGAAGAACCCACAAGCGGCGAAATTATCCCGAAAATCAAAGTCAGCGAGAACACATCAAAAATCACAAATCCTCATTTCAAAAAACTTTACCGTTATTATGACAACGAGAGCGGCAAGGCTCTTGCAGACGAACTTTGCGTGTACGACGAAGTAATGGATTTCTCAAAACCACACACCATTTTCGACCAGAATGCAACATGGAAAGCAAAAACTCTCACAGACTTTACCGCAAAAGAATTACTTGTACCGATATTTAAGGACGGCGAGTGCGTATATGAATCGCCAAAGATTGAAGATATTGCAAAATACTGCAAAGACCAAATCGGACTTCTTTGGGACGAGGTAAAGCGATTTGAGAACCCGCACAACTACTATGTTGACCTCTCAAAAAAACTTTGGGACATCAAAAACATTCTTTTAAATATCTATCAGAGTTAAAATCACAGGAGTTCATATGAAAAATTTAAAACAAATTATCGCCGTAACACTTACCGCCACAGCAGTAGCGGCAACTGCAATTGTTTCGGCATCGGCACTTGATACGCAAAAATACGACTTAAACGATGACGGCAGATTTGATGTGCAGGATGTTACATACTTGCAGATAAAAATAGCAGGTGACGGAGAACTGACAGACAATCAGAAAAAAATTGCCGACTATAACAATGACGGCAAAATTGATGTTCAGGATGTAACCTCGGCTCAAATGCTCATTTCGGGAGGAGAAACTCCGACACAGCCTGCAACACAGCCGACCACCGTACAACCGACTTCACAACCGCAGCCGACCACACAGCCGAGCGGATCTGCAAGCTATAATAAAGAATTTGCTGATAAGGTAATTGAACTTGTAAACGCGGCACGGGCAAAAGAGGGACTTTCTCCTCTCACAAAAGACACAACTCTTACAAACCTTTCAAACATTCGTTCAAAAGAAACAGCAACTCTGTTTTCACACCAGCGCCCTGACGGCACAAGCTGGTCTATGGTTTTAAAGCAGAATAATGTTTCGTACACTTCGGCAGCCGAAAACATTGCCGCAGGACAGAACACACCCGAAGCTGTAGTAAAAGAATGGATGAATTCTCCGTCGCACAGAGCAAACATAATGAACAGCAAATATAACAAAATCGGTGTTTCGTGTTATGTTGACCAAAATGCTCCGTACAGATATTATTGGGAACAGTTGTTTATTAAAGGCTAACGCAAACTCCGATAGCCAACCGGCTTGCTGTTTGGTAGCTTAAACACAATAGCGAAAACCTTTCAATTATGAAAACAAACAAGAAAATAGGCTTTTTAACACCGTCAACACTTTGCGCTGACGGTGTTTTCTTTGCATAATAATTTTTCACCTGTTTTGTGAAAATCGATGCAAAAGCTCTGACAAAAAATTCGACTGTTTAATTTTGCTAAAAATATTGACTGTTATACGCAGAATTGATATAATTTTGTTATAAAAGGCAGGCGGTGAAGATATGAAAAAAACTCGGCTGATAAAAATTATACTTAAACAGACAGGAGCACTTAAGTTTTTGACAACATACATAATAATATTTGCAGGTGTAAGCATTGGTGTATGGATAGTTGAGCCGAACATAAAAACTCCGATTGACAGTGTATGGTACTGTTTCAGCGTAGCCACGACCATAGGTTTTGGCGATATAACCGCCGTTACGATACTTGGCAGGGCAATGTCGATTTTCCTGTCGATATGTTCCATACTGATAATAGCGGTAGTACCGGGAATTATTACAAGCTATTATATTGAGAGTACAAAGCTAAAGGAAAAGGAAAGTATAGCAAAATTTCTTGACGACCTCGAACATCTGCCTGAACTTTCAAAAGAGGATTTACAAAGCCTTTCGGAAAAGGTAAAAAAGTTTAATAGGAAGTAATATTAAATCATTTTAAAATTTTCGTTCCGATTTAGCCTAAGCTATTTGCTAAATTATGGTTTAGCAAATTGATTTGCCAATCAATTATAAAAGTTTGGTCGACCT